>Ga0209158_1000582_pt1 | contig 26272 bp, 37 predicted proteins | sample GraSoiAngelo_140_FD_185897 | JGI IMG/M metagenome (GOLD analysis project Ga0209158, IMG submission 185897) | Grasslands soil microbial communities from the Angelo Coastal Reserve, California, USA - 14_0929_12_30cm (SPAdes) (version 2) | ecosystem: Environmental > Terrestrial > Soil > Grasslands ...
GCGGTTGTCTCCCGAAGTGTGCCCGCACCCGGGGCACTGGCGGCTGGTGTTGTGCGGCGGCACCGCCATGAGCATGCCGCCCTGCCACCTGGTCTTATATTCCAACTGGCGACGTAGCTCGAACGGGCTGGCATCCAGAATGGAGCGGTTAAGGCCCGACTTTGCCTTGACCCTCCTTCCCTGCTGCTCCCTGGTGCCTGCGGCCGATGCCGACATATTCTTTACTTGCAGGTCTTCGACGATGACAACGGCGTGGTTTTTGCTGATGTCCGACGAGACCTTATGTAGGAAATGCTTTCTGGTGTTGGCGATTCGTTGGGCCAAATGCTACTGGAAGAATGTTTTGTGCTCGCCTTCTTATTTCGCCGCATCCTGTGGCGGCCCACCACTCCACCTCATCAAGCGCTACATTGAACAGCAGGCGACACCGCATTAGTCGTGGCTTACCCCGGCCTGAAGTCCGGGGCTTGCACCACTCGCGGGGTCAAAAACTCGCCCTGGTCACTGCCCTGAGCCAGAACTCATTGCTCTGCGCACGTCGATGATGAATCAGTCTTTTTTGCAATGGGAGTTCCCGGCACCCTGAATACACGCGCTGATCGTGAGCCATCGCCAGCTGTCCCGTCGACTTTTATGCCGCTTCACTCTCGTCGTACTCCAGCCGGCCCCTAGCGCTCAAACCTCTTGCCGGCTACCAACTTCAAGTCCCACTTGAGCGGAGGGGCTCGCCGACCTCTCATTTGTTCTCGCCACAAAATGCCGGTGCATTCACGCCCAACAATCCGCATCCTCGCTGAATCTCGTCCTCGATCAGCTTGCACGAATTTTGCACGTTGCACGGCGTATGCGTTGCCGGCGATACTTGCACGCACTGCCTCACCAACTCATTCGCCACCGGCTTGCCCACCGTCTTCTCGCAACTCTTCCCGGAGGAATCCCCCACGCCTGGCTCGCTTCCCGCTTGCACCTGGAACTCCGCGTTGCAACCTCGATCCACCCAGACACCCCGGCGATCGTGCCCCCATGTCGAACCTTCCATACATGGCGCCGTGCTGATCTGTCTCGTCAGTTGCACGGTGGCCCCCTGCGTATCCACATCGCAATAATTCTTTCTTCCGTCGAACGAAGCGCAGCTTATCCTCTGGCTCTTGCCTCCGGCTTTCACGAAGCCGGCCGGATGCCCCGGTACGCCCACTACAAAATCCGCCTCGCATCCTTTATCTACCCATATCCCTCGAGTATCGTGTCCCCACGAGGAGCCTTCCTTGCACTTCGCGCCGCTCCGTTGTCTCACGAGCTGCACCCCATTGCTGGTATCCGCCGGGCAAACTTTTCGTCGGCTATCGTCCGAAGCACACGTTATCGTCCTTCCACCATCCGCGGCGCGGGCATCACCGCCGTCATCGCCGCGCCCCAAAGTAAACTCGCCGCCGCATCCCTTATCCACCCAGATTCCTTCTTCATCGTAGCCCCACGACCCACCCTCTTTGCACGGCGCCTGGCTGCGTTGCCGCACCAGTCGCGCTCCATACCTGGTGTCGGCCGTGCAGTAGTGCTTCTCCCCGTCATCCGAAGAACACGGAATGATCTGGCCGTGGCGCTCCTGTGGTCCCTGTCTGGCCAATACCCCACGGCAAAAAGGTGCTAGGACCGCCATCAAAACAAAAATATACCGGCAAGTTCGCATGCCATTCTCCTGCGATTGTGGGGTGAGCGAGAAGCATCAGCCGCATGCAACAATTCTGGCTGAACATATGCTGTCAGGATACCTCCGCTTACCGATGCGGCGAAGCATTAATACGGCTTCGCTTTAAGGACGAAGTCAACGGGTCTCGTTTCCTATGATAGTTTCTTCCTGCGCCTGGTACCAGCGCGTGATCGTCAACGATCAGAATGCGGAGTTTCTTCAGCATCCCCCTCGAGGGGTATGGTCACGCGTACTGTTGTGCCGTGACTGGTGGAATCGATCTCAAGCCGACCGCCAATCAGCTTTACGCGTTCCTTCATGCTGGGAATGCCGACACCAACTTTGAACCGAGGCTCTTCCTTTGCTCTTGGCACACTGACAGAGGCTCCGTGGCCGCGGTCGCTGATTTCCAGCGTAAGATTCGAGTTGCGATCAATCCGTATTTTGGCTTGCTGACTTCCCGAATGGCGCTGGATGTTTGTGAGGGCCTCTTGCACTACACGAAATAATGCCAACTCCACATCGCGCAGCATCCGGCCAACACCTGGTGACAGTTCCAATTCCACGTGGATTCCACTCCGCTTGGTGAAGCCGTCCACATAGTCACGAATCGCGTCACCTAAACCAGCTTCATCTAACACCGGCGGGTGCAACACGTAAGAAAGCGTGCGGATATCACGGATGCACTTGAGTGTCAACGCCTTGCACTCGGAAACGAGACGACGTGATTTTCGCTCGGCCGAAGGGATTAAATTGCTTAGTTGACCAAGCATCGTTGCCAATGCGACAAGGTCTTGGCCCGTAGAGTCGTGCAGGTCCCTGGCGATCCTTCTTCGTGCTTCGTCCTGCAAGCGCAAGAGCTGTCCGGAGAGGCGCCGCAGCTCCTCCTCGGTCTGCTTTCGATCTTCAATATCGGTGTTTGTCCCGTACCACCTTACAATGTGTCCTTCTGAATTGCGCAGCGGTACACCACGTGCCAAGAACCAGCGGTACGTCCCGTCGGCTCCGCGGTGGCGTTCTTCTTGCTCGTAGGGGGTCCCATTTGTCACTGACTCGTGCCAGGCTTTTAGCACTCTCTTCCGGTCGTCGGGATGAAGCATCCTTTGCCAACCATCGCCTCGCAACTCTGCCAGACCGAGCCCCATGTAAGAACGCCAACGCTCGTTGCAATAGTCAAGCGTGCCGTCAGCCGGGCCACTCCAGATTTGCTGCGGGATCGCGTCGATCAGCGCGCGCGACTGCACTTCCACGCGCTTTCGGTCCTCAATATCGATGGACACTCCGTACCACTTAACGAGGTTTCCTCGCTCGTCGCGCAGTGGCGCGGTGCGAACCAGGAACCAGCGATATTGCCCGTCAGCCCGCCGCAGGCGCATTTCATCCTCGGACGGTTCCTCAGCGGCCATGTCCGCGAGCCACTTTTCCATGACGCTTGGAAGGTCTTCGGGATGAATCGCGCGCGTCGGCTCTTTAAGTTCCTCCTCGAAAGAAAGGCCCGTGTATTCCAGCCAACGCTTATTGACGAAATCAACGGCGCCGTCAGGCCGAACGCTCCAGGCCATCGTGGGAATTGTGTCAATGATGAGCCGCATACGCTCTTCGATGGCATTCGATGCTCCGTCAGCATCGCTCTTGTTGGTTTTAACCCCGATCTGGCTCATAGCGCCCTCCTCCAGATGGTGCACGAGGAACACATCGGCCGGTCACGGCAATGGGGACATGGGGGAAACGATTCCTTTAGCTGTCCGGATAACGAAGATTTAGTTTTCGCCATTATACCCATTTTAAGAAGCCGCGAGCCGCGGCACTCTCTCAAAGTCTACGTAGATGGGGCAAAGCACCTTCTTCCGACGCCTGGACAGAGACTTGACAGTCTCCTCATGGAGTTCATTGCCCGTGAATTTCAGGAGGAATACAAAGCGAGAATCGTCCACTATGGCGGCAATTGCTCGATATCACCTGGGTCTCGGAGCGGATGTTCATTCGAGCAATCGGGAACCGGTCGAGATCGATCCAGAAGAGTAAGGGCTTTTCTAAACGTCTCAAACAAAAGTACTTTCTTACTAGTCCGGTGCCCTCTCTGTACTATTGCGAGTGGCGGCCCGGTCGGCGATTCTCTCTCTGTCAGCGACCTCGCTGCTCGGCATCTCGGAGAATAACCGTGAAAGTGAGTCTCTTTTGTTGCTCCCCTGTGGTGGCTGCCGCGGCGATCCTTTTCGCCACAGCCGTGCACAGCCCCTCCGTTCATGCAGCGTCTGGTCCTGAGGTTCAGGCGAGCGGCGGGGGCGCAATACCGATCGGAAAGCTCGTCAAAATCAAGGCGCCGCTTGGCCTGCCTCCGGTCCCAATTCCCCTGCACAATCCGCCCACCGAAGAGACGATCGCTCTTGGGCGACGACTGTACTACGACCCGGGGCTCTCCGTTGATGGAACGGTCTCCTGTGCGACGTGCCACGCACCGAACCTTGGCTTCCGCGATGGCAAAGCTCTGTCCAATGGCGTGGGTGGTCAGCGCGGTACCCGCAAGGCCCCAACGGTGGTCAATGTGGCGTACAACACGCTGCAATTCTGGGATGGGCGCTCGCCCAGCCTGGAGAAGCAGGCAGAAGGGCCGATGACGAATCCGGTAGAGATGGGGCACACGCTGGAGGGAGTTGTGAAGCATGTGCAATCTGATCCAACGTACCGCAAACTGTTTGCACAGGCCTGGGGCACAGAGCAAATCACGATCGATCTTGTGACTAAGTCTATCGCGTCTTTCGAACGGACGGTAGTGATCGGGAATTCCCCGTTTGATCTCTTCTATTATGGAGGCGACAAGAAAGCACTCTCGCGGTCGGCGCAGCGCGGCCTGAAATTATTCCTCAATCGGAAGAAGGGCAACTGCAGCGTGTGCCACGTAATCGGAAAGAAGTATGCGCTTTTCACCGACAACAAATTCCACAACATCGGTGTCGGCGCCGATACCCAAGGAAATCTTGCGGACGCCGGCAGGTACACGCAAACGAAAAATGCATCGGATTTGGGCGCGTTCAAAACGCCCACACTCCGCAACATCGCGGAGACGAGGCCGTACATGCACGACGGCAGCCAAGCCACCCTCAAAGACGTCGTGGACCATTACGTCGGCGGTGGCACATCCAATCCGCATCTCGATAAGGAGATCCACGCTCTCGATTTTCTAACCTTCGATGAGCGGGCTGACCTCAGGGCATTCCTGGAGTCACTGACCGGCACATTGCCACCGAACGTGGGTCCGCCGGCGGACTTGTCAGTAAAGATCCAAACTGCGCAAAGGCAGTAGTTCAGTGAGACATCCCGGAGCCAATCCGCAGCCGCGAGCTGGCACTTTCGGCTCCCTTAATCTCCTGCAAAATTCGCGACCCAATCCCGCAGCATTCGGGTCCTGCCTTACTCATTTCCACGACATGGTCTTCAACCACCCCACGCTCGCCGAAGCTTACAAAGTTGCTGCCTTAGACGGACTGAATAAGCTCTAATCGTTATTGTGAGTTGGCGCAGCAGCGTCTGGAATCCTGCTTAGGCGAAATGCCGGTCGTGAGTGAGCGCAGCCGCAAGTCGCTCCTCTCTTCCATGATTAAGAAACTGGCACCGTCTGTGAGACTCCAGTTCTTGTCGGTCATGTCTTGATATCGCTTCAGCGCCAAGGATCGGCTCCCATCGTCAATTTCTGTATCCGACTGTATCTATGAGACTTAGAATCCTTGCAGTGACTTGCATCCCGCGCTAGGTCGCATCCGTGCTTACGACATAATAGATGTTGCAACGATTATCGTTATAACGCATCTAAGCAGGGGGAGATAACGATGGCCACCCTGGCTGTGCCGCAAACCGCCAGGACCGCCTGGAACCTTGATCCGACCCATACCGGGCCGAATTCAAGGTCAAACACATGATGATCTCCCATGTGAAGGGGCACTTCGAAACAGTTACGGGAGTGCTGACTCTGGACGAAACCGTGGAACGTAGCGCTCGAGGCTGGCAGTGCTCTCATCGGTGACGAGGTGACCATCACCCTCGACGTCCAATTGGTGAAGGCCTGAATCGTTCGCGGGCGTCATACATCTAACGTCTCAAGCAGCTATATAGAAAGGAGATTTATGTCACTCCGACCTGTCAAACAGATTATTCAAACGCAGCCCACCATCGAGGGTGCTGGCGTCAAGTTGCAGCGCGCTTTTGGGTTCGGCAAAACAAAGGAGTTCGATCCTTTTCTCCTGCTAGACGATTTTCGCAACGACAATCCAAAAGACTACCTCGCCGGATTCCCGTGGCATCCGCACCGTGGCATTGAGACCATCACCTACGTCCTCGCAGGCTCCGTGGAGCACGGCGATAGCCTGGGCAACAAGGGCAAGATGACTGCCGGTGACGTGCAGTGGATGACCGCCGGTAGTGGCATCCTGCACCAGGAGATGCCCAAGGGTGATACCAAGGGGCGTATGCACGGCTTCCAACTCTGGGCCAACCTCCCTTCCGCGCTGAAGATGACCGCCCCGCGTTACCAGGACATTCCGTCGAACGCCATACCCGAGGTCGCCGACGACGACGGCACGCGCGTGCGCGTCATCTGTGGCGAGTTCTGCGGCAAAAAAGGACCAGTCGAGGGCGTGGCTGCTGACCCGAATTACCTCGACATTTCAGTTCTGCCTGATCAGCGCAAGCGGCTCAAAGTCGAGACCACCCGCAACGCCTTTGCTTACGTATTCGCGGGTTCCGGCACGTTCCGCGATTCCTCGGAACCTCGCGCGGTTCTGACCGAACAAGTCGCGAAACCCGATGCGCCCCCGGTATACGACGTCAGCAACCACTCGCTGGTGCTCTTCGATCGCGGCGACGAGATCACCGTCCAAGCAGGCGACGAAGGCATCCGCTTCCTTCTCGTCTCCGGCAAGCCCATCGAAGAGCCGGTGGCCTGGTATGGCCCCATCGTAATGAACACGCAAGCGCAGCTACGCCAAGCAATGGCCGAGCTGAATGACGGCACGTTCATCAAACACCGCTAATGAAAACAAGCCGCAAACCTACCTACCAGGCGGAGGCCCGGCCAGACCGACCTGCGTTACGTCGGTGGGTCTCCAGGATTTCGAACCAAGCGCACTGTTTTTCGCGCGTGGCATTCTTGCTCAACAGAACCCATTTATTGGTCCATCGGTACTCCGCTATTTCGATTACGAATAGGCGCGCCTCGGTTTGTCGAGCGCGTGCCGAGATTCGTCGGTCAGTTTCCGCTCTTGCAGGTATCTGTATTAGTATGAATCTCGCGTGAGCGCACAGGTTTTTATTAGTGGTTTATTGGCGGATTGGCAGGGATAGCTGCCGTATGCACCGCCAGCGAAAGGTGCGCTGTATGCGCAACCTGCAACCGCCTTATTCCTTAAGGCTTTGCGCTAAGTTGTTGATCCCATGGTGTAGTTCGGTTGGTTAGAACGCTGTCCTGCCATTCTGTTTCAACCATATCTCCGGTAACTTCAAGCGTTTGCGTGAAAACCATGTAGGTCGCATTCCAACCAAGTCGACTTCACTTCTGATTCTCTTCCCCGCGGCAATCCCCGCGCGAAGTGCGGTATATTTGCCCGTATATTTAGGATAGAGGATCCCCGACGTTCTTCGCGACGCTACGGACACCCATATGACACTGCGACCCGTCGGGTACCGACAAACGCCCCAGCAGTGACCGACCAATCGGTAGCGAGAAGCCGACTCAGGATTAATCCGCACCCCGGAGCCCGAATACCTCTGGTTAGCGCACAATTCGCAGTCAATGTCAGCCGAGGTGTGCGATTGGCGATTCGGGCGCCCAAAATCATGCACCGACCGCAAATCCTCTCGCATCGAAGTGCGTTAGGAGGAAGTGTTATGAAAGCAGCAGTCGTTCCCGCTGTCAGCAGTTCGTGGCAGATCAAAGACGTTCCGCAACCTCAACCCGGACCTAATCAGGTACTGGTGAAAATGCATGCCAGCGGCATTTGCTACACCGACGTACATCTGACGCTCGGGCACTTTCCCGGACCATTTCCGCGAATCTTAGGCCACGAGCCAGTGGGCGAGATCGCTGCCGTGGCTCCCGACGTCACGACGCGGCAGGTGGGCGATCGCGTGGGTAGCGCCTGGATTCAATCCACTTGCGGGCGCTGCGAATGGTGCCAGCGTGGTCGCAGAATGTTCTGTCCCTACATGAAGGGCACAGGAATTGAGGCACAAGGCGGGCACGCCGAGTACATGCTGATGAATGCCGACGCAACCTATCTGATTCCTGACGAGGTTTCCTACGAGCAAGCAGCGCCGATCTTCTGCGCGGGTTACACGGTCTACAGCGGGCTGCGCTGGGCCGATCCCCAGCCGCACGAGCGCGTGGCCGTGCTTGGAATCGGCGGCCTTGGACACCTCGCAGTGCAATACGCGAAGGCAGCGGGCTTTGAGGCCATCGCCATTTCCCACTCCCCTGACAAAGACAAGTTGATCCGCGATCTCGGCGCGGATGAAATCGTCCGCGACGGCAAGAGCCTTGCCGCTGCAGGCGGTGCGGACATCATCCTCAGCACCTCCAATTCGGCGAAGTCCATGGTGGACAGCATTCAGGGATTACGGCCAGACGGCCGGCTGATCGCAATGGGCGCAGACGCGGAGCCACTTTCCGTCTCGCTGATGGATCTCATCATGAAGCGCATCCGCATCATCGGCAGCCAGCAGAACGGCCCCGAATATCTCTACGAAGCTCTTGATTTCGTGGCGCAAGGGAAAGTCAAAACCTTCGTCGAGACTTACCCATTGGCGGAGGCCGCTAAGGCCTACGAACGCGTTGCGGAGGGCCGGGCCCGGTTCCGCGCCGTCCTCACAATGTAATCGGCGATACGAGCAGTCACCGCCGTTTTCGGGCGGATCAACGGGCAACCCCTCCATAATCCGATAAGGGAAGGGTTGCTGACGATTTGTCCAGGATGCAAAATTGAATGTTAACGCGCTGTTTCAAAACGCTCTCTAGCATAAGGAGCATAAATCGTGATTTTCATGCGCGCGAGGCGCCATTCACAGCGATGGACGTTCGGGGATGCGGGGAGTCGGATCAAGAGCAATAGTGAAAATGAGCAGACTGTCGAATAAAGTTGCCATAGTGACGGGCGCGTCCAAAGGCATAGGCGGTGGGATTGCAACGGCCTTGGGAGCTGCGGGCGCGCGCGTGGCCGTGAACTATTCCTCCGACCGTGAAGGCGCCGAACGCGTCGCTCAGGCGATCACCGACAACGGGGGCGAGGCGATCGCGGTAGGGGCCGACGTGTCCAAGACTGCAGATGTCGCACGGCTATTCGACAAGGTGGATTCCGCCTTCGGAAGACTAGACGTTCTGGTCAACAACGCCGGAGTATTCCGCTTCGGCGCATTCGCGGAGATCACGGCAGAGAGCTTTCATCTCCACTACAACATCAACGTTCTCGGGGCGATTCTCCCCGTGCAGGAAGCGATCAAGCGGTTCGGGGCCGACGGCGGGAGCATCATCAACCTCAGCTCTATCGTCGGCTCGCATCCGGTGCCGGGAGCCCTGCTGTACGCTTCCACGAAAGGCGCCATCGAAACGCTGACCAGGGGATTGGCGCTCGAATTGGCGCCGCGCAAGATACGCGTCAACGCCATCGCTCCCGGTCATACAGAAACCGAAGGCAATGTAGCCGCGGGGACCTTTGAGGGTGGTGCCGGCGCCGTTCTGGCTGGGAAGACGCCGCTCGGCCGGCTCGGCCGCGTCACGGATATCGCCCCGCTGGCGGTCTTCCTAGCGTCAGACGAATCAGCCTGGATCACCGGGGAGGTCATTCGTGCCGCAGGCGGTCTCGTTGTAGCCACCTGAGTGCAATGCGCTGACCTCGCAATAATACATTCGGGTGAACGCAGTCAGGACAACACAGACAGGAGAATCCTATGCAAGGACTTCAAGATGGCTACTTAGCTGAATATCGCAGCCTGAAACTGACTCGGGACTCCGAAGGTGTCCTGGTTGCTGAATTTCACAGCAACGACGGGCCATGCACTTTCACGGCACAAGATCATACGGAGTTTGTCGATGCCTTTTATCGGATTGCACAAGATCGAGCGAACAAGATCGTAATTCTGACGGGAGCGGGCGGCGAGTTTATTCCCTACATCGATTTTTCGTCTTTCGGCAACGTCGCCGATCCCGGCGTTTGGAGCCAGGTTCACGACGAAGGCGTTCAGTTACTGGAAAACATGGCCAATATACGCGTGCCGGTGATCGCGGCTATCGAGGGACGCGCTCATGTGCACTCTGAGTATGCCCTACTTGCCAGTGTGATTGTGGCAGCCGAGGGTGCGACCTTCCACGATGTTCCGCACTTCGCCGGAGGCATTGTGCCAGGCGATGGAATTTTTACTATCTGGAGTTATCGCGCTGGAGCAGGACGAGCGGAGGCTTTCTTGCTGAACCCACAGCCGCTGACGGCGCGCACTGCACACGAATGGGGAGTGGTTAGCGAGGTTGTGCCGAACGGTAAAGCGCTCAGGCGAGCGCAGGAATTGGCAGAACTGTACTTGAAGGCTCCGGAAGTAACGCGCCGCAACACACGCGTACACTTCATGCAGCCTTTGAAAGAACGCATCGTGCGAGAAGTTGGCTACGGACTGGCGCTCGAAGGAGCGTCAGCAGCCGATCTCGTCAAATCAATGCAAGCCAAGAGTGAACCTGTCGCTCGGAAAGGAAAATCCGCATGAAGAGCACCGAGACCTCTCCATCCGACCACGTTCTTAAGAAGTCGCAGGCGGAAGAATTTGATCTGGTGATTCTCGGTGGCGGCACGGGCTCGACCATCGCTGCGTGGACGTTTGCTGGCGAAGGCAACCGCGTCGCAGTCGTCGATCGCAAGTATATTGGCGGGTCTTGCCCTAATATTGCGTGCCTTCCGAGCAAGAACATTATCCATAGTGCGAAAGTTGCGGACTACTTTCGCCGAAGCAAAGAGTTTGGCATTGCTCACGATGGCTTCACGATTGAGATGTCGGGCGTCCAAGACCGCAAGCGCAAGATGGTCGTCGGCCTGAACGAGATGTATATGGAGAATTACCGGAAGACGGGCGCCGAGTTCATTTTGGGCACCGGGCGGTTCGTTGCTCCGACAACTGTGGAGGCCGCCCTCCCCGACGGGAGCACTCGTGAACTCCGCGGTACTAATGTGATCGTCAGCACCGGCACACGGGCCACATTGGAAGCTATTCCCGGTCTTGCTGAAGCACAGCCGCTCACGCACATCGAGGCGCTCGAATTAGGCCAAGTCCCCGAACATCTGCTCGTTATCGGCGGTGGCTACATAGGAGTAGAGCTTTCCCAGGCCATGCGGCGATTCGGCAGCAAAGTGACTGTGATTGATCGCAATGGACGATTGATGTCCAAAGAAGACGAAGACGTATGCGAGGGCCTTAACCGCCTGCTTGACGACGAGGGCATCGATGTTCATCTGAATACTCCTATCAAACGCGTGTCTGGAAAATCGGGAGATTCGGTGACCATTGCATTCGAACAGAATGGAGCCGATAAGACGCTGACGGGCACTCACCTGCTTGTCGCGACAGGGCGCACTCCAAACACCGAGGGACTTGGATTGGAGTTAGCCGGTGTTGAACTGACCGGCCGTGGATACATCAAGGTCAACGAGCGGCTGCAGACGACAGCACCGGGAGTGTGGGCGATCGGCGAGGTTGCGGGCAGCCCGCAGTTCACACACATTAGCATCGACGATTTCCGCGTGGTCCATGCCAATCTGACCGGCGGCAACCGCGTCACAACCGGCAGGCAAGTTCCATATTGTCTGTTTACGGATCCTGAGCTTGCTCGTATCGGTCTGAGTGAAACCGATGCAAAGGTGACGGGAATCCCATATCGACTATTCAAGGTCCCGATGGAAGCCAACCTGCGTGCCCGCACACTTTCCGAAACGCGCGGCTTTCTGAAGACGCTCGTGGAGGCTGATAGCGATCGCATCCTCGGGTTCACGGCCTTCGGTGTCGGTGCGGGGGAGATCCTGGCCACCGTCCAGATTGCGATGGTCGCAGGGCTGCCCTATACCGCGCTGCGCGACGCGGTCCTGACTCACCCAACGCTGGTCGAAGGCCTCATACCTCTGTTCTCATCCGCGGCGTCAGCGCACAAAGTTGTCGACACAAGACGAGCCCAGACCTCCGCCGCATGAGGTGAACTGCAGCAACAATAAGAAACGCAGGAACTCGTGATCCGGTCGTTGCGCAACACGGATAATACCTCGGCCTCTCTGAAGGATTGCTTGTTGGCGAGTTTCGTGCGCTATAGAATCAAAGCTGCGACCGTCTGCAAAGCGGTTTGAGCAATTCTGCTCCAGGCTCGAAAAAGGTCCGCGCCCGCCCGGCGTAACACATCCTTGATGTCAGCGGACCAAGTGCTTCGATGCGTTTACCGTCCACGTGAATTTCTTCCGAGCGCGACGATACGACTGGTACGTGCCGGGGTCTGTTCCGCCGAGTCCATTATTTAGGTCCTTGCAGGTCGACACCATAAGAACCCAAAACATCCTGCAAGGTTACGATGCCTTCCAGCTTGTGCACGTCAGCGCGGCTGACAACTGGCAGGGTGTCCAACTGGGCCGCGCCCATGCGCTCCAACGCAAGATGAAGCGACTGGTCCACGTGGACGTGCGGAAAATCACGTGAATCAACAAGGCCACTCAGCGGTATTGTGGTGGCACCTTCGGCAAGAGCCTTCTGGAGACTACTCCGGCCGACAATACCCATTACCCCTCGCTCATCAACAACTGGCCAACTGCGGAATTGACTAGATTGTGTTTTTTCGAGAGCCTCTCCGACCGTCATCTGAGTGGCCAGAATCTCTGTGGCAGTGCGCATTGCTTGGATCACCCGGAGTTGCCCTTGTTGCTGACGTGTCTCGGCGTTTGGCAAATGAATGCCATCCTGACGCGCCAAAACATCGTAGATGGGCTGCCGTTGCAGCCGTGAGGAGATAAAGAAGCTCACCAGATTCGAAATCATAAGCGGAACGACGACCGCATAATCGCGCGTGATTTCAAAAATCATGACGACGGAGGTCATCGGCGCCCGCACAATACCAGCAAATGCGGTTCCCATTCCCACGAGGGCATACACACCTGGAGTCGCGACATAGGTCGGCAATAAGCCGTGGGCCACGTTGCCCACGATTCCACCAAGCATCGCCCCAATAAACAAGCTCGGTCCGAAAATCCCGCCGGCGTTGCCCGAGGCATAGCTTATGGTCACGGCCAGAAACTTGAGAATTAGGAGCAGAACCATCAGTCTGACCGCCATCCCACCGTTCAACGCGTCACCAACATGCTTGTAGCCCACACCTAATACTTGAGGCACAAACCAGCCCATCAATCCAACCACCAAGCCGCCTGCCAGAGGCTGGAGCCATACGGTTTTTCGGGGGAATCGCAGAAAGCGCTCGCGCATACCGAGAAGAAGTTTCGTGAAAACCACCGACACCAGGCCTCCAGCTACTCCTAGAACGGCGTACACCACAAACTCCAGCGGACTCACCAGTTGATATTGCGGCACCTGAAAAAGCGGGTCATTTCCAAGCAGCAGGCGCAGCATCGCCCAGGAAGTGGCGGAGGCCAGAACCACCGACCCCAGCACCGGCGCATGAAGATCTCCTACGACTTCCTCGAGGGCGAACAGGACCGCCGCTAGAGGTGTATTGAACGCCGCAGCGATCGCTGCTGCTGCTCCCACTGGCAGGAGCGCCTTCACTTTCTCGGGGCGCAACCCCAGCTTACGACCTAACACGGACGCTAGCCCCGCGCCCACTTGAACCGCGGGGCCCTCGCGCCCCAGTGGGATTCCACTTGCCAATGTCGCTGACGTACAGAAGAATTTCCCCACAACGGTGCCCAACGTTATGCGACCTTCCCGGGCAAACAGGGCAGCTTTTGTTTGAGGAACACCGCTGCCACGAGCTTCCGGAAAGTAGCGGAACAACAGATAACCCATCCCGAGGGAGCCGGTCAGCGGAACCAACAGCCGCCGCCAAGCTGCGCCGCCCCCGGGGTACAGTCGTGCGCCAAATCGCTCGGTGAGCAGAATGAAAGCAACAACGATTGCGCCCACCAATGCCCCTATCAACAACGTCAGGACCAGGAAGACTTGTTCGTCGCGTTCTTGCAAAAGAAGGGTCCACTGTCGCGCTGGTGCTTTCCACCAGGCCGCACTGGGCTGTTCTTCGGCTTCCTTCATCGCTGGCAATTCTCCGTGCATTAGCATATCTCAGTGACGAAACAACTATCAGGCGGCCGTGATGCGACTTTCACATTCACGCCGCTTTTGCATCGTCACCATTGTCAAGTTTGAGGATTCTTACGAGGGGCTTGATTGTAAGTCCCTGCACTAGAAATGGAAAAGATGACCACGCCGAACGTCAAGTTTAAGATTTGCTCGCGACAAGGAAACGCGGCGGTCAAGCTCAGCGCAAGAGCGAGCGCCAGTGCTCCGCGAAGTCCGCCCCATACGGCTACATGCTGCCAACGAAGCGGCATCTTCTCCGCGAAACGATTGCTCAAAGGCACGAGCAGATAGATCGAAAACGCGCGCCCTAGAAACACGGCACCGATGGCCAACAGTACGGACGCCCAATTCTGTAGGAGTTCACGCACATGGATTTCCAGGCCAATCAAAAGAAACACGAGAGAATTCATGACGAACGAAATGTACGCCCAGAATTGACTCCATCGCAGTACGTGTGCCAGCACTCATGCCTCTTTTCGCACCAAAGTTCCCCAGCATCAGCCCCGCAGATGCTGTCGCTATCACGCCTGACAGGTGCAGGTGAAGCGCGAGCAGATAGCTGCCGTATGCAAGGATGGTTGTCAGAGTAATCTCAATCTGCGGATCATCCACCGTCCCGGTAATGCGGCTCGCCAGGTACCCTAGAGTTGACCCCAGACTGCTCGATACCTTTTTGGCACGGTCAGCTTTTCCGCAACGATAGCTCCGAACAGGATGCCAAAGAGAACGACCGCAGTTCCATCGTTGAGAAGGCTCTCTCCTTCCATGATCAGGGACAACCGCTTGCGTACCCTCAGATCCTTGAAGATGGCCAGCGCAGAAATGGGGTCCGTGGCAGAAATGATGCCCCGAAAAGAAGTGCAATGAGCACAGGCAAACCGATCAACCAATGCACAAGGTATCGGGTCACAAGGGCAGCGAGCAGCACACCTGCGTTGGCGAGCGACAACAGAGGCACGGAATTGCGAAGCAGATCCCGCACGTCCAGCTTCACGCTGCCTTCGAAGACCAGCGCCGGAAGAAACAATATCAAAATCACATCGGGCGTCAGCCAATCGGGACGGTGACCGGGTTGAAGCGGCGACAAGATAGGATGCTGAATGACTCCGAGGAGCAAGCCGCCCAAGACGAGGGACACCGTATAGGGAATCCTCAGGCGTTACGCCAGCATCGCGATGATCGCGGCAACGATGAGCAGCCAAACCAAGAATTCTATGCCCGAGGTTGGCGTCATCTCAGAAACGTTCGACATTGCAACTGCTCGGATTCGTTAACGAACGCTTGGCGCATTGCCACTCGCAAAAGCACCTCTGACCTGTGGACGAAGAAGATACACGAGCAGAGCCCCAGCAATTACGAAGCCGACGCTGCCTCTAAGGAGATCACCCATGAAGGCGTTCACCAGATCTCCCAAGACTTGGGTTGCGATGATGGCAACTGCCAGTCGCCACCCCCAAAGGCGACGCTTGAACCAGGCCGTGCCAGCAACTGCCATGGTTGCACCGAGCAAGAGTAGGGAATTCCGACTGTTTTCCCGAACGGTGCAAGCTGTCTGTGCGCAGGCGCATTAAGAGCCCACATGCGGTCAAGAATCGTGCCCCGCCAGATCAGGGTGGCTCCGGCGAGTGAGGCCATGGTTGCTCCGAAAAAAAGGAAGATGCCCATAGCTGTGATTCCGGTGTGTGATTCCTCTGGACGAACATTTCCAACTCACGTGGAGAACAACCCCGCGCCCGATGACTATAACTCGGAACGTTTTCTGTTCACTTCTCATTCGAAGCGAGGCGCCATGTATCACGATCGGTACTTGGGGTTTGGCAGACGTGCTCGGTTATCGTGTGCAAGCTAGAAGTCTGCGATGAGGCCGACTCCTGCTGAGAAGCGGTTGGCGCAAGCGTAGAGCGAAACGACAAGAACGGTCTCCAGGATTGCGGCATCGTCCCAACCCGCTGCGCGGAGACGATCAACGTCTGGCTTCTCGATGTCCGCGGGGTGGCGCGTGAGCTTATCGGCAAACCGGAAGAGCTCCATGACCTTAGGTTCGACGGACGCACTCGTGTAGTCGAGTGCCAGCTTCCGCGATAACGACTTGTCGATGCCCATCCGACCGAGAATCTCTAAGTGCGCGGCAAGGCAATAGTTGGATAAATTGATGCCACTGACGACCAGCGCCACCTGCTCTTTGATTTGCTTGGGGAGAACTCGCTGCTCAAACATAACGTGCGTGAAAAGGTTCACCTGGTCCTGAAGCAATTGGGGATCGCGTCCGAGGGCCAGAAAGTAGTTGGGTACAAAGCCCCAGTTTTCACCGAGGAATTCATAGATGCGCTTTACTTCAGGACTGGCTTGGTCTTTGGAAACAGCGGGAATCCAAGACATAAATATCCTCCGGGCATTGGCGAACTGCGGAACTCAGCGGGCGTGAAAACTGACCTGAAAGCGCCGCTGAGCGTTTTGGGGGATGATACCAGATTCGGGGCTTGTAACTGTCTTCGCAGCAACGGCAACACGTACTCTGGTCCTTGCAACCTTGCTCCTGCATAGGCAGCGGGGCGATTGCTGGACGGAAGTGGTCTAAGAAAACCACTGGGGCTCAGGAAGTTAGAGCTGAAACTCCGGTTTCGGATCGCGGGACGCCTTGGCGCCGGGTATCGACGGGAGCTGGTACGCGCCGCCACGGTCCTTCATTTGACGTGCATCGCGGAGAAAGAAAAGGCCACGGTTGCGGACGAGCGCGGAACAGATGCGCGCGAAACATGTTCATTCAGGGGAGAAAGGGCGGCCAAGACCGGTAGCTGACACGTGACGCAGGAACCTCCACAAGACCATCCAATTGTCGTGAAGTTATTCGGTCGATCCGGATCGACCGCTGCTTACGCGATTCGTGATTTCCTCCAACGCAGTGACGTCCCGTTCGAATGGCATCATCTCGGCCTCTCCAACGAAGAAGAATGCACAGAGAAAATTACTTGTTCTGGTGACCGTTGCCATCAGGTCAAACTGTTAACTCATGCGCTCGAGCGCTAGTAAAATGTCGCTTATGTTTCTGCTGACTTGGCGGTTCATCGCATTCCTCCTGGCAGCGCTCACGTTGGCAATGGCCTTCTGTCACCTACTGGAAATGGCGCCGAAGATGAAGGATGACGCGGCACTGTACACAACCGTGCAGCAGACGGTCTACCGCAACTTTGGAGTTCCTCTCGGTGCGGCAATCGAGACGGCCGCAGTGATTTTTACCATCGCGCTCGCGACACTCAATCGGAAGGGCGGATCAGCATTCTATCTGACAGCAATTACGGCGTCGTGTTACTTGGTGGCATTCGCCATCTGGTTCGTACGCGTGTCACCCACCAATGCCGAAATCAACGAGTGGACGACCACGTCCGTGCCAGCGAATTGGACGCTGTGGCGCAATCGGTGGGAGCGGTCGCACGCAGTACGCGCCGTTCTCTTTCTGGTCGGATTTAGTACTCTGATTCTCTCTGCTCTCGTCTGATGACACGGCGAAGTGCGGTGCCTTCCCGCTAGCTCCATGGCAATTCATTTTACCTTTTGGCGAAGCATTACTTGGTGGTCATTGAGCGACCTCCTATTGTTGGTAGGCTTGGGTTGTTCGGCGGACGCCTTCGGCGTAAGAAGTCGGCTGAAAGCGGAACGCCGTCGTGAATTTTGTTGAATCGAAGATGTAGTCGAATTCGTACTGGTAAAGCATCTCGTACAATTCTCGGACCGTCGTATCGAACCACCCTGCCACCCTGAGCATCGGCCGCGTGAGCACGCGGTACTTCGGTTGCGCTCCGAACTCCTTGTCGACGAGCTCAATGAACTGTTTCCCGGTCGGCGGATCGGGAGCAGTAGGAACGTGCCATGTTTGATTCCAGGCGCTTTCGCTCTCCGCCAGTAGCACCAGACTCCGCACGGCGTCCGGCGTGAAGGTGAACGAATGCTTCACAGAATCGTTGGCAAGCCAACTCGCTTTCGCGCCCTTGGCCAACTTGTCGAACACCAGAACATTGGGGATGCCGGGCCGGGCTCGGGGGCCATAGAAGTCGGCGGAGCGCGCGATGAGTGCCGTGAGGTTGCCCGCCTTTAGCTCGGTTAGAAGCATAGTGGCGATCTGCGCGCGGATCTCGCCCTTTTTGCTGTAAGGGTGGAAGGGCGTTTGCTCCGTCATCACGCCTTCCACTTTCCCGTACATATACACGTTGTCGAAGAAGACCAATCTTGTGTTCGCGCGCTTGGCGGCTTCGATGGCGTTGCGCATCATGCGGGGCCACAGTGCCCGCCATTCCGTGATGTCATACTTCAGACCGACAAGCAGAAACGCAATCCTGGAACCAGTAACTGCCTTAACAGTGTCGTCAAGGTTGGACAGATCGGCTGCGACTGCCTCCGCTGCGCCAGGAACCAGTTTGGGATTCCGGCTGACCAGCCGGATAGACTCGTTACGAGTGGTGAGCTCTTTGACAAGCTCGCTACTGATCGCGCCGTTCGCTCCGAGGATGGTGACCATGGATGTATGTTACGCGGAATGATCGAATCACCTCAAGAAGACCAGTTCCGCGCGCGGACGTGAAGGATTTTCCAAAGGCGTAGCCGCACCGGACATTTTGTTTCGAGCCATCACGCGATAAGTCCCGGATGCTACAAAAATAACCGGCCAAATCTGTTTGGACCTTGATTCGCGCGTAAGCGCCTTATGATCAAACAGTTTGGCAGGTTATTTTCGACATAAATTGGAAGCGTGGTCTCGAACATCACTTGAAAAGTAAATTCGTTGCGGCAGAGTCCATTTCTTAGTCCATTCATACTCCCGAATTTCGATGGCGAACCGGCTACCTCGGTTGGTCGAGGATTCATCGGGACTCCACTTCGCCTGTTGCACGTTCTGTGTTAGTATGAAACTCGCATGAGCGGACTGATTTTTACTGGCAGTTTATGGGCAGTTCTTCCAGGAAGGACTGCTACTGTAGGCAATCCAGGCGAACCGTGCGCTGTATGCGAATCTTGCAAAGCCCTTGTTTGCAAGGTTTTAGGCTAAGTTGTTGATTCCACGGCTGGGGACGTAGTTCAGTTGGTTAGAACGCTGCCCTGTCGCTGGTTAGAGTCCCACACTGTCACGGCCGAGTGAAGCCCGGGTCTGATCGCTGGGCTTGCCGGACGCGGAGGCAACCAAGCAGCCAGGCGCATTGTCGCTGCTTTGCCCGATCTCTTCATACTCCGTTAACATACTTACTCAATGTTCGTCACTTCCGACTCATTCCTGGCTCTCCGTTATCCCACTCGGTTAATCCGCCCAAGTTCGAAACTCCCTTGCACGGAGCATGTGCTCTACGTGTGGTGCCAACCGCCAAGTTAGCTTCTCGCTTCACTTCCGCTGCTTTCGATTCTGACGACCTGGCCGGGCTCGATGGACTCGAGGTGAGCGAGGCAAGCGGGCATGAGAGGAACGAGGTCTTCCAAGAGGACGGATTTACCACAGAAAATGATCACCGCAATCTTCCGATGTCCGAGGTTCTGCTGGTATTCAAATTCGCGATCCACAGTCAGGAGAACGTCGAACTTCGCGGCCTCAGCTGCGGTCAAGAGCTGACCGTTCTCAAGTCCCGCGAAGCCAGCATACCGGGCGGTTTGACATTCGTGCCCGGCGAGATAGTTGCGCAGTACTTCGCTCACACACTCGTCGAGGAGGACGCGCATTTCATGCCTGGGCCGACAGCAGCTGTTGAGCTTCCTCCAGCGCGGCGACGGCCATCTCGCGTGAAACGGTCGGATACCCTTCGACAAATTCTTCAAGCGTGTGGCCGCGCTCCAGGGAATCGAACAAAAGTTGGAGGGGTACTCGCGTCCCGCGAAAAACCGGAGTTCCGCTCAGGATATTTGGATTTTTGACGATCACGCTGTCCCCGGAACTCATAAGATCTCCATAACGGACAGTATAGCACTCTCTTCGGGCACCCGAGATTTGCTCGCGGGTGCACGACCGAACCTTCAGACTGGTCGTTCGCCTCTTTTGAGGGCAATCCACAATGGCCAATACTGCGCCTGCATGTGGACAGTGTCGTCACTGCCGTGAGCGCGGCGAGGCCGGGCAGTTACACGGAATTCGCAGCGCACTGATTCTTACTGGCGGTTTACGGGCGCTTCTTCCAAAAAAACTCCTATCGGAGGCACCTCAGGGGACAATCAGTTGGTTAGAATCCTACACTGTCACGGCCGACACCTATCTACCCTACCCTTTTCCCTTGTTTTCTTTGTCCCCTCCCGTGCATTCCCACATCTTGCGTGCATTCGAGCTGACCTCACTGCAGGTTTGCTCCCTACAACGGTTTAGCAAATTGCCCGATTCCACCGCCTGATGTTCGGAATCAAGCACTTAGCTCCGGATGAGAGGCCCTTATTCGGGCCAGAATTCTTATGTTCGGGCACAATTGTGCAACCAATTGTGCAACCATTTTTTCTCAGTGGTTTCTAATCCACATCAGACGTTTAAGTGAAGTCGGGACGTTGCCTGGCCACCTTCCCAGAACCTCGTTTCTGATTTGTTGAAATTAGTTGGCATTCGAGCGATCGGGCGATTCAGGGCCCTCGGCTCACGCTGCGGCGCCACCCAAATCGGACCGACTTATGCAGCGGTGGTCTTTGACGCTACCTTGCGGCCGAGGAAATCGCGAATGGCACCAGCAATTTCTTGATGGTGGGTTTCCAGCGCGAAGTGACCCGTGTCGTAGAAATGCACCTCAGCGTTGGGGTTGTCGCGCTTGAACATTTCAGCGCCAGGGGGCAGGAAAAATGGATCATTTTTGCCCCAGACAGCCAGAAGGGGTGGCTTCTTTATGCGGAGATACTCCTGGAACTTGGGATAGAGAGCAACATTACTGGCATAGTCCAGAAAGAGGTCAAGCTGGATTTCGTCGTTGCCGGGCCGTGCCAATAGCGCGGAGTCGAGCTCATACGATTCCGGAGCTACTTGCGATTCATCCTGCACGCCATGGACGTATTGCCACTTGGTTGCTTCCGGCTTCAGGAAATCGCGCAATGCCGCGCGGTTCTCGGGCGTCGGCTCCTTCCAATACTTCTGGATCGGGTTCCAGCCTTGGCTTAGGCCTCCACATAGGCATTGCCGTTCTGCGAGATGATGGCGTTGATGCGCTCGGGACGAGCCAACGCGAGTCGGAATCCCACTGGCGCGCCGTAATCAAACACGTAAATCGCGAAGCGCTCGAGACCGATTGACTCGGTAAAGCTGTCGATGGCTTTGGTCAGGTTCTCAAACGTGTAGCGAAACTGTTTACGGGTGGGTGCATCGGAAAAGCCAAACCCCGGCAGGTCAGGTGCAACCACATGGTAACGGTCGGTCAGTGCCGGAATGAGGTTGCGGAACATATGCGACGAGGTCGGGAAGCCGGTCAGACGACGTGCCGTTGAGCAACGTTTACGCTTCCACGTCATTGGACGCACTAACCGATAAAAAGTTTCATTATCGGTGTTATATTGAGGGTGGAGTATTGACATGAGGAAGGCAATAAGCGAGTCAGATTGGAAAGATGGCTTTCTGTTTGTTGGAAATCAGTTAGCGCTTGATTTCCTGAATACACGGCCGGTCCAGAACGGCGAGCCCTCGGAGCTGCTCCCTGACTTCAGCGCGCTCTTAGGCTGGTTTCAAGCAGCCGATCTGCTAAATTCTGACAAAGTCGGCAGCCTTCAACGTCAGTGGGGCGGATCGGCCAACGCCATGAGGACTACGGAAGAGATGCGACAGCTACGTGAGAAGCTGAGGAAGGAGATCGTCGCCTGGGAGCAAAGTGGTTCGGTTCAGCATTCCACTCTAGACGAACTAAATAAACTGATGGCCGAGCATCCCATGCGTACCCGGCTAAGGACAAATGGAGAATCGTGCTCGACGGAGCTATGGTTCCAACCGCGCGAACCCGAAGATTTGTTTGCTCCGCTGGCGCACAGTGCGGCGACGCTATTCGCGACTGTGGATCACAAGCGCGTCCGCAAGTGTGCCCAGTGCGTGCTGCATTTCTATGACACCAGCAAGAAAGGGACGCGACGCTGGTGCAGCATGCAGCTATGTGGGAATCGCCTGAAGGTCGCAGCATACGCGGCTCGTCGACGCCAGCGTCACCACAAATGACAATAGAGGTTCACTTCAGATACTAGAACTACATAGGATGTCTTATCTGTTGCCCAAGACCAGGGATACCGCGTAGGGGATCTTCAGGCGTTTCGTCAGCATCGCGATGATCGCGGCGGCGATGAGGAGCCAGACCAACAATTCTATGCCAGAGGTTGGCGTCATTTCAGAAACGCACCAGTTTCCAATTACTCGAATTCGTTAACGGCGGCTTGGCGCATCGCCACTTGCAAAAGCCGCTCTGACCTCGGGACGTAGAAGATACACGAGCAGAAGCCCAGCAATTACGAAGCCGACGCCGCCCCTCAAGAGATCACCCATGAAGGCGTTCACCAGGTCTCCCAAGACTTGGGTTGCGATGATGGCAACCGCCAGTCGCCACGCCCAAAGGCGGCGCTTGAACCAGGCCGTGCCAGCAACTGCCATGGTTGCACCGAGCAAGAGTAGGGGAATCCCGACTGTTTTCCCGAACGGTGCAAGCTGCCTGTACGCAGACGCATTGATAGCCCACATGTGGTCAATAATAGTGCCCCGCCAGATCAGCGTGGCTCCGGCGAGTGAAGCCATGGTTGCTCCGAAAAAAAGGAAGATGCCCATCGCCGTGATTCCGATGTGTGATTTCTTCTGGACGAACATATCGAACTCGAGGCGAGGCGCCATGCACCAAGATTGGTATTCGGTTCTCTCAGAATTGCTTTTTCGACGTGCGATGGAACTAGAAGTCCGCGATGAGGCCGAGACCTGCGGAGAAGCGGTTGGCGCACGCGTACAGCGACGTGACGAGCACCGCGTCGAAAATGGCTGCTTCGCTCCACCCGGCCTCCCGCAAGCGGTCTACATCTGCCTTTTCCATCTCCCCTGGACTGCGGGTCAGCTTGTCGGCAAAGCGGAACAGTTCCATGACTTTGGGCTCAACAGGCGCGCTGGGATAGTTCAGCGCCAGTTTGCGTTCGATGGCCTTGTCCAGGCCAAGCCTGCCGAGGATTTCCAAGTGGGCCGGCAAACAGTAGGTAGAGACATTCAGTCCGCTCGCCACGATGGCGAGCTATTCTTTTACCACCCTGGGCAACCCGCGGTCGTCGAACATGGCTTTGGTGTAGAGATTCGTCTGGTCCTGCAACAATTGGAAATCGTGGCCCAAGGCGCGGAAATAGTTGGGCACGAAACTCCATCGCTTGTTTATGTAGTCGTAGATACGCTTCACCTCAGGACTGGCTTGCTCATCAGAAATGAGAGGGACCCAAGACATACATAACCTCCAGGTATTGGCGAACTGCGGAACTCAGCGGGCGAGAAGACTGACCCGAAAGCGCCGCCGAGCAGGTTGAGGGATGATACCAGAATTGCGGAGGCAAAAACTATGGACAGAACCTAGTCAAAACCTAGTCAGAACCTACGGGGATCTAAGTGCTTACGGGATACGTATTTCAGGTTGGCTTTTGACCTGTCTTCTCGCGCAAGGTCGCGTGGAGACGTGAGCGCACATCGGTTGTAAGCGAGACAGGTTGGGAATCACAAAGAATCTCAATGGTTTTCTTGGTTTGATCCACGATCATGGTGCAATCTTCGCAATGCTCCAGATGCCGTTCAAGTTCCTGCTTCACGACGGGATCGAGATCTCCATCGATATAGTTCGACAACTCGCGGATGACGCCTTTGCAATTCAATTTGGAGCTCCTTGACGGAAATGGCGATTCAGCTTTTCCCTGAGCTTGAGGCGGGCCCGCAACAATCTTGATTTAACCGCGGGTACGGAGATACCCAGCATTTCCGCAGTCTCCTGCGTTGAAAGTTCTTCGAAGTCTCGTAAGAGGAAGACGATGCGGTATTCGGGATCAAGCCTGTCAATCACGTCGCCCACGATGTTCTGCATCTCGGTTTGGGCGTATCTCTGTTCGGGAGTCGGTCCCCAGTCCTCCAATTCGCGCGGGAAAAGGTCTGTGTCGCCCTCGATCGGCTCGTCCAATGAGAACTGATTCGGCCGGCGTTTGCGGAGCCTCATCAAGGCTTCATTGGCAGCGATTCGTACAAGCCATGTATAGAACCGAGAATCTCCGTGGAAATCTTGGAGGTGCGCGTAGGCCTTCAAAAAGGCATCCTGCATGGCGTCTTCGGCATCTTCGTGATTTCCCGTGATGTTCTTGTGAGACGGAAAATCTTGGCTTCGTAGCGATTGACAAGTTCCTCGAAAGCGGCAGCGTCCCCAGCCCGGGCGGCGGCGACGAGTAGGTGCTCGTCCTCGCGGACGATTGTTGACGGCAGACGATGCGGCGTGGGTGTGCTCAAGGTGCCTAAAGAGCTCCCCAATAGAGCCCAATAACCGTTCTCAGCCGTGAGTATAGCATTCAACATCCGCCCGCCAATCCCTTACCCACCTTTGGATGAGGGTAAGAGGAGGCAGGATTCAAATATAAGGAGAACGCTTCCCGCCCCCATGGCGCCCAGCAAACTGGTGTATGTCCAGGACAGTTAGCATCCTACCGGCCGGTGGTAGTTCTATGCGAGAGTCGCTCGCCAGGCTCTCAAGACTTCTCCCACCGTCCAAGCTTGGGCGATGCATCCACGAGGCGTGAAGGGCGCGTCTCCGTCGAAGATTTCGCTAAGCGTCCCGAGGCCATGCGACGTGATTTGCCTTCCCACCGGCTCGAGGAAACTCGCAGCTGCTTTATGATCTCCGTAGACTCGCAGGTGCGCCAATACAAACGGTCCCATCAGCCAGCCCCACACCGTCCCTTGGTGATAAGCTCCGTCCCGCTCGCGAGGGGCACCTCCGTAGTGCCCTTGATAGCCCGGCTCTTCCTGGGCCAGGCTGCGCAGCCCTTGAGACTGTCACTAAGCGGCGCGCGCAAACGTCCACCACGGCTCTTTGTTGTTCAGGCGTCAACGGACTCTCTGGCAAAGAGACGGCGAAGATCTGATTTGGCCGGAGAGTCGCGTCATTTCCAACTCCGGGAGCATCGATTACGTCAAAGCAACAGCCCGAACCTGAATTCCAAAACTTGCCAAAACTCCGCTTCACCATCGCCGCCATCTTAGCAAATGGCTCTCCTGACCTGCCGGCTGCGGGTGCCAGCGCCGCCGATTCCATTTGTGACCAGCCATTCCCGGTGTTCTGCGATATCCAGAGAGCCGCAGATTTCTCGGCCGAAGTGAAGCTTTGCTCTACGCAGGGAAGCGGCCGACTCGGATGTTTTTATCGATAGAGGACTTTTTTGTGATGTCGCCATATTATTTTTGCCGCCTCGCATGCGAATTTGATCACCCAAGCAACCAAGGGACTTACTTTGGAGATCCTGCTCCAGGAATGTTGACACTTAGCCGGTATAATCCCGTTTGCGCAGCAAGATAGAGAGTTTTGTGGTCTTCCCCGCCCCAAGCGAGATTGTGCGGATGTTCGGGGCCAACAATCGTGCCAAGGTGCTTCCCTTCCGGCGAGATGATCCAGAGGCCGCCCGGCCCCGAGAGATACAGGTTGCCCTTCACGTCGATTTTCATCCCGTCCCAGGCGTCTTCGCCGGGCTCTTTCGTGGCATCAAGAAAGACCTGGCCATTCGAAAGCGTGCCATCGGCATGAACGTCATAGCGCATGATGACCTTGCGTTTCTCATCCCAGTTGTCGACGTACAGGTACCTTTCATCGGGGGAAAACGCCAAACCATTCGGGCCGGTCAGGTCCTTGCCTACCAGTTTTAGCTCACTGTTGATCAAGCAGAAGACACCGCTGTAGGACAACTCTTTGCGCGAATCTTCGAAGAATTTCGGCAGACCGAACGGCGGGTCCGTGAAATAGAGTGCTCCGTCGGAGCGGTATACGAGATCATTCGGACTGTTCAAACGCTTGCCCTGATAGTGATCCGCCAGGACCGTAAGCTGACCGTTCTTTTCGAGACGCGTGACGCGGCGGTTGCCGTGTTCGTTGATAGTGAGCCGCCCTTGGGAATCGAGCGTGAGGCCATTGGAACCGGGCTGGCCGTATTCGCCGATGTTCATTCCTGTGTAGCCGCTGTGAGTGCGGTAAACGGAGACTCCGTCTTCCTCTGACCAGCGGTAGATCAGGTTGTTGTTTGGGTCGCTAAAGAGCAGATAGCCACCGTCGTGCACCCATACCGGGCCTTCGGTGAACATGA
>Ga0209158_1000588_pt1 | contig 26167 bp, 26 predicted proteins | sample GraSoiAngelo_140_FD_185897 | JGI IMG/M metagenome (GOLD analysis project Ga0209158, IMG submission 185897) | Grasslands soil microbial communities from the Angelo Coastal Reserve, California, USA - 14_0929_12_30cm (SPAdes) (version 2) | ecosystem: Environmental > Terrestrial > Soil > Grasslands ...
TCGTGCTACACGTGAAAAGGACTCCGGAGCGGCTGAGCGCGTTCTCCGACGCGGTATTCGCTGTTCTTATAACTATCCTGGTTTTGGAACTGCGACCCCCGGAGCTTCCTACTTTCAAGGCGCTCCTGTCACTCTGGCCCACATGGCTCAGCTATGCGGTGAGCTATCTTTTTATCGCGATCGTTTGGGCCAATCACCACCATCTCATGCGCTATGCCACCGAGGCCACTCCGCGTCTCATGTGGTTTAATTTCGCGCATCTGTTTTCTGTGTCGCTGCTTCCACTTTCCACAGCTTGGATGGCCGTGAGTAAGTTGGCGCCGCAGCCTGTTGCCTTCTATGCCGCGGTCTTCTTCCTCGTAAACGCGACCTACATCTCTTTGATTTTGGAGCTTATTGAGCGAACTCCGGTCAAAGAGGTCTCGCCGAAGGAGCGCAGGATCATGCGCTTCCGGTCGATCGCTACTCTATGTGTTTTCGGAGCGGCCGCGGTCGTGGCGTTGAAATATCCGCTGATCGGGCTCGGAATGTGTTGCTGTTGCCTGATCGTTTATCTGAAACCCGAAGCGCCAGGAGCTGAAAAGTAACAATCCCGGCCCGGCTCCAACGGAACGACGATCTCAGCGAAGTAGATCAAAGCAAGCTTGAGAGCTGGCGGCCCTCGCTTTCGGCTACTCGCATTCGCCTCGCTCATTTGGGCTATCTCGGGCGAAATGCCTTCACGAAACATATGTCGCCTTGTGGCACATCACGTCGATCCCCGGATTGATCGGCACGGCCGCTATCGAAGGCGTAGTGCAAAATCGCGGGACGTCGCAAAATTACCGATTGGAGCGCGTGGCGGGCTGCGGCATCATAGGGGCACGGCGAACGAATAGTGCCCATCTTCATCGACCGTGGCGCGCCAGTACAATCAAAACACTTAATACCATCTACCAGCGGACTTTCGCATTTTCCTGCGTTTGGTCTGGTCGCTCAGTGCAATGGACCCCAATGGGTCGGCTGGCCTGGGGGCCTGGGCCCCACTTAGTGTGGCGACAGAAAAGACCAAATTGAAATGGTCGGGGCGACCTATGGGTGTTGACGCGGCATTCGAATCTGGACGTCACGATCCTAGGCCAAGCCATCAAGGCAACGTTCGCACGCCGGGGCACGGCGCTGCCGACAAGCACACCCGTCGGCCTGTCCGACGAGTTCGCGGCGGACCAAACCAAGCAGACTCAATGGCGCGCCTTCACTGCCCGAAACCAACTCAGGGCACCCGAGCTTCCGGTGATCGTCCAGCACTTGCAGCGGTTTCTAGAATCGGTTATCGGGCCTCGGACCTAAAGTCCTGGCGGCCTGCAAGAGCGCTCATCCCTCGAAGAACTGGGACGGCGCTTCAACCCCCCAAGCATCAACTTCTCGACTCCCACCGGAGGAGATTTCGCCATGCGCGCCATCATTGGACCGAACCTGCTCTCGAGGAAAGTGGCCCAGCCCACGAAAAAACCCTTCGAGATCTACGATAGCCGGCTGATCGGTTTCACCTTGCGAGTGCAGCCCAGCGGCGTCCGATCCTACTACGCCCGATTCGGTCGAAATCGGCGCGTCGCAATAGGTCAAGCAGGGATGATCGAGCCAGATGAAGCGCGGGAGAGGTGTCAGAAGGTCCTCGGAAATGTGGCGCATGGCCGTCATCCACTGCACGGCCTCGGCGGAACAGACGGTATCACGCTTGGGATGTTCATCGCCGACACGTATACGACGTGGGTCAATGCTACCCGTCCGCGCACCGCGGCCGACACGCTCGAGAAGCTGTATCGGCACTTCAGAACCTGGTACCCGGAACCGCTCACCGCCATTACGGTTGAACGCGTTGAGGCGTGGAAGGCGCGGCGTCTAAATGAGGGCCGCAGTCCCTCAACTGTCTTGCGCGATCTCTTCACGCTCTCGAGCGTACTCAGACGCGCAGTGAAAGCGGGCGAGCTGACCGAAAATCCTGTGCGGCGCGTCGATAAGCCGCGCGTTGATCGCAGAGGCAAGGTGCGCTTTCTGGATCAGGCCGAAGAATCGCGGTTGCAGAATGCCCTGATGGAGCGCGATTTTGAAATGCAGAATCGTCGTACATGTGGCAATAACCGGCGGCAAACACGGCACGAGCCGGTGCTGCCTCCGCTCACGCACTTTGGCGATCACCTGACGCCGGCCGTACTGCTCTCTATGAATACGGGACTGCGGCGCGGCGAGGTGGTCAAGTTGCGTTGGGGTTCCGTGGACTTCAACCGCCGGCTTCTCACCGTCGAGGGCCGGAATGCCAAGAATCGCCAGACCCGGCATGTGCCGCTCAATGACGAAGCCGTGAGCGTGCTGCGGCGCTGGCGCGAGCAGTCCGGAACCGGAGCGCGTGTCTTTGATGTCGCCACCGGATTTCAAACGGCGTGGGGAAAAGTCCTCAAGCGAGCCAGGATCACCAACTTCCGCTGGCACGACCTGCGCCATCACTTTGCTTCACGCTTGGTGCAGCACGGCGTTCCTCTGAACACGGTGCGCGACCTTCTGGGTCACAGCTCCGTCGGCATGTCCCTGCGCTATGCACACCTTGCGCCCGATCAGCGACGCGAAGCCGTCGCAAAACTTAACGAAAAGCCAGTTCTTGCACTCAGCATGCGCTTGAAGTGGGAAGGCGTTTCGGCAGCTGGCTGTTACTCGACTACTAAGATGGCCTCAAGACCTCAGGAGCATTTTGGTTTGCGCTTATAAGCACAGTCGAAAACGCCTGGATTTCCCGATCAAAATCGGCAGGGGGTCGACTTTCTGCGCTTACCATGCGCTTACGGCGAACATGCAGATTTGGCGTCCGTCGGTATCACTCTGATTCTATTGGTGGAAAGGGAGGGACTCGAACCCTCGACCCCGGCATTATGAGTGCCGTGCTCTAACCAGCTGAGCTACCTTTCCACGAGGGCGCGCATTGTCCTCACCCGCGCCCCGGGGTGTCAAACGGCCGAGCCTGACGGAGGCCGCGTGAGCGGTCGGCTCCCCCGCCGGCACCAGCGCACCCCTCGCCCGCCCGTCCGGTCGACGCGACAGGCTGAGTACTGTCCGGTCGAGCGACTTCGTCCTAGGAATGTCGAATCCAGCGGGGCTCACACGTCGTGTGGTTGAAGCGAGGGGTTCTGACCCCCGTGACGTGGAGCGAATCATGAATCTCGTCGACATCCTGCGGCCCGCGGTGCTGGCGCTCCGAAGGCTCGGACCCTATGCGCTGCTGGAGCTCCTCGTGCCGGGCGGTACAATCCTCGCACTCTTCCTGTATCTGTACCGGCGGCGTGCGAACGCGAGCGCCAATCCGCTCAGCCGCCGGTCGATTTGCTCACCGCCTGTTCGTCGTGAAGAAGGAGAGCCGCGTGATGATGATTTCCAGGATCGCTCCGTGTCTCTGGTTCAACGGCGAAGCCGAGGACGCTGCGAAGTTCTACGTCTCGATTTTCCCGGACTCGAGGATCGACTCGGTGTCCCGCTACGACGGCGGCACACGCCTTCCCGTAGCCTTCCCGAAGGGGACGGCGCTGATGGTCGAGTTCACGCTCGCGGGCCAGCGCTTCCAGGCATTGAATGGCGGTCCGCAGTTCAAGCACTCCGAAGCCATTTCGCTCTCGGTCTCGTGCCGCGATGCGAAGGATGTCGATCACTACTGGAGTGCGCTCACCGCCAAGGGCGGCGCCGAGGGCCCGTGCGGCTGGTGCAAGGATCGCTTCGGCGTGTCATGGCAGGTCGTGCCGGAGGGCCTGGGTGAGCTGCTGTCGGACCCCGACCCGGGCCGCGCGGGTCGCGCCATGGAAGCGATGCTCAAGATGAAAAAGCTCGATCTTGCCGCCATGCGCCAGGCTGCCGAGGGCCGGTGATCGAAGCACGCGTGGACGATGCATGCCTGAATTTACCGTTCAGTCGCTTCTGACGACTCCCTGCGTCGCGGTCCAGGACGTGGGCTGCTCGGGCGGTCATCGACACCCCGATGCGGAAGAGCACGCGAGCGCGACGCACCTCGTTTTCCCCTATCGCGGTGCCTTCGTGCGACATCTCGGGCGCGATGAGGCGGTGGCCGAGGCGAATCAGGTGCTCTTCTTCAACGCCTTCGAAGGCTACCGCGTCAGCCATCCGGTGCCCGGCGGCGATGCGAGCCTCGACCTGGTGGTTGACGAAGCGACGCTCCGTGAGCTCGCGCCGTCCGCCCTGCTCAAGGACGGCGCGGATCTTGAGTTTCGCGTGCAGCGGCTGCGGATCGATCCGCGCGCGCAGGCACTGGTTGCACTCCTCAGGCACGGCCTGCACGCGGGTACCGCCGAGCCTCTCGAAGCGGAGAGCGTCGCGCTGACGCTCGTGGGGCGGGGGCTCGGCCCGCGCAGCGCCCGGGCCGCGAGAGGGAGCTTCGCACGCCGGCGTCTCGTCGACCGCGCGAAGCTCGTGCTCGCAGCCGACCTCTCGAGGCGCTGGACGCTCGCCGAGGTGGCCGCCGAGGTCGGCGGCTCGCCCGTCTATCTGACGCAGGCATTCCAGCAGGTGGAGGGTCTCCCGCTCTATCGCTACCAGCTGCATCTCCGGCTGGCGCGCGCACTGGACCTGCTCGGAACATACGAGGACTTGAGCGCACTCAGCCTCGACCTTGGCTTCTCCAGCCACAGCCATTTCAGCGCCGCATTCCAGCGCACCTACGGCCGCACGCCCTCCGAGTTCCGCCGCTCGCTGCAGCGCTGCACGCCGGCAGCACCCGATCGCTAAAGATTCTGACAGCGCTCCCCAGCGCAGCGTGGCCTACTCATCTCTCCCGGAATGCGGGGGATCCATTCGGAGAGCGGTGTCATGACAGAGAAGACCTGTGCGGCTTGCGACTGCAAGCTGGATGCAAACTCCATCAAGTTGAAGATCGGCGGCAAGACGGTTGAGGTGTGCTGCGAGGACTGCGCGCGCAGGCTCAAGGAGGCGCAGAGCTTCACGCCGGCGCCGCGGGGGGAGTGAGCCATGCACGGCAACGGAGCATCGGCGGCCCGGCACGGCGTTGAGACGGCCTCGGGATGCATCAGCTACACCGAACAGGGCGCGGGGCCGGTCGCGCTCTTCGTCCATGGGGTGCTGTTGAACGGCCATCTCTGGCGCCATCAGCTCTCGCAGTTGTCCGACACGCGCCGCTGCATCGCGGTGGATCTCCTGGCGCATGGTGAGACCGAGATCGCGCCGGGCCAGGACGTGTCGGTGACGGCGAATGCGCTGATGCTCGAGTCATTCCTGGACGCGCTGAGCATCGACCAGGTGGATCTCGTTGGAAACGACAGCGGCGGGGGCATCGCCCAGATCTTCGCGGCGCGGCACCCGGAGCGGCTGCGGAGTCTCACCCTCACCAACTGCGATGCGCACGACAACTGGCCGCCGGCGGCGTTCGAGCCATTCCTCGCCATGGCGGCTGCGGGAGGCCTCCGCGGTGCGCTCGAGGCGATGCTGGCGGACAAGAGTCTCTATCGCTCGCCGCAGGCGCTCGGGCCGGCGTATGAGCACCCGGAACGGCTGACCGACGAGAGCATCGAGACTTACCTCCGTCCCCTGGTTCGGACCGAGCAGCGCTTACGCGACTTCCAGCGCTTTCTCGCCGCGTTCGACAACGTCCAGACGGTGAGGCTCGAGAGTCGTTTGAGGACGCTACAGGTACCGACCCTGATAGTCTGGGGAACCGACGATATCTATTTCCCCGTCAAGTGGTCGCGGTGGCTGGCCGACACGATCCCGGGCACGCGCCGGCGGGTCGAGCTCGAGGGCGCCCGCATCTTCTTTCCCGAAGAGCGCTCGGCGGAGTTCAACCGGGAACTGCGCGCGCATTGGAGTGTCTGAGTGGTCCCGGGCCTCGGCTGGACAGCACGCGAGGGGTGTATTCCGTGCATTCACCGGAAGTGGATTGCGAGATGTCTCGGCGGAATGGCAGCTCTCCGGGCCTGCTTTTCACCCTCGGCGCGATATTGGCAGTCACCGCCCTGAGCGTGCTCTTACCCGCCTGCGCGAACAAGGCAGCCGGGAGCGCGGTCAAGCAGGCCGAAAAGACCGCACTCAGCGCGCGGTCTCTCGAGGCGAATTGCGACCGGATGGAGCCTGAGCCGTATCGGGCTCACCGCACGCGGTTGCTGCGGCTGTGAAGAGTCGCCCTTCGGTCGGCGGCGCGGGCGGAGCGAACGCTCAGACGTTGAACCTGAAGTGCATGACATCGCCCTCCTGGACGATGTAGTCCTTGCCTTCGAGGCGGAGCTTCCCGGCATCGCGGGCACCCGCCTCGCCCTTCCCCGCGAGGTAGTCGGCGAAGGCGATGACCTCGGCGCGGATGAAGCCGCGCTCGAAGTCGGTGTGGATCACGCCCGCCGCCTGCGGGGCGGTCGCTCCGGTCCGCACCGTCCAAGCGCGCACTTCCTTCGGTCCCGCGGTGAAAAAGGTCTGCAGGCCGAGCAGCCGATAGGCGGCGCGGATCACCCGGCTCAAGCCCGGCTCCGTGAGCCCGAGCTCGGCGAGAAACTCGCTCCGCTCGGCCTCATCGAGCTGCGCGATCTCCGCCTCGATCGCCGCGCACACCGGCACCACTTGGGCGCCCTCGGCGGGGGCGTGCTGCTCGAGCGCGGCGAGCAGCGGATTCCCGGTGAAGCCGTTCTCGTCGACGTTCGCGACGTACATCACCGGCTTCGCCGTGAGCAGCTGCAGCTCGCGCAGATCCCGTCGCTCTTCCTCGCTCAAGCTGAGCGCGCGCACCGGCTTCGCCGCATCGAGCTGCACCCGGACACCCTCGAAGAGGGTGCGCTTGCGGATCGCATCCTTGTCGCCCCCCTTGGCCGCGCGAGTGGCGCGCTCGAGCCCCTTATCGAGCGTCGCGAGATCCGCGAGCGCGAGCTCGGTATCGACGGTCGCCACGTCCGACAGCGGATCGACCCGGCCGGCGACGTGGATGACGTCGGCGCTCTCGAAGCAGCGCACCACGTGCGCGATCGCATCCACTTCGCGGATGTGCGACAGAAACTGATTTCCGAGTCCCTCGCCCTGCGAGGCTCCGGCGACCAAGCCCGCGATATCGACGAACTCCACCGTGGTCGGGACGATCTTCTCCGGCTTCGCGATCGCGGCGAGCTGCGCGAGGCGCGGATCGGGCACCGGCACGACGCCGACGTTCGGATCGATGGTGCAGAACGGGTAGTTCTCGGCGGCGATCTGGGCGCGCGTCAACGCGTTGAAGAGCGTCGACTTGCCGACATTGGGCAGACCCACGATGCCGCAGCGGATGGGCATGTCAGGAGTTGGTCGCGGGCGGCTCGCCCGGCGAGGGCCCGCGGCTGTGCAGGCGATTCATGGCGCTCTGCGCCCCTTCCGTGAGGAGCACCGGCACGGCGTCGGCCGCGACGAGCAGCGCCTCGCGGATGAGCTCCGCGTCGGCGGCATTCGCTCGTCCGAGCACGTAGTCGAGCACGGCCGAACGATCGCCCGGGTGCCCGATACCGATGCGCAGCCGCCAGAACGCATCGCCCATGTGCGCGATCACATCGCGCATGCCGTTGTGGCCGGCGGCGCCTCCACCCTGTTTGAGCCGTACCACGCCCGCGGGGAAGTCGAGCTCGTCGTACGCCACCAGCACCGACTCGACCGGGACCTTGTAGTAATCCGCGACGCTGCGCACCGGGTCGCCGCTGCGGTTCATGTAGCTCATGGGCTTGAGCAACCATAGATCCTCGCCGCCGATGCGCGCACGCGCGAGCTCCGCCTGGTGGCGCGGCTCGCTGCGGAAGGTCGCCTGGTGGCGGCGGGCGAGTTCGTCGACGACCTGGAAGCCGGCGTTGTGACGGGTGCGCGCGTACTCGATGCCCGGATTGCCGAGCCCGACGATCAGCTTGAGCGGCTCACCTGCCATGTCGTTGACTCACGCCCTAAACGCCGCCGGCCGCCTGGGGAGCCTTCCCTCCCGCGGGCGGCCGGCGTCCGGTGTCGTGCCCGGTGCGGCGGCTACTTCTTGCCGCCCTCCTTCTTCCCGGCAGCGGCCTCTTTCTTCGGCGCTGCCGCGTCCTTCTTCTCCTCGCCCTTCTTCGCCTCGCCGGCGGCGGCTGGAGCGCCCGGAGCCGCAGCGGGTGCGGCACCCGGAGCGCCGGGCGCGCCCGCGGCGAGCGGGGCTGCGCCCTCGGCGGGCACGGCGGCAGCGGCCTCGGCGGCAACCGGCTCGGGCTCCTCGGCGCGCGGCGCATGGATCGAAACGACCGGCGCGTTGCGACGCGTGAGCTCCGGAATCGCAACCCCCGGAGGCAGCGGGATGTCCGCGAGGAACTTGGTATCGTTGAGGCTCATGCCCGAGAGGTCGAGCTCGAGGAACTCCGGCAGGTCCTTCGGCAGGCAGCTCACCTCGACGTCGGCGCGCATGTGCGAGACCACCCCACCCTGGCTCTTGACGCCCGGCGACACGCTCTCGCCCCTGAAGTGGATCGGAAGGCGAATGCGGATCCTCTCGTTCTCGACCACGCGCTGCAGATCGACGTGCACGACGAGGTTTCTCGCCGGGTGCATCTGCACGTCCTTGATGATCGCATCTTCGGTGCGCTCGCCGATGTTGAGCCGCACGATCGAGGAATAGAAGCGCTCATCGGCGATCATGGTGAGCAGGTTCTGCTGGTCGAGGACCAGCGCCTGGGCGTCCTGGTGAGCGCCGTACAGGATGGCGGGCACCTTGCCGCTGTGACGCAGGCGGCGGCTCGCACCCTTGCCTTGCGTCTCGCGGAGATCCGCGCCGAAGGTGAATGAAATACGCATCAACGTTCTCCCGTAGTGTCAGCAACGATACCGGCCCGCGACCAGACCGGCACACCTCAAAAAATCAGTCGACATAGAGCGAGCTCACCGACTCCTCATCCAGAATGCGGCGGATGGTCTCGGCGAGCAGCTCCGCCACCGACAGCTGGCGGATGCGGGCGGCGCCCCGGGCCTCGGGGCCGAGCGGAATCGTGTCCGTGACGACGAGCTCATCGAGCGCGGACTTCATGACCTTCTCCACCGCGCCTCCCGAGAGCACCGGGTGCGTGATGTAGGCCACCACCTTCACGGCGCCCTCCTCCTTCAGTGCCTGCGCCGCCTGGCAGAGCGTGCCTGCGGTGTCGACCAGATCGTCGATCAGGATGCAGGTCTTTCCCTCGACCTCGCCGATGATGTTCATCACCTTGGATTCGTTCGGCCGCGGGCGGCGCTTGTCGATGATCGCCAGCTCCGCATCGTCGAGCCGCTTGGCGAAGGCCCGCGCGCGCGCCACGCCGCCGACGTCCGGCGACACGATGATGACGTTCCGGTACGCACGCTTCCACGCATCGCCGAGCAGCACCGGGGAGGCATACACGTTGTCCACCGGGATGTCGAAGAAGCCCTGGATCTGCTCCGAGTGCAGGTCGATCGTCAGCAGCCGGTTGACGCCCGCGCTCGAGAGCATGTTGGCGACCAGCTTCGCCGTGATCGCCGCGCGCGTGCCCTTGATGCGCCGGTCCTGGCGCGAGTAGCCGAAGTACGGCACCACCGCGGTGATGCGCGCGGCCGAGGCGCGCCGGCAGGCATCCACCATCACGAGCAGCTCCATGAGACTTTCGTTCGCCGGCGGGCAGGTCGACTGCACGATGAATACGTCGCGTCCGCGCACGTTCTCCATGAGCTCGATGTTGATCTCGCCGTCGCTGAAGCGCCCGACGTAGATGCGCCCGAGCGGGGCCTGGAGGCCCTTTGCGATGTCCTGCGCCAGCGCCGGGTTCGCATTGCCTGCGAACAGCGCGAGCGTGTCGCTGGTACGTTTGTCGGTCGTGCTCATAACTGCTGTGCTGCGCGCGCGGTCCACCGGCCCTGCATGCGGCCGCGTGCCATCAGGCGCGCCAGGTCTCAAAAACTGGCTGGGGTGGAAGGATTCGAACCTCCGAATGGCGGGATCAAAACCCGCTGCCTTACCACTTGGCGACACCCCAGCACCCGTCGCTCTTACCATCCGCACCCATGCGGATGGGAGGCGGGCGCGCATCTTACGCCGCCTCACCCACCCCGCGTGTGCCGGAGAAGCTCGTGGAGCGGGGAGCGGTCGAGGCCCCGCGCCACGAAGCTCCCCCAGCGATCGGGCACCCGCCCCGCGAGCCGCTCCGCCTCGGCGGCGCTCTCGAAGGCCGTGAAGACACACGAGCCGGTGCCCGTCAGGTGCGCGGGAGCGACACGCGAGAGCCACTCGAGCGCCTCGGCCACCTCGGGTGAGCGCGAGCGGACTACCGCCTCGCAATCGTTGCGCCCGCCCGACTCAAAAAAGGCGCGTATGGTGATGAGGGGGGAATTTCGTGTCAATTCAGGGCTCTGGAACACCTCCCGGGTGCTCACCGCCACCCGCGGATGGATAATGACGTACCACCTCGAGGGGAGCGTGACGGGGGTCAGCCGCTCGCCTACCCCCTCCGCCCAGGCCGAAGAACCCTGAACGAAAACAGGCACATCCGCCCCGAGCGTTGCCCCGAGGGCCGCGAGCTCCCCGAGCGCAAGCCGGCAGTCCCAGAGCTCGTTCAGCACCAGGAGCGCCGTGGCCGCATCCGAGCTCCCTCCGCCGAGGCCCGATCCCAGGGGGATGCGCTTGCGAACTCCAAGGCTGGCACCGAGCCGCGTGCCGGAGGCGTCCTTCAAAGCGCGGGCGGCCCGCACCGTGAGATCGGCCTCGGGTGCGAGGTCCTTCGGGCCCTCCGGCCGCTCGATCCGCCCGTCGTCCCGCACGCTGATCTCGAGCGTGTCGGTGAGATCGATGAGCTGAAAGAGGGTCTGCAGCTCGTGATAGCCGTCGGCGCGCCGGCCCGTCACATGGAGAAAGAGATTCAGCTTGGCGGGCGCGGGCCAGCGCGTGTCGCCGCCGGCCTTCACGGCTGCCAGTCGTCTACGAGGAGTCGCACCCGCACCCCATCGCGCTTGAGCGTCAACCGCGCCGGCAGCATCTCGGCGCCGACCGCCACGTAGAGGGGGTAGTCGATGTGCCAGCCGGCCTGGGTCAGGCCCAACAGGTGCTGTTGCGGCTCATCGAGCTCCTCCAGCGCCGGCCGCTCAGGATCCGGGACACCGAGGATCCAGTAACGAAGGCTCGGCAGCGGCGGATCGAAGCCTAAGCGCGCGGCGAGCTCGGCGTGCGCCGCCGCGTTGTCGAGCCGCTCACCGCGCGAGGTCACGATCTCGAGCTCGTGGTCCGCCGCGCTCACCTGCACGGCCCCGGCCCCCAGCGGGCCCTCGAGCGTGAGCTGCGAGCGCGGGCCTGTTTGCGCCCAGCGGAGACTCGCGTTGAAGCCCTCGCGCCCCGTGGCGACCGCGACGCGGCCCTTGAGGTCGAAGTGCTCGCGCGCCTGAAGCTGCGGCTTTCGCACTTCCCAGGGCGGGGGCACGAGAAAGGAAGGCGGCGCCGTGCGGCAGGCGGTGAGGGCGCACGCGAGCGCCCATGCGCCCGCGCACCGCCACCGCCTACTTCGCATCGGGCAGGAACCGTTTGAGCGTCGCCTTCAGCGGTTTGGAATCGGGATCGCGGGCGAGGGCCGCCGCCCACACGCGGCGCGCTTCGGCCCGCTGGCCGCTCGCCCAGAGCGCCTCGCCCCAGTGAGCGGCGATCTCGGCGTCGTGGCCCAAGGTGTAGGCATGCTGGAGCATGGCCACCGCGGACTTGCTATCGCCGGCGCGGAAGCGCACCCACCCGAGGCTGTCGAGCGCCGCCGGGTTGTCGGGCATCACGGCGAGCGCGCGGCGGATGAGCCCTTCGGCGTGCGGGAGCTCGAGCGTGTGATCCGCGAGCGTGTAGCCGAGCGCATTGAGGAGCGTCGGGTCGTCGGGCCGCTCGCTCAGCATCTGCTCGAGGGCCTGGACCGACTCGTGCACGTGCCCCGCCTGCTCGAGAATCACCGCCCGATCGTACTCGATCGAGGGATGCTGCGGGTGGCGCTCGAGCGCGGACGCAAGGAGCGCGAGCCCGGTGTCCGCCTCGCCGTGATCGGCCAAGAGGCGCGCCTTGGCGAGAGTCAGCTCGAGCTCCTCCTCCGGATGATCCGCGGCGTAGTCGTCGAGGAGCGCCAACGCCTCGGAGCGCGCGTCGCGATCGAGGAGGAGCGATGCCGCCCGCGAGCGCGCCGACAGTGCCACGGACGAGTCGTAGAGACGTCGGTAGGCGGCGATCGCGCCCTCCGGGTCACCGTCGCGCGCCGCGATGTCGGCGAGATAGAGCTGGGTCGTGTCGGTGGCCTGCCCGCTCGAGAGCAGCTCCATGAAGCGCTGCCGCGCCTCCTTGAGGTCGCCTGAGGCGAAGGCGAGCAGCGCGAGACGGCGGTCGACCTCCGCGGCCGGTGCGCCGGCCGTGCGCAGATGCTCGAGCTCGTGGTGCGCCTCCTCGATGCGATCGAGCGAGGCGAGGACCTCGGCGAGCTCGAAGCCGCCGCGCGTCGAATCGTCGGCCTTCGCCTTGCGCGCGGTGGCGAGCGCCTGCGAGGCATCGCCGTGCACCACGTAGGCGCGCGCCAGCACCCGAAGCGCCGCCGCGTCCTTGGGATCGTGCTGCAGCGCCTGCTCGGCGTATTCCTGCGCGCGCTGCGCGCCGTAGGCGGCGAGCGCGAGCTCGCCCAGGAGCGTCAGCGTCTCGGGCGTGTGGGCCGAGGGCTCGAGCGCCCCGCTCATGGCCATGAGCACCGCCGGGGCATCCGACTCCTCGAGGAGCAGCGCCATCAGCTCGCCCATGCCCCTCGCCGCGCGCTGCGCGGGGCGCGCCGCGGCGGAGGCGCCGCCGGGTACGGGGGGCGAGGCGTTCCCGGTGGCCGGATCCTGCCCGGTGGCCGGTTCGGGCCCGCCAGCCTTGCCGGCGGGCGGGGTCGCGACGCTCGCTCGCTCCTCGCTGCGCCAGAACTCGCGGATCGCGGTACGCGCGTCGGCCGTGTGATAGAGCTTCAAGGCCACCGCCGCGTAGAGCGCGTTCCCCTCGCGGTCTTGAGGCGCCAGCGCGTGCCAGCGGGTCGCCGCAGCCCAGGCCGCGGGCAGATGCTCGCAGGCCATCGCCACCTGGGTGGCGCGGCGGACGAGCGGCACATCGGCGCTCGAGGCGGCCGCTTTCGCATAGCTCTCGGACGCCGCCCGGCAGTCCCCACGCTTGAGCGCCACTTCCGCCATCACGGTCTGGGCGCTGGCATCGCTCATCGGCGAGCCGGCGGGTGGTGTGCTGGGCCTCGCGGGCCGCACCGCGGCGCATCCCGCGAGGAGCGAAGCTCCGGCCATCGCCACGGCACCGAGGATCAGGGTTAAGTTACGCGCGCGGTTGAACATACGGACTGCAGGCACCATAGGGTCTCGGACTATAGAGCCTCTGCAGGCATGACGCATTGAGCAACTTGTCACAAACCGCAGACATCCCGGAGAATGCCGCGCCCGAAGCCGCCGCCATGAAGGACTCCATCCGCCAGCGCCTGCAAAAGCTCGCCGAGCGCTTCGAGGAGGTCGGACGGCTCCTGGCCACCGACGAGGTGGCGGGCGGGTCGTCGCAGTTCCGGGAGCTGTCCGTAGAGTACGCGCGGCTGCAGCCGCTCGCCGAGAGCTTCGACCGCTACCGCGACCTCGAGCGCGATCTGGCCGCGGCGCATGACCTCGAGGACGATCCCGACGCCGGCATGCGCACGCTCGGCGAGGAGGAGCTCGGGCGCGTCAAGCGCGAGCTCGAGGTGACGGAGCAGGAGCTGCGCCGCCTGCTGCTGCCGAAGGATCCGCGCGACGACAAGAATATCTTCCTCGAGGTGCGCGCCGCCACCGGGGGGGACGAGGCGGCGATCTTCGCCGGCGAGCTGCACCGCATGTACGCGCGCTACGCCGAGTCGAAGGGTCTCCTCACCGAGGTGCTGAGCGAGAGCCCGGGCGAGCACGGCGGCTACCGCGAGATCATCAGCCGCATCGCCGGCCGCGGCGCCTTCTCGCGGCTCAAGTTCGAGTCCGGCACGCACCGCGTGCAGCGCGTCCCCGCGACCGAGGCGCAGGGACGCATCCACACCTCGACCTGCACGGTGGCGATCCTGCCGGAGCTGGACGAGGTCGGTGATATCGGGATCAACCCGGCGGATCTTCGCGTCGACACTTACCGTTCCTCGGGCGCCGGCGGCCAGCACGTCAACAAGACCGATTCCGCGGTGCGCATCACGCATCTGCCGAGCGGCATCGTGGTGGAGTGTCAGGACGAGCGCTCCCAGCACAAGAACCGCTCGCGCGCCATGGCGCTGCTGCGGGCGCGGCTGCTCGCCGCCGAGCAGGCGAAGCAGCAGAGCGCCGTTGCCGCATCGCGCCGCCTGCAGGTCGGTAGCGGCGATCGCTCCGAGAGAATCCGCACTTACAACTTCCCGCAGGGGCGGGTCACCGATCACCGCATCAATCTCACGCTCTACAAGCTCCCGCAGATCCTCGACGGGCAGCTCGATGAGCTCATCGAGCCGCTGCAGCAGGAGCACCAGGCGGAGCTGCTCGCGGAAGAGGTATGAGCGGACCCGCGCGCGACCTCACTGTCGACAGTGTCACGGGGATCGACGTGTCGCTGCCGGTGGCGGGTCCCGGGGCGCGCGCCTACGCTTTCCTCCTGGACTGGCATATCCGTCTTATCGTGGCGCTCGCCTGGTTCGTTGTCGGCGCACTCCTTTATAACGGACGCCCGAGTCTCGCGCCGCCGCTCAGCAACGACGCCCGCTGGTTCGGAACCGTCGTCGCCCCCGCCCTCGCGATCTATTTCCTCTATCACTGCGTCCTCGAGCTCGCGATGCGCGGCAGCACGCCGGGCAAGCGCATGGCGGGCGTCCGGCTCGTCGCCCGCGACGGCGGCAGCCCGAGCGCAGGCGCGCTCCTCACCCGCAACGTCTTCCGTCTCGTCGACAGCCTGCCGCTGTGCTACGGGGTGGGGCTGATCAGCGTCGTGCTGACGCGCGATCACCTGCGGATCGGCGACATGGCCGCGGGCACGTTGCTCGTGTTCGAGCGCGCGGAGGCGCGGCTTCCCGGCTCCGCGGCCGCCGCCGCACCCGGGGCTGGACACCTCGATGCCGCGGGCGCGGAGATTGTCGCGGAGCTCCTCGAGCGCTGGTCGACGCTCAACCCGGAGGCGCGGCAGCGCCTGGCACGGCAGGTGCTCGAGCGCTATGGCGGCGGTGAGTCCGCCGCGTCGGGCGGCGATCCCGACGCCGCGTGGCGCGCTGAGCTCGAGCGTCTGGCGAGTTCCCGATAAGGAGCGTCAAGGATGGACGGCGCGGCCCGGCAGCGTGCGCTTAGCGCGAGTCTCCTCCAGCGGGCCGGCCTCTGGCGTGAGGCGGACGCGCGCACCCGCCGCTTGAGCAGCGGGCGGAGCGATGATGCCGCGGACGCCACGCACCTCGCCGATGATTATCGGCTCCTCGCGCATGATCTCGCGCGTGCCCGCACGCTGCTGCCGGACTCGCGCACCCGCGAGTATCTCGAGGCGGCCTATGCGCGGGCGCACGCGACGCTCCATCGCGGCGCCTGGCACATCGGGAGCGAGCTCCTGACGCTCTTCCGCGACGAGATCCCGGCCGTGGTGCGCTCGCTCAGGCCGTACATCATCTGGTCGACGACGATATTCGCCCTCGCCGCACTCGCCGGTTACGCCCTGGTGCACCGGTATCCCGAGCTCATCGCGCTCTTCGCTTCGCCCGATCTCATCGCCACGGTGGAGCGCGGCAAGCTCTGGACCGAAGGCCTGCTCAACATCGTGCCCTCGTCGGTGCTCTCGGTGCAGATCCTCTCGAGGAACATCTCGGTGAGCCTGTTCGCTTACTGCGCCGGGTTCCTCTTCGGTCTCGGCACTCTTTATATTCTCGGGCTGAACGGTCTCATGCTGGGCGCGGTGTTCGCGTTCGTGAGCCGGCACGGGCTCGGCGGCCCGCTGGCTTCCTTCATCGTGGCGCACGGGTGCGTCGAGCTCTCGGTGCTGTGCCTCTCGGGGGCCGCCGGGGCCGCGGTGGGCGAAGCGCTCGTGCGCCCCACGCACGCCGGGCGCATCGAGTCGTTCCGGATCGCGGCGCTGCGCTCGGGGAAGCTCCTGATCGCGTGCGTGGCGCTCCTCGTCGGCTGCGGCCTGATCGAGGGTTACGTCTCGCCCAATCCGGGCGTGGCGCTCTGGGCGCGCCTGGGCGTCGGAGTCGGCTACTGGCTCTTCATGCTGGCGCTGCTCTCCGGACGGCTGTTCGGCCGGCGCGCCGCGCACCCTCGGTGAGTCCCTGGACGCTGAACGCGAGAGGAGAAGATTCACATGTCGACCGTCGGCAGCAAGCCCGCAGTGGTGGTTTCGAAGAACGGTCCGTATCTGGTCACGGGCGGTGTGCCGCTCTCGAAGCAGAGCATCGTCCCCGACGGCGAAGGCGGATCGCTGGAGTGGCAGGCGAGCGAGGCCTTCGCGCCTCGGGAGAGCTACGCGCTGTGCCGCTGCGGCCACTCGAACACCAAGCCGTTCTGCGATGGCACGCACAAGAAGATCGGCTTCGACGGCACCGAGACCGCGAGCCGGCAACCGTACCGGGTGCAGGCGAAGCTCTCGGAGGGTCCCGTCCTGTCGCTCACCGACGCCGAGTCGCTGTGCGCATCCGCGCGCTTCTGCGATCCGAACGGCACGGTTTGGCGCCAGGTCGAACGCACCGACGATGACGCGGTTCGCGTGACCTTCATCCGTCAGGTCGGCCATTGCCCATCGGGGCGGCTCGCGGCTCTCGAGCGGGCTACCGGCAAGCCCGTCGAGCCTCCGTTGCCGGTGTCGATCGGGCTCATCGAGGATCCGGCCGAAGGGGTGAGCGGTCCGGTGTGGGTGCGCGGCGGAGTCCCGGTGACTGCAGCGGACGGCTTCAAGTACGAGGTCCGTAACCGCATCACGCTGTGCCGCTGCGGCCACTCGAAGAACAAGCCCTTCTGCGACGGCTCGCATGTGACGATCGGATTCCGCGCCTGAGCGCTACACGCGCCGCCTTCGGCGCAGCGCCTCGTAGCGCGCGAACACCGCCTGCTCGAGCTGCTCCGCCGGCGCCGCCACCACCGGGGCGCCGAGCCGCTGCAGCAGGAGGCGCTGGGCCGCGGCCCGGGCCTCGTGCTCGGCGGCGGCGAGCGCGATCCACGGGTCCTGCCACTCGCGCGCCTCGGCCCGCGCGAGGGCGCCGATCTCGCCGCTGTGCACGCCCGCCACTAACACGAGATGCGGCGGGGCGAGGAGTCGGACGGCGCGTTTCAACTGCTCGGCGACGCTCGCGTCGTCGAGATCCGTGAGCAGCACGATGAGCGCGCGATGCTTGAGCAGTGCCCGGATGCTGACCGCGGCGGCCGTCGGATCCGACTCCGCCGCCTGCACCGAGAGCTGCTCGAGCGCACGGCGCAGGCGCATCACCCCCGAAAGTCCGCGCGTCGGCGCGCAGCTCGCGAGCACCCGGTCCGCATACACCATGAGCCCGATGCGATCGTCGTGGTGCGTCACCACTTCGGCGAAGCGTGCGGCGAGATTGGCATAGAGGCCGAAGCGGTCGAGTCGCCCGACGCGCACCCGGCTGAAGCGCCCGGCGTCGATGCCGATCAGGATGTCGAGATGCTGATCCTCGCTGAACTCGCGCGTGATGAGCGCGCCGGCGCGAGCCGTCGCCTTCCAGTCGATGCGGGCCAGGGGGTCACCGGGCGCATAGGCGCGCAGCTGGTGCAGCTCGGCGCCGGCGCCGCCCACGCGCCGCGGCCGCGCCCCGCCCGCAAGTCCCCGCGGCCGCACCGGAGAGCGCAGCGCATCCGGAGCCACGACGATGCGCGAGTGCGGGTCGAGCGGCCGAGTCCACCAGGCGAGCCTGAGCGGGCCCAGCACCCGCGCCGGCAGCGTCGGCCACGGCTGCGGCCCGAGGCGCACGGGTAGCAGCGTCACGGGATCCCGCACCGTGCCGCGCGCGGCGATGCGCACGCGGCGCACCCGCGCGAGCGTCTCGAAGCCGGCGGGCACCGCGGGCGTGTAGTGAACGGCGAGCGGACGGGGAGAGGCGTTGGCGAACTGGAACGTGGCCGGCTGGGGCCGCCCGAGAAAGGCTCGTGGCGCGCTCGAGAGCTGCGCCTCGAGGGGGAGCCGCGCGATGAACCACCCCTCGAGCGCGAGGCCGAGGAGGAGGAGCGCCGCGGGGATGTGCCATAGGTACGCGAGCGCCGGCTCGTCCGACCAGATCCCCACGACGCAGAGCACCGCGGTCAGGAGCACCAGGACATAGGCGCGTTGGGCGAGATGCATCGGGAGGGCCCCTTCAGCGGGGCACCGGGGTCTCGGCGAGGACCGCACGCACGACGTCGAGATCCGTGACCCCCTCGAGGGCTGCTTCCGGTGTCAGCACGAGACGGTGTGCCATGACGGGCGCGGCGATGTCCTTTACGTCGTCCGGGGTGACGAAATCCCCGCCGCGCAGTCCCGCCGCGATGCGCGCGGCCTTGAGGAGGGAGAGCGCGCCGCGGGTCGAGAGGCCGAGGGTGAGCCGCGTATGCTCGCGCGAGGCGCGCGCGAGATCCAGCACGTAGGCCGCGAGCGCATCCGCGACGTGGATCCGCTCGACCTCGGCACGGGCCTCGCCGATCAGATCCCGCCCGAGCACGGTGATCTCCCCGAGCAGCGCCTGCGGCACGCTCGTCACGCCGCCGTAGCGGGTGAGGATGGCGGCTTCGGCCTCGCGTGCCGGGTAGTCCATGTCGATGCGGAGCATGAAGCGATCGAGCTGCGACTCGGGCAGCGGATAGGTTCCCTCGAACTCGCGCGGGTTCTGCGTGGCGATCACCAGGAAGTCCGGGGGCAACGGCCAGGCCGATCGCTCGACGCTCACCTGCCGCTCCTCCATCGCCTCGAGCAGCGCCGATTGCGTCTTCGGTCCCGCGCGGTTGATCTCATCGACCAGCAGGACGTCGGCGAACAGCGGCCCGGGGCGGAACACGAAGGTGCGCTGCGCCTCATCGAGCACGTGCACGCCGATGATGTCGCTCGGCATCAGGTCCGCGGTGCCCTGGATGCGCTTGAACTCGCCTCCGAGCGCACGCGCCAGCGCCTTGGCCAGCAGCGTCTTGCCGAGACCCGGCACCCCCTGCACGAGCACGTGACCGCGCGCGACGAGCGCCACGGTGAGCGCACGCACCGGAGTCTCCGCCCCGATGACCACTCGCCCGAGCTCGCGCAGGAGGAGCTCTTCGAGCCGCCGGATCGATGCGCTCATGTGTCGAGTTGCCTGCTCATATGTCGAGTTGCCTCTCGGTGCGAACCATGAGGTTGTGAAGGCGCGCGAGCGGCACGCGCTCGCCGGAACAGGCGCGCGCGTACCAGTCCTTCAACTGCTGCACCTCCGCGCGATTGAGCCGCGGGTGGTGCTCGAGCCACCCCCAGGGCGGACCAGCGCCCGGCGAGGCGCGGCGGGAGCCCGCGGCGAGCCGGCGGAAGAAGTGCTCGAACATGCGCCGCGCGGCGGCTGCAGGACGCAGCACCCGGGCGAGAAATCCGCCGGTGGCGCGAACCAGCTCCGCCTCGCGCGGCGCCGGCACGCGAGTCTCCGGCAGCTTCAGCCGGGTGCCTCCCAGTATCCACACGAGCCACACCGCCGCCAGCACGCCGATCGTGCGGTAAAGGCGCGGATCGTTGTAGAACTTGGCCGGGTCGTACGCCGCCGCGAGTCCCTGATGCTCGTCATCGAAGAGCACCGCGCCCCCCGGGCGCACCGCGGAGCCCACGATGTTCGCCAGGAGCCGCGCGTTGTCCGCCTGCCCGAGCGAGCGGTTGCTGAAGAGCGAGCCGAAGCCGCTGGCGATGAGCGTCCCCTCGCCGAGGAGACGCGTCCACAGTACCCCCTCGCCGGTCTCCGCCTGATGCGCGAGCGACAGCACGAACCCGTCGCGCGGCAGCCGCACCGACCAGGGCTGCGCAGCGTAATCCGACCACGCGAGGACGCGGCTCACGCCGCGGAGATAGGGGTGCGGCCGGTTGGGAACGAGCGTCCCGGGCTGCGGCTTCGCGAGCTCGCGCGAGGCCTCGATGAGGCGCGCGGCGGTCGCCTCCGGGCTCTCGGGCTCGTGCGGGCCCCCGCCGGTGTGCGCGGGCTCGAAGTCGAGCCCCGTGAGCCGCTGTAAATCATTATGGACGCTGAGTCCGCCCTGACTCCAGTCGGGCCGATCCGAGAGCGCGGCCAGCGCCAGCAGCGTGTTGCCCGCCCTGATCCACTCATCGAGCGCGCGCGACTCCTGCGCCTGCCAGGGCGTGGCCACGGGGAGCGTCACGATCAGGAGATTCCCGTCGCGAGCGAGGTCGCGCCGTTTGGCCACCGCATCGAATCGCTCGCGGAGCGAGACGGTCCGAACGCCCTCCGCGGCGAGCCAGGTCCACGCCCCGAGCAGCCCGTTGCCGCGGTGCTCGATGGTCGTCGGAAGCGCGACGCTCCGCGAGCCCGCCGCCGGATGGCGCACGAAGAGCGCGGCGGCGAGGAGCAGCGCACCGACCGCGCACGCGAGCGTGATCAGCCGCTCACGCATGCGCGCGGCCCGCTTCCTGCCGCTCCCGCGCCGGCGCCTCAAGCGCCGCGAGGAGCTCCCGTCCGCGCGCGATCGCCGCCGCGAGTGTGCTCGAGCTCTCCTGCTGGTCCCCGAAGCGCACGCGCTCGCAGGTCGTGGCCAGCTCCCGCAAGCGCTCGCGATCCGACTCCCCGGGCAGCCGTGCAGCGCGCGTCAGCTCGTGCACCGTGAGCGAGCGCGCCGGCGGCAGCCGCTCCTGCGCGACGAGCCGCCGGGCGATGAGCTCGAGCAGGAGCGAGGGCTGCTCGAGGGGGCTCACCCGCTCGAGGTCTTCGAGCGTGAGCGCTCCCGGCCCCGCGGCGGGGGTGCGGGCGCGCCCGTGCGCACGCTCGCGGGCCTTGAGCACTCCCGCGACGCGCAGCTCGTTGATGACCACGACGACGGCGAGCGCGATGACGAGGAGCATTGCGCCCCAGCCGACCGCCTCGAGCGCCACGTCCGACAGGCGCGCGTCCCCGATGAGGCGGCGCCACCAGGACTCGCCCGCGCGCTCCGGCCGCGGCGCAAGCACCTCGCGCAGCCACTGCTTGAGGCGTGTCCACCAGCCTGCGCGCGGCTGGTCGCTCTGGGTGACCTTCGCGAGCACCGCGGCGACGTGCTCGACGCTCGGCGCCCCGCGCGCGGCGGGCGCCGCCGGCCCGCGTGTCAGGAGCGCCCGCAGCTCCGTGAGGCCGTCGGCGGAGAGGAGATTCCCGGTCTGGTTCCAGTCGCGCGGCAGCCAGGCGGCGTACTGACTCTGCACGAGTGTCGGGGTGAGATCCGGACAGCGCGCGGCGATCCGCTGATAGCCGACATCGAGGCCGGGGTCGAGCTCGCGCAGGCAGCCATCGATCGCGTCGAGCGCATCGTGCGCCCCCGCAGTGGGCCACCCGGCGGCCGCGAGGAGAAGCGCCAGGAGCCAGCGGCTCATGAGCTATGAGGCGGCGGGCGACGAGAGGCGCTGCGCGAGATCGGCGCCCTCCTTGCGCACTGACAGATCACCCAGCACCGCGAGCGCCAGCGCCCAGAAGAACGGTGTGCCGACCGCACTCAGGATGACTACGAAGACGGTGGTCGCGGCCGTGATCACGGCAATGTCGCCGTGCGCGAGCAGCACCGACACGAGACCCGCGAGCAGGCCCGACACCAGGTACAGAACCATCAGCAGCACGAAGGCGACGGTGTAGATCAATGTCAGCCGCCAGAAGCTGCCGGAGGTCAGGCGGAAGCTGTGAACCAGGCTTGCGAGCGGTCCCCTGCCCGTCACGAGCAGCACCGCGCCGCCGCTGGACAGCGCCACCACCAGGTAACACGCCGGAATCGCGAGCACCAGCGCCGTTGCGAGCCGCGCCGTGCCCTGTAGCGCCAGCGTTGGCAGGAACCAGACCGCGACGGCGCACCCCGTGAGGATCCCGAGCAGCGCCATCGCGGGAACGCGCCGTACCGCGGTCGAGAGCTCGCTGCTCGTCTCCGCCGGGTGACCCGTCGAGAGCGCGTACTGGCGCAGCAGCACGGCGCTCCACAGGACGATGGCGATCACATAACCGAGGATGTACAGCGTCACCCACACCGGATCGCGAAAGCCGGCGAGACCCTGCAGCATGTTGCGGCCGCTCACCAGGTAATAGATGTTAGGCAGCTGGCCGGCGATCACCGCGGCGATCGCGTACGGCAGGCACTGCACCAGCGTTGCGCGAAAGATCCGGAACGCCGAGTCCAGGATCTCGCCCACGGACTGGGGGCGCGGTGGGGGGTAGAGCGTGTTTGCCATACTTTATCTCGCCCCGTTGTTGCCTAGGGGCGGCATCTTAGCGGGATGAGCCCGAAGTTGCGTGTATGGTTGCGTGTATGACGGCGAATTTGACGGTCGCGGGGCTGCTCGAGGAGGCTGCGGAGCGGCTGCGCGCCTCGATCGCCGCCCGGGAGCCCTCCGCCACCCCGGAGCTGGATGCGCAGCTGCTGCTCGCGCACGTTCTCGCGGTGCCGCGCACGCGCCTCAAGTCCCATCCGGAGGAGCGCCCGCATCCCTCGCGGATCGAAGAGTACCGGCGGCTTCTCGCACGACACGCCGCCGGCGAGCCCGTCGCTTATCTCACCGGCTACCGGCACTTCTGGTCGCTGCGCCTCGCGGTCACCCCGGCGGTGCTGATCCCGAGACCGGAGACGGAGCTCCTGGTGGAGCGCGCCCTGGCACTGCATCCGGCGACCGAGGGGTGCGTCGCGGATCTCGGCACCGGTTCGGGCGCCCTCGCGCTCGCGCTTGCGAGCGAGCGCCCCGGCTGGCGGTTGATCGCGACCGATGTGTCGGAGGAGGCGCTCGCCGTGGCGCGCGCCAACGCCACATCGCTCGCGCTTGCCGGAGTCGAGTTCCGCCGGGGCGACTGGTATGAGCCGCTCGCGGGCGAGCGCTTCGATCTCATCGTCAGCAACCCGCCCTACGTCGCCGCGGACGATCCGGCCATGACGGCGCCAGCTCTGGCCCATGAGCCGCGGGCGGCGCTCACTCCCGGCCTGGAAGCGCTCGCGAGCCTCCGCGAGATCGTGCGCGGGGCGCCCGCGCACCTCGCGCGCGCGGGGTGGCTGCTCCTCGAGCACGGTGCGACGCAGGGCACGGATGTGAGAGAGGCGCTTGTCCTCGCCGGCTTCCGTTATGTACGCTCGCACCCCGATCTCGCCGGCCACGAGCGCGTGACGGAAGGACAAGCTTCATGATCAGATTCGAGACTTCGCACGGCGCCTTCGTGGTGGAGCTGTTCCCGAAGGAAGCGCCCATCACGGTCGAGAACTTCCAGCGCTACGTCGACGACGGCCACTTCGACGGCACGATCTTTCATCGCATCGTGCCGGGCTTCGTCATCCAGGGCGGGGGATTCACCGCAGATTTCGTGAACAAGCGCACGCGCGCGCCGATCAGCAACGAAGCGCAGAACGGGCTGAAGAACCTCCGCGGCACGCTCTCCATGGCGCGCACCAGCGACATCAACAGCGCCACCTCGCAGTTCTTCGTGAACCTCGCGGACAACGCCTTCCTCGATCACGGCCCGCGCGACTTCGGGTACGCGGTCTTTGGCCGCGTCACGGAGGGCATGGAGGTCATCGACAAGATCGCGCGTGTGAGCACCGGACAGCGCAAGGGCTATCAGGATGCGCCGCTCGAGGACGTCGTGATCGTGTCCGCCCGCCGAGTGTCCCCGGCTACCCAGGGCTAGGGTGGCCCCGTTGCCGCAGCGCGGCAGGGTCGCCGTACGGCTGCTGAAGTGGTTCCTGGTCGTGCTCCTCGCGTGGCTGCTCCTCACCGCCACACCCGTGCTGCTGCTGCGCTGGCTCCGTCCCCTCACCAGCGCCCTCATGCTGGAGGCGGCAGCGCAGGCCTGGGCCGCACAGGATCACGGCTATCGCACCGACTTCGAGTGGGTGAGCCTCGAGCAGATCTCGCCGCACGCGGCGATTGCGGTGATAGCCTCCGAGGATCAGCTGTTCCCGTTCCACGCCGGCTTCGACTTCGATTCGATCCGCGAGGCGGTGCGCGAGAGCGAGCGCGGCAGGCGGCTGCGTGGCGCGAGCACCATCTCTCAGCAGGTGGCGAAGAACCTGTTCCTGTGGAGCAGGCACAGCTTGGTGCGCAAGGGCCTGGAGGCCTACTTCACCGTGCTGATCGAGGCGCTGTGGCCCAAGGAGCGGATTCTCGAGATGTATCTGAACGTTGCGCAGTTCGGCAACGGCGTCTACGGGGTGCAGGCCGCCGCCGAGCGCTTCTGGCACAAACCCGCTCGTCGCCTCACCTCCGCGGACGCGGCGCTGCTCGCCGCCGTGCTGCCGAACCCGTTACGGCTGCATGCCGACCGGCCGTCCCGGTACGTGCTCTCGCGCCGCGACTGGATCCTCGATCAGATGCGCATGCTGGGCGGCCCGGAGTACCTCAGGGCGCTGGAGAGCGAGCGGGCGTCGGCGCGTTGACGGCGGGGCGCGGGGCGGGGTCGGTATTTGCCCCGGGATGCGCCTTATAGCGTTCGTCCCCTTTCAGGACGATGTCACGCACCATTTTCCTGCGGTAGCATCGGGGCATGGAGCGCGAACTCACTGTAGCGGACTGGCGCGGCTACGCCCAGGGACAGTTCCCCGAGAGCGCCTGGAGCGTGGACGGCGACGTGCTGCGCGCCGTGGCGGCGGGCCCCAGGATCGACCTGATCAGCCGCGAGCGCTTTCGCGACTTCGTGCTGTCCTTCGACTGGCGGCTGCCGCGCGGCGGCAACTCCGGAGTCGCGTACCGCGTGAACGAGGAGACCGGCCCCGCCTTCCAGACGGGCCCCTCGATGCAGCTCCTCGATGACGAGCACCACCAGGACGGCGCGGACGCGCTCACGTCTTGCGGAGCGCTCGGCGGGCTCATGGCGCCCTGGCACGATCAGCGCCGCAGCGCCAATGCCTACCACGGCTCGCGCATCGTCGTGAACGGGAGCCTGGTCGAGTACTGGATCGACGATCGCCAGGTGCTCGGCTGCGACCTCGCGAGCGACGAGGTGCGCGAGCGCATCGCGCGCAGTCGCTTCCGCGACTTCCCGCAGTTCGGGCGGCTGCGCGAGGGGCATATCGTCCTCCTGCACCGGGGGACTGAGGCCTGGTTCCGCAGGCTCCGGATCGAGGTGCTTCAGGGCTCGTAGCCGAGATTCGGCGCGAGCCAGCGCTGCGCCTCCTCCCGCGTGACCCCCTTGCGGCGCGCGTAATCCTCGAGCTGCTCGCGGTCGATCTTGCCGACCGCGAAGTAGCGGGCTTGGCTGTGCGCGATGTACCAGCCGCTCACCGCGGCGGTCGGGTACATGGCATAGGACTCGGTCAAGCGGATGCCGGCGGCGCGCTCGACGTCGAGCAGGTTCCAGAGCTTGGCCTTCTCGGTGTGATCGGGGCAGGCCGGGTATCCGGGCGCCGGCCGGATGCCGCGATACTCCTCGTGCACCAGCTGCTCGTTGGTGAGGCTCTCGCCGGCCGCATAACCCCAGAGCTCCCGCCGCACGCGCTCGTGGAAGTGCTCGGCGGCCGCCTCCGCGAAGCGATCGGCGAGCGCCTTGAGGAGGGTCCCCGAGTAGTCATCGTGCTCGCGGGCGAAGCGCGCGAGCTGCTCCTCGATCCCCTCGCCGGCCGCGACGGCGAAGGCGCCGAAGTAATCGCGCAACCCGCTCGACTTCGGCGCGACGTAGTCGGCCAGGCACTCGTGCGGCTGGCCGTCGGGCTTGGCCTTCTGCTGCCTCAAGAAATTGAGCCGCGTCAGCACCCGCTCCCGCGACTCGTCGGCGTAGATCTCGACGTCATCGCCCACCGCGTTGGCCGGAAAAAGGCCCACCACGGCGTTCACCTTGAGCCAGCGCTCGGCGATCAATGCTTTGAGCATCCGTCGTGCGTCAGCGTACAGGTTGCTGGCCGCCTCGCCCACCACCGGATCGGTGAGGATGTCAGGGAATTTCCCGGCGAACTCCCAGGCGTTGAAGAACGGCATCCAGTCGATGTAGCCGAGGAGCTCGGTGAGGGGGTAGTCGGCGAAGCGCTGCACGCCCGGGACACGCGGCGCCACCGGCTCGTGGGCGCTCCAGTCGATGGC
>Ga0209158_1000590_pt1 | contig 26080 bp, 26 predicted proteins | sample GraSoiAngelo_140_FD_185897 | JGI IMG/M metagenome (GOLD analysis project Ga0209158, IMG submission 185897) | Grasslands soil microbial communities from the Angelo Coastal Reserve, California, USA - 14_0929_12_30cm (SPAdes) (version 2) | ecosystem: Environmental > Terrestrial > Soil > Grasslands ...
GCGGCGTCGGCGGCGGCGGCGGCGGCGGTGGTGGTGGCGGCGGTGGCGGCGCTGCCGAGACCGTGACCGGTTGTGTCTTCGAGTTGGTCCCTCCAGCATCCGTAACCGTCAGGGTCACGTTGTAGGTCCCCGCCGCACCATAGGTGTGCGATGCCGTCTTGCCTGACCCCGATGGTGTAGCGTCGCCCCAGGTCCAGCTGTACGTCGCCGTCGGCTGTGCCGTCGAGCTGCTCCCATCGAAGTTGCACGTCAGCCCCGAACAACTGGGCGCGAAGTTCGCGACCGGCGGCGGCGGCGGTGGCGGCGGTGGTGGTGGCGGCGGCGGCGGCGGCGGCGGTGGTGGTGGTGGTGGCGGCGGTGGTGGCGGCGGTGGCGGTGCAGTCGCCACGATGCGCAGCTCGACCGGGACCTGCAGCTGCGCGATGCTATGGTCGTCCGGGACGATCACGATCGTGTCGCGATAAACGCCGGGCGGGAGTCGCGAGGGATCGAGCGCCATGCGCAGCGTGTCGAGCGTTGCTGTGTCGGCGGCAATCGCGAGCCATGGTGCATTGGCGGCGCGGTGAGCGGTCCACGGTGGCGGCGTGCCGCCACGTGCGGTCGAGAGGACGAGCGCGGCCGCACGCGTAGCGCCGCTGCCTGCCAGCGCCGAGTCGACGACCCGAGCCGGCGTGACGTCAATCACTTTGTTGGGAGGGGCGTCGAGCAGCGCTGCCACGCGACAACCGATGACGAGTGCGAGGCCGGCGAGGAAGGCGAGTCTACCGCGGTCCGTACGCATCGAGTGCCCGCTGGCGGCTGCACGTTCTGTACTTGGCGGACTTCCGCTCAGATGTGCAGAAGCGCTGCGTCGGCGCCACGCGATTGACTCCACGACGCGTGGCGCTAGCGCCACACTCGCATCTTTTTCGACCTACTCAGCGCCGCGGCTCAGCCCCCGAACCACGCGAACCGGTACGCCAGCCGTGGGCCCGTCTTTCCTTCGTATGCGAGCTGAGCGATGAGCAGGGTGAACGGTTCCGTGTACCGGGCGATCCGCAACGGTCCGGCGTCCACAGGATCGAACCCCACATCGCGGATCAAGGCAGCGGCAGTCCTCTTGCTCTTCGCGTCGTCCCCGCAGTAGAGGAGGCTCGCCCGCGTGGTTTTGCGGCGGGCCGCGAAGACGTCAAAGAACACTTCGCTCGGCACCGTGCCGAAAGCGGCAACGACCCGCGCCGCTGGGATTTTTTTCGCAAGCTCCTCCGCGCCGGACGAGGTGTGAGCCACGACGAGATCAGTATCGTCGGCGTTCATCGGGAGCGAACAGCTCACGATGGTTTTGCCCGAGAGATCGCCCGCCTGCTTCAAGACATCGTCGACGCGGGACCAATGCACGGCCAGCAGCAGCGCATCCGCATCTTGCGCGGCCTCGGCGGGTGTCCCGGCGCGCGCCTTGCCTTTCGCCTCGTGGGCGAGCTTCTCCAGCTTCTGCCTGGTGCGTGCATAGCTGAATACCACTTCATGACCGGCGCGCGCGAAGATTGTGCCGAGTTTCCCGCCCATCAGTCCTGAACCCAGAATGCCGACTCGCATCTCAGAGCCCCGTCCTTTTCTCGAGTGCTTCAGGATAGCGCGCGCCCCGAATCGTGATTCTGGACGCGGCGCTTTCGATCTCGCGGAGATCGTCGGGCGTCAGCCGCAGCGATAGGGCGCCGATGTTCTCATCGAGTCGTGCGAGCTTCGTGGTCCCGGGAATCGGAGCGATCGACGGCTTCTGGGCGAGCAGCCACGCGAGCGCGATCTGCGCCGGTGTCGCGCGCTTCTTGTCCGCGATCTTCCGCAGCACATCCACGATGGCCTGATTCGCCTTGCGCGCCTCAGGTGTGAAGCGCGGCACGACGTTCCGGAAGTCGGAGCTGACAAACGTCGTCTTCTCGTCGATCGTGCCGGTCAGAAAACCCTTGCCGAGGGGGCTGAACGGCACGAAGCCGATGCCGAGCTCTTCGAGGGTGGGCAGCAGCTCTGCTTCGGGACGTCGCCACCAGAGTGAGTATTCGCTCTGGACCGCGGTGACCGGCTGGACCGCGTGGGCGCGGCGAATGGTCTTCACTCCTGCTTCGGACATGCCGAAGTGCTTCACCTTCCCTTGCGCGATCAGTTCCTTGACCGTCCCCGCCACCTCTTCGATCGGGATGTTCGGATCGACCCGGTGCTGATAATAGAGATCCACGACGTCCGTTCGGAGCCGTTTCAGCGACCCCTCGATGCTCTGCTTGATGCGCTCGGGGCGGCTGTCCTGCAGCTGCTGGCCGTTCTCGTACTTGATCCCGAACTTGGTCGCGATCACCACCTGCCGGCGCAGTGGCGCCAGCGCTTCCCCGACGAGCTCTTCATTAGTATGGGGACCGTAGATTTCTGCCGTATCGAAGAACGTGATGCCGCGCTCCACGGCGGTGCGGATGAGCGAAATCATCGCCTGTTTGTCCGGCGGCGTGCCGTAGCTCTGGCTCATCCCCATGCAGCCGAGGCCGAGCGCGGAGACTTCGAGGCCGCGTTTTCCGAGTTTGCGTTTTTGCATTCTGCCTCCATCGTTCCCACGGTGATCACCCGCCGCGCTTTCCTCGCTGGCGCCGGCGTTGCCGCCGCCGGAAGTCTAATCGGTTGGCGAGTCGCGCAACGCAGCGGCGACCTCACGCTCGACAACGGACTGGTGCAGGGGCGCTGGTCGATCGCGGACGGCGTCCTGCGTGCTGTAAGCGTCAGCGATCGGTCTTCCGGTCGGTCCCTTCCATTATCTGCCGATGTCTGCGCGCTCGTGTTTCGCGATGGCACCACGCTTGGGACGACGGCGCTGCGTGTAACGGGAGAGCCTCGCGTCTCCCTGCTGGCCGGCGACCCTGGCGCGGCTCGGCTCGCCGCGCGGCTCCCCGGCCGTGCGCTCACAGTTGAGCTTGCGGACCCGGACGGCCGCTTCCACGTCACCTGGCGCGCCGAGCTGCGCGACGGATCGCGGTATGTCCGACAAGAGGTCACGCTGCGCGGGGACGGGCCGGATGGAGGGGGCGAGGTCCCGATTCGGGAGGTCAGGCTCGTGGACCTGGACCTCGCGGGCCAGGGCGCGGAGGTGCGCGGCGCGGTGCGGGGCTCTCCGATCGTCGCGGGATCCTGGTTCCTCGCGTTCGAGCATCCCCTGGCCGACGTCGCCGTCGCAAATGGGCGAGCTCAGGCGTCGCTCGCTCGGGAACTGCCGCTGCGTCCCCGGGCACCGGTCACGTATTCAGCGGTGGTCGGCGTCGTTTCGCCCGGGCAGGTGCGGCGCGATTTCCTCACCTATCTCGAGCGCGAGCGGGCCCATCCGTATCGCCCGTTTCTTCATTACAACTCGTGGTACGATATCGGCTACTTCTCCAAGTTCGACGAAGCGGCGGCGCTCGACGCCATCGCGGCGGTCGGCCGCGAGCTGCACGAGCGGCGGGGCGTGCACCTCGATTCATTTCTGTTCGACGACGGCTGGGACGATCCTCACACGTTGTGGCGCTTTCATGCCGGCTTCCCGCGCGGATTCACGCCGCTGCGCGCGGCGGCGGCGCGGTACGGCGCAGCGCCCGGCGTGTGGCTGTCACCGTGGGGCGGATATGGGAAGCCCAAAGAGGACCGGCTGAGCTTCGGCCGAGCGCAAGGGTTTGAGACGAACGAGGGCGGCTTCGCGCTTTCGGGTCCCAAGTACTATGCGCGGTTTCGCGAGACCTGCCTCGACATGATCCGGCGGTACGGCGTCAATCAATTCAAGTTCGACGGCACGGGGAATGTGGCGCACGCGATTCCAGGCGGTGCGTTCGATTCTGATTTCAGCGCGATGCTCGCGCTGATCGCCGACCTGCGTGCCGAGAAGCCGGATCTGTACGTCAACCTCACGAGCGGGACGTATCCTTCACCGTTCTTCCTGCGCCACGCCGACTCGATCTGGCGCGGCGGCGAGGACCACGATTTCACGGGTGTCGGATCGGATCGGCAGCGCTGGATCACCTATCGTGACGCCGACACGTATGCCGGTATCGTCCGCAAGGGCCCGCTGTTTCCGCTCAACGCGCTGATGCTGCACGGCGTGATCTACGCGCGCCACGCCAATCATCTCGACAGCGATCCGGGCGGCGACTTCACGTCAGAGTGCCGAGCCTATTTCGGCACGGGGACGCAGCTGCAGGAGCTGTACGTCACGCCGGCGCTGCTGTCGCCGGCAAACTGGGACGCGTTGGCGGAGGCAGCGCGGTGGTCACGCGACCGCGCCGCGATCCTGGTCGACACTCACTGGGTGGGGGGTGATCCCGGCGCGCTCGAGGTCTATGGCCACGCGGCGTGGCTGCCAGGGAAGGGGACACTGGTGCTCCGGAATCCGAAGGATGTGCCGCAGGGGATCGAGCTCGACATCGGCGCGGCGCTGGAGGTTCCCGCCGACGCGCCGCGGCGGTTCAGCGCGCGGAGTCCATGGGCGGCCGATCGAGCGAAGGCGCCGGTGGTGTTGGAGGCGGCGATGCCGCATCGCTTTGATCTAGCCCCGTTCGAGGTGCTCACGCTGGATGTCGATGCCGTAGCGTAAGTCAGCTGGGTCTGAGTAAGTTCAGGCGCAACTTGGTGGGTAACGGGATAGTTTGTCCTGCAGACTCAGAACTGAAAACCGCCGTGCGTCTGTTGCCCTGCGACTGTTTACGGTGGTCCAGCAGTAAGACGGGACGTAGCGCAGCCCGGTAGCGCACCTGAATGGGGTTCAGGGGGTCGCGGGTTCAAATCCCGCCGTCCCGATTGAGTGAAGAGCGAGCCCTGCAGCGACACTCCCTGTGGGGCTTTTTCTTCGGCTGCACCCCGTGTTGTACGTCCTCCCGTCCTCACGGAATGGTGAGATGTGCAGGTCATCGGCTTGAGCAATCTTGCCCAGCTCGTCTTTCGACCATGTGCTCATCGGAGCTCCTCTTCAATCGAGAGCCTGAATGGTTTCTTGTCGATGATTGCTACTTCTCGATCAGCTCGATTGTCACTCTCATCGGACCGGGACCGTTTAAGGCTTTGACGCCGGAGTCGATCCATCCTAGTTTGACGAGTCCCTTCGAATAACCGAAATCCCTGTAGAACAGGGCCAAATTCCCCCAAGGAGAATAGTAGGTAATGTCTCCGATCGAAGGATCGCTGCCTGGCGGTGCACCTTCGGTAGACAATCTCCTCGGTAGGTCACTTATCTTTTCGGTTGCTGAGTAGTCCTCCAACGTGAGGGTCAGTGGAAGCAGGGAGACGAAATCCCTGGACGTTGCGTTGTTGACAAGCGTGGCAGTGATGGTAGTGCCTTCGACATCCATGCGAATCTTCATAGTCCCTACGGACGCAGCAGCGTCTTGATCGCGCGGCGCTCGTCCATCGCGCGATAGCCCTCAGCCACCTGGTCGAGCGGCAGAATCAGATCGAACACCTTGCCGGGGTTGATCTTCCCGTTCCACACCAGGTCAATCAGCTCGGGTAGAAAACGACGTACCGGCGCAGGGCCACCGTGCAGGTGGACGTGGCTGTAGAACAGCTCCTCGCCATTGAGTTCGACGCCGTGCGGGACGCCGACGTAGCCCACGTAGCCGCCGGGGCGGGTGGAACGGATCGCCTGCATCATCGACTCCTGCGTGCCGACGCACTCGAGCGCGGAGTCAGCACCGATTCCCTTGGTCAGCTCTTTGATGCGGGCAACCCCTTCGTCACCGCGCTGGGTCACGATATCGGTCGCGCCAAACTCGCGGGCGAGCTTCTGCCGCGAATCGTTGCGGCTCATGGCGATGATCCGCTTGGCGCCCATCTGCCTGGCGGAAAGCACGCCGAGGAGCCCGACCGCGCCGTCACCGACGACCACGACCGTCTTGCCCGGTTTCACGTTGGCCGCGTGCGCAGCAAACCAACCCGTGCCCATGACGTCGGAGAGCGCCAGCAGACTCGGAACCAAATCCTCCGAGGGAACGCCCGGTGTAGCCACCAGTGTGCCGTCGGCGAGTGGAACACGCAGCAGCGGCGCTTGCGCGGTACTGACGAACTCCTTGTGCTGGCAAGACGACTGATAGCCAGCCTGGCAGTTGGGACAGGTATTGTCGGAGGCGAAGAACGAACCGATAACGAACTGGCCGGGCTTCACTGACGTGACCGCGCTGCCCACCTCGTCGACAATGCCGCAGTACTCGTGCCCCATGGGGCTCGGCCCAGCGACCGGGCTGATGCCGCGATAGGGCCACAGGTCGGATCCGCACACACAGGTGGCTGAGATCCTGATGATGGCGTCCGTCGGCTCTAGGATCGTCGGAGCGTCGCGCTCCTCAAAACGTATATCACGTGGGCCGTAGAGAACCGTTCCTCGTATGGTTTGTCGCCCGATCGTTTGCGTGTTCATAGTGCCTTGCGTGCTCACAATGTTTGGTGACCTCGGGTCTCAGTGTACGGTGTAGCCGCCGTCCACAACGAGGGCGTGACCGATCACGAAGCTTGCGTCAGGACTGCAAAGCCAAAGAACGGCGGCAGCGATTTCGTCCGGCCGGCCAAGGCGCCCAATCGGCTGATCTCTCATGATCTCTTTCATGGCGTCTGGTTCCTTCGCCAACATATCGGCTACCATCGGCGTATCGATGGTCCCCGGGCACACCGCATTGATGCGGATACCTCGGGAGGCATATTCGAGCGCAGCACTCTTCGTCAGACCGATGACACCGTGCTTGGACGCATGGTACGTTGCTCGGCCGGGGATACCGATCAGGCCGCCGATCGAAGAGCAGTTGACGATGGCGCCGCTTCCGCGCTCACGCATCTGGCGCAGTTCGTATTTCATGCAGCTCCAAACGCCCCGAAGATTGATCGCATTCACGCGGTCAAACTCTTCGCCGCTCGCATCGGCAGTTTCCACTGCGGGGCTCTGCACGCCGGCATTGTTGAACGCAGCATCCAGTTGTCCGAAGGTGGAGACGGTCTGCTCAACCATCGCTGCCACCTGACGGTCGTCCGCTACGTCGCAGCGGATGGCGAGTGCCTTGTGGCCCGCTGCGACCAGGTCATTGGCTGCAGCACGCACCGATTCCTCATGCTGGCCCGCCAGCGCCACCGACGCGCCCGCCTCGGCGAAGGCTTTCGCGGTCGCCAGACCTATGCCCGACCCGGCGCCGGTAACGAGTGCGACTTTGTTCTCAAACGACAGATTCATGACGAGCTTTCTCTCTCTCAGTTTGCTTTTGATCCGGCCTGGTATTGTTCGTCGCTGACCTTTTCCATCCACTCGACGACTTTACCGTTGAGCTGCTCCTGAATGGCGATGTGCGTCATGGCGGTCGTGGGCGAGGCGCCATGCCAATGCTTCTCGCCGGGTGAAAACCAGATCACGTCGCCCGGCCGAATCTCCTCGATCGGTTCACCCCACCGCTGCACCCGGCCTGCTCCGAACACCACAATCAGAGTCTGTCCGAGGGGATGCGTATGCCACGCCGTGCGAGCGCCCGGCTCGAACGTGACGCTGGCGCCGGCCGCGCGCGCCGGATCGGGGGCTTGAAACAGCGGATCGACCCGCACGGTGCCGGTGAACCAGTCGGCTGGACCCTTGCTCGAGGGCTGCGAACCGGCGCGTTTGATGTTCATGGCGCAATCGTAACGGGCGGTACGGCGCGGCAGTAGCGGGAATAATCGACAAGGGTTAATGAATAGCGTTCACAAATGGTTCGCGACGAGCTGAGCGTCCTATCCGCGTTCCTCGCGGTGGCAGAGGAACGAAGCTTTACGCGCGCGGCCAAGCGTCTGGGTGTGACTCCCTCCGCGCTGAGCCACGCGATTCGAGAGCTGGAAGAGCGGTTTGGTGTCCGTTTGCTCGCGCGAACGACGCGGAGCGTGGCCCCGACCGATGCCGGAGCACAACTCGTCGCGCGGCTACGCCCGGCGCTCGGCGACATTCGCGAAGCGCTGGACCTGGTTTCCGGGCTGCGTGACCGGCCGGCCGGTCGCGTGCGTTTGGTCGTCTCGCCCCTCGCCACCACCACGGTACTCGGCCCCAAGCTGGGACAATTCGTCCGCGAGTACCCCGACGTCGTGCTGGACGTGACGAGCGACGAGAGCCGCGTCGACCTCGTCGCCGCCGGTTTCGACGCCGGCATTCATCTGGGGGAGTTCATCCAACGAGACATGATCGTGATCCGCGTGTCCCCAGACCTGCGGCCAGCCATCGTCGGCTCACCCCGCTATTTCGAGTCGCATCCCAAGCCGACATCCCCGCGCGACCTCTTGAGCCTCCGATGCATCAACGTTCGGCATGGCTCCGATGGGGTGTACCGGTGGGAGTTCGACAAGGGCAAGCAGTCACTCACGGTGGCCGTGAACGGACCGCTGATCGTCGATGACGTGCAGCTCTCGATCCGTGCAGCGATCGATGGTGTGGGTCTGGCGTTTGCGGACGAGGACCGCGTCGCGCCGCATCTCGCAAGTGGGGCACTGGTGCGCGTCCTGGAGGACTGGTGTCCGCCGTTTCCTGGTTTCTTCCTCTACTATCCAAGTCAACGGCAGCTACGACCGGCACTCTCGGCGCTTATCGAGACTCTGCGCTTCCGCCCGGGAAAAACCACGAGCCCCTGATGACCTTTCAGGGGGTCGCGGGTCAAAGCCCGCCGTCCTGACTCAAACGGCGAGCCAAATCGGCTCGCCGTTTTGCGTTGTCCCCGGCCCTTGACAAATACTCCTCGCGAGGAGTAATTACCCGCCATGCAAGTGCCCACACCTGCCGCCGCAATGGCGATCCACGATTCGCTGGAAGAGGAGGTCCTGATCGCGCTGGTCCGGGCCGCATGGCTCGCGGCCGAACGATCCAATGCGGTGACCGCCGCCGCCGGGCTCTCGCCGTCGCAGTACAACGTCCTGCGCATCCTACGCGCGGCGGGGCGGGGTGGACTCTCCTGCACCGAGATCGGAGCGCGGATGGTGACGCGCGATTCCGATCTCACGCGCCTGATGTCGGGTCTCGAGCGCGCAGGATTCGTCGTACGCGGGACCGCTGCCGACGACCGCCGGCGCAGCACCAATCGGATCACGGCGGCGGGAAAGGCCCTGCTGAATCGTCTCGATCGCGACGTCGCCGACGCCGCGAAGCAGACTCTCGGTCACCTCGGTCGGACTCGACTCACCGCGCTCCGCGACGTGCTGGTCGCCTTCGCACCACCACCACAACCCTCGGAACTCCCATGACACATCGCTCTCGCTTCTCCGCATTGCTGCTGCCGTTCGCGCTCCTGGCCTTCATCCCGAAGCACCATCTGGAGGTTGTGATGTCTCCCGCTGAGCAAGAGCTACGCACGTTATTGACCACTTACGAAACGTCCCTGAACGCCGCGGACGCGGCTCGGATCGAACAACTCTACGCCGAGGACGGCGTCTTCATGCCCGCTGGCTTCCCGACGGCGTCTGGCAGGTCGGCGGTCCGAGGCGCGTACGACGCGGTGTTTGCGAACATCCGCATCGCGATCCACTTCACCGTCGACGAGCTGACGGCGAAGGGGGATGTCGCGTATGCGCGGACTCACTCGGTGGGCACGGCCACCGTCGTCGCCACGGGAGCGAGCGGGCCGGAGGCAAACCGGGAGCTCTTCGTGTTCGCTCGGGGTGCGAATGGCTGGAAGATCGCTCGCTACATGTTCAACAAGACATCATGACCAAGAAAATTCGCGTGGGCATCATCGGGGCGAATCCAGATCGGGGCTGGGCGGCGGAGGCGCACATCCCCGCCTTGCGGTCGCTCTCCAATGACTTCGAGATCACGGCGTTGTCCACCAGCCGGCGCGAATCCGCCGAGGCCGCAAGCGCCCGCTTCGGCGTGCCGCTCGCGTTCGACAGTCACGAGGACCTCGTCAATCGTACCGAAGTGGACGTCGTCGCGATCACCGTGAAAGTGCCGCATCACTTCGAGCTGGCGACCGCAGCGCTCGGGGCGGGGAAAGCCGTGTATTGCGAATGGCCGCTCGGCAACGGCTTACGGGAGGCAGAGGCGCTCGCCGCACTGGCGAAAAAACAACGCGTCCTTGCCGTGGCGGGATTGCAAGCACGCGCTGCGCCGCCGGTGCTCTACGTGCGCGACCTGATCCGGCAAGGGTACGTCGGCCAGGTGCTCTCCACCACGCTGATCGGCTCGGGAATGGGCTGGGGACCGACGGTAGCGCCGTACAACGTGTACATGAACGACCGGAAGAACGGCGCGACGCTGCTCTCGATCGCGCTCGGCCACGCCGCGGACGCACTGTGCTACTGCCTCGGCGAGGTCCGAGAACTCTCGGCCACGATGACCATGCGCCGCAAGTCATTCACTATCGCGGGTACGGAAGAGAGCAGGCCGATGAAGGCGGACGATCAAGTGTCAGTTACCGGACTGCTCGAGGGTGGCGCCGCGCTCTCGATCCACTATCGCGGCGGACGTTCGCGCGGCACGAACTTGCTTTGGGAGATCAACGGCACCGAGGGCGACCTACAGGTTACGGCCGACGGCGGCCAGGCCCAGATCTTCGATCTGACCGTTCGTGGCGGCAACGGCGCGCAGTCCTCGCTCGAGGTCCTGCCCGTGCCGCCGCAATACCGCTTCTCACCGCTGCAAGGGCCTGGCACCAACGTCGCCCAGGCGTACGCGCATTTCGCGCGCGATTATCGCGAGGGAACACATCTCTCTGCCCTGTTCGACGACGGGGTCACGCGCCATCGGATGTTAGACGCGATCGAGAAGGCGGCGGCAACCGGTCAGCGTCAAACGCCCGGTTGATCTGGCGGGAGCATTCACACTCGCTGAAGATGTTTGCCGTAATGTTTGCCGGTCCATAATTGCCGATAGTTGCCAATTCGGTCTTATGGTGTGTGGTAAGTGCCGATAAAACAACGGCCCCCCATGGGGGCCGTTGCATTCAAATCCCGCCGTCCCGACTGAGTGAAGACGAAGCCTCACACTGACTTCCGGTGTGGGGCTTTTTCTTCGACTGCACCCCGTGTTGTGAGTTTGTTCGCCGACGCGGTGATGCGGGGCTAACTTCGTACCTCCTCAACTTCGAAGTGACGCCTGCCTTCTTCTGATCTCCGCGACCAGCTGCAAGCGACCCTGAGCGGAAGCTACACGCTCGAGCGCGAGCTCGGCGGCGGTGGGATGTCGCGCGTGTTCGTCGCCGAGGAGACCGCGCTCGACCGCAAGGTCGTAATCAAGGTGCTCCCGCCGGAGACCGCGGCGCAGGTCTCGCTCGAACGTTTCAAGCGCGAGATCCTCCTTGCGGCCAAGCTCCAGCATCCACACATCGTGCCGCTGCTCACCGCGGGCGAGGCGAACGGCCTGCCGTACTTCACGATGCCGTTCGTGGACGGCGAGTCGCTGCGGGTTCGCCTCGCGCGGCACGGCGAGTTGCCCGTCAACCAGGCCATTCGCATGCTGCGCGAGATCGCCTCCGCGCTCGCGTATGCGCACGAACACGGAATCGTGCACCGCGACATCAAGCCCGACAACGTGCTGCTCTCTGGCGGCAGCGCGATGGTCACGGATTTCGGCGTCGCGAAGGCGTTGAGCGCCTCGAGCAACGCGGAGCACGGCGGCATCACGTCGCTCGGCGTGGCGCTCGGCACACCGGCGTACATGTCGCCCGAGCAGGCGAGCGCCGATCCCAGTGTGGACCACCGCGCGGACATCTATTCGGTCGGCGTGCTCGCATACGAGCTGCTCACGGGGCAGCCGCCCTTCGCGGGCCGCACGCCGCAGAACTTGCTGGCGGCGCACGTCACCGAAGCGCCCGAGGCGATCAACAAGCGGCGCGCCTCACTGCCGCCCGCGCTCGCGGCGCTGGTAATGCGCTGCCTGGAGAAACGCCCAGCCGATCGCCCGCAGAGCGCGAGCGAGGTGGTGCACGCGCTGGACGACATCACGACGTCAGGTGGAGGTTCGCGCCGGTGGGGCGCGATCGCGGCGGCGGTGGTCCTGGTCATCGTCATCGCGAGCTGGCTCCTCGCAACGCGAACCGGCGGCGCGGCCAAACTGCGCAGCATCGCCGTGCTCCCGACGGACATCGGCGCAGACACGGCAGACGCCTTTCTCGCCGACGGACTGTCGAGCGACCTGACCACCAAGCTGTCGAAAATCCCGGGTCTTTCGGTGCGGGCCTACTCGCCGTTGAGCGTCATGCACGGGCGCACGGTGCGCGAGGCCGGGAAGGAACTTGGCGTCGGGGCGATTGTGATGGTGAGGATGGCGCGGTCGGGGACGCAACTCCGCGCGACCGCGTCGCTCGTTGATGCCGCGAACGACGACCTCCTCTGGTCGGAGGCGTTTGCGGCGAGCGATCAGGACCAGTTCGCGCTTCAGGACAAGCTCGTCTCCGCCATTGCGGGCGCGCTCAACCTCTCGCTGTCGCCCGCGACCACCACCGCCGTGCGAGCGCGCGGCACGAGCAGCAACGAGGCGCACCAACTGGTCCAACGCGCGCGGCTCGAGACGGACGAGTTCACGGCCGCCTCGCTCCGTTCCGCCATCTCGCACGCCGAAGCCGCGATCGCGCTCGACTCGACCTACGCCGACGCCTGGGCCGCGCTGGCCGACGCGTGGGGCTACACGGCCGATGACTTCGTGTCGGCGGCGACGGCGGGTCCGCAAGTACGGCGCGCTGCCGAGCGTGCGCTGGCGCTCGACCCCACCCTTGCCGACGCGCACGCGCAGGTGGCCATATGGTCGCTGACTTACGGCCATGATCCAGCAGCGGCCTCGCAGGAGATGGAGCAGGCCTTGAACCTCGATTCCGCCAATGTCGCGGCTGGCGCATGGTACCCCTTCCTTCTCACGTACTACGTGCATCTGCCGGACTCCGCGCACGCGGTTACGCAGCGGGCGCAGCGGCTCAACCCGCTGTCATTTGGTGTGTGGAACCCCTTCTTCCTTTCGCTCGATTTCGCGAAACTGTCGCCGGACAGTACACGCGCGATCTGCGCGCGCGCCGCGCGCATCCAGGAGCGGATGGCAGCGGAATGCGAAGCCCGCCGGAGCCAGGCCGCACACGACCGACGCGGAGCGGCCGCGGCGTGGCGGCGCTGGGCCGGCCCCACGCCGAGCGGCCGGGATCTCGCCTACCTTGCTCTAAACCTCATTAGTGCGGGCGACGCGTCGGGTGGACGTGAGGCGCTACGGCAGGCGCTCGTGCGTGCGAACACGGAGTACGTTCGGGAAGACCTGATCGCAAATGCCTTCATGAGGCTTGGCGACCGGGAGTCGGCGATCCAGTGGTGGGTGAAGGGCGCCGCGTCGAACGTCGGTGGAATCAATTTCTCGCTCGAGGACTCACTCTATGCTCCCATTCGGTCCGACCCCCGCATCCAGGCCATCATTGAGCGGCTGAAGTGAACTGACGCGACAAATATGTTTGCCGTACCTTAAAAGAAAGGGCGACTCCGATCGTTCGGAGCCGCCCCTCCTCGGTACACATGGATTCCGTTTGGTTCAAACGGACCTTATGGGAAACTCGGAATACTGCGCTGAAAAATCATGCAGAAGCACAATTCATCATAGCCGGACGCCGGGAACCCAGCGAACGGAGCGCCGGCTACTAGCTGATGCAGTTTATCGACCATGTTGTTATGACCACCTGCAAAAGCTCGATAAATCCCCGTCGCCTCCAGTATCGTTAGTGGTGCTGATCCTTCGAGGTACTGCCCACCCATCCCGTCGGGGACAACCACAGGAAAAGTCCGGCCAGCACCTGGGATGAATCTCATCGCAATTGCGCCTCCGGGGAGGTCGTAGGCACACAAACGCGTGACGAGTGACACGTAAAAGGTGCCGATGGACTTGTCCTGGTGCGTGCTACCCCGAATTCCGAAAATAGGATAGATGGGTGTTTTCGAGTACGACCCATCATCCAGGTCCACCGTGGTGAGGCCGAAGTTGTGCTGCCCCGAACCCTTGGGCACTGGCTGATAGACTCCCTTCAGCAGAACGATGAACGGATCGTTGGGCCCACTCCTTTCCTCATCCGTTCCCTCATCCCTTTCGTCGGCGGTCACAAGTCCAGAGGATGAAAGGCGCTGCGCCCCGTTCTCCGTCGGTGACGAGCACGCGGCGGTTAGCAGAGCGGCTAGCCCCGCACCAATCAAAGTTCTTCTTTCAACGTTGGTTGGTTCTTGTCCGCTGCCGGGCTTGCTTTGGTTGGCCGAGGCTTGGTCGGTAATCATAGAGGGTGTCTCCTTGAGTGTGCTACGCGATCCGATGCCCGGGCGGTGGGAAGAAGAGCCGAGCTCGGCATCTCAGATTCGGGGTGGGCGGCTTGCTCACACCCGTCTCCCATCTATGGATTGTCTGACACTACGTCCAAGCAGTTAGCAGTGCAAGCACGACAGTAGGACTGAGTTGAAGAGCAAGGCCTGCAGCGAAAAGACGGCGACCCCCTGAAGTGCCTTCAGGGGGTCGCGCGTTGTGATTCTGCTATGATTCTGGGTCGATCCTCGGGGTCCGACTCGCGTTGCTCGTCCCCGTGCTGCCGTGCTGTGGCTGTGTTCCCTTCACCTGGTAGTGCCACCACGCCGTGACGATCCCGCAATCCAGCGCTGGATGAGGTGGAGTGATGAAACAGTCGGCCGTGGCGACGTGTGTGAGCAGGCCTTCCGTAGTGTGTGTACTCCGCGTCAGCATATAGACCTCCTGGAGAGAAGGAGGGCGAACAACCCGCCACCCTCCTCCTCCGAACAGACCCGGTCAGGCGTTCAACGCCTTCTGCGGCGTGAGTTCCACCTGGATCAAATGCGGCTTGGCCGTCTCCGCCTTCGGCAGCGTGATCGTCAGCACGCCGAGGTCGTAGGTCGCCTTGATCTTCTTGGGATCGATCGAGGCCGACAGTCTGAACGTCCGCTCGAAGGCGCCATAGGTCCGCTCATAGCGATGGACCTTCTCGGCCTTCTCCTCCGCCACCTGCTCCTTTGTGCCCTGGATCGTCAGCAGGTTGCCCTCTACCGAGATCTTCACGTCCTCGGGCCTCACTCCGGGGACCTCCGCCACCAAACGGATGACATCGGGCTCCTCGAAGATGTCCACGAGCGGCAGCCAAGCGGTCGTCGCGGCCTCGGGTACAGGCCACTCGGACGCGCGTAACAGCTCGCCGTTGAAGGTCCGGCCCATGCGGTGTTCCAGATGATGCAGCAGCTCCAGCATCGGGTCCCTCGTCGTAATGCCGACCATATGGTCCTCTTTTGCTCTTGTGAGTCGATTGCAACGAACTGTCGTGCGTTCTAACCACTGCAAGATACGCCAGTTGTACTAAGTTTGTCAAGTGGCCGGCTCGTATGGAGGGTGCACTTCACAAATTACAGTTAAGCCACATGAGGGGGGGCAAGGTTCAGTCCGGTATTGAGAGCCCTTTGGCGGGTGGTTCGAGTACCTTGGAGACGCGCGGTCACGACGCTGCCTGAAGGCCGCCGTCCAACAATCGGAGGGGGCATTGACTCCTGCACAACTGAAGCGTGAGTTACGGCGCATCGCTTGGGGACACGCGCGACTCGCCCAGAAGCTTGGAGTGTGGCCAACTGAAGTGCGGGAGTGGCTCGCGGGCAAGGAACCCGTGCCGGAGGTGGTCGCTTCAGACATACGCAATCTGCCGTCTGCGAGGTAATCGTCCCGGTCGATCTTCGGGGTCCGAGTCATAACACCGATGCCCAGAACATCGCGTAGTTGCTACTCGTTGTCGTAAATCTCCGACTCATCGAGGGCATGGGGTTCAGGGGTCGCGGGTTGAGGCTCCCGCTTTGCGTGAGCGCAACGTACCCGTCTTCCGCGTGCGCCGTCGTTGCGTATATCTGATTTGATGAGCACCTCCACCCTCGAATTGGCTGAGATCCTCGATGCCATCGCTGAGACCATCGTCGTCCTGAGCCCCGACGGGGTCACCCTGTACGCCAATCGTGCTGTCCTCGAATACACCGGGCTCACGATGCCCGATCTGTTGGCCGCCGATTTCCCCAGTCTGCTCTTCCATCCCGAGGATGTCGCCCGGCTCAAGGATACCAGGCGTGAGCGACTGTCTCACGGAGTGCCCTTCGAAATCGAGTGGCGCGCCCGGCGCCACGATGGGCAATACCGCTGGTTCCTGGTGCGGTATCGTCCACTGGTCGACGACCAGAGCCGGGTTCTCCGCTGGTACGCGACGGCCATGGACATCGACGATCGCAAGCGGACCGAAGAGCGCACGCAGAGCGAGAATCTGGCGCTGCGCGAAGACATCGATCGCGCCTCGATGTTCGAAGAGATCGTGGGCTCGTCCGAATCCTTGCGAGCGGTGCTGGTCCAGGTGGCGAAGGTCGCCCCGACCGATTCGACGGTCCTGATCCTTGGCGAAACCGGTACCGGCAAGGAGCTCATCGCGCGCGCTATTCACAAGCGGTCGCGACGGGCGGCGAAGGCGTTCATCCGGGTGAACTGCGCGGCCATACCACAATCCCTCATTGCGTCCGAGCTCTTCGGTCACGAAAAAGGCGCCTTCACGGGCGCGTTGCAGCGACGCCTGGGACGGTTCGAGGCCGCCGACGGCGGCACCATTCTCCTCGATGAAATCGGCGACCTGCCCGCCGAGACGCAGGTCGCGCTGCTGCGCGTGCTGCAGGAGCGGGAAATCGAACGGGTCGGCAGCAGTCATCCCATCGTGGTGGACGTGCGCGTCATCGTCGCCACCAATCAGGATCTCGAGGCGGCGGTCGCGCGCGGCGCATTCCGCGCCGATCTATTCTATAGACTGAATGTGTTTCCGATCGCAGTCCCGCCATTGCGGGAGCGCGTGGACGACGTACCGGTCCTCGTCGAGTACCTCGTGGAACGGTTCGCGAAGCGCGCCGGCAAGAAGATCACGCGCATCGAGCAGCGCACGATGACACTCCTGCAGGCGTACGACTGGCCTGGCAATGTCCGTGAGCTGCAGAACGTGATCGAGCGTGGCGTCGTGCTGTGTGAGGGCGAAACATTCTCGATCGACGAATCGTGGCTGAAGGCGAAAGGCGCTCCGGCGCCCGGGGAGCAGGAGCGGGCCACGATCGAGGCGGCGCTCGCCGCGACCAAAGGACGTGTCGCCGGCGCCACGGGCGCGGCTGCAAAGCTCGGCATGCCGCGCCAGACACTCGACTCCAAGATCCGGGCGCTGCGCATCGATAAGCTGAAATTCCGGCCACGCTAGGTCTCGCTCGGCATTTTCTGAGCATCAGCACTTCTCACAATCGTAAGTCGCTGTCGAACCATCACCTGACGCTGGCGCGACGTTTGCCCACTCCCCAGCGATGGCTTTCAGGATCACGGTGGTGCTCCGGGTCAGCGGGCGGATCGACGCCGAGCATCTGAGTGAGCTGCGGAGCTGCATGTCGCGACACGGGCCGAATGTCGTCCTTGATCTCGACGAGGTGCGGCTGGTCGACGTTGCGACAGTCCGATTTCTGGTCCGCTGCGAAGCGGATGGAATGCAGCTCCGCAACTGCTCACGCTACATCCGGGAATGGATGGATCGGGAGCGACCGTGACAGGCGTGAACCAATTCCAGGAGGATTCACGATGCGGTATGCTCTCGTCGCGCTCGCCGTTCTCGCTTCGGCGACGCACCTCTCGGCGCAGTCCAAACCGACGATCGTCCTCGTGCACGGCGCATGGGCGGATGCCAGTGGCTGGTACGACGTGACGCGCGCGCTGCAGGCTCGAGGCTACAAAGTCGTGGCGGTGCAGAACTCCCTCTTCTCCTATGCGAAAGACATCGAGACGACAAAACGCGTGCTCGATGCGCAGCAGGGGCCGATCGTCGTGGTCGGACACTCGTACGGAGGTGCCGTCATCACGGCAGCAGCAGCGGGCAACCCCAACGTCAAGTCACTCGTCTATGTGGCGGCGTTCGCACCCGACTCGAATGAAGCCCTCGGAGCCCTGCTCCAGCGCTATCCCGATCTTGGACTCGGTAAGGCGCTCGCCCCGGATGCAGCCGGTTTCCTCTACATCGACCCGGCGAAGTATCCCGAGGTGTTCGCCAACGGCTTGCCGCTTCCGCAGGCACGCGCGATGGCGACGGCGCAGAAGCCGATCGCCGGCAGCGCGCTCGGCGAGCCACTCACCGTTGCGCCGGCCTGGAAGACCGTGCCGTCCTGGTATGTCGTCGGGACGCAGGATCGCGCAATCAATCCGGAGCTCGCGCGCTTCATGGCGAAGCGGATGAATGCGCACGTGACTGAGCTGCCCGCTGGGCATCTCGTGTTCATTTCGTGGGCGCAGGACGTAGCCAGGATCATCGAGAGCGCGAGCCGCTAGCATGCCGATGATCGACGTGTACGCCCCGGCCGGCACCTTTCGCGACCGGGCCAAGGTCGCGCGGGACCTCGCGACCGCGGTGATGACCATCGAGCGCGTGCCGAACATCCCGCTGTTTCGTCAGAACACCGCGGCGTTCGTGCACGAGCTACCGCCGGATAACCTGTCGAACGTTGACGGAGACTCCGCCTGTGTCCGGGTCCAGGTGCTTACCAATTTCGGAGGTCTGGATCGTGAGAAGCAGGTCAGCGTGGTCGCCGAGCTGACGCGGATCGTGGCCGCGGCGGCGACCGATGAGTCGGTGAAGGAGCGGATTTGGGTGCTGCTCACCGAGGCTCCCGACGGCGGCTGGGGTCTTGGCGGCCGGGCGCACACGAATGGGGAGCTTGTTGCCGCTGCAAGAGCTCAACTCGGCAAGCAGTAATTCCCCCGTCTCCTAAACGATGCTCCTTGACCAACCGCGCAGCCGTCGATGCCGAGACAGGCTACGGACGGAGTGCCGGCTGTAATAGAACTGCCGCCGCTCCGATTCTTGTTTTTCGGGGAATGAAATAATAAATCATTGCGCCGACCAGGTTGAGAAAGAAGACGACTAACACCCAAACAGCTTTGTCTTCGTTTTGCTTTGTTAGGACATCAATCAACATCCAGAGCCAAAATGCGCCTGCTGCAATGAACATTGCAAAAACGAATAACAGCCAGACTCCGCCGAGCCCGGCTAACGCCGATAGAAGATTCATCTTTTGCCTCCGTTGTAGAGATTACTGGAAGCGGTAATCAGTCGTCCGCACTGACGCGAACGGCTTCAATCTGCCGCTCGAGCGGTGGCGGCAATATCGCCCGAAGTGATCACATAGCGGTGAGAAGGGCATACCAGAGAGACGTACCCCCTTCGGGGTAGAGCTTTCGCCACCCGTGCCGGTGTCACGGAGACACGCCTCACACACGCGCGCGACCCGGATGAGCACGATGATCGCCCGCACGTTGTGAGTTTCGTGCTACCTTCCGTCGTATTCGCTCTGCCGAGTCACAACCCCCCCCCGGAACCTCGCGTGATTGCTACTTGGTGTCGTAACTCGACCTGGGGTTCAGCGGTCTCAACGCCGAGTACGCAATGCAGTTCGGCGGTGACACCCCAGCTCGGCTGCCCAACGCCCCGAAACGTTGAAGGCTAGGAGGACGACATGAAAAAGTCCGCCAGGAGTACCACCGCGAGCGGCAAGAAGTTCAAGGGATTCACGGATGAGGAACGAAGCGCGATGAAGGATCGCGTCCAAGAGCTGAAGGCGGACAAGGAGAACGGGGAAAGCGCCGTGCTCGCGAAGATCGCCGCGATGCGGGAACCGGATCGCGCCATGGGCAAGCGGCTCCATACGATCATCAGAGCCAGCGCGCCAGCCCTCTCGCCGAGACTCTGGTACGGAATGCCCGCATATGCTCAGGACGACAAGGTCGTCTGCCACTTCCAAAGCGCGCAGAAGTTCAAGACGAGGTACGCGACACTAGGCTTCAGCGACAAGGCGAACCTCGACGAAGGTGCCATGTGGCCCGTCGCCTTCGCGCTGAAGGAGTTGACCGCCGCCGCAGAGGCAAGGATCGTCGCGCTCCTGAAGAAAGCGGTAAGCTAGGACTGATCTCGTCACTGGCCCCGAACGGTTCCTGAGACTCGCGCGCGGCGCATCCGCGACTCGATGGCACTGCTCGCGGCGGGCAAGAAGCTCGGTCTGAAGTAGTTGCGGGAAATCCCGCAAAACGCCGCACTCGGTGCGCAATCGACATGTGACCGGCTTCTTGGGTCAGTGTGATAGCTCGATGGAGGATCGCTAGTTGTGTGCGACGAGCAGCCCCAAGCATAGTTGTTGCAGTGCGTGCGCCCCCAGTGGATGATTCAGTGGGAGGTACCGCATGAATCGCACCGGTTTCACGCTCATCGAGCTCCTTATCGTGATCGTGATCATCGGCCTGCTCGCCGCGATCGCCATCCCCAAGTTCGCCAACACAAAGGAGAAGGCGTATATCGCGTCGATGAAGTCGGACCTCCGAAACTTGGTGACCGCGGAGGAGGCCTACTTCGCCGACTCCATCGCGTATACCGAGCAAACGGATTGCAACAGCCCAGCGGCGCCGGGGAGCGTCGCGTGGTGCCCGTCGACCGGCAACACCCTCGACAAGCTCAAGGTGCGTCAAGGCGGCTGGACGGCGCGCATGACGAACGCCAACACCTCAGTGGCGTGCGGGATCTATGTCGGCGGCGCGGCTCCGTTCCCGCCGGCGAAGCAGTCGGATCCAGAATCTGTGCCGGTCTGTCAATAGGACGCTCCGTCGGTTCTAACGTACCTTCCCCCGTGCCGCGACCTTCCAGCTTCCTTCCACTCGGCCGCGGCGGCCGTACCAGATGTCGTCGTGCAGGTTCACCGTCGCGCACACATGGCTCGGCACCACCCAGACTTTCTCTCCGACGCGCGGCTTCCTATCGATCTCCACGTAGCCGTGCTCCTCATTCAGTTTGCGCATGGTCCATGGACGGCCGACGAAGTGGCCGAACGTTCCGGCACCGACCGTCTGATCGCTCGAGAACGTTTTTGACCCCGCGTCGATCACGCACTGGTCCGGCACGGCGGTGCTGACGACCGTGGTGAGCACGCGCAGCGCGCAGTCCGGCTCGCCGCAGATCTTCGCTTGGAGACTGCTCGCGTCGTAGAAGACGTAGGTGCCAGGTCGGATCTCGGTGGTCTGCGGAATCAGTGGCGTCTTCGCGGCACCCGGCGTCGAGCCTCCAGAGACGATCTTCGCCTCGAAACCCGACTCGGCGAGCGCAGCGAGGACGGCGTCGATTTTTACGCACGCCGCCCGGAAGCCTGCCTCGTCGAGCCACGACGGCCAATAGAAGATGCCCTGGAAATCCGAGCACGCCTGCGCGATCTCGACCGCGTGTTCGGGCGACTGCGCGCCACAGCGGCCCACGCCGACATCGATCTCCACCAGCGTTGCGATTCCCTCCAGGTCACGAGCGACGTCCACCGAATCGACCGCCACCTTCACGCGGCGCGTCTTCGCGAGCTCGCGCAAACGGGACACCTTCTGTTTCACAATTGGATACGCCACGAGCACATCCTCACCGGGCAATACCTCCGCCTCGCCCACTTTGGCGACCGTGATCCCGATCGCGCCGGCATCGAGCTGCAGCTTTGCAATCTCGGCGATCTTGTGGGTCTTCACGTGCGGCCGGAGCGCGACACCCCACGCGCGACATTGCTCCTGCATCCGAACGATGTTGGTCTCGAGGACGTCGAGATCGACATAGAGAGCAGGGGTGTCGAGGTCGAGCGCGTCCACTATCGAGCCTTCTTCGCGATGCACTCGATCTCGACGGCGATACCGCCCGGCAGCGCGCCCGCCTGGATCGTGGTGCGTGCCGGAAACGGCGCCGTGAAGAACGTGGCGTAGACCTCGTTCATCGCGGCGAAATCGTTGATATCGCGCAAGAAAACATTGCACTTGACGACATCATCGAGTGACGAGCCCGCCGCCTGGAGGATCGCCCGCAGGTTTTCGAATACACGTCTTGTCTCCGCGCGTACATCCCCTAGCTCCAGACTCCCGGTTCCTGGATTAATGGGTCCCTGTCCGGCAACAAAAATGAAATCTCCTTCGATGACTCCTTGCGAATACGGGCCAACGGGCTTCGGCGCTTTCTCGGTCACAATGGCTGTTCTCAAGCGATCCTCTTCAATCGTTTCCAGAGGTAATGAACGGGGAACCCTGCCACCGCAATGGCGAGACCGTAGACCGGCGAAAAGTTGCCGACCTGAATCTGGCCCCCGACGATGGCCGACAGACCGACGACGGTGCCGATCAGAAACAACAGCGGCACCCACGGATAGATAGGCGTGCGGAACGGCCTCGGCGCATCAGGCATCTTCCGGCGCAGCACGAACACCGCGGCCACGGCGAAGATCAACGCGGCCCACTCGACGACCACGAAATAGGTGATCAGCGTATCGTAGTCCCTGAGGACGAGGACCATGATAATCGCCACGGCCCCCTGGATCAGCAGCGCCGCCCACGGCGTGGCCCAGCGCGGATGGATGCTCCCGAGAAACGAGAAGATCAGGCCGTCGCGCGCCATCGCGTACGGGACGCGCGTCTTGGCGAGTAAGTTGCCGTTGAGCGCGCCAAATACGCTCGTCATGATTGCGAGCATGATGACGGCGCCACCGGCGGGGCCGGCGATCGCCGTCATGACCGTCCGGGCAATCGCTTCCTTTTGCTGCGCCATGATGCTGACCGGCATGATGTAGAGGTAGGCCAGGTTCGCGCCGATGTAGAGCGTGACGATGACCAGCATCCCCACGATGATGATCCGCTTCATCAGTCGCTCGGGTGCCACGACCTCGCCCGCAATCATGCTGACGCCAATCCAGCCGTCGTAGGTCCAGATGACCGCGGCGACCGCGCGCGCCAGCCCGCCGCCCTGCACGCCGCCGCCCCCCCCCTCGGTGAAGTGGGAAAGACTGCCGTGACCCAGCAGGAACGCGCCGAGGATAATCGCCGCCAGCGCGGTCACCTTGACCAGAGTGGTCACTCCGCTCACGGCTGCGCCGACTTGGGCCCCGAGCACGTTGGCGAACGTGAGGGTGACGATGGCGGCGATCGCGATCAACTGTACTGTCGAAGCGCGTACCGACACGCCGAGCAGGTTAAGCAGGAATTCCGCGAAGACGACCGAGAGTGCGGCGACGGTCGTGGGCGTCGTGACCAGCACATAGAGCCAGCCAAAGACGAACGCGGCGGCATCGCCATATGCCTCGCGCAGGAACACGTAGACGCCGCCCGCCTCGGGCAGCAGCGAGCTCAGTTCCGCCACCGCGAGCGCGCCGCAAATGCTGATCAGACCGAAGGCCGTCCAGAGTCCCATGATGACGAGCGGATTTGGGACGAGCCCGGCGATGGTGGGGGGTGTGCGGAAGATCCCGCTGCCGATCGTGAGGCCGACGATCAGCGCCGTGCCGCCGGCGAGCCCGATGACGCGCCGGAGCTCGTGCGGCGGTGACTGAATCATCTCCGCGACTTCGCCCTGAGCTCCTCGAACCAATTCTCCACAACGATCAGCTTGTCGGGGGTGCCGGCCCGGATCATTAAGAAGCGCCGGTCGTCTGGGGCCACAGCATACTGCGGACCGAATCGGAGAGACGTGAATCCCGCGGCCGGAAAGAGTGCTGCTGACCGGCCGAGCGAGAATCGCGGATTGGTGTTTATTGCGACGGCCACCAGGTCTCCGGAGGCGGCGCGATAGAACAACTCACCTCCGTGATGGGACCAGACCGGCTCCGTTCCCCCGCCCGCCGAAATCGCCCACTTTCCCGCGCCGGTGTTTGGAAATGGCACCACGTATATCTCATCCTCGCCGGTCTCGTTCGAGATATACGCCAGCCATCGCCCGTTGGGTGAAAGGGCTGGAGACATTTCGGTGAATGTGGTCGCCACAACGGCCACCGGCGCTGTATCGATTCCCGGCCGGATCGCAAGAATGTCACCCGAACCCGGCGACGATACATCGGTCCGGAAGATCAGCCATTTCCCATCGGGAGACCAGCCCGCATTGTACAAGTTCCGCTTCTCATGAAGCTGCATCACTGCCGGTGCGCCGCCATCGGCCCGCTCGGTCCGCAGATCAGTTGCGCCTGTCGCGGGGGCCGAAGAGAACGTCACGGATCTGCCGTCTGGTGTCCACGCGGGGCCAAGATTGTCGTTTCCCTCGAGCGTCAACTTGATGCTAGGCCCTCGGTCCAGCCGCTTGATCCAGATATTAAGGGGCTCAGCATTAGCGACCCTCGCTACGGCGAGCCACTTCCCGTCCGGTGAGAGGGCTGGGAAGCCCAAATAGTCGCTCGGCCATTCAGGATCGACCGCCTGTGCTCTGCCGTCGCGCGTTACCCACACGAGCTCCTGCTTACCCTGTCCCGCGCCAGTCGCGTATACCAGCGTCCCTGTCGCTGAAACCGCGAGGTCAGCCGAGCCGCCCAAGAGTCCCAATCGCATGCCTTCGCTGAGCGCGGTCGGCTCGCCCACGACTTTCATGGAGTTCTGATCGAAGGGCACGACCATCAATGTCTTGTTCGCCGTCACGTAGAGGAGGTGTCCCGACGACGCGTAGCGCGCGTACATCGCGTCGTCCACGATCACCCGGTGCTTCCCTGACGGGATGTCGGCCACAGCGATCGCATACGAGGTCCTGCCTTTTGCTCCGTTCTTTGCCGAGAACCTGATCGTAAACAGCACGCCCTTTCCGTTGGGCAGCACGTCCGGCCATGTGTGATCGAACTCGCCGCTCGCGGTGTCCAGCACAGTAAACCAGCTCGGCTTTGCCCCTGGCTTCGCTTCAACCCGGAGCAGGCCCCCCCCGTTAGTGTTCGCGTCAACGTAAATGAATCCATCTGGTCCCCATGACGCGCCCGCCGTTCCTGTGAGGAGCGTGTCCGTCACGGTGATCGGCGGCGCTCCGTTGATCGACGCGATCTGAACGTCCTTCACCCTGAGGAAGCCGACCTTGCTACCATCCGGTGAGAAGAACGGTGTACTCGCGCCTTCGGTCCCCGGCACCGCGATCGCATGGAGCTGGTTGCGAGCCCGTATCAAGAGCTGCGATCGGGGACCGCCGATGTACGCCAGTCGCGATCCATCAGGCGAGATGGCAACGCGTCCCGACCAGGGCGCACCCGGAGCCATCGCCTCGGTCGAGTCCATCGCTAGGGTGGATCGCACTACCTGCTTCGCCGGTGCCGGACGCAGCCAACCCCAGATCGCGCCAGCAGAAATCAGCATGGCGAGCGCGATCACGGCATACAGCACCGTCCTGTCGCGACGGCTACGCTCTTTGACTTTTGGCGTCGATGCGGCGACGGACGCCGTGACCGATGGATTGTCCGGAGCCGCGGAGCGATGCCTCGGCGCTGCGGCCTCGCTGATCGCCTGACGGCTCAGAGTCGCTGCGAGATCTGCGATCTCGGAATCCGGCTCCATCTCGAGCTCTTGTCGCACCAGCTCCTGGTACAGGCGCGCGTGTTTTACCGCGCCGGCGCGGTCGCCGGCGGCGGCGAGAGCGAGCATGAGCTTCTTCGTCGCGCCAGCTGAAAGCGGATCGGAGTTGGCAAGCTTGCGCCACCAGGTCACGCTCTGCGAATGGTCGCCTGCCTCCGCCGAACTGTTGGCAAGGAATTCGATCGCCTTTTGATACTCGAGTCGCAGTCGCGATCGGTTTGACTCTATCCACGAGTCGAGCTCGTGGCTGTCTGCAAAATGAAATCCGTCCAGGAGCGGCCCCTTATAGTGGCCGACCGCCGCTGTCCACTGACTGGCCCGAATCGCTTGCTCGAACTCCCATACGTCAACCCGCACCAATTCCGGATTGAGCCGCAGCTCTCGAGCTGTCGCGAGGATGACATCGCTGCCCAGCGCATGTCGGATCGCGTAGACCGTCTGATCGAGCGCGTGCTGTGCCCGCGCGCCGGAGCTTTCCGGCCAGAGGTAGGCCTCGATCCGGTCGCGCGAGAGACCCTGCCTACCGGCTAGTCCCAGGATCGCAAGCAGGCCCAATGGCCTCTTTTGTTGCGCGGCGAGGGGGATCGGGCCAGTCTCGTTCCGCAGGGACAGCGTTCCCAGAAGCTCGAGGATCGACATTTTCCGGCTACGCGAGCTCTGTGAGTTTTATCTGATGTTCTGCTGAGGGGGACGGCCTATCATGGAAGGCTGTGTCCGCCCGGTCAAGCGCGAACGCGTCCCCGGTAG
>Ga0209158_1000604_pt1 | contig 25781 bp, 26 predicted proteins | sample GraSoiAngelo_140_FD_185897 | JGI IMG/M metagenome (GOLD analysis project Ga0209158, IMG submission 185897) | Grasslands soil microbial communities from the Angelo Coastal Reserve, California, USA - 14_0929_12_30cm (SPAdes) (version 2) | ecosystem: Environmental > Terrestrial > Soil > Grasslands ...
ACAAAGCCGTGGGTTTCGTCCTGCAACTCGCGCAGCAGCAGCAAGTGCTCGACGCGCTCCTCTTCGGTTTCGATATGGCCGTAAAGCATGGTCGCGTTCGAGCGCAGGCCGAGCTGGTGCGCGGTGCGCGCGATGTTCAGCCACTGCTGGCCGCTCACCTTGTGGTCGCAGATCACTTTGCGCACCCGCGGGTTGAAAATTTCGGCGCCGCCGCCGGGCAACGAGTCCACGCCCGCTTCCTTCAGCGCCAGCAGGGTATCGCGGATCGAAAGCTTCGCGATACGCGAGAAGTAGCCCACCTCGACCATGGTGAACGCCTTCAGGTGCACTCCCGGGCACCGCTGCTTCAGCCCGCGCATCAGGTCGAGGAAATACTGGAAAGGCAGATCGGGATGCAGGCCGCCGACCAGATGGAACTCCGTCGCTCCTTCGCGGACACCCTGCTCGGCGCGCTCGAAGATCTCTTCGAGCGCAAACGTGTAGGCCCCCGGCGCGTCCGGGCTGCGGCCAAAGGCGCACAGCCGGCAGTGCGCCACGCAGACATTAGTCGGATTGATGTGGCGGTTGATGTTGAAATAGCAGACGTTGCCGTGGCGCTTCTCGCGGACGTAGTTGCCAAGCCAGCCGATGGCCAGCAGGTCTGGCGAGCGATAGAGCGTGACGCCGTCGTCAAAGTTGAGTCGCTCGCCGGCCAGAACCTTGTCGGCAATCGGTTTTAGCCGCAGATCGTCAATGATTAGCTCGGCCATCGCCTCTTCCAGTTCCGAAACCTCGCTAGCGTTGCGACACGGCTACGGCAGCGCCCCAAAACAGCAGGAAGAGCAGACTAATATAGCCGTTCACGGTGAAAAACGCAGCATTGATTCTCGACAGATCGGTGGGCTTGACCAGCGAGTGTTCGTAGGCAAGCAACAGAGCCACAACGGCGATCCCCACCCAGGCCGGCCAAGGCAGGTGAAAGCTCCAAGCCAGCCAGCCAAGCAGCACCACCATCAGCACGTGCATTGCGCGCGCGATGGCCAGTGCGCCAGCAACGCCGAACTTCTTCGGAATCGAGTACAGGCCGACTTGCTTATCAAACTCGATGTCCTGACAGGCGTAGAGCACGTCGAAGCCCGCCACCCAGAGCGTCACTGCGGCGCAGAGGATCAGCATGCGGGGATCGAAACTTCCTGAGATCGCAATCCATGCCGCCGCGGGCGACATTCCCAGACAAAAACCCAGAACGAGGTGAGACCAGGTGGTGAAGCGCTTTGTGTAGGAGTAAAAGAACACCACCGCAAGCGCGATGGGCGAAAGCCTGAGCGCCAGCGGGTTGAGCTGCCATGCCGCCACGACCAGCGCGGCAGAAGAGAGAAGAGTGAATCCCCACGCAAACTGCACCGAGAGAGCGCCCGTCACGAGCGCCCGCTGTTGCGTGCGCGGGTTCAGCCGGTCGTAGTGGAGGTCGGCGATGCGGTTCATGGTCATCGCCGCGGACCGCGCGCCGACCATAGCGACAATGATCCAGAAGATCTGCCGGGCGGTCGGCCAGGCGGGTGCTCCCGAGACGCCGCTCGCGGCGAGCGCACCTGAGGCATGAAAACGAGCAGCCAGCAAAGCAGCGGTGAGCGCAAACGGCAGCGCAAACACAGAGTGCTCAAACTTGATCATCTCAAGCAGGGTGCGAATTTTACTGGTGCTCATATCAAAGTAAGAGCTCACCGCAGAGGCGCAGAACAGAAGACCTTTCTGCGATTTCGCCGTATTTTCTGGGTCTCCGCTGCGCTGAATCTTTAAAATTCCTAGGTTGCCTCGCTTGTTGCTAGGCTTCCTGTGCTTTGCTCTTTCCCTGGCCCTTCCACTGGTACTGCTGCTGCTGCGGCAGGCCGAGCTGCGCCAGGACGCGACAAATGTACTGCGCCACCAGGTCGTCAATCGTTTTCGGCTGATGATAGTAGGACGGGATGGCGGGCATGATCACGGCCCCTGCCTGCTGCGCGCGGAGCATGTTTTCCAGATGAATACGGTTGAACGGCGTGTCCCGGATGGCCAGCACCAGCCGTCGGCCTTCTTTCAACACCACATCGGCCGCGCGGGCGAGCAAGTCGTCGCTGGTGCCGCCGGCAATCGCCGCGAGCGTGCCCATCGAGCAGGGAATCACCACCATCGCGTCCACTGGATAGCTGCCCGAAGCGATCGATGCGCCCACATCTTTATTGGACAGCACTTCGATCTTGGTGGTGCGCGTGCCCGTAATCAGAGCCGGCAATTGTTTGGGGTCCGCGGCCACGATCCCCAACTCGTGTGCAAATAGGCGCAGGCCGGTTTCGGTCACCACCAGATGCACCTGGGCGACGTGTGGGTCGGCGTCGAGCAACCGCAGCGCTGCCTGCGCCAGAATGGCGCCGCTCGCTCCGGTCACACCCACGGTGACAACTTTTCCTTCAGAAGGCGCCATGTTTCACCGTGGCAAGCAGTCTAGGCATCCGCTTCCGCCAAAGTCAAGGCGGCTTTAGGAGCACTTTGAGGACGCCGGGCTTTTGGGCGTGGCGGATGGCGGCGGGGGCTTCGCGCAGGGGAAAGGCGCGCGCGATCAGGGGTCGCGGGTCCACGCGGCTGGAGCGCAGCAAGTCCAAAGCGCGAGGAAACGGTCCGCAGCGCGAGCCGACCAAGGTGAGTTCGTGCACCACAATGGGCCACGTCTCCACTTCTGCTACGCCCTGAAACGTGGACTTCAGAACCAGGGTGCCGCGCGGCGCGGTGAGCTGCTGGGCCTGTACGAAGCCCGAAGGTGAGCCGGTAGCTTCGACGACCAGGGAGAATTGTTGCGGGCTGGAGCGCCCGCCTTGTCGCGCAGGATTTACGCGCACAGTTGATATGCCGGCCTCGCGGGCCAGCGCCAGCTTGCCGGCATGTTTGCCGAACATTACCACGCGCAGGCCGGCCGTGCGCAGCACCCGGGCGATCAATTGAGCCAGCTTGCCGTCACCCAACACCGCCGCCTCGGGATGATCGCGGATGCGCACCTGCTCGAGGATTTCGCAGGCGGCGGCTAGCGGTTCGGTGAAAACCGCTTGCTCGTCGGTGACGCTGTCGGGAACGCGGTGGAGGTTGTGCAGCGGCAGGCTCAGGTACTCGGCAAATGCGCCGTCATGCGCGACGATCCCCAGCACCCGGCGGCGCCGGCAATGCGTGGTGATTCCGCGCCGGCAGTACCGGCAAAAGTCTCGCCGACCGAGTGCGGCGCAGGCGATGTTGATTTCGCCTACGACACGCCGGCCCAACCACTGAGAATCGGCGCGACGAATTGCCCTACCCTTGCTGCGTAAGGGTGAAGCGCCTACCTCAACCACTTCACCGACAAATTCGTGCCCGGGCGTGCCTCGGAAATCGCGGTAGCCGCGCAGGATTTCGAGGTCGGTATTGCAGATGCCCGCCAGGCGCACGCGCACCAGCGCCCAGCCCGGCACCAGCACAGGCAAAGGTTTATGAGCGAGACGAAGTTGCTCGTTTTGGACGACAGCGGCAAGCATCCGGACTCGTGAGCCAGCGAACCGGGGAGCTATCTGGGAGGCGGAAGGCGCTTGAGGCGTGCGGCGCCCATGCGTTCCAGCAGCTCGAACTTACCTTCCAGACGGGCAAGCCGTCGATTCACGTCGTCATATGCGTTGGCGAGAGCGGCGACCCTTTCCGCGACCATGGAGATGCGCTCCTCAACGAGCACGATCCGACGAAGCACATGAACAACATCGCGCACCCAGTTCATCGCTTTTTGCCCCTGCGCTTCAAAACACGATCGACGGTCGCGATCGCATCGTCCAACCGCGCGATGGTGCGGTCAATCGACTGGCGCGCGGCAGAAGCAAGACCCTCGAGCTCCTCCACGGTTTCCGGAGGCAGCTCGAGATACAGATCGACGGCATTTCGTACTTCGTGAGAGAACGATTTGCCGTGTTGGCGCGCACGGCGCGTAAGGCGCTGCTTCTGTTGCGGCTCGAAATGAACTAGGGCTGGCTTCATCGGTGCGCCTCTTCTATATACAAGCTATATCACATTACGTATGCCCGGGGAATGGGTTCTCACACCCTGCGGTGCTAGCGCAGGGCGGCGGCGAGGGCCGCGGCGAGCGCGGCTTCTTGTTCGGGGAAAACGGTGCGGAGGTCGAGCACCAGGCTCTGGTCTTCGATCCGGGCAAGCACGGCAGCCGCGTGCGCGGTTCCGCCGCGTTCCCTTTCAGCGGAGTTCGTCCCGGCTGCGGAGTCACTGCGGTGTTCCGGCTGGCGGAGGCGTGCCTCGAGCTGCGCCGCCGAGTAGCGCACACTTGCAACCGTGATGACGCGCGTGGGTAGGTGCTCGGCTGGCGTCGAGCCTCCCCCGATCACCGACTGCCCCGCGCGAATCTCGATTTCTGCCTCACCGGTCGGGAGCTGCGAGCGTAAGCGCTGAACGAACTCTTGCGCGCGGCGGTCGATTTCGCCGGCGGGGAGGCGAATCATTCGCAAGGCGGGGATTTCGTCGAGCGCGCCGCGTAGGCAGGCGCGCAAGGTAACCTCGAGCGCGGCGATCGTCAGCTTATCGACGCGCAGCGCGCGGAACATCGGATTGCGGCGGATGCGCTCAACTAATTGCTTTTCACCGGCGATCATACCTGCTTGCGGCCCGCCCAGCATTTTATCCCCGCTGAAAGAGACCAGCGAGGCGCCCGCAGCGAGGCTCGCGCCCACCACTGGCTCTTCGATTCCGTAGGCGGAGAGGTCCACCAGGCAGCCCGAGCCGAGATCCTCGAAGACGGGCAGCCCGACGCGGTTGCCCAACTCGACCAGCTCGTCGAGCGACGGCCTCTCGGTGAAGCCGACGATACGAAAGTTCGACGGATGAACGCGCAGCAACAGGCGCGTGCGTTCGGAAATGGCGCGCTCGTAATCCGCCAGGCGCGTGCGGTTTGTTGTCCCCACCTCGCGCAGCACCGCTCCGCTTTCCGCCATGATGTCGGGAATGCGGAAGCCATCGCCGATTTCAATCAATTCGCCCCGCGAGACAATCACCTCGCCGCCCTTGGCCAGCGTGTTCAGCACCAGGAAGATAGCGGCGGCGTTGTTGTTAACGACGATGGCGGCCTGGGCGCCGGCCAGCCGGGCCAGCAGGCTTGCGGTGTGAACATCGCGCTTGCCGCGAGCGCCGGCGGCCAGGTCGTACTCCAAGTTCGAGTATTGCGTGGCGACCTCGCGAACGTGCTCAATCGCCGCGGTGGCTAGGGGCGCGCGGCCGAGGTTGGTGTGCAGGATCACGCCAGTGGCGTTGATGACCGGGCGCAGGGAGACGGCCGATACGCGCTCGACTTCGGCGGCGATTCGCTCGTCGAGGGCGGCGGGTTCGAGCGCGGCGGCAGCCGCTTGGGGGTCGCGCGCGATCAGAGCGCGGAGGTCGGCTAGCACGGCGCGGGCGATCTCCACCACCACCACGCGGTTCACCCGCTCGCATTGGCGCGCCACACGCGGGCCGCCCAGAAGTTCGTCTACCGCAGGAATCTGTCGGAGCAGAGCCGCGCGTGGATCCGCGCTCCCCTCAGCGGCGCGATCGGCAGAAAGCTTCACAGCACAGGTATTTCAGCACAGGCGGGGCAGCAGAGCAACCGCCGCGGTAATGCCTTTCGATTACGATGGGCAAGCGAGGGAAACGGCCGCGCTTGCGGCTCTGGTATTGTCTGATCCGTATCGTTCCGCTGGCGCGCGGTTGACGCCTGCACGGCTCGGCACTACGCTTTCTTTTCCCCCTTCCCGCGCTAATGGCTACAGTTGACGAAGACTTGAACCAGCTTGAGAAGGACATCCGCCAGCTCAAGGTCGAGTACGATCAATACTTTGGCGGCGGGAAGAAGCGTCCGCCTGCGGACATCGAGTGGCGCATCGAACAGCTGATTAGGCGCTACGCCGAACGGATTGCGGAGATCAACTTCGGCCAGCGGTTCCGGTACAACAATCTGGCACAGACCTATGCGAAATATCGGGAAGTCTTTCGCAAGCGGTTCAAGCAGAAAGAAGAGGGCACCGTGTCGCGCCACTTTGGCGTCGCGGCCAAGGCCATCGAAGCCCAACGAACGGGGGGCCGCCCGGTTGATGGCGCGGCAGGCCCAAAGCCTGGGACGCTCTTCGCCGTGACCTGTTCGGACCCCGATAGCGAACCCGAGAAGGTCGAGCAGCTATTCCGGGCCTTCCGGAGCGCCAAGGAAAGCGCTGGAGAGAGCACCGATCGGCTAACGCAGCAAAACTTCCGGGAATTCCTGCGACGGAAGACGCAGCAACTGAAGACTGGCGAGGGCTCCGAGCAGCTGGAATACGTCGTGGCGCTGGAAGGCGGGCAGGTCCGGCTGAAGGCGCGGGTAAAAAAGTAGGGCAGAGAAAGTCGCCGCGCGAACGGCGAAACTCGCAACGCAAAAAATAGAACAAAAACAAATCCCCAACTGCAACCGCCTCGGACGCAACCTGGGAAGGTCTTCCCGAACCGTCCACCACCGAGCTTTCGAAAAGCTCCTTTGGAAATCCATCGAGTACAAATAGAATAGGCACCTTTTCTGCTGCGCCGGAGGCGCGCGTGCCCATCGAGCGAGCACTGATCAGCGTGTATGACAAAACTGGCTTGCTGGAGTTCGCGTGCCGGCTGGCAGCGCTGGGTGTCGAGATCATTTCCACTGGCGGTACGGCGAAGGTACTTCGCGAGGCAGGGCTGCAGGCCCGCGATGTGGCGGAGCTGACCGGCTGGCCGGAGATGCTCGGCGGGCGCGTCAAAACGCTGCACCCGAAGGTTCACGGAGGTATCCTTTTTCGTCGCGGCAACGCGGGCGACCGCAAGCAGGCGGCCGAGCACGGCATCACCCCGATTGACCTGGTGGTGGTGAACCTTTACCCCTTTGAGGCTACCGCCGCGCAGGATGGGCTCAACGCCCAGGAGCTGATTGAGAACATCGACATCGGCGGGCCGGCGCTGGTGCGGTCAGCGGCAAAGAATTTCGAGAGCGTCGCAGTGGTCGTCGACCCGGCGGACTACCCTCACGTGGCTCGGGAGCTCGAAGCGGCGCGTGAATTGAGTCTCGCGACGCGGCTCGACCTGGCGCGGAGAGCATTCTCGGCCACCACGCGTTACGACGGGCTGATTGCCACCGAACTAGAGCGGCTCACCGCTGCCGATGGCGTTGTGCGGCTGGGCGAGCGCCCAGCGCTCCCCGAGCGACTCCACCTTGCGCTGGCGCGGAAGCAGAGCTTGCGCTATGGCGAGAATCCACATCAACACGCGGCGCTCTACGTCTCAGCCGGGCGTCCAGCCGGAGGGCTGGCCGGCGCGCGGCAACTGCAAGGGAAAGAGCTTTCCTACAATAACCTGGTGGACCTGGACGCGGCTTGGGCGCTGGCGCGGGAGTTTACGCTGCCAGCAGCGGTCATCGTCAAGCATAGCAACCCCTGCGGGGCCGCCGAGCAGAAGACGTTGCTGGACGCCTACCGGAAAGCCTACGCCTGCGACTCGGTGTCTGCGTATGGCGGAATTGTGGCGGTTAACCGGCCGATGGACGCAGCCACAGCCAAGGAAGTCAGCAAACTCTTCGTCGAGTGCATCGTCGCGCCGGGGTATGAAGTGACTGCCGGGGAATGGCTTTCCTCGAAGAAAAACCTGCGGTTGATGGAGATGCCGGCGAGCGCTCCTTCAGCTCTGCTCACGGGCGAGGCGGCGCAGGAACTGGAGCTGAAGCGCATTGCGGGAGGAGTGCTGGTGCAGGAGCCCGACCACTACCAACTCGCGCAGAGCGCGCTGAAAACAGTGACCGAGCGAGCTCCCACACGTTCAGAGATTGACGCGCTGCTGTTTGCCTGGAAGGTGGTGAAGCACGTCAAGTCAAACGCCATCGTGTTTGCGCGCGACGGGCAGACGCTCGCAGTGGGCGCAGGGCAGATGAGCCGCGTGGACTCCGTCAAGCTGGCCGTGATGAAGGCCCAGGAGTCGCTGGCGGGGAGTGTGGTAGCCTCGGATGCATTCTTTCCGTTCCCTGACGGCGTTGAGGAATCGGCCCGCGCGGGGGCCACTGCGGTGATCCAGCCAGGGGGATCGGTGCGCGACGCCGAGGTAATCGCTGTGGCAAACAAGCTGGGCCTCGCCATGGTCTTCACTGGCGTGCGCCACTTCCGGCACTGATCGAAATTCTTCTATCGAGATCTCTTATTCCGTCAGGACATGACCGGTGAGAGCATACCGGGGCTCTGGAAGGAACTGCTCTTGCCTTGCTCTTCCAGGAGCAGGTAGTAAGTCAGCCGTTCCTTTGATGAGACTTGGTGGACCGTCTGAGCCAGCCCGTCGCGGCGGGCTCGGAATGACAGCGCCGGGCGCTGAGGCGCGCTGACTGTGGCGAGCTACACGGCCTGGGGTTTGCGGGCGCGCACGAAAGCGCTCATGAATTTGCCGTCCACGAGCTGCGCAACGGCGTCTACGTCAATGCCTGCTTGAGACAAGAATTTCCGCGCTTCTTCGACGCGGTAGATTCGCGTGGGCTCCACCTCCAGCGCTTCGAATCCCGCGCGGGCCAGCTTGGACCGATACTCGTTTTCCTCAAGCGCGCCGGCGACACACCCGATCCAGAGCTCGATACTGCGGCGAATCACCGCTGGTATCTCGCCGCGGACCACCACGTCGGAGACCGCTAGCCGGCCACCCGGCCGCAGGACCCGGAAAGCCTCCGCCAGAACGCGATCCTTGTCTGCCGAAAGGTTGATCACACAGTTGGAAATGATCACGTCGACGGAATTGTCCGGCAGCGGGATATTCTCAATCGCGCCTTTCAGGAACTCCACGTTCTCGATGCTGCTCCTGCGCTGATTCTCGCGCGCGAGAGCCAGCATCTCGTCGGTCATGTCCAGCCCGTAGGCCTTTCCAGTGGGTCCCACTCTGCGGGCGGAAAGCAAAACGTCAATCCCGCCGCCGGAGCCCAGATCGAGGACCGTTTCACCGGGACGCAACTGCGCCAAGGCGCTGGGATTCCCGCAGCCCAGCGACGCAGTCACTGCTTCTTCAGGAAGGCCCGCGGTTTCGTTCTCACTGTAGAGGTTGGAGGTAATGGGGTCATCGTGGCCCGTCTCCGCCGCGCCGCCGCAGCAGGCCTTGCCGCCGCCCGCGACGCGACGCGCCGCCTCTGCATATTTTTCTTTTACGATCTCTTTGATTTCTTGCTGGCCCATCGCGCCTCCTTTGTAATCGTCACCGATCCTGAATGTCTGAAGGTGTATTTAGGGGCGAAGCTGAACAACTGAGTCCGCTCGAATGGCCTTGCTCCGGGTGCAACACTCTTCGTAAAGAAATGCCAGAAGCTCACGTAGTGCCTCGGCGTTGGCCGCATACCAGAGAAACTGCCGTTCCCGGCGGACGGTGACCAAATCCACGTTCTTGAGTTTTTCCAGGTGATGGGAGAGCGTGGAACCGGGAATACCGAGTTCCGACTGGATGTCGCCCACGACCATGCCCTGCGGATGGGCGGAGAGCAGCTGTCGCATGATGCGAAGTCGGGGAACGGTGCCCATGGCCGACAGCATGTTGGCATAGCGGGCGACCTGGCGGGGAGAGGGCTTGGCTTCCACGATTCTACAATAGCAGAAATATGGAAATCGTCAATCACTTTCTGCTGCCCCGCGGCCCCGCTGCCACCCGGAAACTGCCACCTGGCAGGACAGGTATGCTCGTCTCTGTCTCTAGGGCCCGCGAAGAAGCGGCTAGACTGCTTTTTCCGAGGCCCCGCAAGGAATCTTTGTCCCCAGTCAAGAATTTGCGCATCCAAAGTTAGTTGGTACTTTCGGGGTTGGAAACGCTGGCGGGCAAGGGCTTTGACCAGTGCGCGGGCGTATAGGATAATGCTTTTTTTGGTGGCCGAATGAAAACCCTACTTAGTCTGATTGCTCTCTCTTTACTGGTCGCGGCGCCCGCCGCGGCGAGCCCAGCTGCACCCCAGGCCGCTCCGCAGGCAACGCCCCAGGGGAGTCACGACAAGCGCGCGGACGTCGCTCGCGGCAAAGATTCCCCAAGCGATTACTCCCAGCCGGACGCGGGGAAGCGCGCACAGTCCTATTACAACTTTGCCATGGGTCGCCTCTACGAGGAGCTTTATGAGGCCAGCAGCCGGGGCGAGTACGCGAACCAGGCGATCGAATTTTATAAGAAAGCCTACGAGCTCGACCCCAAGGCCCCGGTGATCGGCGAGCGGCTGGCGGAGATCTACTTCAAGTCCCAACGCATCCGTGATGCCGTGCTCGAGGCGCAAGAAATTCTCAAGCGCGATCCCGACAATCTGCCGGCGCGGCGCTTGCTGGCGCACATCTACGTCCGCACGCTTGGCGACCTGAGCGGGGCGGCGGGCCAGCGAGAGACCGTGGGACGAGCGATCGAGCAGTACCGCGAAATCCTGCGGATTGACCCCGGCGACACCGAGGCGGCGCTCTGGCTGGCGCGGCTCTACCGCCTGGAGAACGAACACGAAAAAGCCGGCGAGGTGCTGCGCGGTCTGCTTGAGCGGGAGCCGGAAAATGAGGCCGCGGTCGAACAGCTCACGCAACTCCTCCTGGACAGCGGCAAATCGTCGGAGGCCATCGCTCTGCTCGAGCGGATCGTGAAACGCTCGCCCACCGCGGGGCTGCTCGACCTGTTGGGCGACGCCTACACGCAAACCCACGACCCGGCGCAGGCTGAACAGGCGTACCGCAAAGCCGTTGAGCTCGACCCCGCTGATGTCGGCCACAGGCGCGGGCTGGCGCAGGCGCTGCTTGCTCAGGAGAAATACGCCCCGGCACTCGAGCAGTTCAAGAAACTCGTCGAAATCGAACCGGACGACGCGGACAACTACCTCCGACTGGCGCAAATCTATCGGCAACTGCACCATCTCGACCAGGCCGAGGAGAACGTCCTGCACGCCAAGCAGCGCTCCCCAGGCAGCCTGGAAGTGATCTACTACGAGGCGATGATCTACGAGGCGCAGGGTCGGTTTGAGGACGCTATCCGTGTGCTCTCCGACGCAGTCGCCGGGGTAAAGTCTCAGGCAGGTCTGACGCCGGCCACCCGCCGCACCCTCGCCATTCTCTACGAGCAGTTGGGCCGGCTCTATCGCGACGTCGAGAATTACTCTGCCGCGATTAATACCTTCCAGGAGATGTTGAAGCTCGGCGAAGAAGAAGACCGGCGAGCACGCGTGCTGGTGGTGGACACCTATCGCGCAGGCCGCGACCTCGCCAAGGCACTCCAGGAATCGCGCAAGGCGCTGGAGGCCTATCCGAAGGATCGCAGCATCCGGGTGACCCACGCGTTGCTGCTCGGCGAGAAGGGCGACACCGAAGAAGCCGCCAAGTTTCTGCGGGGAATGCTGACGGGAGGGTCCGACGAGCGCGAGATTTACCTCGATCTAGCGCAGGTCTATGAGCGCGGCCGGCGTTATGCCGAAGCCGAAGCGGCTGCGCGCATGGCCGAAAAAATGGCCGGCCGCCCGGCGGAAAATGAGATGGTATGGTTCATGCTCGGCGCGATCTTTGAGCGGCAGAAGAAGTACGACTTGGCGGAAGGCCAGTTCAAGCGCGTCCTGGAAATCAATCCACGTAATGCTCCGACGCTGAATTACTATGGCTATATGCTGGCTGACCTAGGCTTGCGCCTGGACGAAGCCACCAATCTGGTCAAGCGCGCGTTGGCCGAGGATCCCCACAACGGCGCCTATCTGGACAGCTTGGGCTGGGCTTACTTCAAGCAGAACCGGCTGGCGGAAGCCGAAGGCTCGCTGCGCAAGGCCGTCGAGCGCAATGGTCACGACCCCACCATTCGCGACCACCTGGGCGACGTTTATTCCAAGCTCGGGCGTCCCGACCTCGCCGCCGCCGAGTGGGAAAAGGCGCTAACCGAATGGAGGCACGCCCTGCCCACCGAGAATGAAACCGATAAGGTGGCGGCACTCGAGCAGAAGCTCTCCGACTTGAAGCATCGCCTGGCCCAGCAGAAAGCTGCGGGCGAGGCCAAACCAGAATAGCTTTGCCACCGATGCGCTCGGTGCGGCTACCGGCGTTTGCCAAGATCAATCTGGCTCTCCACATCCTGGGAAAACGGCCGGACGGCTACCACGCGCTGCGCACTGTTTTCCAAACTATTTCACTACACGACAAGATTATCCTCTCGCTACAGCGCAGGCCCGGCGTTGAGTTGATTGTTTCCGGCGATCCTGCGCTGGCAGCGGCATCCGACGCGGAGAATCTTGCGTACCGCGCGGTAGATGCACTGCGGAACGAATTTCGGATTCGCTCCGGCGTGCGCATCGAGCTGGGGAAACGCATCCCCATCGGTCGCGGACTGGGGGGAGGATCAAGCGATGCCGCCGCGGCGCTGGTGGGAATGTTGCGCCTGACCGGGCGGACACTTCCGGCGGCGCGACTCATTGAAATCGCGGCCAGTCTGGGCGCCGACGTGCCGTTCTTCCTTTACGGAGGACGGGCGCTGGGTGTGAGCCGCGGCGATGAGATCTATCCGTTGCCCGACCTGCCTGCCCGCGCGGTGCTGGTGGTGTCGCCGCTTGACATTGTCGTGAGCACGCGCGATGCCTATGCTTGGTACGACAGAGGCAGGCAGAGCCGGCAATTGACAAACCGCGAGCCAGCTTCTAAACTATGGCGTTTCTGCGCTCTGTGCTGGAGCCCGCAGGGAGATTTGCTCGCGAACGATTTTGAGGCGGCGGTCTTTCGGCGGCATCCCGGTTTGGCAAAACTCAAGCGGGAGCTGCTCAAGCGAGGAGCGGCGGAAGCCGCGCTGGCGGGTAGCGGTTCGGCGGTGTTCGGCATATTCCGAAGCCCAGCGCAGGCGCGCCGGGCCGCCCAGGGGTTCCTGAGAGACCAGGCTTTCGTCTGCAAGACCCTTTCGCGGGGAGAATACCGCCGCGCCCAATTCGGGCGAGGCGGCATGTGAAGGGAAATCTTTGGCCGACGATAAGTTCGATAAGTTCAAGATCTTTAGCGGAAGCGCCAATCCCCCGCTGGCGGAAGAAATCTGCCGTTATCTGGACGTCAGCCCGGGACGCGCGGCGCTTGGCAAGTTCAGCGACGGCGAGATCTACTTCCAGGTGCTGGAAAACGTGCGTGGCGCCGACGTCTTTGTGGTGCAGGCGTGCAGCCAGCCGGTGGACTTTCACCTGATGGAGTTACTGATGATGATCGACGCGTTCAAGCGCGCGTCGGCTTGGCGCATCACCGCGGTGATACCGTACTACTGTTACGCGCGGCAGGACCGCAAAGACAAGCCGCGCGTGCCGATCTCCGCCAAATTGGTGGCCGACCTGCTGGAAACCGCCGGGGCCAGCCGCGCGCTGACGCTGGACCTGCACGCGCCGCAGATTCAGGGCTACTTCAACGTGCCGGTGGACCACTTGTATGCCTCGCCAGTTCTGGTCGAGTATTTCCATAACCTGCGGCTGAAGAATCTCACCGTAGTTTCGCCGGATGCGGGCGGCGTGGAGCGCGCGCGCTTCTTCGCTAAGAAAATGGATGCGCCGCTGGCCATCGTGGATAAGCGGCGCGTGGACGTGGATGTCAGCGAAGTGATGAACTTGATCGGCGACGTGCGCGGCCGCGTCGCGCTGGTGATTGACGACATCATCGATACCGCCGGCACGCTGGTGAAGACCGCGGAGGCACTGCTCAAGGAGGGGGCGACGAAAGTCTATGCCGCCTGTACCCACGCCGTGCTTTCCGGGCCGGCGGTCGAGCGTCTGTGCCGCTCGGCGATCCAGGAGGTAGTGGTCACCAACTCGGTGCCGCTTAGCCCGGAAGCGAAAAAAGTCCAAAAGATCAAGGTGCTCAGCGTCGCCGAATTGCTTGCCCGCGGCATCCGCTCGATCCACGAAGAAACGTCGATCAGCGAGCTATTCATCTAGGGGGCAAAGGAAGGACCCATGGAACAGATCATTGTGGAGGCTACGCCCCGCGACACGCGGGGAAAGAACGCCGCGCGGCGCATGCGCTGCGCCGGGCAGATCCCCGCCGTCCTCTACGGCGGCTCAGGCGAGCCGCAGGCCGTGACGGTTAACACCAAACAGGTGGCCGGCATTCTGCGCTCCGAATCCGGCCACAACACCATCTTTACCGTCAAGCTGAACGGCAGCGAACACAAGGCCATCCTGAAAGACTGGCAGGTGGACCCGGCGAAGGGCTCGCTGCTGCACGTGGATATGCTGAGAATCGCTATGGACGTGCGCATGCGCGTCAAGGTGCCGGTCCACACTTTCGGCGAGCCGCAAGGCGTCAAGATGCAGGGTGGCATCTTCGAAATGGTGACCCGCGAAGTCGAAATCGAATGCCTGCCCAGCGAGATTCCGGACGAGTTCAAGGTGGATGTGAGCGGATTGATGATCGGCAAGCAACTTCGCGCGGCCGATCTGCCGCTCGACCCCCAGAAAATCAAGCTGCTGACTGACCCGCAGCGGGTCATCGCGCACGTGGTGGCGCTGCGCGCGGAGGAAGAGAAGCCGGTCGAAGCGGCCGCCCCCACTGAGGCGGCGCCCGCTGAACCCGAGGTCATCAAGAAGGGGAAGAAGGAAGCCGAAGAAGGCGAGGAAGTCGCAGCCGAGGCCGAGGCAAAAGGCAAGGGCAAGGAAAAGGAAAAAGAAAAATAGGCGTTTGTTGGGGTGGGGCGTTTGTCGCCGGCGTTTTTGTGTTCCGTGCGTGCGGTGTTTCACCGGACCAACGCGTGTTCGGGCGGCAGGACTGAAGCCGTCCGATGGATGTGCGCGAGCGGGTGGCCAAGCGGATGCGGCTGATCGTCGGCCTCGGCAATCCTGGTCCGGAATACGCTTGGACGCCGCACAACCTGGGTTTCCTGGTCGTGGACCGGTTGGCGGAACTCGGCGGCATGCGGGTCGAGCGGCCCGAGGGGAAGGCTTGCATTGGCCGGGGCCATCTGGCGGGGCAAGAAGTCTTGCTGGCCAAGCCACAAACGTACGTGAACCTGAGTGGTCTGGCGGTGCGCGAACTGCTCAGCCGGTTTGAGTGCGACCCGGCGGAAATGATCGTCATTTACGACGAGGTTGCGCTGCCCTGGGGCATGATCCGCATCCGGGAGCGCGGCAGTGCCGGCGGGCACAATGGGTTGAAGTCGCTGATCGGCGCCATTGGAACCGACCAATTTACCCGCGTGCGGCTGGGGGTGCAGCCGGAGCATCCCGTGGGTGATCTTGCGGCCTACGTGCTGCGCCCGATGCGCAAGGCCGAACTGGAAATCGCAGCGGAGATGATTGAGCAAGCCGCTGGAGCGGTGGCGGTGATCCTGACCGAAGGCGTGACCCGGGCGATGAACCGGTTTAACCGGCGCGTGCCGCCGCCTGGCGAGATTTCGATTTGAGGGGGTTCGATTTCGAGGGTCTCTCCCGGCCCGGAGCGCCCTTGAAGGTTGCTGGCGTGCCTAGTCCGACGGGGCTGGGGTTACCGACCAGAACTGTCGGGACGCAAGAGCCACAAAACTCAGCGAAGCATCTCCACTGAAATACGCTTCGCAGACTCAACCGTTCGAAACACGGAATCGAGGGAGCATGGAAGAACGCATATATGACCTGATCTTCATCTGCCGACCTGCCACTCCGGAGGAAGAAATCACCAAGGTGGTGGCCACACTGGAGCAGGCGGCCAACGAACGCGGCGGTAAAGTGGAAAAAGTCGAGAAGTGGGGCACGCGCAAGCTGGCCTATCGTGTCTCCAAGCACCGCGAAGGTATCTACGTCTATCTGCTGCTGCGCAGCACGCAGGGCGAAATGATCAAGGAGCTCGAGCGGCGCCTGAAGGTATCCGATCCGGTGCTCAAGTATCAAACCGTGCGTCTGGATGAGGAGTTGAAGCGCCAGCAGAAGTTCATCCGGCGGCGTGAGCGAAAGATGGCGCGGCGCCCGCGAAAGCCAGCGAGCGCTGGCGAGCAGGTCGCCGCCGCGGGCTAGTCCAGATCGAGCGAAAGGGGAACTATGCCAGAAGAACCGAGGCAACATCAGGCCGGGCCGTCGGGCCAGCGCGAGCGCCGCGAGGCGCCTCCGGGCGGCCCACGCAAAGGCAAGCGGCAATACTTCCGCAAGAAGAAGGTTTGCCGCTTCTGCGTCGATCGGGTGGATTTTATCGACTACAAGAAGGTAGAGATGCTTCAGCCATTCGTGCAGGAGCGCGGCAAGATCCTGCCGCGGCGCATGACCGGTACCTGCTCGAGGCATCAGCGCTGGCTGGGCGAGGCCATCAAGCGCGCGCGCAACATTGCGCTGCTGCCGTTTGCCACTGCACTCTAGGTACTTGGTCCGGCGCGAGCATCGAATTCTGGGAGCTTCCGGAGCAGGTCCGAGGCGTATTCTAGGCCATCAACCGCCAATGGAGCGCTACAAAGGAAAGGCCGATGCAAATCATTTTGCAGGAAGACATCGAAAAGCTGGGAACGCGAGGCCAGGTGGTCGAAGTGGCCGATGGCTACGCGCGCAACTATTTGCTGCCGCGCAAGCTGGCCATTGAGGCCAGCGCGGGCAACGTGAAGCGCCTGGAGAAAATCCGCACCGTGCTCGCCAAGCGCACCGCGAACGAAAAAGGAGGCGCGGAGAAACTCGCCGAGCTGCTGGCCGCGGTCAGCGTCAAGCTGAAGCGCAAGTCGGGCGAAAACGATCAACTCTTTGGCTCGGTCACTGCCGCGGACATCTCCGAGGCGCTCGCCGCGCAGGGCTTCAATATTGATAAGCGCAAGATCGAGCTCGCCGATCCGATTAAGCTGATCGGCGAATACCAGGTGACTGCGAAGCTGTACCAGGATGTCGCCGCCGCGATTAAGGTCGTTGTCGAGCGCGAGACCTAGCCCGCCGGCCTAGCACCCGAGGACTCTCAGGGGACACTCCGGCAAGCCCGATCGTCTCGGAGCAATTTTTTTCTCTCCGAATTTGCGCTGCTTCTCCTCAAGATTTCCACATGCGAGAGATTTCCTCACTTCCCACAGCTCTCCTCAATATGCACAAGTTGTCCGGTTGACGCCGCCAGCTGGCGCGCCCACAATGCGGGCTCTCGCTCGCCACCCCACGCATGGGAGGAGTGAACTTCCTAAGGGCGGGCGCGCAGCAGGCGGGGGACAGGCAGCAACTGCCTGTCCCCCGCAGAAAACTGTTGAACTCGCTGCCGCCTCAGGCGAAAATAAGGCGAACGCACAACGATCCTATGACCCCCGAGGTTGCCCTCGAACGCCCGCTTCCGCACAATCTGGACGCCGAGCGGAGTATCCTGGGCGCCATTCTGCTCGATAACCACGCCTTGAACGCGGCGGTGGAAAAGCTCCAATCCGAAGACTTCTTTCTCGACCAGCACCGGCGCGTCTTCCAGCAGATGATCGCGCTGGGCGAGTCGCAGCAGGCCATCGACCTGGTAACGCTGACCGAGGAGCTCCAGCGTCGCGGGGAGCTCGAGGCCTCCGGCGGCGCCGCCTACTTGGCGCAACTGGTGGATGGGGTGCCACGCATTACCAACGTCGACCATTACGCGCGCATCGTCAAAGAAAAGGCCATCCTGCGCAACGTCATCCACGCGACGTATGCCATTCAGCAGCAGGCTCTGGAAGCGGAAGAGGACGCGGATGCCATTCTGGATCGCGCCGAGTCCACCATCTTCCAATTGGCTGAAGACCGCGCGCGCGCGGGTTTCGTAGGCGTGAAAGATCTAGTGCGCGAGAACTTCGACCGGCTCGCGCGCATCCTCACCGAGGGCAGGCGCGTCACCGGGCTTTCCACCGGCTACAACCAGCTCAACAACATCACCTCGGGCCTCCAGGGGTCCGAGCTGATCATCCTGGCGGCGCGGCCGGCCGTGGGCAAAACCGCTCTGGCGCTCAACATCGCCGAAAACGTGACCGTGCGCGATAACGAGCCGGCGGCGATTTTCAGCCTGGAGATGTCGAAGGAGTCGCTCCTGATGCGCCTGCTGGCTTCGCACGCGCGCATCGACGCGCACAAGTTTCGCACCGGGCGCCTCTCTCGCGACGATGGGCGGCGGATGACTGAATCACTTGCGCGCTTGGCTGAGGCGCCGCTGTGGATCGACGACTCGGGCTCCTCCACCGTAGTCGAGATGGGAGCCAAGGCCCGCCGGCTGAAACGCGACAAAGGATTGTCGCTGGTGATTGTGGACTATCTGCAACTGGTGGCGGCGCGCGGGCGCTTCGGCAACCGCAACGAAGAGGTTGGGAGCATCACCCGGGGCCTGAAGGGCTTGGCCAAGGAGCTCAAAGCGCCTGTACTGGTGCTGAGCCAGCTGACTCGCGCCCCGGAACGCGAAGACCGCCGGCCGCAGCTCGCCGACCTGCGCGAATCGGGCGCCATCGAGCAGGACGCTGACGTGGTCATCTTCATCCACCGGCCAAACCTCTACAAGCCCGAGGAGACCGCGGAGGAGCGCGCCAAGGCTGAGATCATCATCGCCAAACAGCGCAATGGCCCCACCGAGCGCATCCAGTTCGTTTTCCTGAACGCCTTCACGCGGTTTGAAGAAGCCGCCCCGGAGGCGTGGGGACCTACGGAATAAGACCTTCCGTCCAGGCGTCGGGCGCAGCCCCGGTGTTTCTTCCACTGTGTGTTACTGGTATTACCATTCAGCTTACATCGGTTTGGGGCCGCCAACGACGCAGGGTGGATTGCACGCGCGATGATACTTGATGACAACGCCTTTCAGGTCTTTCTTCTCGACCTTTAGGGTTTTGTCGCAAGTCTCCCACCACTGCTTCAGGCACTCTTCGCTGGTCAGGTGATACTGCTGAGACGGGGCGAGGTTTTGGTTTTCTTTTGTGAAGTCTGGAACCCTCAATGCATCCTTCTTGCTGTCGTCGATGAAGCAATAATCGCCCGGCGGCAATGAGATTTTGAAATTTCCCTCTGCATCGGTAGTGAATTTCAGGATGGTTTGCTTGATAGCGTTTACGTTTCCGGCGCGTACGAACACCTCTTTGTTGGGGAAAGGCTTCTCTTTTCGGAGGAATTCGAGGATTTCCTCGGAAGGATTCGCCCCGCCGCAGTAGTCGCTGGTCTGGACCACTTTGCCGGAGATAGTCCGCCGCCCCGCGGTTTTCGCTTTCGAGCGGCTGGCTCCCCCCGGACCAGAAGTGGAGACCGGCATTGAAGCCGGAGCCGGGGCCTGTTGCGGAGATGAAGTTGCGAGCAAGGAAACCCTGGGGCTCGGCTTAGGAGGGCAGGCTGCGCGCAGGTCCGTTGACGCTGGTGGAAGGCCTTCGAGAAGCCATCCAAAGTGTCCTGCGAGCCACACCAAGGCGAGGAGGCTCCCGATGACGAGCAGATGCTCATAACCTTCTCCCTCTCGGCCCATGGGCGTTGCTCCTGCGAATCAACAGGACCCGCAGCATACTATAACCTGTGGCGATTGGCGTCACCGCTGGGTAGTGGGTCACTTTCAATTTCGGCTTTCGGTCCCAAACCGGATCAACCGCTTTCCTACTCGATATAGCGAGCCAGCTTCTCAAGTGACGACCGACAGCCAGCCTCATTATCCTCGGGTCGTATGCCCGACGGTATGTGCTCAAACAAGATGGTCACTTCTGTCCCGCCGTCTCTATCCTCAAATGTGACCACCATGGTCATCTCTCCTGAGAAGGCGGGATCCACCGAGTCAAAGGATATCGCTTGGACGATTCTTGTTGGGGGCGTGAGCTCCACGAACCGTGCCGTGAAACGGTCTTCCCGCTCTGAGGTCTTGCCGCGGTACACCTGCTCGGATGAGGGATAGAACAGCGACATCCGATATCCTCCGCCAACTCGGGCGTCGAACTCATGGACCTTTCCGGTCATCTCTCCCGGCGAAAGCCAGACAGCCAAGGCTGCAGGGTCGGTAAACGCTCGATAGAGAGCTTCGCGCGGAGCCTTGATGACTCTTGAGGTTCGCGTACTGGCAGCTGAGTTCGCATCTGTCATGGGTGTATCCTTCCGCTATCCGGCCGGGAACGGTCGTCAAGCATCATACGGGCGTATCGATCAGCTTTCCACCTGAAGTGGAAATTCAAACTGACCCACCACCCACCGCTGGGGTATTGTCTACCCAGGGCAACAGGTGTGTAGGAGTTGCCGCAGCAGGGGGAATGCGATAGTTTGGTCAAGGAGTGACCCGGCTCGGTTCGCGTATACCCAGTGCCGTAATTCACTCTCCTATGGACATTTGCAGGAGTCTGTAGGCAGTTGCGCCCTGGGGGAATCATTCCAGCCTTCGACCCCCAGTTTGGCTACCTGACTGCAACTTTCGCACCGTGGTATTTACTAAACCGAGCGCCCGCTTGGCGTCGTCGTGTCGCCCAGTGGCGTTTTGGACTACCCTCATAGGGAACCGCTCATGACGCGAACGCAAAAAGTGGAGGTCAGGCTTAACGGTCGCCCCGTGTGGGCTGAGGTGCGGTTGAGCGCACTCGAGCACAACTTCCGCGCCATCCAGCGCCACGTCAACCCGCCTGCGCAGCGGGGTCGTTGGCGGAGAGTCCTTGCCGTGGTTAAGGCCAACGCCTACGGGCATGGCGCCGTGCCGGTGGCCAAGGCACTGGCAAGAGCCGGAGCCGACTGGTTCGGCGTAACCTGCGCGGCCGAAGGCGCGGAGTTGCGGGAGGCAGGCATCCGCCAGCCTATTCTGGTGTTGACCGGATTCTGGCCGGGGGAGGAACGCCGCCTTCTCGAGTACGGCCTGACGCCGGTGATCACCCGGTGCGACCAACTGCGTCACCTGGACCGCGCCGCGGTGCGACTGAAACGCGGTCGGCGCGGCCCGGTCAGCTTCCATCTGAAAATCGACACGGGGATGAGCCGGCTTGGCATTTCACCCGGCGACGTGGACTGCTTCGCGCGGGAGCTGGCCAGTTGCCGGCACCTTCGGTTGGAGGGCACGTTTACGCATTTTGCTTCTTCCGACGTCTTCACAGCCGAGCAGTGCCAGCATCAAGAAAAGCTTTTCTGCGCCGCGCTCGAACGGCTATCTGCGCTGGGCGCCTCGCCTGGAATCGTGCATATGGCCAACAGTGCTGCGGTAGCGGCGCGGCCCAGCACCTGGGCCGACATGGCGCGCCCGGGAGCGATGCTCTACGGCTATCACCAGTTTTACGACCCGCCCGAACGCAGGGCAGAAATCGAAGCAAAACTGCCGCTGCAACCCGCGCTTGCCTTCCGCGCGCGGCTGATTTCCCTGCGCGACATCCCCGCCGGGCAGGCCGTTGGCTATAACGCGCGGTTCGTGGCCACGCGCCCCTCGCGCATCGCCGTGATTCCCGCTGGCTACGCCGATGGGCTGCTGCGGGGGCTCGGCAATCGCGGCCGCGTCATCGTCCGCGGGCAGTTTGCGCCCCTAGTGGGAATCATCTCGATGGACTTGGCCATGGTAGACGTCACCGGCATCGATGACGTCCGCGTCGGCGACGTGGCCACCATTTACGGCGCTGACGGCCCGGCGGCGCAATATCCGTCTGACATCGCAAAGTGTCTGGGCACCGTTACCTCAGATGTGCTCTGCGCCCTGGGCAAGCGCGTCCCCCGGTTCTACCTGCGCTGATTTAATCCCTGCAGCTTGACCTAAGTGCTATACTCGGCGGGTACAGGATTTTGTAACCGGGTTTCTGTTTTTTCATCCCGGGGTTATACGTAACTGGATTCTTTCGCCCGGGATATATTCATCCATTTCATAGCTCGTTCAGGACTCGGCGTCTCATATATCCGAATCTTTCATATGAGGCCCCTATGGCACGCACTATTACTCCTCCCGGCCGCGCCGGCAGGCCCGGGCGGGGCGAATTGACTCCGCCGAAGTCAGCCGACCTAGGCTCGCTAACCGACACTGGCGTAGGCAGTTGGTGGGACATTGCGCTGGTGCGCGGAATCTTCGCTGCTGTCTCCGTAGCCGCCTGCTACCACTTCCGCCCCTTTGGGTTAAGCTCTAGAACCGCCGCTATTGTCGGCCTGACTTTCTCTGTCGCTGTCATCCTGTTTGAAATCCGGCTGAGGCGCGCCAGCCTGCGGCGCCTGATCGGAGCTGCGATCGGGTCGATCCTGGGAATCATGGGCGCATATCTGATGAATCTGGTGCTGGAGCATACCTCGATCCCAGAGGGCTCAAGGTCGTTCCTGGGCGTAGCGGTGCTGCTGGTGATGACCTACATCGGCCTGATCGTGGGAGCGATCAAAGGGGACATGTTGAACCTCCAAGCCCTCGGGGGGCTGTTTGGCAGCGAGCGAAACACGCGGCGGACGTACAAGGTGCTCGACACCAGCGTCATTATCGACGGCCGCGTGGCTGACATCTGCGAGGCCTACTTCCTCGACGGCGTTCTGCTGATCCCCCAGTTCGTCCTGCGCGAGCTGCAACTGGTGGCTGATTCAGCCGACCCGCTCAAGCGGCAGCGCGGCCGCCGGGGTCTCGAAGTGCTGCAACGCATCCAGAAGATGGGCCACCTCGAGGTGGAGATTGCCGAGGACGATTTCCCGCACATCCCCGATGTGGATATGAAGCTGATCGAGCTGGCCAAGCGCTACGACGCGAAGGTCGTCACCAATGACTACAACCTGAACAAGGTAGCGACCCTGCAAGGCATTGAAGTGTTGAACGTGAATCAACTGGCCAACGCCCTGAAACCGGTCGTGCTGCCCGGCGAGTCCATGCGCGTCTTCATCCTCCGCGAAGGCAAGGAATACAACCAGGGCGTTGCCTATCTGGATGACGGCACCATGGTGGTAGTCGATGGCGCGCGCCGCATGATCAACAAGACCATCGACATCGGCGTGACCTCGGTGCACCAGACCACCGCGGGGAAGATGATCTTCGGCCGGTACGACGAGCGCGGCGAGCAGCAGGTCCGCCAACCCGCCGCGAGCACCGCCGACGTCAACGGCCCGCGCCCAGGCGTCTCCGCGGAGGTGCCGCGGAGCGAGCCGGCCGGACGCGGCAGCGAACCGCAGCAGGGCGGCGAACGCCCGCCGCGACCAATCTTCCCCGGGCGCGAGTAGCCGCCGCGCAATTCAGCATTTCCAGTTGTTCCGCCCTACCACCCGCGCTCCGGATGACCGGGCATTTCGGGTCTGGCCCCTAGAGAGTTCACATCTGGCGATTATCAGTGTTTATCTGGGGTTCCGCTTGGTGTAGACTTTTCGCCCCTTTGAGCAGGCACCTGTAGAGACAGCCATGAGCCGCATCGCTGCTATTGTTCCCGCCGCCGGACTAGGTACCCGCATGGGCGCCGAGACGCCCAAACAATTTCTCGAGCTGGATGGTGTGCCGCTGGTGATCTTTACGCTCCGTCGTTTGGCCGCCTGCGCGGCCATCACCGACTTCATCATCGCCACCCGGGCTGAGGACATAGCCGCGCTTGAAAAACGGATCGCGGAGGAGCGATTGGGCCGGCCGGTACGGGTCGTGCGCGGGGGCGGCACCCGCCAGGAATCGGTGGCCCGCGCGCTGGCTGAAGTCCCTGCAGACACGGAAATCGTGCTGGTGCACGACGCGGCGCGCCCGTTCGTCACGCGGGAGCAGGTGGAGCGCGTGATCGCTGAGGCACGGTCGCGGCGTGCCTCCATCCTGGGCATTCCGGCGATCGACACGGTCAAGGAAGTGAAGCGCGCGCGCCTCCCCGAAGACGTCGCACTCATCACCTCCACCATCCCCCGCGAGCGCATTGTGCTGGCGCAAACTCCGCAGGCCTTCTCCTGCGCGCTGCTGAAGGAAGCCTTCGCGCGGGCCGAGCAGGACGGTGTGACCGCCTCGGATGAAGCGGGCCTAGTCGAGCGGCTCGGGTACGATGTTCACGTGGTGCTCGGCTCCGAGCGCAACTTGAAAATCACCCGCCCTGCGGACATGGACCTCGCCCGCTTCTACCTCGAACAGGAACGCCGTCAACTCAGAGAACCATGAAAAGGCGGAGGCAGTGATGCCGTCTGGCATTGGCTACGACCTGCACCGCTTGGCTGGGGGGCGAAAGCTCGTCCTCGGTGGCATCGAAGTGCCGTTCGATAAAGGGCCCGTCGGCCATTCGGATGGTGACGTGCTCACGCACGCCATCTGCGACGCGTTGCTTGGCGCCGCGGGCGCGGGCGATATTGGGACCCTCTTTCCGGATACAGACCCGCAGTGGAAAGGGGTATCTAGCCTTATTTTTCTTGAGCGGATTGGCAAGGTGCTGACCCAACGCGAATTGCATATTGGCCATATTGATGCGGTCATCGTCACCGAAAAGCCTAAGCTTGCCCCGCATTTCCCTGCCATGCGCGAGGCGTTGGCCAAAGCGTTGGACATCAAGCCCCAGCAGATCAACTTGAAGGCCAAGACCAACGAGGGTGTGGACGCCATCGGCCGCGGCGAGGCCATCGCCGCGCACGCCATTGCTACCCTCGAACCTTGAGTGCCGAGTGCCGGCGCTCGCCGCGGCACGATCCGTGGCGAACGACCGCCGGATTTCGGGCCGCGCTGGGGTAGAATCCTGCCGAGATGATCTCCGATGGTTCAAGCGAAGCAGCCCGCGGGGAATCTTCACCCTCTATGCGCGAGGACGGGGCACCCGTAAATCCATTCACCGCTGCGGATGTGGCGGCCATCCTGCGCGAGCGGGGTTGGTTGAACGCCGCTGATGTAACTGTAGCCCGGGTATTCGGACCCGAGGAATTGGCCCTGCAAATCCCCGCCTCCGAAGATGCGGGCGGCAACAAACAGGACTTGGAGGTGTGGCTTGAGGATGCGGCGGCGTGGCTAGGTCCGCACGCCGCAGACGGTTCGACTTCGCTCACCGCAAGCCGCGACGGCTTGGGGGAGCTGCTCAGCCTGATCTTCCTTTACGATGCAGAGACCATTTTGCAAAGGCCTGAGAGTCACGTGCTCCTGGCGCGCGAAGGAGCGCGAGAGGTCCTCCGCGAGTTAGCGCATTGCGTGCTCGACGGCCCGGAAGTGAATTCCGAGCGGTTCAGGGAAATCGTGACCGCACTCAAGGAGAAGCTCCGGTATCGCAGCCGGGAGCTCTTCCAACCCATTCGACTGGCGCTGGCCGGCCGTGCCGGAGAAGGTGAACTCGACCGTGTGATCCTGCTGCTGGACCGTGCGGTCCGGCTGCCGTTTTGCGCGCCAGTGAAGGGCGTGCGGCAGCGGATGCTTGAGTTCTGCGCGGCGGTGGAATAGTTGCTTCTGTGTTCCAGCGCCAATCTTATGAAAGGTGGTGGTGTCAGGGCGGAAGCCCTGACCTTCAAACAGTGAGTCGGCTAACTGGGATTCATGTGGTGCGCGAAGCGCTCGAGGCGGGCCGGCCGCTTGAACGCATCGTCGTCGCGAACGGCCGCCACGGTGAGCGTGTCGAAGAGCTGGTGCAACTCGCGCGCAGCCGCGGCGTGCCGGTGCGATTTGAAGAGCGCGGCGAGGTTGACCGCCTAGCGGGCACGCGCGACCACCAGGGAGTTGTCGCGCTGGCGGCGACCAAGGAGGCGCTGGGCCTGGAGGAACTGCTGACAAAAGCCGGGACTGGACGTGCTCAGCACGATTCAAAGAAGGGGCTGCTGGTCCTGCTCGACGGCATCGAAGACCCGCAGAACTTGGGCGCTATCGTGCGTACGGCGCTGGCTGCTGGCGCAGACGGTGTGGTGATTCCCGAGCGCCGCGCCGCTGGGCTCACGGAGAGCGTCGCGCGCGCCTCCGCAGGGGCTTTGGCGCACTTGCCGGTAGCGCGCGTGACGAATCTCGCTCGGGCGATCGAGGAGATGAAGGAAGCGGGCTATTGGCTGGTAGGCCTCGACGAGCGCG
>Ga0209158_1000608_pt1 | contig 25715 bp, 35 predicted proteins | sample GraSoiAngelo_140_FD_185897 | JGI IMG/M metagenome (GOLD analysis project Ga0209158, IMG submission 185897) | Grasslands soil microbial communities from the Angelo Coastal Reserve, California, USA - 14_0929_12_30cm (SPAdes) (version 2) | ecosystem: Environmental > Terrestrial > Soil > Grasslands ...
GCAACCTCGACCACATGCCCAAACCAACGCAATGCACGAAAAGGTCCCATGGAGTTTAAATCCTCTCGGTTTCACATGTAGTAGCATGTGGTCGCGATAGCAATAAGTGTACATCAAAGAACGGAATTGTTATATAACGTTCAAAGATTCCGGTTCCAGGCAGCGGTGGTGTCCATGCAAACGGTCCAACCGACATCGGCGGGCGCGAGCGACGTGAAGATTCTCCTCGATCGAGACGACCTCCCGAAGGCCTGGTACAACATCCTGCCGGACTTGCCGGCCCCGTTCCCGCCCTACTTGCACCCAGGGACGAAGGAGCCCGTGCCGCCGCAGGCCTTCGAGCCGTTGTTCCCGAAAGAACTGATCCGCCAGGAGATGAGTCCGAACCACACGGAGCCGATCCCGGAGGAAATTCGGGAGGCCTACTATCGGTTCGGTCGGCCGACGCCGCTCTATCGCGCGACGCGCCTGGAAGCTTTCCTCAAGACGCCAGCCAAAATCTACTACAAGCGCGAGGACCTCTCGCCGGTCGGCTCGCACAAGCCGAACACGGCGATCGCCCAGGCCTACTTCGCCGCGAAGGAAGGGATCGAGGCCTATGCGACCGAGACTGGAGCGGGACAATGGGGTTCCGCCTTGGCCCTTGCGACGAACTACTTCGGCATGCGGGCGAAGGTGTTCATGGTCCGCGTCTCCTACGACCAGAAGCCGTACCGAAAGTACGTGATGCGCCTCTACGGCGCCGAGGTGATCCCGAGTCCGAGCGATCGGACGAACATCGGGAAGAAGATCCTGGCCCAGGACCCGAACCATCCGGGATCCTTAGGCGTCGCGATCTCGGAGGCGATTGAGACCGCGGTCACGAGTCCGAACACACGGTATTCCCTCGGCTCCGTCCTGAACCACGTGCTCCTGCATCAGACCGTCATCGGCCTGGAGGCCCAGAAGCAGTTCGAACTGGCCGACGTCACCCCGGACTTCATGGTCGGTTCCGTGGGCGGCGGATCGAACTTCGCGGGCTTCACGTACCCGACGATCGGCGAACGGATCCACGGGCGCTCGGAGACGCGCTTCATCGCGGTCGAGCCGACCTCCGTCCCCTCGATGACGAAGGGTCGGTACGAATACGACTTCGGCGACACAGGGGAGATGACGCCCCTCGTGAAGATGCACACACTGGGCCACACGTTTGTGCCGCCCCGTATCCATGCGGGCGGACTGCGGTACCACGGGACCGCGGCGACGTTGAGCGTCCTCCTCGATGCAGGCCTCGTCGAGCCGCGGGCCGTCGACCAACTGAGCACATTCCAGGCCGGGGAGATCTTCGCGAAAACGGAAGGCCTGATCCCTGCGCCGGAGACGTGCCACGCGATCCGCGGTGCGATCGACCTCGCCCTGGAGGCGAAGAAGAAGGACGAGGAGACGGTCATCGCCTTCAACTACAGTGGCCACGGCCTGCTGGACATCGAAGGGTACGCGCAATATCTCGCGGGGACATTGGGAAGCAACGGTCACTGAACGCCAGGACGACCGCCGCACGGATGGGCGGACTGCGAGTGGGCTGCCTCCCCGGATTGCGCGAAGTCTCTTGTGGTCTCGGGCAATCCGGCCCGCGATGGATGTCGGCGTGGATGTGGGCGGGACGTTCACGGACTTCGTGGGGTTCCGCGGCAGCGAGGTCGTGACCGCGAAAGTCCCGTCGACGCGAGACCCTTCGCGCGCAGTGGTCCAGGGGATGCAGGATCTCGGGGCCGTCGGCATGGCTCACGGGACGACCGTGGCCACGAACGCGATCCTTGAGCGGAGAGGAGCGCGGACGGTCTTTGTGACCACCGCGGGCTTCGAGGATCTGTTGGTCATCGGCCGCCAGAACCGGCCGAATCTCTACGATTTCCGGGTCACGCGGCCACCGCCAGCCGTCGTCCGGGAGATGTGTCTCGGCGCCCGCGAGCGCATCGACGCGAGAGGCCGCGTCCTCCGTCCGCTCACGCAACGCGAGGCCCGTCGCATCGCCCACGAGGTGCGCGCGCGGAACGCGGAGTCCGTCGCAGTCTGCCTCCTCTTCTCCTTCCTCAAGCCGCAACATGAACGGATGATCCGAAAGGCCCTCGCCGATCTTCCGGTCTCCATGAGCCACGACGTCCTCGGCGAGTTTCGGGAATACGAACGGGCGTCGACGGCTGTCTTGGACGCCTATGTGAAGCCTCTCGTCACGCGGTACCTCGCCGACCTGAAGGCCGCGATCGAACGAGATTTCTTTGTGATGAAGTCGGGTGGCGGGGTTGGCTCACAGAACGAGGTCTCGCGGCGGCCGATTGATATGGTCCTCAGCGGCCCGGCCGGTGGGGTGGCCGCGGCCGCAGCCGTTTTGCGTGGGAGCGCCGGGAGAAATCTCGTGACCTTCGACATGGGCGGCACGAGTGCGGACTTCTCGGCCCTCCCCGGAGGCGAGCCGACCTGGAGGACGGACGCCGTGATCGACACCTTCCCGATCGCCATTCCCGTGGTCGACGTCGAATCGATCGGCGCCGGCGGTGGGAGCATAGCCTGGATCGATTCTGGCGGGGCGCTGCGCGTCGGACCGACGAGTGCGGGAGCGGATCCCGGTCCGATCGCCTATGGGAAAGGAGGGACGCACGTCACGGTGACGGACGTGGACCTGGTCGGCGGGTGCCTCGGACGAAGTCTCCTCGGAGGCCGACTCGCGCTCGACGAACCTCTCGCACGCCGCGGGATCGAGAAGCTCGCGGACCAACTCCACCTCTCCTTGGACGAGACCATCCTCGGAGTGCAGCGGGTGGTGCGGGCGTCGATGGCCAAGGCGATGCGGCTGGTCCTCGCTCGGCGAGGGCTCGACCCGAAGGAATACGCCCTGCTCGCGTTCGGCGGCGCGGGGCCGATGCATGCATGGGCCCTGGCCCGGGAGCTCGGTGTGCGGACCGTGCTCGTCCCGTTCCTCCCGGGCGCCTTCTCCGCGTACGGCATCCTGATCTCCCCGATCCGAGTGGAATACAGTCGAAGTGTCGTCCGTCCCCTCGAGCGGGCCGCCTCCGTGATGCGCCAGACGATCGAAGAATTTCGCGAACGCGCCGCTTCCGATTTGCAGGCACACGGCCTTGACCCGCGCCGATCCCGTATCGAAGCGAGTGTCGATCTCCGGTTTCGCGGACAGAGTTATGAGATCAGCGTCCCGGCGCGAGGCGATCTCGCGATGGCGTTCCGCCGCGAACACCGCCGCCGCTACGGATATGCGTCCCGCTCGGATCGGATCGAACTCGTCACCATTCGGTTAGTTGCCCGGGTCCCTCGTGCCGTTCCGCGCCCCCGTCCGCCGAACCGCGTCGCGGCGGTGGCCCCCCAGAGTCGACGGGTGCTCTTCGACGACGGCTGGCACGACACCCCGGTTCACGAGCGTGGACGCCTCGGAGTCGACACGGAGATCGAAGGTCCCGCCGTCGTGTCGGAAGACCACGCGACGACGATCGTCCCTCCCGGCGGTCGTCTTCGTGTCGATCGATTCGGCCTCCTCGAGATCTCGGTGGGCGAATGAACCCGGCGGAGCTCGAGATACTTCGGAGCGCATTCGCCTTCATACCGGAGGAGATGGGCGTCGCCCTGCAGCGGAGCGCATACTCGCCCAACATCAAGGAGCGCATGGACGCGAGTTGTGCGTTGTTCGATGAACCCGGTCGGATGCTGTCCCAGGCGGAACACATCCCGGTCCACCTGGGTTCCATGCCGGCCTCGGTCGAGGCCGTCCTCCATGATTTCCCGGGGACGTTGCGGGAGGGCGATCAGGTGATCTTGAACGACCCCTACCATGGCGGGACGCACCTGCCCGATGTGACGATCGTCCGTCCGGTGTTCGTCCGCGGCACCCTCCTCGGGTTCGCGGCGAATCGGGCCCACCACGCCGACATCGGCGGAATCGCGCCGGGATCCATGCCCGCAGACGCGTCGCGGCTCGACGAGGAAGGCCTCGTCCTGGAGCCGCAGAAGTTCCTGGATCGCGGACGCGAGCAGGCCCGCGTCCTGGACCGATTCCGGCACGAGACCTTGAACCCAGAAGAGCGGCTCGGGGACCTCCGAGCCCAAGTGGCCGCGAACGAACTCGGCGCGCGTCGATTCGCGGAGCTCGCCGCGAAACGGGGTCCCTCCAGGCTGCGGTCGCAGGCCAACGAACTGCTCGACTACGCCGAGCGGCGAGTCCGGGCCGCGGTCCGAAACCTCTCGCGGGGAACGTGGAGGGCGGAGGATTTCCTAGAGTCCGCGGGTTCCCAAAGTCCGAAGCCCATCCGCATCTGCGCCGAAGTCACGATCGGGGGCTCGGGCGTCACCGTCGATTTCCAAGGGACCGATCGCCAGGTGGCGGGGAACGTGAACGCTCCGTTCGCCGTGACCCTCAGCGCGACGTACTACGTCGTCCGGTGCATCACGGATCCGGACGCGCCGCGAAACGCGGGAGCCTTCCGGCCCGTGCGGGTGCTCGCGGACGCAGGCCTCGTGGTCCATCCGCGTCCTCCCGCCGCGGTCGCCGCCGGAAACGTGGAGACCTCCCAACGCATCGTCGACGTCCTGTTCCTCGCGCTCGCCGTTCCCCTCCGGGATCGCGTGCCCGCGCAGAGCCAGGGGACGATGAACAACCTGACGCTCGGGGCCTCCCGTCCACGGCCCTTCTCCTACTACGAGACGATCGCGGGCGGGGAAGGGGCACTCCCATATCGGCGGGGGATGTCCGGCGTGCACACCCACATGACGAACACGCGCAACACCCCGATCGAAGCCCTCGAGCTGGCCGCACCGCTCCGCGTCGAGGAGTACCGACTCATCCCGAACAGCGGCGGGCGAGGTCGATTCCCGGGCGGGGACGGGGTCCGGAGGTCCCTCCGATTTCTTGGCCAGACCGGGACCGCCTCCATTCTTTCCGAGAGGCGCGCCTTGCGGCCGAAAGGCCTTGCCGGCGGGGAGGACGGTCGACCAGGTCGGAACCTCCTCCGGAGGGGCAAGCGTCAACGGATCCTTCCGGCGAAAGTGACGTTCGAGCTTCGACGCGACGACCTCGTCGTGATCGAGACGCCGGGTGGAGGCGGTTGGGGTCCCGCCGAGACGCGGCGGCACTGACCGTAGGCTACGTGCATCGACGAGGTTGAGGCCGCTCGCCTGGCGTGCGCCGTCGTGGATGTCGCGGTCCTCGTCGTCGCATTCCTCGTCCTGATCTTCCTCGGCGTCGTCGTCGGCAGCGTCACGGGACTTTCGCCGGGACTCCACGTCAACAACGTGGCCGCCCTGCTCCTGGCGACTCGAGGCGCCTGGATCGGATTCCTCGCAATCTTGATACCCGGGTCGGCAGCCGATCCCGTGCTAAGCGGGACGTTGCTCTCCTGCTTCCTCGTCGCGACCGCGGCCAGCCACTCGGTGTTCAACTTCATCCCCAGCGTGTTCCTCGGGGCGCCGACGGAAGATACGGCCCTCGCCACACTCCCGGGCCATCGCCTGCTCCTGGCGGGGAACGGGGCGAAGGCGGTGGCGTTGGCGGCCCGAGGCGCCGTGCTCGGGACCGCGTTCGCGGTCTTCTTGGTCGTCCCCCTGCGGTTCCTCCTGAGCGATCCGATCGAGTTGGCGGAGCGTTTCCGCCCGTGGACGGCCGTCTTCCTCCTCGGCCTCCTAGGTGCGATCCTCGCGACCGAGTATCGGGGTCGCCATCCCATCCGAAGGGTCCTCCGCGCGGCCTGGGTGCATGCTCTCGCCGCCACGGTGGGGATCGTGACCTTGCGTGGAGCGCTTCCGCTGGACCCGCTCACGATCCTGTTTCCTCTCTTCTCGGGACTTTTCGGACTCCCGACGTTGATCGTCACGTTGCGAGGTCCTCCGGGTCGGATCCCCCATCAACGACTCGAATCCCTTCGCGCGTTCTCGCGGGCGGATGCCCGCTGTGCCCTGCGGGGGACGGCGGCCGGCGCGGCCGTGTCCTGGCTCCCCGGACTCAGCGGCGGGGCCGCCGCGACCCTGGCGTCCGTCGGAGGTCGGAAGCGGAGCGGCCCGCACCAATTCATGATCGTGCTCGGCGCGGTCTCTTCATCGACCTCTCTGCTGAGCGTCACGGTGCTCTTCATCATCCATCGGACGCGGAGCGGGACCGCGGCCGCGGTTCGAGATTTCCTCGGGGATTTCGCACCGTGGTCGGGCTTGTGGTCCACGCCCACCTCGCTGCTCGCAATCCTGGGTGCCAGCGTCCTCGCGACGGCGTTCGCAGCACCCCTCGTCGTCCGCCTGTCAAGGCGAATCGCGCAGCGCTGTTCCACGTCCAACCCGCGGCGAATCTCCGCCCTTTCCCTCGTCGTCATTCAGGCCCTGTTGCTCGTCGTCACGGGTCCTCTCGGCCTCGGTGTCGCCGCCATCGCGATGCTCGTGGGACTCGTGCCGATCGCCCTCCGAGTCCGTCGAGTCCATCTCATGGCGTCCCTCCTCGTTCCCGTCCTGTTGACCTACCTCAACCCGGCCGGCTGAGGAAAGGGTAAAGAGCCGTCGTCCGCATCCGCTCGAGGGGGCAGGGGCGACGATACAGAACTCACAGACGCAGTCCCGCACGTTTCTCGACGGACTCTCCTACATCCTGGCGAGTCGACAGCGGGAGGCGGTCCTCGCTGCGGTGATCCCTGGCCCGAAGACGCCGATGCAGGTCGCGAAGCAGACCGGATTGCATCTGCCACACGTGAGCCGGACACTCGGACAACTCCTTCGTACGGACCTCGTTGAGCGGGTCGCCGGGCAACATCGCGGGAGGCTCTACGCAGCTTCGATTCTGGGGCAAGCGGTCTTCGGCGGGCTGGCGGAGGAGCGAGGCGATCGCGTCGTGGCTCCGATGATCCGAGGCGCGCACCTGAGGAACTACCACCACTGGGTCTCCACCCAGTTCACCTCGGACGCCGCGGACGAAATCCTGATCGGGGCCGGCCTCGATCCGACCGCACTCGCGGCGGATGGTTGGTATCCGCTCCGGGTCGCGCTCGAAGCGCTCGACCGGATCGAGGCACGGTTCGGGGACGGCACCTACGAGACCGTTCGCCGGATGCTCCGAGACGAAACGCCGAACTACTCCTCGATCAAGAGACTCCTCACGCGGGTCCTCCCGCTCTCCGTCCTCCTGGAGCTCGGCCCGAACGCATATTCCAGGGAGTTCAATCACGGCCGCCTCGAGGTCGAGGTGGAGGACCACCGAGCGCTCGTGAGGAACTACGATTGGATCAGCAGCCCCGCTCGATGTGCAGCCTGGCTCGGAACCTACGAAGGCCTCCTCCGGGCCCTCAAGAGGAAAGGGACCGTCACGAAGGTCGGCTGCATGCTCCGCGGCGATCCGTACTGCGGATACCAGATCGATTGGTGAGACGCGCGCCTCCGGGAGGACGGCGAGGATCGGAACAGCGGCTGGTAACTGATTGGTAATATGGGATTATCCGCCGCGGCGCCGTCGGGGAATTCGAGCAGGAATCCGGGGAACGAAACCTTCGTTCGGAGGGATGCCTGTCTATGCCCGTCCTCGCGGGGAGTCGCGGACGGGTCTCCTTTATCATGCGTCTTCGTGGTTCTCGCGCGTCCCGTAGGGCGTCGAGTACTTGTGCGTCTCCCGGATTCGCTCGATCCCGTCGATTTCCTTGACGTATTCGGCGACGACCGCGGGCACCAGGGACTCCCAGTCCTCTCCCTTCAGCATTCGATGGCGAACCGTGGTGCCGGAAAGTCGCTCGCGGTCCAAGAGGGGCGGCGAAAGCACCTTCAGGTCGTGTTCCCGAAACAGGCGGACGACCAGGTCGGAATTCGTGTACACGATGTCGAAACGCGGGACCAGGGAGGTCACGTGGCTCACCCACACGCTGTGCACGTGTGTGTCCGGGATGGGTACGATATGGTAGTTGTGGATGCCTTCCGCGTCGAGCGCCCTCTTGATCATCTCGTACCGCTCGCCCGCCGTGAACGGGTTCTCTCCCGTGTGACTGTACTGTGCCGATCCGATCCCGACGATGATCTCGCGGTTCGACTCGAGGATCCGCTTCACCATGGCGAGATGGCCGCGGTGGAACGGCTGGAACCGACCGATGAAGAAGGCGCGGCCGGTCACTCGTCGTCCTCCCCGAGGAAATGGCCGATGTAGGGACACTCGAGCGTGAGGAACTTCTGGCAATGGACGCACCGCCCGTCATCGAGGTGCGCGGGAATCGTGCGGTTGGATTCGTAGCAGGGCATCGGTTCCGAGAACTCGAACGGTTCGAGGGCCTCGTCCACGGGCTGTCTCCGGAACGTTCAGTGGGGGACCGCGGCTGGACCGGGTTTTTCCGGGGTCAACTTCGGCACGAGGGCCGCGAGCTTGCTGATGAGCCCGGACTTCTTCGGGCCCACGAGCGCTTGCTCGAGCACTTCGCTCAGAGTGTCGACCGGGATGATCTCGATCTTCCCCTGATACTTGTCCTCGAGCAGGACGTCCTTCATGTTCGCCCGGGGAATGACGACTCTCCCGATCCCGAGTTCCGCCGCGGCCTCGATCTTCGCGGTCACGCCGCCGACGGGCAGGACCTGCCCGCGGACGCTCAAGGATCCCGTCATCGCGACGCCCTGGTTCACGGGGACCTCCTCGAGGGCGCTGATGACGGCCGTCGCGACGGAGATCGATGCGCTGTCGCCTTCGGTCCCCTCGCGGGAGCCGACGAACTGGACATGGATGTCGTGGTTCGAGATGTCCTCGCCCGTGTACTTCTTGATGAGGGCCGCGACGTTCTCGACCGCCTCCTTCGCGATCTCCCCGAGTCGCCCCGTGGCGATGATTCGCCCGCCCTGCTTCGCCTGCGCGGGCGTCACCTCCGCGGCGATCGGGAGCACGATCCCGCTGAACTCGGCGATCGAGTTATCGCCGACCAGGACCGCGAGGCCGTTTACCATGCCCACGATGGAGCCTTCCGTGATGAACGTCTGGTACTCCTTCCCCCGTTCGATCATCCGGTCCGCAACCTGCTGCTCGAGGGAACGGGCGATGCGTTTCGCGTTGAGCACATGCTTCGCGGTCACGAGGGGCGAAGCCTCTTCCTGGGCGATGTCCCCGGCGACGCGGATCAGGCCGCCCAGCTCCCGGAGTCGGAGGGTCAACTGTCCGCGGCGACCCGCTCGCCGCTGCGCCTCCCGGAGGATCTCCAGGACCGCGGTGCGATCGAAGTGCGGGATCTTGCGGTCCTTCGCCACCTCCTGGGCGACGAACCGAACGAGCTTCAAGCGGTTCTCATCCGTGTCGAGCATCGTCGCCTTCATGTAGATCTCGTAGCCGTACCCGCGGATGCGAGACCGGAGCGCCGGATGCATCCCCTGGACCGCGTCCAGGTTCCCCGCGGCGACGAGGATGAAGTCGCACGGGACCGCCTCCGTCTTCACCATGGCGCCGGAGGACCGTTCGCTCTGCCCGACGATCGAGAACTTCTTCTCCTGCATCGCCGTGAGCAGGCTTTGCTGACTCTCCATGCGCAGGACGTTGATCTCGTCGACGAACAGGACTCCCTTGTGGGCCTTGTGAATCGCCCCGGACTCGACGCGTTCGTGGGCCGGCGTCTCCAAGCCGCCACTCTGGAAGGGATCGTGCTTCACGTCTCCCAGCAAAGCGCCCGCATGGCTCCCGGTGGCGTCCACGAAGGGAGGCATCTCATCCGGCGTGTGGCTCACGAGCAGCTTCGGGACCATCAGGTTCTCTTGTCGATGGCCGGTGTAGCGCGTCGCGATGTAGATGATCGCGGCGACGAGGATCCCGAACAGGATGATGTTTGGTGCGTCGGTCCGGAACTCCGGGGTCGGCGCGCCCCAGTTGTAGGAGAGGATGACGCTCAAGCCGATGATGAAGAAGACGATCGTCATGACCATGGAAGCCTTCTGCTCCCGGCGCTGCATCGCCTCCGCCTTCTGGGCATTCACGATCTCGCGGCCCTTCCCGGCCGGGACGACGCGGATCTTCGGCTCGTTCGGATCCTCGGGATTGTGGTAGACGATGATGTCCTGGAGGTCCTCCCGGGGGAGCATTTCCGTCATGGAGCGGGCGAGCATCGACTTCCCGGTGCCCGGGTCGCCGATCAACATCACGTGCCGTTTCTGCTCCGAGGCCTTGCGGATCACTTCGACGGCGTGTTCCTGCCCGATGACCTGGTCAACGAGCCGCTCCGGAATCTTGACTTCTGCAGTGGACCGGAAGTCGACCTTGCTAATCCAAGAATCCACGGGCGGGAGTTCTTCGGGTTCTCCCGCAGTCTCCACCATCTTCAGACCGTCCCCTCGCAAGGGTCGATTTGAATACACCCCGCTTCTACTTAAACACTGTGTCCTTGGATACAGCAATGAGACCGCTTTGTTGCGTCTCAATGATCGTACGTTTTCACAACGGCTCGAGGTGCTTCCCGAGAAAATTCACCCGATCCTCGGAGCTCATGATCGATTCGGGGACGATGAGGATTCACGAGCAGGACCGCTCGGCGATGGCGCCGGCTAAGAGACCTTCACCGACGAATGCGCCACGATCATCTTCGCGAGCTTCGCGAATGCGTCCTCGACGTTTTGTCCGGTTTTCGCGGATGTGAACAGATACGGAGCGTGATGGGCCTCTGCGGTGCGGCGGATGTCGGCCTCCGTGACGTCCATCTCGTCCTTCAGGTCCGCTTTGTTCGCGAGGAACTCGATTGGGACATTCCCGGTGACCTTCACGACCGCTGCGACCCATTCACCTAGGTCCTCCAAGGTCTGCTTGCGCGTGACGTCACAGACCGCGAGGACCCCCTGGGCTCCATGGAAGTACGCTTCCTTCAACAGTTCGCGGAATCCCTTCTCTCCCATGATGTCCCAGATCGTCATGTCGATGTCGGATCCCCCGTTCGGCCCATCCAATTTGATCTCTTTCTTCGAGACCTTCGCGCCGAGCGTCGAGATGTACCGGTCGTCGAACTGATCTTGGATGAATCGTCGGATGAGGCAGGTCTTGCCGACTGCGCCCTCCCCGACGAGGCAGATCTTTACCTTCATCTTTTGGCGGTCCATTTGGCATCCTCTGGTTGGGGCTGACGCGCCACAATCCTCAGGTTATAAAGGCGTTGCCTAACGGTTATCTTCTTGGATAACAGGCCCTGTCGAAGGCGGAAAATTTGCTCGCGTTCACGCCTCGCCGCGGTGTCCGATCGCATCTGCGAGCGTCCGGAACGCCTCATTCACTCCGTGTCCGCTCTTCGCCGACGACAGAAAGTGCGCTGCATTGTGGATCGTGCCCATTCGCGCGAGTTCTTCCTCGCTGACGACGAGTCGCTCGCCCAGGTCCATCTTGTTTCCCAGGAAGACGATGGGGACGGTCCCGACCTGTTTGCGGATCATCTGGACCCAGTTGTTCAAGTCGTAGAAGGTGTCCTTCCGCGTGAGGTCGCACACGGCGATGACGCCGTGAGAGCCTTCGAAGTACGCGTCCCGGAGGAGGGCCCGGAACCCCTTCTCGCCCATGATGTCCCACACCATCATGTCGAGCATCGCGGGTGCGCCCTTCCATGTCACATCGACGGTCTTCTTCGTGACCTTGGTTCCGACCGTCGCGATGTAACGGTCGTCGAATTCATCTTGTACGAACCGCCGGATCAAGGAGGTCTTGCCGACCGCGACGTCTCCGACCAAGCACACCTTCGCCTTCACGTGCTTCAGGCCGGCCAGGGCGGGCGTCGCCATCATGCAGCTCTAAAACGGAAGCCGTCTTATGTAGGGAACGGCCGCGAGTATCGGCTATGATAATTCTTATTCTTCCGCGACGACTTTTCTCGCGTATCGCTCCTTGGCGACGCGTTCCGCGAGGGACTGGAACGCGATCTCGACGTTCACGCCCGCCTTCGCCGACGTGAAGTGAAACGGACTGTCGTACGCGCGCGCCGCCTGGATCATCTCGTCCTCCGAGATCTGCTGTTGATCTTTCAAGTCGATTTTGTTCCCAAGGAATTCAATCGGGATTTTTCCCGTCACGCTGTACACGCCCTCGATCCAGTCGTCGAGGTCTTCCAGCGTCTTCCGGCGCGTGACGTCGCAGACCGCGAGGATGCCGCGGGCGCCATAGAAATATGCTTCCTTGAGGAGCTCTCGGAAGCCTTTCTGGCCCATGATGTCCCAGATCGTCATGTCGATCTTCAGGTCGCCCGTGCCGTCCGGGCTTGGCGATGCAAGTTCCTTCTTCGAGACCTTGGTCCCGAGAGTCTGGATGTACTTGTCGTCAAAATTGTCGAGGACGAAACGTCGGATGAGTGAGGTCTTGCCGACGGCGGCTTCCCCGATCAAACAAACTTTCACTTTCATCCGCTTGACTTCCATGAATTCCCGCCCAGCAACGGAGCATACCCGGGGAGACCACCTTAAACGTTACTGGGGTGTTCTCGTGCGTGATACGGACGAATCGAGGTTCGGGAGGCCAGGATCTCGTCCGTTGTCAAGGTTCGAGCTTCACGAGGGTTTAGGCTGACGAGTCGGGGCGCTCAGGCATTCACCCTGCCTTGGGGCCGGAGGGCCGCCAGCCTGAGTCCATGGCTTGCCGCGACGAGCTCCGCGAGTTCCTGCTTGCGCAACGGGCTCACGGACTATGTTGCCAGCCAATCAATAGCCACACAAAGAGGCCGATGACGAGGGCCGCGGCGAGAATTCCAGCAACGAACCGGAACATGCGTCCAATTCTTGCAGTTCGGGCGGGAAACACATTGGGCTCTACCTCATCATCCCGGTTCAGCACGGCGTGCTCGTAATACCCTTGGTTCGGGGCCGTTTCGTAGGGCGATTGATCACCACACGAAATCAATCACGACCGGGGATATAAGGCCGCCCCGTGTCCTCGAACACACCCTCCCCTCCATAGGTACAATTCATGGCCACGACTTCCGCCCCGCAATTCCCGCATTTCATCGGTCCCTCCACAGGCACCGGTCCATTGCGAGGCGGGCCCGGAACGCCTTCGAATTCCGCGGATTGCCAAATCCACATGTACCGTCCAAGACCTACCGGGACCAGGTGCCCCAAATGTGTGACGAATACTACGATGCGCGCATGAAGGCGTTTTGGCGGGCCGTCGCAGAGGAATCGGACCTCGAACTCGACGAGAAGGAAGGCGAACCGGCCGAGCGGCCGATCGTGATCGACTCGATCGAACTCCCCAGGGCGAAGCCGAAATCGTTGCTGCGGTAACACCGATTCGATGGCGGCGGCAATCTCTCGTTCTCCGAGAGAATCTACTCCGCGCTCCAAAAAGCTATATAGGCCTCCTCCATAGGGACGGCCCAACGCGCCGACCAGACGCCCCCGGGCAATCCCGTAGCGGATCCCGGAAATGCGGGCCCGGACCTTCTGCGCCCGCAGGCAGCGTCACGGCGGCGTGGCATCCGCCCCCATCTCGTTGCACGCGACGAGAGACCACTTTCCACGGAGGAGTGGCCAGTGCCGAAGGAACACCGACCGCGACACGGCTCGATGGGCTTTTCGCCCCGCAAGCGCAGCGAGAGCCCGATTCCGCACTTCGCAAGTTGGCCTGACTCGGACGGTGGAAGCCCCAAGGTCCAGGGATTCGCCGGCTACAAGGCCGGCATGACCCATGCGATCGTCGTCGACTATCGGCCGACCTCCACGACCTCGGGCCAAGAGGTGCAGATCCCCGTCACCGTCCTCGAAGTCCCGCCGATGCACGTCGCCGCGGTGCGCTTGTACCGCCGCACGATGGAGGGTCTCAAGACCGTCGGGGAGGTCTGGGGCCCCAAGCTAGACAAGGAGCTCCGACGCGTCTTCCCGATCCCGAAGGAATACGACGTCGAGGAGGCATGGAAGAAGGTCCAGCCGGCACAGGTGGACGACGTCCGTCTCATCACATACACGCAGCCGGGCCTCCTCACGGGAGTCCCGAAGAAGAAGCCGGACCTCATGGAGAACCGCGTCGGCGGCGGTTCGATCGAGGACCGGATCAAGTACGCGAAGCAGCTCCTCGGCACGGACATCCCGGTCACGGAATTCTGTCGGGAAGGCTCCATGGTCGATGTCGCCGCGATCACGAAGGGGAAGGGTTGGAAAGGCCACCACACCCGGTGGGGAACGCGGCTGCTGAGCCACAAGAACTCGAAGCACCGACGGAACATCGGAACCCTCGGGAACTTCCAGCCCGGGTACGTCCGGCCGACCGTCCCGCAAGGAGGCCAATTCGGGTATCACCAGCGGACGGAATACAACAAGCGCATCCTGAAGATCGGCGAGAAGGGGGATGAGATCACGCCGAACGGCGGCTTCCTCTCGTACGGGATGGTGCGCAATCCGTACGTCCTCCTGCACGGTTCGATTCCCGGTCCCGCCAAGCGGCTGATCCGCCTCCGGGACGCGGCTCGAATCGGTTACGTGAAACTCGAGAAGTCTCCCGAGCTCACCTACGTCTCGCGGGAATCGAAGCAGGGAGTGTGAGGTTCCTGCCGGAATCGAAGAAATCCGCCTCGGATGCACCGGCCGAGTCTCGCAGGACGGCGCGAGTACGGCGCAAGAAGTCCGCCGAACCGGAGAAGGGCCCGAAGGCAGCGAAAGCGGCGAAGGCGAAGGAAGCGAAGGCCGAGGCCCGCTCCCTGGAGGGCGGTCGTGTGCATGTGTATTCTCTCGATGGCGACGTCGTGAAGTCGGTCGACCTGCCGACCGTGTTCCAAGGCGAGGTGCGTTCCGATCTGATCCGAAGGGCGGTTACCGCAGCCCAGGCGAATCGACGGCAGCCGTATGGCCCCGGGCGCAGGTCCGGTGCGAAACATTCCGTCCGTTGGTCGGGAAAGGGCCATGGCGTCTCCCGCGTCCCGCGGATTCGCGGCTCCATGACCGGGGCGCAGGCCCCGGGCACCGTGGGTGGTCGTCGGGCGCATCCCCCCCGGGTCGAGAAGGTCTGGGCGAAGAAGGTGAACGAGAACGAACGACGCTTGGCACGCAATGCGGCCTTGGCGGCCGTCAAGGAAGTCACGATCGTCTCCGCTCGCGGACATGAGTTCAAGGAGGAACTCAGCCTGCCCGTCGTGATCGAGGACGGGATCGAGAGCCTCCAGCCGGACGGAGGTGCGACCCGGGAGGGCGTCAAGATCCTCGACCGCCTCGGCGTGTACGCCGACGTGGAGCGGGCCAAGGACGGCCGCCACGTGCGGGCGGGCCGCGGGAAGATGCGAGGCCGACGGTATCGGCAGCCGCGGAGCCTGCTCGTGGTCGTGAAGGATCCGGCGAAGGTCCGCCGACTCTTCGGGAACCTGCCCGGTGTCGAGGTCGTGAGCCCCGCGGGGTTGAACGCCGAGGTCCTCGCTCCGGGCGGGGATCCGGGTCGACTCACGATGTTCAGCGAGGGCGCCCTCGAGGTGCTCCGGAGCTGGTCGCCATGAAGCCGCACGAGATTCTCCTTCATCCGTACGTCACAGAGAAAACGCTGAACATGCTGCAGGGCACGCCCGCTCAGAATCTGAAGGACGGGAACCGGCTCGAGTTCCTGGTGCGTCGTCAGGCGACGCGAGACCAGGTCAAGAAGGCCTTCGAGGACCTCTTCCAGGTGAAGGTCGCGAAAGTGAATACGTTCGTCCGGAGGGACGGCAAGCACGCGATCATCAAGTTGAAACCGGAATTCTCCGCCGAAGAGATCGGGATGCGGATCGGGGTGTTCTGATGGGAAAGAACCTGCGCTCCCAACGCCGCGGCCGCGGGACTTCGCCGACGTACCGTTCGCCGAGCCACCGGCACCCCGGTCCCGTCGTCTATCCGCACCTTCGCGGTGCCGGGGTCGTGACGGACATCTTCCAGGCGCCCGGACACACCGCTCCGCTGGCGCGCGTTCGTTTCGATGGCCAAGAGGTCCTCATGATTGCCTGCGACGGCCTCTCCGTCGGCCAGCCCGTGACCCATGGCTTGCCGAATCTGGACCGCGGGAACACGATGCCGCTCCGCGACATCCCGGAAGGGACGCTCGTCTACAACGTCGAGTCGATGCCTGGGGACGGCGGTCGCTTCGTGCGGGCCGCGGGTGCCCAGGCCGTCGTCGTGAGCCAGGGGGAGCGGACCGTCATCCAGCTCCCTTCGGGACAGTTCCGCACCTTCCATCCGGATTGCCGGGCCACGATCGGCGCCGTCGCGGGCGCGGGCCGCGGCGACAAGCCCTTCTACCGGGCGGGGAAGAAGACGTTCTCCTTCCGATCCTTCAGCAAGGCGTACTTCACCGTCCGCGGCGTGGCGATGAATCCCGTCGACCATCCCCACGGAGGCGGGTCGCACCAACACGTGGGCAAACCGTCCACGGTGGGTTTTGACGCCCCGCCCGGCCGCAAGGTCGGACGGATGTCTCCCCAGCCGAAGCGGTTGAAGGAGAAGCGTCGTCGGAGGTGATGGGCATGGCAAAGAAAATGGGTGGTCTGGCGAAGGCGGCTCGGAGAAAGTTGCGGAAGCGGGCGGGCCTCGTCGAGACGCGCCGCAAGAAGGAATTCACATACCGCGGGTACACGCTGGACGAGATGAAAGCCATGACCCTGGAGGAGATCATCGAGCTGCTGCCCGCGCGACCTCGGCGGTCGGTCATCCGGGGGATCGACGATGAACGCTACCGGTTCATCGAAAAGCTCCGCGCGAACGGGACGGAGGTCGCGGTCCGGACCCATTGCCGGGACGTGCCGATCCTTCCCGACTTCATCGGAAAGAAGGTCGCGATCCACAACGGGAAGGAATTCGTGACGGTCGAGATCAAGCCGGAGATGATCGGCCATTTCATCGGTGAGTTCGCGATGACGCGAAAGCCCGTCACGCACAGCGGACCGGGCGTCGGAGCCACGCGATCGTCGAAGTTCATGCCGCTCAAGTGAGGATGCACATGACCAAGCTCGGGTACACGATGGAATACAAGATCGAGACGATGGCCCGAGCCTATGGCCGAGACCTGCCGCTCGCATGGAAGAAATCGATCGAGCTGGCCCGCCAGTTGCGCGGCAAGACCGTGGACAGCGCCCGTGAATACCTCGAACGTGTGATCGCCCTCAAACAGGCGGTGCCCATGCGGACCTACAACCGCTGGGTCGCCCACAAGGCCGGCACCGGACCGGCCCGGTACCCGGTGAAGGCGGCCAAGGCCTTCCTCCAGATCCTGGAGAGCGCGGTCGCGAACGCGGAGTTCACCGGGAAGGAAGATCCGGACACGATGGTGATCCGCGTGATCAACGCGCACAAGGGAGCTGCGTCGAAGGGTTATCGCCCGCGGGCCTACGGCCGGAGCAGCCAGTGGAACCAGGACACCGTGAATCTCGAGATCGTACTCGAAGAGGTGGCGTAAGTGGCGGAAGCGAAGGTCGAGCGCAAGGACAAACGCATCATTGTCGAGAGCGTGCGACGGGTCCTCCTCAAGGAATACCTCATGAGCGAGACGCGTCGCGCCGGCTTCGGGGGCCTCGATATCCAGCGGACCCCGATGGGGACGCGGGTGACGCTTCTCGCGGAGCGCCCTGGCCTCGTGATCGGCCGGAAGGGTGGCGCAATCAAGAGCCTCACCGAGGCGGTGGACCGGCAATTCAAGTTCGACAATCCGCAAATCGAGGTCCAGGAAGTCAGTGCGCCGGCCCTGAATGCGCAGATCATGGCCGAGAAGCTTGCGAACGCCCTCGAGCGGGGATGGCACTTCCGTCGGGCGGGCCACTCGACCGTGCGCCGGATCATGGAGGCCGGCGCGAAGGGTTGTCTCGTGGTCATCGCGGGCAAACTGACCGGGCAGCGCCACCGCACGGAGAAGTTCAAGGCAGGTCACATCAAGTACTGCGGCGAACCGCGGAATCTGTGGATGGACCGCGGATTCGCGGTCGCGAAGCTCAAACCCGGTGTCATCGGCGTGACGGTCGAGATCATGGACCCGCGGGCGAAGCTGCCGGACGAGATCGAGATCAAGCAGCCCTCGGCGGAATACATCGCGGCGGCGGCGTCGTTCGTGCCGCCCGTCCAGGCCCCCGTCGTCGTGGAACCCGAGCTCGCCCTCGCGGCCCAGACGACGATCGGCCCGGAGGGAGCCGACGAAGAACCCGAGCCCCTCATCGAGCCCGGTGAGCCCGAAGCGACGACGGCCAAGGTGAAGAAGAGCAAGGTGGCCGCGAAACGATTGAAGAAGGTCGCCAAGGAAGTGAAGCAGCTCGGGGTCGACGTGGACGTCGATGCGGAAGGGGGCGACGGCGCCTAATGCCGCTGCTTCGCACGAAGGAGATCCGGGCCATGGACGCGGAGGCGATCGCGAAGAAGCTGACGGAACTCCGGGATGAGCTCATGCACGAACGCGGCATCGCCGCGATGGGCGGCGCCCCTCCGAATCCCGGAAAGATCAGGGCCCTCCGGAAAAACATCGCGCGCATCTTGACGATCATGTCCGAGGAGCAACGGGGCGCGAGCACCGCGGCTCCACCGGCCAAGGCCGCGACGGAGGAGACCTGAGTGAACCTGCGGAAACACGAGCTCATCGGCCTTGAGGTCGAGGTATTACACGCGACGGACCCGACCCAGGCGCACGTGCGGGGCCGAGTCGTCGACGAGACCCGCAACACGCTCGTGCTCGAGATTCAGGGCGATGAGAAGCGCATCCCGAAACACGGGAGTCGCTTTCGTTTTGAGATTCAGGGCGGCCTCGAGGTCGACGGCGAGGAAATCCGGTTCCGCCCCGAAGACCGCGTGAAGAAGGCCCGGTGATCGACGATGGCGGAGAAGAAGGGACGGACCAGAAAGGCCGCGGCACCGAGCGCGCCGACCGCGTCCGGCGGCAGGGACATCGGGATCGACGTCCCCATGCCGGGCCAGGTCTGCACGGACGTGAAGTGTCCCTTCCACGGGAGGCTCCCGGTTCGAGGCCAGATGCTCGAGGGCATCGTCGTCTCGACCAAGATGCAGAACACGGTCGTCGTGGAGCGACAATATCTCCGGTACATCCAGAAGTTTGAACGGTACGAGAAACGCACCCATCGGTTGAACGTGCACGCGCCACCCTGTCTCGGCCTGCAAGTGGGCCACCGGATCGTGGCGATGGAGTGTCGGCCCCTCGGGAAGACCGTGCACTTCGTCGCGATCCACAATCAGGGGGTCGCGGCATGAAGGGTCTCCCGGGACGGCAGATGCGCGGCCTCCCGAAGGGAGCCCGCCTCGAGTGCATCGACAACACCGGCGCGAAGATCGTGGAGATCATCGAGGTCAAGAAGTACCGCGGCGTGCGGAATCGCCTGTCGTCGGCGGGGATCGCCGACCTCCTCGTCGTCGCGGTGAAGAAGGGGACCCCGGAGACGCGCAAGCAGGTGATGAACGCGGTCGTCGTCCGGCAACGTCGTCCCTTCCGTCGTCCGGAAGGCATGATGGTCCAGTTCGAAGACAACGCGTGCGTGATCGTGACGCCGGAGGGCGAGGTGAAAGGGTCGGACATCAAAGGGCCCGTGGCCCGAGAGGCCGCGGAGCGGTGGCCCAGGGTCGCCGCGACCGCGAGCATGATCGTGTGAGGCGGGAAGGATGACGAGCACGCAGCCACGGGTCCAACGGAAACGGGCGGCCCACGCGCCCCTCCATGTGAAACGGATTCTCACCTCGTCCCATCTCGCGGAGGAGGTCCACGCGAAGGCGAAGGGCCGGCTCCCCCGCGCGCTGCCGGTCCGGAAAGGGGATACGGTCCGGGTCATGCGCGGAGGGTTCCGGGGGCGAGAGGGCAAGGTCGTATCCGTCGACCGCGTGCACGGGACGGTTGTCGTGGAAGGCATCACGATCGAAAAGGTGGATGAGAAGAAGGTGCCGAGGCCGCTTCATGCGTCGAACCTGCTGATCATCCGGATGGACGACACGGACGCTTGGCGGCGTCGGAAATTCGAGGAGCGCGCGGAATGAAGAAGCATCTGAAGCGCCTGTCGGCTCCGCGTTCCTGGTCGACCCCGCGCAAGACGGACTTCTGGATCGTCCGGCCATCTCCCGGTCCGCATGCGATCGGGGAAAGCGTGCCGCTCGGATCGATCCTCCGCGACATGCTCAAGCTCTGCGACTCCGCCCGGGAGGCGCGGCACATCCTGAACAATCGCGGGGTCCTCATCGACGGCCGGGTGGTGACGGACCCGAAGTTTCCCGTCGGACTCATGGATGTCCTCACCCTGCACGAGACGAAGGCGCACTATCGCATGCTCGTCGACACGCGGGGGCGCATGTCCCTCGTCGGGATCGAAGCCGGGGACGCGACGTGGAAGTTGTGTCGCGTGGAAGATAAGACGACGGTCCGTGGCGGCAAGACGCAGGTGAACCTCCATGACGGTCGCAACGTGGTCCTGGCGAAGGACGCCTATAAGACCGGGACGACGCTGAAGATCCACGTACCCGGACAAAAGGTCGTGGAACACTACGAACTCGGCAAAGGCGCGCCGGTCCTTGTGACCGCGGGGAAGCACGTCGGACAGATTGCCCACGTTTCGGAGGTTCAACGGACCCGGAACCCGCGGGCGAACATCGTCACGTTCGCGGAAGGCTTCTCCACGGACATCGGGAAGGTGTTCGTCGTCGGCACGGAAGGGCCGGCGATCAAGACTCCGGAGGTCTCGGCGATCTAGGTGGAACCATGGTGGACATGCGCGAGATCCGGATCGAGAAGGTCGTGGTGAACGTCGGCGTCGGGGAGGCCGGCGAGAAGCTCGTGAAGGCCCAGAAGGTCCTCGAGCTGGTGACGAAGCAGAAGTCGGTCCAGACGCTGAGCCACCGCGCGGTCCGGGACTGGGGCGTGCGCCGCAACATGCCGATCGGGACCCGAGTCACCCTGCGCGGACCGCCCGCCGAGACGTTCTTGAAGTCCGCGTTGGACATTCGGAGCAACCGGCTGCCAGCCTACAGTTTCGATCCGCGCGGGAACTTCTCCTTCGGAATCCAGGACTACACGGACTTCCCGGGGATGAAGTACGACCCCGAGATCGGCGTGTTCGGGATGGACGTGAGCGTGAGCCTGCAACGTCCCGGATGGCGGGTCTCCCGTCGCGCGTACCGGCCCCGTCCCGTCCCTCGTCGGCATCGCGTGTCGCGGGCCGAAGGCATCCAGTTCATGAAGGACCGCTTCAAGGTCGAGGTGGTCGAGTGAAGCGGACGAAGGATTTCGGCCGGAAGAAAGGCTGTCTCCGGTGCGGCCGCAAGCGGGGCATTGTCCGACGCTATGGACTCCATCTCTGCCGCCAATGTTTCCGCGAGATCGCATATGAGCTCGGCTTCCGGAAGTACAGTTGAGGCGATCGGATGTTGCAAGACCCTCTCAACGATGCGATGGCGACGATCCGGAACGCCGAAGCGGCCGGCAAGACGGAATGCGTGATCCGGCCCGCGTCGAAGCTGATCGGCCGGGTCCTGAAGGTGATGCAGGACCACGAGTACATCCAGTCGTTCGAACTCATCGAGGACGGCCGCGGGAACCTCTATCGCGTGTCGCTCGTCGGCAGCATCAACAATTGCGGCGTGATCAAACCGCGGTTCGCTGTGAAGCGCACGGACCTGGAGAAGTACGAGGCGCGCTACCTACCGGCCCAGGATTTCGGCGTCCTAATCCTGACGACGACGGAAGGCGTCATCTCCCAGACGAAGGCGAAGGAAGTCGGTGTGGGCGGGAAGCTCCTCGCCTACGTGTATTGAGGTGCACGATGCCGGTCGCGGGTTTGTTGGAGCAAACGGTCGAGATCCCGGGAGGCGTGGAGGTCGGGCTCGACGGCGATGCCATCGTCGTGTCGGCGAAGGGGACCACGCTGCGCCGGAAGCTGTCCCACCCGCGGATCCAGATTGTCGTCCAAGGCAAGCAGGCGAAGATCCGCTGCGAGTACCCCCGCCGGCGGGAGGGCGCGCTCGTCGGAACCTTCGCCGCCCACCTCCGCAACATGATCGTCGGGGTGACGGAAGGGTACGCGTATGAGATGAAAATCGTGTATAGCCATTTCCCCGTGAAGGCGACCGTGAAGGGACCCGAATTCATCATCGAGAATTTCCTCGGGGAGAAGTTCCCGCGTAAGACTCGGATCGTGGGAGGGACGAAGGTCGAGGTGCAGGGCGACCAGGTCCTCCTCTCGGGTCCGGACGTCGAGGCCGTCGGTCAAACCGCGGCGAACATCGAACTGGCGACCCGGATCCGAGGCTTCGATCCGCGGATCTTTCAAGACGGAATCTACATCACAAAGAAGGCCGGGAAGGAGGCGTGAGCATGGCGGACGAGGAACCGAAGGCGGCGAAGAAGGTGAAGAAGACCGCGGTCCCTGAGAAACCCGCGGCGCCAAAGGAGCCGCTCCCGAAGGCCTCCGAGATCCGCGCCGCGAAGAAGGCCGAGCTCGTCGCCTGGTCCGAGCGATACGAACTGTCCACGGAAGGGAAGGTGGACGACCTTCGCAAACGCCTCCTCGGGTTTGTCGCGAAGGAGGAGGCCAAGGCGGCTCGCGAGGAGGTGAAGGCCGAAGTCCCGGAGGAGAAAAAGAAACCGGCGAAGAAGGAAGAGCCCGAGGAGGAGAAGCCGCTCCGCAAGAAGCCGAAGAAACCGAAGGAAAAGGAGGAAGTCGAGGAGAGGGTCCACGAGGCGCGTGCGAAACCCAAACTGGACGACCGCCTCAAGCAACTCCTGGCGCTGCGTTCAGCGAAGAACGCCGCCCGGCCGAAGTTCCGGCGCCAGGAATGGTTCCGATACCGCATGTTCGGGGACGAATGGCGGAAGCCGCAGGGAGGCCAATCGAAGTTGCGGCGCCATTTCGGCTACCGATGGAATCTCCCGTCGATCGGATACCGCGGGCCGCGGGCGGTCCGGGGGCTGCACCCGAGCGGATTCCAGGAGATCCTCGTGCACAACGAGAGGCAGCTCGAGGGCCTCGATGCCACGAAACAGGCGGTGCGGATTGCGCACGGTGTCGGCACCCGGAAGCGGGAGATCATCGAGAAAGCCTGTGACGACAAGGGCCTGCGCATCCTGAATCGGATGGTGACGGAATGAGGTTCGACTACCAGCGGCGCCTCGCGGCGTCGATCCTCAAGATCGGAGTGAACCGGGTCTACATCAGCCCGGACCCGAAGGAGCAGGAGAACATCCTCGACGCGATCACCCGCGACGGGATTCGTGGCCTGATTCGCCGCAACGTGATCCAGAAGCGCAACGAGCGGGGCGTGTCCCGGGGTCGTGCCCGCCATCGAGCGGCGCAGCGCGCGAAGGGACGTCGCCGTGGCCATGGTTCCCGCGAGGGAGCCTTGAACGCGCGGACGCCGCAGAAGACCCGCTGGATTGGCCTGATCCGGGGGATGCGACGCCGCCTGAGGGAACTGAAGAAAGAGGGACGGATCGATGTCCGGACCTATCGGCGGTTCTACGCCCAGTCCAAGGGCGGCATGTTCAAATCAAGGGCACACATGGAACAACAGCTGCGCGCAGCGGGCGCGCTCAAGGAGGCGCCGAAATGAAACAGAAACAGGGTCCTCACTACCGCGTGCCGTTCCGTCGGAGGCGGGAGGGCCGGACGGACTATCGCGTGCGCGCGAAGCTCCTCCGGAGCGGCAAACCGCGAGTCGTGGTGCGGAAGACGTTGAACCAGACGATCGTCCAATTCGTCGTCCCGGACGCCCCGGGTGACAAGATCCTCGCGACCGCCCAGTCGATCGATCTCAAGGAGCACGGCTGGTCCGCCGGGACCGGGAACCTGCCGGCCGCCTACCTGACCGGTTTCCTCGCGGGTCGACGCGCGTCCGCGAAGGGCCTGAAGGAGGCCATCCTCGACATCGGCGGGCAGCGCCCGTCCCGCGGGGGCCGACTCTTCGCGGCGTTGCAAGGCCTGCTCGATGCCGGCGTGGTGGTCCCACACAGCCCCGAGGTGCTGCCCGCGAAGGACCGGGTCCGAGGCGCCCACATCGGCGAGGAGATCGCGAAGCAATTTGACAATGTGAAGTCGAAACTGGAGGCGGCCTGATGCCGCAGCGGAGAGGCGGTCGTCGACGCGAGGCCCGCGCGGCACGGCCCGAGCGGGACCTGACGAAATGGGCGCCCAAGACGAAGCTCGGTCGGCTGGTCCTTGCCGGCGAAATCACCACGCTCGGAGATGCAATCCAGACCGGTCTTCCGATCCGAGAACCGGAGATCGTCGACATCCTCCTCCCTGAGACGGAGGACGAGGTGCTCGACGTGAACATGGTCCAGCGAATGACGGACTCCGGGCGCCGCGTGAACTTCGTGATCACCTGTATCGTAGGGAACAAGGACGGGTTCGCAGGGCTCGGACGAGCCCGGGGCCGCGAGGTCGGTCCGTCGATTCGTCGGGCAATTGACAACGCGAAGCTCAACATGATTGAGATCAAGCGAGGCTGCGGTTCATGGGAGTGCGGCTGCGGGCGGGCTCACTCCCTCCCCTTCCGGGTCACGGGGAGCAGCGGATCGGTCGAGGTCACTCTGAAGCCGGCACCCCAAGGGGTCGGACTCGCAGTGGGCGACGTTGCCAAGAGCGTGTTGAAGCTCGCCGGCATCACGGATGCATGGGGGTTCACGAAGGGCCACACGAAGACGACGGTGAACTACGCCTTGGCCACGTTCGAAGCACTGCGGAAGACGGCCGAACTGAAGGTCCGCCGCGAACAAACGGATCGTTTGAAGATCAAGGCGGGCGCCGAACAGGTCTTCGTCCGCAAGGTCGCCGCCGCGCCACCCGTGCCGGACGAGGCCGTCCCGCTTCCGGAAGAAGTCGAGGTCGAAGGCGAGGACCTCACTGAAGTCGCGGCAGCCCCTGGAACCGAGGAGGCGAAGGAAGAGTGAGTTTCGCGGTGCTCCGCCTTCGAGGGAAAAGCGACCTCCGCCGCGATGTGAAGGACACCCTCCGACTCCTCCATCTCACGCGCCAGAATCATTGCGCCATCGTCCCGCAGGATCCCACGTACCGCGGCATGTTGCAGGTCGTGAAGGACTATGTGACCTGGGGGGAAGTGGATGCGGAGGTCCTCGCCCGCCTCCTGTTGAAACGGGGTCGTCAGGTCGGCGACAGGCCGATCGACGACGCCTTCGTGAAGGCCCACAGCAAGTACAAGTCGATCTGGGATTTCAGTCAAGCGCTCGCGAAGGGCGAGGCCCGGTTGGTCGAGGTCCGCGACCTAAGGCCCGTGATTCGACTTCCTCCACCTCGAAGGGGATTCCGACACATCAAACGCGGATACCACGACGGCGGCGACCTCGGGTATCGCGGAAAGGAGATCAACGAACTGCTGCTGCGGATGGTCGTCGAGGAGGCAAAGGTTGGTCTCTAGGACGCGCAAGTTGAGGGGCAGCCGCACGCACGGTCGCGGGAAGAAGCACGGTCGCGGGGCCGGCGGACGCGGCGGCACGGGGAACGCGGGTCTCCACAAACACAAGCGCAAGTGGATGATCAAGTACGACCCGGATCACTTCGGGCGACACGGGTTCACGCGCCACGCGCAGATGCACCCAACGACCGCGATCGACCTGGAGGACCTCGGCCGTCGCCTGGCGGAATTTGAGGCCGCGGGGCATGCGACCAGGGACAACGCTCGAATCAACGTGGACCTGACCGCCGCGGGAATCGACAAACTATTAGGCTCTGGCCGGGTAGCGGTCTCGATGCGGATCGTGGTTGCGAAGGCCTCCAGTACCGCCCTCACGAAGGTCGCGGGCGCCGGCGGGGAAGTCGTCCTCCCCGTGGCGGCCGGGAAGTGAGCGA
>Ga0209158_1000616_pt1 | contig 25578 bp, 24 predicted proteins | sample GraSoiAngelo_140_FD_185897 | JGI IMG/M metagenome (GOLD analysis project Ga0209158, IMG submission 185897) | Grasslands soil microbial communities from the Angelo Coastal Reserve, California, USA - 14_0929_12_30cm (SPAdes) (version 2) | ecosystem: Environmental > Terrestrial > Soil > Grasslands ...
CGGCCGCCCAAACACTCCTGGTGGGGTCGCGGAGGGAGGCGCGCCGCTCTTCTGGTCGCCACGCATTTCCGCGGCCGTCGTCGACAGGCCCACCGAATAAATCGTGATGTTGGCAAGCTGCGCGTCTCTTAGTACTTGGCCTAACTTTTCTTCGCTGCCGGAATCGACCGCTTCCGCCACGGTAATAATCACGCGCCGGCGCGATTCCGGGCGGTTCTGCAGCATTTTCACCGCGCTCGAAAGCGCGTCATAGAGCCGCGTTCCCGATGTGCCCTGATTCAGGTTCGTGATGCTTTTCTCGATAGCGTCATGATCGCTCGTGAAATCCTGCAGGTGGTTCACTTGATCGTCGTAACCGATGACTGCCGCATCGCCGGTCTCGCCCATAACGGTTTCGGTAAACAAGATTCCGGTTCGGCGGAGCGCCGGAAACAGCGCTTGGATACGCGAGCTTGTCTCCATTACGATGACCACTGAAAGCGGCCCGCTGCCCATATCGAATCCTTCCAGCCTTTGCTGCACGCCGTTGTCGAAGACGCGAAAATTATTCTCAAGCAGGTCCAGCACCAACTCGCCTCGAGCATCCCGCACGACCACCGGAGTGTTCACCAGATTCACGCGCACACGGATCGACTGATCGAGCGGCTTCTGGGGTGCCCCTTGCGGCTGCTTTTGAATGGCCTGGCCCGGTGTTGGGGCGATCGGCCCTGAAGGAGCCTGGGCCAGTGCCGGGTTCCCCGCCAGCAGCGCGAATCCGGCAAAGATTGCCGCCAGCAGCCCAATTTTGAGTCCCCGTGCGATAGGGTGCATATTGTGCCTCCGCCCGAGTAGGTCCTTCGTCCCTCCTACAAGTTTACTAGATTGGACGCTTGGGGAGTCGCTCGTGTTGGATTGGCTTTCGCCCCTTACGTAGAATGATGCCTCGTCCGTTCCGTGGAGGGTTCATGACCCGTCGTCATAAAACGCCGCAGCAGCCCGCCTATCGCGACGCTCTGTTCATGGAGAGTGTCGCCGCGAGGCCGGTGCGCATTCTCACCGAATATCTCGACCCCCTTGTTCGATTGCGGCGCGAAGAGGTCGGAGACACCATCGTGATGTTTGGATCGGCGCGCATCATCGCGCGAGAGCGCGCCCTGGCCCACTTGCGGCGCCTGAGATCGCTTTCGGGGAAAGGAACTTCTCGCCGGCGAATCGCCCTGCGCGATGCTCGCACAGCCTTGGCGATGTCGCGCTATTACGAAGAGGCCCGCGAACTTGCCCGCCGCATCACCGCGTGGTCGCTAACTCTCGGTGAGCATCCCCGCCGGTTCGTCATCTGCTCTGGAGGCGGTCCAGGCATTATGGAAGCGGCCAACCGCGGCGCCGCTGAGGCCGGCGGCAAAACCGTGGGTCTGAGCATTGAATTGCCGCATGAGCAATGGCCCAATTCTTACATCAGTCCCGGGCTCAACTTTCAATTTCACTATTTCTTCATGCGCAAGCTGTGGTTCGCGCAACTCGCCAAGGCGCTCATCGTCTTCCCCGGCGGCTTCGGCACCATGGACGAGCTCTGGGAGATGCTGACGCTGATGCAGACAGGCAAGCTGCAGCGCCGCAATCTGATCCTGATCTATGGCCGCCGGTACTGGAATCGCGTAATCGACTGGCGGGAGATGCTCAATTGGGGCACCATCAATCGGCGAGAATACAATCTTCTGCAATTTGCCGATAGCGTAGACGAGGCTTTCGACCGCATCCGCAGCGGCCTCGAGGAGTTCCATACGTCCCCCGACACGCTGTTTTACGAGTAGGCGCACGCTAGACACGCAAGCGCACTCGCAAGCTCGAGCACGGCTACGCTCTCGGCGGCCGCAAGAGTACTGTGCCAGGTCGAACCAGCCGATCTGAACTCGAAGGCCCTTTAGTTGGGCACCACAACCGCTTCTTCCGCGAATATGGCCTCAAAACGTCGCTTCTCGTCGCGGTCGTGCACCAGGACCACGGGAGCGACGTGAAGAGACTTGCGGCAGGCCTTGCAAGTGGTCGCTTCGCCTTGCATGTCCTGCAGGAAGCCATCCGTGAAGTGATACTCCGACCGCTCCCGGCGGGCCGGTTTCACTCCCTTGCGGCCACAGTGCGGACAGACAAATTCGACCAAGTCTTCCTGCGGATCCCGGTCCAAAGCGGCCCAACCAGTGTACCGAACTCCTACGATGTCTTCGGAATGAGAATTGCGATTCATAGCCAAAGCCCTCAAATCTACGGTTAACGACAAACGTATAGATGCGGGGTTGGAGGGAAGTGATGCAGGCGGGTGGTGTTTTCTTTAGCTTGGCCTAATTCCCGTAACCAAAATAGGCTATCAAGAAGGGCCGTTCTCAGCGCGATTGCCGCCACCTGATGCGCTAAGCAAGGGTTCCCCCGAATGGCCGGAAATGATCCTGCGGGTCTCATCCCGTAGCCGCAATACCTCGCTCCACTCGCGGCCACCTGAGTCCGAGGCCGCAAAGAGCGCTGGGCGAACGATTACGTTGATCCGGCTGGGCTTGGGCAGAAAAGCCCCGTCCTGCAGGAAGCGCCGAGCGCCTCGCAGGGCAACGGGGACGATCGGCCTTCTCGTCTTAACTGCAGCCCGGAATGCCCCCAACTGAAACGGGCGCACTCCCGGCTGCGCCGTAAACGTGCCCTCAGCAAACACGAAAACGGATTCGCCTCGAAGCAGAGCCTTCTCGATCTGCTCAGCTTGGCGCGACCGGGACCGCAGCTTGTTACGCTCAAAGGCAAAGTGGTCCAGTTTGCGCAGAAAGGTTCCGATAAACGGCATGTCGTTGATTTCGCTTTTAGCTATGAAGTGATAGTTCGTCGGGAACAGAGCCAGCACCACCAGCACGTCGCTATAGCTGGTATGATTGCTTACGTAGATGCAGGCGCCATATGCATCCAGATGCTCGCGGCCTTCCAGACTGATCGGGCACCCGACGACTCTGAAATAGATGCGCAGCGCCACTGAAGTCATACGCGCCGCCGCTTGGCCGCGCGGCATCAGCAGGACAACCATCCAGGTGAGCACGAGCCAAACGAAAAATACTGTCGCCGCATAAATCCCATAAATTGTTTCCAAAATGCGCCGACAGAGCCCGGCGTCGTCGTAGGTCACCTTGGCCCCAGTAAAACCCTGAGTGCGTACCTCCGAGCTCGCCTGGCCTAGGCCCGATGGAATGGCTCCGGAATTCCGCTCGGCACCGCTCAGGGACTTGGCGGGAGCTTGGTCGATCGCGTTGGCACCTCCGGTTCCCGGCGGCCCTGCGACTGCCGCAATGATGTCATCGAGGCGGGTGGCGTCGGCAACAGCACTCTCAGGCAGAGACGTCCCCAAGCTCCGTTCAATCCGCGATATGAGCTCCACGCGCTCAATACTTCCCAGCCCGAGGTCCCGCTCCAGATCGGCGGAGCCCTTCAGGGCTTCGATTGCCGAAGTGTTTCCTAATTCGCGAAGGAGATCGCAAGTGATGCCCAGCACTTGGGCTTCGATGGCCGCACGGTCGGGGTGTGGGATAAGAGTGGCCACACTTAAATTCTACTCAAATTTGTCAGCTTTCCGGATGATATCGGTCTGGCCAACAGCGTAACGGATACGCACGTGGAGATGTTGCGAGATGTTGCCCGGAGTATTGCGCAACTCTTGTTGCTGGGCGCAATATGGTGAGCGGATCTTTCAAGCGGGTTGGGTAGCTGCCTACGACATCGATTTCTCGAGGCCGTTGTCCCCGCAGCGGCTCCCAACCCGCGAGCATAATCGCCCCGAGTGTGGAGTCCCGCCAATGGATCGCAAGCCCTAAAAAGAGAGTACTGGCGTTTTAGTACGAACGACACAGGGCGGCGAATCAATGCTTATCGCTGGAACTACCCGACGATTTGGGACGAGTCAAGTGCAGTGTCACGCTGGCTACCTTGCCGGAACGCACGAGCACGTTGTGCTCCCACTCCGAGGTCATCCCGGAGGCTTGAGCCCGCACATCATACAGACCCTGATTTAACCCCGCGATCCGGAAGCGTCCCTTCCCGTTGGTGCGAATCGCATGCGGGGCCTTGCCATCTGCTGCTTGCCAGAAGATCTGCGCAAAGGCCACGGGAGCGCCCCTGCCGTTGAGCACAACTCCATCCAGGACGCCCTCGGCAATCTTGCCGTACGCAAATGCTGCAACGAACAACAGAGCCAAAGCTCCCGCGGTGAAAGAAGGCTTGCGCATGCGTGGACCTCGAAGCTGCCTGCTTCATTCATCTTATCGCGGCTGCTCACGGAGGGAACCAGCGTGGGGACCAAAAGATCAACTGTTCTTAGGGCCACCCGTGTTCCTGATGATCGAGCCGGCGCAGTTGCAGCCTTCGCCTAGTCTCGATATTGTGGCCGGTCTCGGGTCGCACCTCAACCAGGAGGCTCCATGCCGCGCTATCTCTCACTCCACACACTCGCTTGCCTGACGCGCCAGGGCGCCGCCCAACTCACCGACCGCATATTTTCTGCTACCGGCGTCAAAGCGCACCGCGTACAGCTGAATATGATGGAAGGGAAGATGCTCGTCGAATTCGAAGCGTCCGATCGAGAAACGCTCCAGGCGTGGTTTGAAGCCGAAGGGTTTCATTACGACTGGCTGATGCGAGTCGAATTCGAGTCTGAATCGGGCGCACTTGTCCCGGTATCTTGAGCGTTCTGGAGCTATTAATTCTGGTTGGCGAAAATGCTGGGGTGTTCGCGGCGGATCACAGCGATCGCTTCTTCCGGCGGGCCCACGCGCACGTACTCCGTGTAATCCATGCGTTCGTGCACGTCCAGGCTAAAAAGAAATTTTCGCCCGTCGAAATCATAGGAATACTGTGTCGGCATCCAGACGCCGGGTTCGACCTCGCGTTGCTCGAAGGTGAATTTTCCGCCCCGATAGACCTTGGCTATAATTCCCGCGCCCCAGGAGACATCGTCGGTCAACTCCGCCTCGGCTCGGATCAGTTGGGCGCTGGATTCGTCCACCCACGCCGCGCCGCTACTGTGCGCGTAGATCGCGGCGAATCGTGTTGATGACCGATAAGCCGGATCGGGCGTGAAATTCAGCTTTACCACCCTGCGGCCATTAATCGAGGCGCGTCCCGCCCACCGGAAAATAAATGCCTTCCCAATCGCAGTGACCATATCGGCCCGCTCGTGCCTGCGCCGTCCAGTTTCGAAGAAATTGGCGACGTGGGGATTTCGCCCGTGCGCCTCGGCAAAAAGAGCTTGTGCAACCCCGTGCCATTGCTCTTCAAGGTAGGCGGCGTCGCTCGTTTTGCCGTCGCGCTCGAGTTCTACGCGAATGATTCCCTCGCCGGCCGGAATCACTCTGGAAACGACATCTCTCTTGGGCTCTTTGCCACTTCCGTGGAACAACGAGTGCTCCGTGCGCGCGTACTGATCGAGCATAAGATCGTTACGACGTTGATTCTCGATGGCGCGATCGACCAGGTCGCGGATCTGTTGCGCCGTGAGTGGGGTTTCGGAATGCTTTCCTTCGTCGTGGTCCGCCTCGCCTACTATAGGCAAGGCGGTGGGCCAGGCAGCCGAAAGAGTCATCCCGGCGGCCAGAATGGCCAGCAAGCTGAAGCCAACCTGTGTGCGCTCTCGCATCCCCATCCTCGCCGGGTAGCGTCCCGGCGGCTGGCTGGGCCCTGCACGCGGCGGATCGCCTTATTATGTCATTAAGCCCCTAGGACCGATACTTACCCGAGCCTGGACTGTGCCGAAGTCCAAACACGCCAAACTGGGCCTCCTGGCGGTTGGAGGCTTCTTCCCTAAAGTTGAGATGATACGAGAGCTAAACGGGACGCCGGGGGAACCGCTTAGCCCTTCGGACGACTGTTCAAACTTGTGGTACTTCGTCTCTGCACAGCCGGAAAATGCACCGCTGCCTTGATTTGAGACCCTCCAACTATGTGGGCACCCTGAAAACGCACCACAATAGGTGGATGCTTTGAACAAAATTCCCTCAACACTTTGTGCAATTCGCGCTGTTTTTCCTTGACAAGCTTTTGGCGCGTCGCTATCGTGCGAATTCAGATTCGGGAGACCATGGCTGTACTGCCGGATCCCTTGCGGCTCCGGTATTTTGTGAACAGCCAAGCGCCAGCCCGGGTTCACCGAGACATCCAGACTACAAGCCGCAACGTTAGCGCGGCAGGGGTTGCGCCCCAAGTAGCGGCTTAGCAGGCGATAGCCACCCCCTCAATAAGGGTGGCCTTTTTCGCTTTTTGGCGTCTCAAAACCCGTATACGCGCTCTCTTGAATCACGCGGTTCCCGCCGGAGAAGCGGAGGCTGCGTCCAGGCGGCTGGCTCGTCCGCTTGGTAAAATATAAGGGTTCCCCATCCCGCGGGAACCCAACCTGCGCGGAGGCAAGATGGCGGAACCCAAGATGGCGCTCCAAAACGACAAACCGGCGTTCACTGCGACCACATCCGAAGCCCGTCCGAAAGTTGGTCTGGACTTTAAGCGTTATTTTAGCGACGGACGCGTTTCTCCCTTTGATGCTGTGGAATGGGAGAGGCGCGTGGCCCAGATTGGCAATGAAAAGGGGCAGGTTATCTTCCGCCAGGAAAACGTGGAAGTGCCCAAGTCCTGGTCGCAGACGGCGACCAATATCGTGGCTTCGAAGTATTTCCACGGGAAGCTGGACAAGCCGGAGCGCGAGAGCTCCGTGCGCCAGTTGATCGGCCGTGTTGTGGACACGATTGTCGATTGGGGCGAGATCGGCCGATATTTCGCCTCGCCGGCAGCCCGCGATGCCTTCTCCGATGACCTTACCCACCTGCTCGTGCAGCAGAAAATGAGCTTCAATTCGCCGGTATGGTTCAACGTAGGTATACAGGCGAAACCTCAGTGCTCGGCCTGCTTCATCAACTCCGTGCAAGACGACATGAAATCGATCATGGATCTAGTGAAGACCGAAGGCATGCTTTTCAAATGGGGTTCGGGCACGGGCACGAATTTCTCCGCGCTACGCGGAAGCCATGAAACCCTTTCCGGCGGCGGCATAGCCTCGGGGCCGGTGAGTTTCATGAAGGGCTTTGACGCCTTTGCCGGCGTGATCAAGAGCGGGGGGAAGACGCGTCGCGCGGCCAAGATGGTCATCCTGAACGCCGACCATCCCGACATCATGGAGTTCGTGAATAGCAAGATGCGCGAGGAGCGCAAGGCGCACGTGCTCATCGAGCAGGGCTATGACAGCTCGATCGACGGCGAAGCTTACAGCTCCGTTTTCTTTCAGAATGCCAATCATTCCGTGCGTGTAACTGACGAATTCATGCAAGCGGTTGAAGCGGATCGCGATTGGTGGACCCGTAACGTCACCGATGGCTCGCCCGCCGAGAAGCTTCGCGCTCGCGATCTGCTGAAGAAGATTTCCGAATCGGCCTGGCATTGCGGCGATCCCGGGATGCAGTACGACTCCACGGTAAACCGCTGGCACACCTGCAAGGCTACCGCGCGCATTAATGCTTCGAATCCGTGCTCCGAGTACATGTTCCTCGACGATACGGCTTGTAACCTGGCTTCGCTGAATTTGATGAAATTTCTCGGGCCGAACGGGACCTTTGATGTAGAGGGTTTCCGCCACGCCGTCGACATCACCATTACGGCGCAGGAGATTTTGGTCGACAATGCCAGCTACCCGACGCCCAGGATCGCCGAGAATTCGCATAATTTCCGCCCGCTCGGCCTGGGCTATGCCAATCTGGGTGCGCTGCTGATGTCCTTGGCCCTGCCTTACGATTCCGAGGGCGGCCGGGACATGGCCGGCGCGATCACGGCCTTAATGTGCGGCGAAGCGTATGCGCAGTCTGCCCGCATCGCCGAACGGCTGGGCCCGTTCCCCGGATTTGCGCTCAACCGCGAGCCCATGCTGGACGTCATTCGAATGCATCGCGATTCTCTGAGGCCCATTAAGTCCGAAAACGTTCAGTCCCCTCTGCTGGCCGGAGCTCGTCAGGCCTGGGACGACGCCCTCACATTTGGAGAGCGATACGGGTACAAAAATTCGCAAGTCACTGTCCTCGCACCCACCGGCACCATCGGCTTCATGATGGATTGCGATACGACCGGTATTGAACCGGATCTGGCCTTGGTGAAATACAAGAAGCTGGTCGGCGGCGGCCTGATCAAGATCGTTAACAACACCGTTCCGCAGGCACTGATGCGCCTTGGGTATTCGCCCGAACAGACTTCACAGATCGTCTCTCATATTGATCTCGAGGGGACGATCGAAGGCGCGCCCGGCCTAAAGCTTGAGCACCAGCCCGTATTTGATTGCTCGCTGGCCCCGGCTAGCGGCGGGCGCTCGATTGCCTGGCGCGGTCACCTGAAAATGATGGCCGCTGTGCAGCCCTTCCTCTCCGGAGCGATCAGCAAGACCATCAATATGCCTGAGGAATCCACGGTCGAGGACGTCGTACAGGCCTATGTCGAGTCCTGGAAGCTGGGCCTGAAAGCCGTAGCCATCTACCGGGATAATTCGAAACGCACGCAGCCCCTTTCTGCTGCCGGCGCCAAGAAGGAGCCTGCCGCGGCAAGAACCGCTGAGGAGTCTCCCGTCGCTCAACAGCAGGAACTCTTCCTCCAAGTGCCCAAACGGCACAAATTGCCCAGTGAGCGTCAGTCCATCACTCATAAGTTCACCGTCGGGGGCCATGAGGGTTACATCACCGTCGGCATGTACGAAGATGGGACGCCTGGCGAGATATTCATCAAGATGTCCAAGGAAGGGTCAACGCTCTCCGGCTTCATGGACGGATTTGCGCTGTCGGTCTCAATTGGCCTGCAGTATGGCGTGCCGCTCAAAGCGCTGGTCGATAAATTCATCAACACGCGCTTCGAGCCGTCTGGTTACACAGGACATAAGGAGATTCCCTACGCTAAATCGGTGCTGGATTATATCGGGCGATGGCTCGGAGGGAAGTTTATTTCTGCCGAGTATCTGACGCCGAGCGGCGAGGCTGTAGCACCTGCCGGCATCACGGCGGCAACTACTAGCGTGCCTGCTCTCAAAGCGTCAGCGCCCGCGGAGTCCGCTCAGGTTTCATTTGATGGGGCACCGACCTGCGCCGAATGCGGGATGCTCATGACGCCAAACGGTGGTTGCTATAAGTGCGAAAACTGCGGCAGTACTTCCGGCTGCAGCTAAAGAGTTTCGAACAGTTCCGAGTTTCTGTCTTCAGGCGGAGACCCAAGCTTGATTGCAATCCGGCAGGCGAGTGACTCAAGAAAATAAAAAGGGGCCCGCGCCGGGCCCCTTAGGTTCCACCCCAAACTACAGCAAGACCTCACCCGCCATTCCCGCTCTCCGTGCGGGAAGCATTTCCCCCGGGAAACAGTGTTGTAGATAAGTGCACGCTCCATGCCAGCGGCTGTTTACAATTTGTAAACAACTATAACTATATTTATATCAATGGGTTATGGTGAACCATTCGGCGGCTGTGACAGCGCAAAACACCTTCTTTATATGGTTTTTCACAGGCCTTAATCCGCAACAATACGGCCTTTGGTAGGCAGGGAGTACGGTTTGTCACGCACCTACGGCAGATCTGACCGCGCTCGCAAGTCGCTCCGCCCACCGTTGTACATCCTCCGCGTGCTCGGCTTCGACCATCACCCGGGCTTTCGGCTCGGTGCCCGAATAACGCAGCACCACCCGGCCCGATGCGCCTAGGGCCCGCGTGGCGTCATCAATCGCTCGTGAGACTTCCGGAAGGGATTCGAGCGGTGGCTTCGCCCGAACCTTCACGTTCAGAATGGTTTGAGGATACGCCTTAAGATCCTTCACCAGCTTATCCAAAGGCCCCAGCAGCGCTACGAGACAGGCGATCTTGAGAGCGGTAAGCAGGCCATCTCCCGTGGTCGCGTCATCGAGGAATATCACGTGCCCGGATTGCTCGCCACCGAGATTCGCACCGCTGCGCAGCATCTCCTCAAGCACATAGCGGTCACCAACTGGCACGCGCACGAGCGTGAGACCCTCAACCGCCAACGCCTTCTCGAGGCCCAGATTCGTCATCGCAGTCCCCACGACTGCCGTACCTCTTAGCTTGCCCACAGAGCGCAGGTAGCGGGCTGCCGTAAGTAGCACGCCATCACCATCCACAACGCGCCCCGACGCCGTGACAAACATGGCGCGGTCAGCATCGCCGTCAAAAGCCACACCCAGGCCGGCACCCACGCGCGGAACCTTTTTCTGCAGATCCTGTGGATACAGCGACCCGCAGTCTGCATTGATATTGCGTCCGTCGGGCGTATCGTGAATTGCGATCACTTTCGCCCCAAGCGAACGGAATAGGGCAGGAGCAAGCGAACTCGCTGCCCCATTGGCGCAATCGAGCACGAGCTTAAGGCTGGAAAGGTTTGCCCCAGGAATCATGCAGCCACGCAGGAATTCGAGATAATCCTCATCCAGTCGCATGTCTGCTGTCAGCCGCGCCGTCGGCACGGGTGGCTGGCCATTGCGATGGCGCAGGATTTCAGTCTCAATCTGTTCCTCAATGCCATCGGCGAACTTCATCCCCGACCCGGCGAAAAGCTTTATGCCGTTGTCATGGTACGGGTTATGCGAAGCTGAAATCACCACACCGGCCGCAAATCCTTCCTTGCGTACCAGGCACGCTACGCCTGGCGTCGTGATCACTCCTGCGAATGAGTTGCGAATGCCTTCCTCGGCGAGCCCAGCGGCAATTTCGGAGGCGATATGTGCGCCAGATTCCCGAGTGTCGGTGCCGATGAGTACTCGGGGATGATTATTCCCTAAGCGAAGATAGCCTCCGATGCTGCGGCCGACCCAGTAAAGGGTTTGGTCGTCCAAGGGATATTCGCCGGGTATGCCCCGGATGCCATCGGTTCCGAAGAGTTCTTTGGACATTTCGAAAAATTCGGCCCGCGCTTGGGTTTCACGAGACGCGAGCCATCCTAGCACGATGATTGGATTATTCGGATGCCCCCGTGGGTATCTTTGTGGGAACAAGGGAGACGTGGAACTCAGCGGGGGCTAGGCGTACAACCTCGGTTCCGTAAGGGACGCCAACCATCGTCGGAGAAAGGCGAATGGGGACGTCACCCGAGGGAGCGGTAGCGAGGTCTACGTCAAGGGTCAAGTCGGCGGGCGTAAGGCGACGGAGCAGCCCCGACCGCCCCCGGAGCACGACCCGCACCGCATTTGGAGGTGCCCCGCCTACAGCCAGTCCATCGGGCACGTTCAGATAAGCCACAGAGACGTTATAGGCAACCTGCTCGAAAGGTTCGGCTGTATAGGTGACCCATAGGAAGAACGAGATGCCCAAAGCAATGAGCTTTAGGCGCAGATTGTGCAGGAAGAGTCGGCGGAGCAGGCGCATCAGTCGGCCTTCCCCGTCACGCGCGTGCCCGGAACAGGCGTCGGCAAGACCAAGGTTGTGCGGAACCGCCGGAAGAGATTGGCAAGCCTGTCGGTTAGCTGCTCCACGTTTAACCCAAGCTCGATCGTGCCACCAACCGCCAGCGAAATGGCGCCGGTTTGCTCAGAGACGACTACGGCCACCGCATCGCTTTCTTCGGTGACGCCGATGGCTGCGCGATGACGGGTACCAAGCTGATTGGAGGTCAAGGGGTTGAGGGTGAGGGGCAAGAAACATGCAGCGGCAGCCATGCGGGCGCCCTGTACGATCACGGCGCCGTCGTGCAGCGGGGAGCCGGGGCGGAATATGGCGAGCAGCAAGTCGTAGCTCAGATTGGCATCCAACGGGATGCCGCTCTCGATATAGGTCCGCAGGCCGACGTCGCGCTCGAAGGCGATCAGGGCGCCGATGCGATTCTGGGCAAAGTAACCCGCCGCCAGCACCACGTCATCGAAAGAGGAGTTGGGGCTGTTCGAAGAGAATCGGGCCAATGAAAGATTCCGCCCGAAGCGGTCGAGGGCGCGGCGGATTTCCGGTTGAAAAAGCACGATAAGCGCGATCGCCACATAAGGCAGCAAGGTGTCCAAAAGCCATTCCACCATTTCGAATTGCGCTCTGCGGGCGCCTTCATACAAGATAACCAGGAGCAAGATGGCAATCAGCATCTGCATGGCGCGCGTTCCGCGCAGCAGCTTCAAGAGGTAATAAATCAACATGGCAATGATGAGGATATCCAGCGCCGCGCGCACGCTGAGGTGCGAGAATGGATTGGAGATAATTGCGGCGAACATCTGCGTAGGCTTACGGTAGCGCAGCAGGTCTTGGGGAGCAAGCCGCCTTCTCGTTTCTAGAAAAAGTGAAGAGAGCAAGGCATCGCAATGGAATTAGAGTTATGGCGAAGGCTTCCACCAAGAGGGAGTCGGCGTGATCACGCTTCCTAACTTTACGCGAGCAGGATATTAGCGATGACCACAACGAACGTCCAAATCGTCCCGACGCGATCGACCTTGGCACAGCGCATTATCGCCCTGGGCGTGCTGTTTGCGTTTCTCTACTGGGCCTCGAGCATCGTCATGACGGTGATGCTGGCCGTACTTCTGGCATATTTTCTCGATCCGGGCGTCGTCCTGCTGGAACGCATTCATGTTCCGCGCGCTCTCGGTGCCCTGGTTGTGCTGCTTGTGGCCATAGCCGCGGTCGGCGCAGTGGGCTATCTCTTGGTGAACCGCACACAAAGTTTCGCGGACGCTTGGCCGCGTTATAGCGCTGTTCTCAGGCGAGCGGCCGAATCCGTGGACCGCAGGATCGCCACGATCGAACGCGAATTCTCCATTGTGGTTCCAGAGCAGGCCCCGCAGCAACCCAGCGTGAGCGCTAACGAAATACAGGAAATCCGAGGCTGGCTGCTGCATGGAATTGGCTCGATCACCTCGGGTCTGTTGCTTTGGGCATTCCTCCCGTTCCTCGTCTTCTTCATGCTCGCTGCGAAACCCCGGCTTTGGCGCGCCACGATCGAGCTCTTCCCGGATACTTCGCGTGCAGACGTGAGGAGCGCGCTCGACGATGTGAACGTGGTCTTGCGCAGCTACGTAGCGGGCAGCAGCTTGGTGGCGGGGATTCTCGCGGGGGCCTGCTGGATGTTTTTTGCCATCATGCATTTGGATTACGCGTTTCTGGCTGCTCTCGTGTCGGGTCTGGTCAACATGATTCCGTACATAGGGGTCATTCTCAGTTGGATTCCGCCATTTTTAATCGGGCTCGATAAATGGCATAGCATTGGACCTTTTTTGATCGTGGCGGGCGTACTGAGTGCGTTTCACATACTCGCGGCCAATGTACTTATGCCCGCAATCGTAGGACGTAGCGTTCACCTAAACCCGCTCGCAGTCACCATCTCACTTTTGTTTTGGGGATGGCTGTGGGGTGCCTTCGGATTAATCCTGGCCATTCCCGTTACGGCGACGCTCAAAGTGATTTGCGATCACGTGCCCGATTGGCAGCCTTGGGGACGCTGGCTGGGCGCCTGAGTCACTTCGCAGTTAGGCTTGCAACGATTTTCGCAAGATCGCCATGTTGTTGAAAAAGGCGAATGGCGGCGATTCCCGCAGCGCCCGCTTCGCGGCACGCTCGCGCATTCTCGAGTGTAATTCCTCCAATCGCAATCACCGGGATGGATACGGCGCCGCCAACTTGAGCCAATTTGTCCAGCCCTTGCGGAGGACCAAAGCCTGCTTTCGAAGGTGTCGCAAAAACAGGCCCAAAGAAAAGATAATCCGCACCTTGCTCCGCCGCGGCGATAGCGCCGCCCACCGAGTGACAGGAAGCCCCCACGAGAAAGTTTGTCAGTCCAGACGTACGCCGCGCATCTATCAGCACCTGAACCGGGAGCGACTTTTCCCCGGCGTGCACGCCTGCGGCACCTGCAGCCCAGGCCACATCGCATCGATCATTGACCAGAATCCGCGCCGCGCCTTGTGTAGACAGATTATTGCAAGCCCGAATTGCGCTGCGCGTAAGGTCTATCAGGTTGCGCGCCGGCAAATCTTTCTCCCGGATTTGAACCCAATGGACTCCTGCGCACACAGCATTCCGGATGCGCTGCGCCAGGTCCGCTTCGCGGTCCGTGCCGGCCGCAATATCCAACGAGCCGCGGTCCGTTACGTAGCAAAGAATAAATTTGTCGGGTGTCACCAAAGATCAGGAGACCGTATTCTCTCCCGCATGCGACTGCCGCCGCAACATTCCAGCGGCGACGGCGATATCCAGCGCACCAAGCCCGCTGACGACGCCGCGCACAGATGGATGCAGGACGAAAGGCCGAAGGCTGGGATAGTGGCTCAGGAAATAGTTTCGGTCCCATAAGCCCGAGGATCGGTTCGACGACAAGCTGACCCATGGTATGAACAGGAGGACAACTCCCACCTCGAATAGAAACAGAGTGCAGAGGACACGAATCAGCCGTGCGGGGAAGGAGCGTGTGTTAACGCTCGTTTCCGAGTGAGGAGAGCCGTTCGGCAACGTCGCGATAGTCAATGTTCATGCCGTAGACTTGCGAGAAGCTCTTTCGGGCGGCGGCCATATCGCCAGCGAGCTCTTGCGCTACTCCTAGATCATACCGCAGAGCAAGGGTAGTTTCTTGGTCCAGTCCGGGCATGGCTAAGGCGCGCTCGTACCACGTGGCGGCGATGGCCGGCTCGCCCTTTTCCATGAAGGCCAACCCCAGGAGCGTGCAGCACTGCATAGCGTAGCGAAAGGCCTGCCCTTTACTGCTGCCCTTTGCCACTTTCTGAAATTCGCTGATCGCCTCTTCAATCAGACCCATCTCTCGATACGCGATTCCTAGGTTGTAGTGAGTCTCCAAATCCTCATCTTCAGCTCCCAATTCGCCAACCTCGGACCGAAATTGATCGAAAATTTCGCTGAGCGGGCTTGCCTGCCTATCAGACGGCTGAAATGAAGTTCCTCCCGCGGATTTCGCATTTTCGCTCGCATCGGGCGAGCTCTTAAGGCGCCCAGCATCTTGATCAGCCGCGAGCGACGGCAGTGCGGCCTCCAGATCGGTGGAAAGCGCCTCCAAGAAATCCTTTGCGGTAGCCGCCCCGGCTTGCGAAGTGTCCAGCTCCAAGACGTAATCTGCCTTCGAGGGGCTTTTTGATCCGGCACCTGGGCCGTCCGGCCGGAGAACTTCTCGCATCTCCGTCATTCCGTCCAAACCGGGGACTCCGGTCGCTGGAACATCAAATTCCTGCGCCGGTTTGCCTGGGGGTTCAGCGGAGCTTTTGGGTCCAGCGGCCACATCCTCCGTTTCACTTCGAGCGGCATCAACCTCGCTTGCGAGCGCAGCCCACTCTTCGGAAAGATCCAATTCATGGACGGCGGACTGGCGGCTGGGAGCCTCTTCACTCGCCTGCGCGGCAGGCTCTTCTAGCTCCGCGGCTTCAGCTGGCGCCATCGATTCAGTCTGATTCGTTTCACCGACATGCGGTACGACTGGGAACTCTTGAGCCGACTGCCCTTTCCTGGCAGGGGCCGTTGGTTTCGTCGTACGCGCGGCCTGTTCGAAGCGGTCGCGCAAATCGGCGAAACGTTCGGCGGCGGCTGAATTCCCGCGTTCCGTGTGAATCTGTTCGAGCTGTGCGGCCAGTTCCGCCGTTCGTTTCTCGTCGCCTGCGCCTAGGTAATGGTCCAGCAAGCGCTCGAGCGTCTGTGCGTGACCCGGAACTCGCTGCAAGACTACCTCAAGGAGATCGATAGCCTTTTGAGTTAGACCGTAGCTCGAGAACAGGTCGATATCGGTGAGCGCTTGGGTCACGAATCGCTGCGTCTCCTCATCGAGGTGAGCCTCCGTAGGCTGGGGCGGAGCGGCGGATCGTTGGGGTGCAACCGGGCGCACGCTCTCCGTCGGCGGCACTGTCTCCGCCGGCTTGCTTTGTGCCTTGCCCGTCGATTTGCCCTTCAGCTTTTCATATTCGTGGCGAATCCTTTCATTCTCAGGATCCCGCTCCAGAATTTCTTCATATACCTGCGATGCCCGTTTTCGGTCGCCAACGGTTTCATAGATGGCGGCTAGTTCGGCAAGAGCCTCCGGCAAATGAAATGAATCGCTGGTGTGTTTGTAGACTTCCACCAGCCACTCGCGGGGCTCGACCTTGTCCGGGAGGCGCCCAGCGGCGGAGCTGAGCATATGCGCCAGCGCCTCCTGCTCGCCTTTCTCGATCATCGCGGTCCGAATCAGATCGATGAGCGGAAGAGCGGTGTCGGGTTGTTTTCCCTCAATGACCTTTGCCGCAACCTGGCGTAAGGGCGCGAAATTGGCGGAATTGCGAGCGAAGATTTTGGAGGCGAGTTCGATAGCCGGCGCTGATTGCTCTTCCTGCAGGTACAGGTCGATGAGCAGCGCGGCAGCATCGTCGTGGTGTTCCAATTCTGCCATTGAGGCGAGAAGCGAAACTGCCGTGGAATTTTGCCCCATTGCGGCCAGGGCTCGCGCTTTGATGATGAGTACATGCATATCCTTCGCGTCGATCTTGATGACGCGATCGGCATACTTGATCGCCTCGGCATGGTTTCCCTGACTATGCAGCTGCTCAGCCGCGCTCCGAAACGCCGCTGCCGCGTCGCCCGGCTGATTCATGGCCACCGCTAATTCGGCCACCCGCGTGAGCACGCGAAGGTTATCTGGCTCCGCCTCGAGCAGCTTGCGAAGCAGGGCTGCCGCTTGTGGCTGCCGGCCCGCGCGCAGGTGCAGCTCAGATAATTGCAAGTAGATAGGCCGCGCCTCGCTGAGGACTCCTTGCTGGACGTACAGCTCAGCGAGCTTCTCCACCGGTCGCGTCTCCTCCGGGGCCAGTTTGGCGATCTTTTTATAAATGGCAATCGCCTTGGTAACGAACCCATCGGCCAGATAAATCTGTGCGAGCCGCTCAAAGTATTCCAGGGCCTGAAAGGTCTCGCCCTGCCGGACATACAAATCGCCGATGGTCATCAGCGTTGCCTGATCCTTCGGCTCGTGCTTGAGGATCTGCACGTATTCCTGAACGGCTTGGGCGACCTTGCCTTGATGGAGGAGCTTCTGCGCGTTTGCGACGAGTTTGGACTTATTGTAGGCCATCTGCGATTGCTGCGTGCCTTCCGCGCCGCGCCGCCTGAACATCCCCGCGGCCGACAACGTTGCCTGAGTTGCGCCGAATCCCGAAGAGCCGCACGCCTAAGCGGTTTTCCCCACACTCGCGCAAGCCGCCGAGGGCGGATTCCAAACCGTTAACCACCGTGGCACAGCCGGAATTTACGCTAGCATGCGACCCCAGACCCGTCAACGAAACCCACGTTTAGGCGTTCGCGCTAGTCACAGGGGGGCGAGTCCAAGCCGCCGATCGCCACTTTGGCGTCGCCATGGGAAGGGAGCGGTAGAGCTTCTTGCGTTGCGGCCGCTGCCCAGCAGACTGCGTTACGCACTGGGGCGAAGGAGAATCGGTGCAGCGGCGAAGGGCCATAGCTGCGCAGCGCCGCCAAATGAGCACGTGTGGCATAACCCTTGTTCGAGGCCAAGCCGTATGCGGGATAAATCGGGTCGAATTGCCTCATGACCTCGTCGCGCGCAACCTTGGCTAAGATCGAGGCTGCGGCAATGGAGACGGAGCGAGCATCTCCCTTGATGAGAGGCTTCTGTTCGACGAGAAGGTCGAGATGCATGGCATCGATCAGGAGAAAATCTGGTGGTACGGATAGCTGCGCGACGGCGTCCGCCATCGCCTGCCGGCTGGCCTGATAGATATTCCAGGCATCAATGCGGCTGGCATCCACTTGGGCTACGCACCAAGCCAAGGCGTGCTCACGAATTCGTTGGGCTAAGACTTCGCGGCGTTCGGAAGGGAGTTTCTTGGAGTCGTCGAGCCCGACAATGCGGCGCCGCGGATTGAGGATAACCGCCGCGGCAAAGACTGGGCCGAAAAGTGAACCCCGGCCGGCTTCGTCCAGGCCGGCGATGCGCTGCCAGCCTTTGTGCCGCGCCGTGCGCTCGAATCGCGAGGAACAGAGCCGCCGCATTGACGCGGATTCTAGCATAGCGTCCGTCGCGACAACACGCCTATGCGGCGAGAAGAGATGCGGATGTGTCCTACCGTTCAGCTCTTCTCGACGGTTTCTGCGGCCGTTTCGGCAGGTTGCGCTGCCCGACGAATGCGGGCCGCCTTGCCCTTGAGCTGGCGCAGATAGTAGAGCTTCGAACGGCGAACTCGGCCCGCCTGCAGAATTTCGATCGAGCTGATCATGGGGGAATTAACGGGAAAGATTCGCTCCACCCCGATTCCAAAACTGACCCGGCGGACCGTAAATGTCGCGCCGGAAAGATGGCCGCGCCTGCTGACCACAACGCCTTCAAACGGTTGCACGCGCTCTTTTTCCCCTTCCCCTTCCTTTAGCCGAACGTGCACACGTACGGTATCGCCCGGGCGGAACGCGGGGATATCTTGGCGAGCCTGGTCCTGACGGACCTTCTCAAGTATGCGACTCATATGGATTCACCCGGGCAGACCCGCTACGGTGGGGCCAGCGCCACAGAAGACGCTAAATTATAACGAAATCCGCCGGGCGTGCACAGGCCAAATTTGCGATTTGCGCAAGCTCGTGAACAAAGGATTTGCGTTATTGATTTACTTGAGACAGGAGGTCGGGGCGATTGCGCCGGGTTTTTTCTAAAGCGAGCCGCTGACGCCAGCGCCGAATTTCTTCATGATCGCCGCTCAGCAGCACGTCCGGCACCTTCCAACCGCGGAAATCCGCCGGCCGCGTGTAATGTGGGTAATCGAGCAGGCCTGGCGCGCAGGATACGCCTTCGTTAGGCCGATTTTCGCCATCGGCTTGTAGCTGCTTTCGCCCACCGGCCGGCGCCAACTTCCGCCCTGGAGAGAACGATTCGTGCACCGACGAGGCCTCGTTCCCCAAGGCGCCCGGCAAAAGCCGCGTAACGGCGTCGATCACCAGCACGGCGGGGAGTTCTCCACCCGAAAGGACGAAATCGCCGATGGAGATCTCATCCGTGGCCAGATACTCTGCCACCCGTTCATCGACACCCTCGTAGCGGCCGCACAGTAAGACCATGCGCTCGAGCCCGGCAAATCGTTGTGCTGTTTCCTGTACAAATATTTTGCCGGAGGCAGACAGCAGGACAACAGCCGTGCCGCCCGATTGATTCCGCGTATCGCCTCGCTCTTGTTTGCGCCGCGGGGCCTCGCTCAAGATTGTTTCCACCGCTCTGAAGATCGGCTCCGGCTTCAGCACCATCCCTTCGCCACCGCCGAAGGGCCGGTCGTCCACCGTCTTGTGCCGGTCGTGAGTGAACTGCCGAAGATCGTGCACGCGGATATCGATCAGGCCTGACTCTCGTGCACGACGTACAATCCCGTAATGCAAAGGCCCGGCGAAAAACTCCGGGAAGATAGTAACGACATCGAACTTCATAGGCTCGGCGATTTTATTCTCAAATTCCGCATGAGATTACACTGATTTGCCGCTCTCTGCTCAACTGGCGTTCAATTCCCGCAGACCCTCCGGCAGCCGCACGTCGATTCGCCGTGCTGCGGTGTCGATGCGTGTGCAGATCTCGGCCGCTAGTGGGATGAGTAGTTCGCCTGCGGGCGTGCCCACGATGAGGAACCAAGCTTCCGGCAGGGCGCTGCGTTTTTCTTCGCCGGCTCGGCGCACATCTTGAACTAGGCCCAGCGCGGCCGCCGCACGTTCTTCCCAGACTTCGCAGCCGATTAGGTCCGTTATGTAGTAACGGCCCAGCCCGACGGGTGCGCGTTCCTCGAGCGGAACCTGCACCTCGAGCCCGCGCAGAGCTTCTGCTTCTGAGATCGTGTGAACGCCCTCGAAGTGAAGAATCGCCTGTCCCAGATGGATGCGGCAGGAATTGACCTTGGCACGGCGGGGGGCAATTTGCTCCCCTGCGAGCCAAACCTCTCGCAACTCGGCGAGCCGCTGCGGGAAATCCGTCAGGATTTCAGCGGCTACCTCACCCCGTCTGCCCCAGGGACGCAGGACACGCGCAAGAGTTACCGCCGCAAACGGTTCTGCGCTCACTTACTCGAGAATTTCGAGCGTAAGGCGCTTTTTGAGTTTCATTCCAGCCGCGCCGAGGATGGTGCGGATGGATTTTGCCGTTCGGCCTTGTCTTCCGATCACTTTGCCGAGATCGGTAGGGTGAACCCGGAGTTCCAGGACCGTAACTTGTTCACCCTCTACAGCGCGAACCTGCACTTGTTCAGGATTATCCACGAGCGCCTTCGCGATGGCTTCAACCAATTCCTTCATGGGCCCTCCGCCATTCGCAGCTATCAGCAGCCAACAGGAGCTTTCGCTTGCACCCGTCTCGTCGCATCTGCACGAAGGATCCGCCAATGAGAACCTTCTGAATATGAGATGAGAGACTGGACCTCCGAGTGCAACGCTTAGGCGGGCTTCTGGTTTACCAGGAAGCTGCGGACGGTGTCGCTAGGTTGTGCACCGCGAGCAAGCCAGTATTGGATCCGTTCAGCATTCAGTTTAATTGCTGCCGGGTTCTTACGCGGATCGTAGGTTCCCACAATTTCTGTGAACCGGCCATTGCGGGGACGCCTTTTATCGATCACCACGATGCGATAACTCGGCATCTTCTTCTTGCCATATCTAGCCAGGCGGATAGCGAGCACTCGGCAATTCCTCCTTCAATTTATTGTATCTCGGAATAGCGGATTCTCCAACGCTGCATTCGACGCGTAAGTTCTGCATGACGAAAGCAATTGATGGCATGATCGTTGACCATCCCCGCAGCTTGCATGAAGGCATAACAGATGGTTGATCCGACGAAGCGAAATCCGCGCTTCTTGAGCGCCTGGCTCATGGCGTCCGATTCCGTGCTTGTTGCGGGGATATCCTTCAGGGAGCGGCGGGCGTTAATCTTCGGCTTGCCGCCAACAAATTGCCATATGTAGCTTGCGAAGCTGCCGCACTCCTTCTGCACGGCCAGGAAGGCACGGGCGTTGCCGATCGCAGATTCGATTTTCAGGCGATTACGGATGATCCGCGTATCGGCCAGCAATTCTTTGATCTTCCGTTCGTCGTAGCGCGCAATCTTTTCCGGATCGAAATCGTCGAAGGCGGCACGAAATCCTTCGCGCTTGCGAAGGATGATCTCCCAGCTCAGGCCCGCCTGTGCGGCATCCAGGACCAAAAACTCGAAAAGCTTGCGGTCATCCTTGAGCGGCACGCCCCACTCGCGATCGTGATAGGCAATCGAGATATCGCTCGAAGGCCATGCGCACCGTGGCCGCCCATCGGCAGCGCGTTTCGCTCCGCTCATTCCTCGGTGGCCTCCTCGCCTTGCTGCATCTGCTGAAGCGCCCCGCGCACTTTGCTCAACCCGCGAAGCCGCCCTTGCGCTGCTAGGGCCCCGTATTGCTTCATCATCTTGCGCATCTGCATGTATTGCTTCAGCACCTGGTTCACTTCTTGCACGGAAGTGCCGCTCCCCCGGGCGATGCGCTTGCGTCGCTTGCCGTCAATCAAGTCGTGGTCCTCGCGCTCGGCAGCAGTCATCGAGTTGATGATGGCTTCCACGTGCTTCAACCGCGATTCATCAACCTGCGCGTCCCGCGGAAGATTGGCAAACGGGCCCACCTTCGGCAGCATGCCCAGCACTTGCTCGAGCGGGCCCATCTTGCGGACCTGCTTCAACTGATCGCGGAAATCCGCGAGCGTAAATTCGCTGCGACGAAGTTTTCGTTCGAGCTCGGCGGCTTGTTTTTGGTCGATGGCCTGCTCGGCGCGTTCAATCAGCGTGAGCATGTCGCCCATTCCCAGCACCCGAGAAACAATGCGCTCCGGGTAGAAAGCTTCGAGCGCGTCATATTTCTCGCCGACGCCCACAAACTTCACCGGCGCCCCGGTCACTTTGCCGATGGAAAGCGCCGCGCCGCCACGCGCGTCGCCATCGAGCTTGGTGAGAATCACGCCGGTCAGCCCCAGCCGGCGATGGAATTCGCCGGCCGAGCGCACCGCGTCCTGCCCGATCATGGCGTCGGCAATGAACAGGATTTCGCTCGGCTGCAGTTCGCGCTTGAGATGACCGAGTTCGGCCATCAATTCGTCATCAATGTGCAGACGGCCGGCGGTGTCGACGAGGATCACGTCAGAAGCCGAGAGCCTGGCTTCGCGAATCGCCCCTTTTGCGATTTCCAGGGGTTTGTCTGTGCCCGCGCCCGGCCAGCAATTCACGCCGACTGCTTTCGCCACTTGCGCCAGTTGTTCGCGCGCCGCCGGCCGATAAACGTCGGTGGACACGACCAGCGGCCGGTGCCCATTGCCCAGCCACTTGGCAAGCTTTCCCGTGGTGGTGGTTTTGCCAGAGCCTTGCAAACCAACAATCAGCCATACCGAAGGTGGCCGCGACGCAAACGCAGGTTTGGCATGCTTGCCAAGCAGTTCCAGCAACTCATCGCGCACGATTTTGAGTACTTGCTGATCTGGCGAGAGTTGCAGCAGGACTTCCGAACCCAAGGCCCTGGCGCGAATGTGGGCGAGGAGCTCGTCCGCAACGTCCACGTTGACGTCGCCATCCAGCAACGCTTCGCGAATTCCGCCCAGCGCGGCATCCAGGTGTTCCTCGGTGAGTTTCCCCTGGCCGCGCAGGTTCTTGAAGACCCGTTGGAATTTTTCCGTGAGAGTTTCAAACATCGTTAGAAGCTTGCCCTTGCGAAGTAACTAAATTCCCGATCTCATCTTAGATTCTAGGAGACGCTTAAGTCGCGGTCAATCGAGGGTCCACAAGTGCCCGAGGAATCGGAACCCGTGCGTGCTCCACCCCAGACAGCGTGGTCATCGGAGTGCGTGAGGGGAGACCCCTCCCCCATTTTTCTGCAACGATGGGGTAATCGGGGCCTGTTTCATCCGGCTGCGCTTCTGGCCTTTTCGTACTATTGTCCGTTGCGGCGCAGATGGCTACCTTGGCTGAACGGCCCTTCCCATGAGAAAACCACGTACTCAGTTGTCCGGAGAGATTCGTCCACAAACGCCGCACCGCGGAGTGCGTCTCTTCGCCATTTTCGGCTTCGGACTGGCTTTGGCCATGTTTGCCGGGGCTAATCCCGCTACGATAAGGGCTGCGCAGGTTAATCAGCTCAAGACCACCCCGCTTTCGGCTTCCGCGCCTAAGCTCTCTGACCATGAAATCGAAGCGCTGCCTTCTATGACTCCGCAGCAGCAAGCCCAACTCCTCATGGAACGCGCCATCAACCATTACGAAGGTGCGATTGAGCTCATCGACAAGAGCGTTCCTTCCTGGTACGGCCACCTCGAGGTTGAAAAGGGCCCTCTCGCCGGCCTACTCAATACTGCGATAAATGCAAATGACCTTCGCGTGCGGGCCGCCTCGCTCGAAGTGACTCTCGCGGGCTATAACTTGCCCAAGAGCCCCTATAGCGTCGATAAGCTGCTCACGCGCTTGGAGAACGAGCCCGATCATCGCGCCTGGCTCCTTTGGATCCTCGGTGTTCTTGGCAATCGCGGCGTAGAAACCTCTCGTCTGGAATTGACCTTTCTCGATCGCATCCACGATCCCGACCAACTGACGCGGACCTATGTCGCAATCGGCTTGGGCCTTCTCGCCACCGACGATGCGATCCCCGCTCTTATTGGCATTTTCCGCGAAGATCCCTCGCCCCAGGTCCGGGAAATGGCCGCTTGCAGCATTGCGCAGTCTGGGATGTTCAGCGAGGCTCAGCGCATGCACGCCGTTCCCGACCTTCTGAAAATGATGGACGATGCCACTCTTGACGCCACCACTCGCTCCTGGGTTTTTCAGGCTTTGCGTGACATTGCTGGCGCGGGAATAGGTTCCGACCCCGCCGCTTGGCGCTCCTGGTGGTCCCAGCACTCCCGCGGCTGATCCACGTCAAACGCGATCTTACTTGCAACGTTTAGGCAGTTAGCTTCGCCGCAACCGTGCGGGCCCGCGAGCATTTTTGGTGCTCAGCGAGCGCGCCCGACGCTATGCGCTCTATTGTGACGAAGAGGTCGCCTGCCCCTTGAACACCGCGTCGATTGCCGCCTGGGCGCATTTCTCGCCGTCGGCGCCGGAGACGCCCATTGCTCCTACGACCTGGCCATCGACCACGATGGGAAGCGCGCCTGGTTGAGGGAAGTCGCGCATGAAGGTCGGCGCCAAATTTTGACCGCTCCGAACCATCTTGTTGGTCTCCGAGGTCGGGCGGCGCCAGCGCAAAGCCGACTTAGCTTTTAGCAGTGCGGTGTCGATCGCGTTCATCGGCGCGCCCTCCATAGCGTGGGACTCGACGAGGTTACCGCCCCAATCTAGAATCGCCATCGCCACGACTTGCTTATTCTGCTCAGCCCAAGCGGTACAGGCGTCCGCCAAGGCGCGTGCGCCGGCACTTGAGATGACCTTGATATCCCTCGTCGCTTGCTTCCCTGACACGGAGCGCGCCTGCTGCTGAGCGTGAGACTGCACGGATAGCAACATCGTCAATCCTGTGACAGTCATTGAAATGATAAGAATTTTCCTCACGGCAATCCTCCTCAAGACCCGTACGCCTTCCTCCGAGCTTTTCGGACAGGCTTTTCGGGCTACCTTTCCGGTTTGAACAATCCCGATGATACCGAATTAAGCGTCACGAACCCATATCTCACCGTCAGCGATGCCGCCTACGGTTCCGGAAATCCGCGTGCTTCCTTCGTGCAGGTGGGTACTTTCGGCGCGCTGGTATAACAGCCCTGGCCGCCTTGACGGGTTAGGTAGACGGGCGCTTTGAAATGAGGCCCGCCTTTTCGCGATTCTTCATAGTTGCACGGCGGAAAAAACCGGGGGCGCCCGCTACGCACCAAGATCAACAATTATCTAGCGCGAAAACCAGCTGCGAATCTCAACGGGCCCTGCTCTGGGGGCAAATTCGTTGTGTCGAGGTTAGGACAAGTGTACGATGCGCGAGCAAGAGGTCCAAATCGCAATATTCGTGTTAACTTCACCCCGTTGATTCCCGCACCCAACGATGTGATGGCTTAGAGGAGGTTTGTATGTGGGAAGATAGCTCTTATTTTTGGCTGGTGCTCTGCAAGAACCATTGGTTCCACATTCGGCACAATCTATTTTTCAGGCACAAAATCCTACTTGCAGAGACAGACGCCTTCACCTCTCGCCCTCCTGTCAACCGCCCCTTCAAGGTCCGATGCGATGAGTGCAAGAAGGAGTATCTCTATAAACCCTCAGAAGTGCTGAGGGTCGAACACGAGCCTCCTGAGTCGTTCGCTCCGCATCCGCTATTTCGAGATGCAGGCACCTCCGCTCATCCGGATGTCGCGGATAGGCCTCCAGACGACACAAGACACTGAGGCTGCTAACCAACTCCTCAGAGACTTAGTCGTTGTGCTGCTCGCGCATCCTTCGCGTCACCAGCGTTGGCGCTCCCGACGTGTTGAAGAGCAAGCCCTTCACCGACACGGTGCCGCTAACGGCCGGCAGCCCGGACCCCGAACCGTCCATGACCAGCATGCCTGAGAGCGTCTCCACGGTGATCGTTGTGACCGCTGGCATCGCACCCGTGAACAGAGGCGAGAGCCCCGTCAAGGTGAACGTGCCCGCGCTCGTATCCACGCTCCCCACCGTACCAGT
>Ga0209158_1000619_pt1 | contig 25548 bp, 22 predicted proteins | sample GraSoiAngelo_140_FD_185897 | JGI IMG/M metagenome (GOLD analysis project Ga0209158, IMG submission 185897) | Grasslands soil microbial communities from the Angelo Coastal Reserve, California, USA - 14_0929_12_30cm (SPAdes) (version 2) | ecosystem: Environmental > Terrestrial > Soil > Grasslands ...
TCGAATCGTCGTAATTGAAGCTGAACTGTGCCTGTCCGCCGTGCTTGCCATTTACATGGCCCTTACCGCCGGCTTCGTGGGCGGTGCCTGCGCATTTGCCGCCGGTGGCGATACCGGAAGTTGCTGTTCTCTCCCGGGTAAAGTAGGTGACAGACGTGCCCGCATGGTTATCCGCATAGGCAATGTCAACGAGATGGTTCGGGTCAATCCCAATCTGGAAAAAGTCAGCGAGACTCCGGTCAGAGCTACCAAGCAGGCCGCCGGTCGAGATCTGCCCCGTGTGGTTGGAGTGGTCGGTGGCTTGGCTCATCGCGAAAACCGGCGAGATCGCATGGCCATTCACGCTCTCCGCAACGAACACGTTCCAATGTGTGTTGGTCGCAGAGACTATGTTCGAATTGCCAGCTACATCGGCCCCGTACCAGGCGATGGCAACGTGGCCGTTGGCGTCAGCCGCAATCCAGGGGAATACATTCGACTTTCCGGCTTGGGACGTGTTCTGGGTCACCTTGATGGCCGGAGACCAGCGCGTCCCGTGATTGTTCGAGAACGAGTAATAGACGTCAGTGTTATCCGACCAGGTGGCGTACACGTACCCGAAGTTGTCCACCGCGAGCGCGGGGAACAGGTTGCCGAGACCGGCCCCCGAAGGACACGTAGAACCCGCACCACAACTGAAAATCTTGTAGTCAGTGAACGAGAGCGTGGGATTGGTGAGACTGACGCCGGTGGCCACGCCCACGTAGGCAGCATTGAAATAGGCGCTACTGTTGTGTGAATTGTCCACGGGATTGTCGGGACCCACAAAGATCTGGTACAGATTGCCGTGGCTTGAACAACTGCTGTTGTCCACCTTGATTTGCCCCGCGATGTTGCCGGTAGGAGGACCGACGCTCGGCTCGGTCGCAGCGTCAATTGCCGCGCCCAGGGCGCCGCTATAGGTCTCGCCTCCATCGCTTGAGCGTTGCACGAAGATTTGGGACGTGGTCCCAAAATCGTGATACTCCATGTAGACGTGGGAAGCATCGTTGAAGCCATTGATCCACATGCGATCGTCGAACGGAACCCCGGCAGTGGCCGGGTTCGGAGTACTGAACGCATCCGCGCGGTTGGTGGAGTTGCTGCCCGTAACTTCCGCTGCTGTGAGGCTGACCACAGCTAGATTTGGAATGTTCATGTTCGAGGGGTCCGGAGCGTTTACGGCAACATCACCGTCGCCGCCTCCCGGCGCCAATCCACTGGCAGTGCAAAACGGGGTTACGAACAGGCCGCAATCAGGCTGACCTTCGTACTTGAACGGCAGGGTTCCGTCAGCGTTCGGGCCGCCGTCTGCAGTCTTATACCAGCGCCACAAGTCAAGACCGCCGGGGACTCCGCGGATGGACTCGACGTAGATTGTGCCCTGCGAGTCCACAGTCATGCTGGGCTCGACAGCCTGTCCTGCTCCCGCGGGCAGGCACAGACTCTCATTGGGGGTGTACTTCGCGGTTCCCGGCCCAACGTACGCTGCGACCGCCTGACCATCCGGGCAGTTGTGCTGACCGGTAGGGTTGCTGGGGGGAGTAGCCTTAGCCACATTGATTCGAATCTGGAAATTGGAGATTCCGGTCGTCGCGTTGAACTTGACAGTATTCCGCAGAAAGTCCCCGTTGGCCGTGGATATGACAAATACCGGGATAGCTGATGGGGCGGTGACTGCACTGTCACGTATGAGCAGGAGGGCGACGCCTCCGGCGGCCTGGCAGTTCGCGGCTATTTGGGCGAACAGCGTAGTCCCGCTCAGATCACGGGTATCGGCGAGACAGATTTGTCCCCTCGTTGCAGTCGGAAAGTCGGTAGGTAAAGCTCCGCCGTTAGAAGCGAAGACGAAGTTCGCGGCTATTGGCGCGCTAATGTCCGTGCCCGCGTTGGAAGTCGTGGACCAGACCGCCGGAATACAGTTCGGGAGCACGGCGCAGCCGACGGTGTTCGCGGGCTGTGGCCCGCCCCCGAGGACATCAACGCTGTTCTGAGCGGCGAGAGGAGTCCCGCTAAGCAGCAATATGGCTCCCCAGAAGGACAACATCAGCAGCTTTCTCATCGCATTTTCCTTTTGCTGTCGCCTGACAGCGAAGCGCGACTGTAACTACGACAAGTGGATGTGGAATAGGTTCAAAACAATTCGTTCCCACGGAAATGAAATAAGCCAATTTGCGTATGAAGCGATGAGCAAGCTAATTTCGCGGAACCGATCGCAATTAACCTGCGATCAGGTGCAGGGTAGTCCGCAGCCCAAAGATGCTGGTAGTGGTACTACGGTTGTCTCGGGAGGCTAGCCTTATCGCGGAGTGGCCACGCAGGCGGTAGATGTGCCGCGCGGGACTTTAGAACCGGACGTGGGAAGAACCAGTGGAACGGCCGCCGATAATCTGAAGGGAATTCCGAGGTATCTCGTAGACACGCTGAACCCCACAAAGCTGCCGCAAGTGCTGGATAAGGTTGTCAACGGCTCCGTGAGCCGCACGTGTGCGTACGGCTTACAGCGTATCAGCGAGAACCAGCTTGTGGGCAGCACTTGGACGCCAAGCTTCTACGGCTACGACGGCCATGGCAACGTGCGTTTCTTGGAGAACACAGCAGGCACTCACGGACACGTACCAGTATGACGCCTTCGACATGCCCATCGCCAGCACCGGAACAACCTCAAACAATTATCTCTACAGCGGCGAGCAGGGCATCCTTCTTTCCGGTACTCTGACAGCTCAGATTGAACGAGAAAGGCAAAGGAGATTTTAGGGCTCACTGGCGCTGAGGATGTGTCGTCCGCCGGAGAAGCCAGTGCCGATTGGCAGAAGACGGACAAACCTCTGCCGCGCGCACGTTAGACCAGGAACAATCTGGCCGATACCCAAGCCCCGTTCTTTCGAGCGGGGCTTCCCTCGTTTCAAACTTTTCGTTACCACTTTTGCCTTCATGCTGACTTGGGCCTTTTGCTACGGCGACGGCCCTCAGTCTCCCGGCGCACGATTTCATATCGTTTGGCTAACTGCTCTAACTCTGCATCTGATAGCTTTTCGATATCGATCAATTCGTTTCGTGCGCTCCCTATGGCCCGGATCACCTCATCCAATTTCAAATGGATGGCACGGGCATCCCGATTTTGCGTATTCTGGATCAGAAAGACCATGAGGAAGGTGACGATTGTCGTTCCAGTATTGATAATAAGCTGCCAAGTATCAGAATAGTGGTATCGTGGACCGAGAGCTGCCCAGACAACAATCGCACCTACCGCCAGACCAAAAGCCCACGGGGAACCGACCAGGACTGCAATCTTCGCTGCAACCTTCCCAAACCAGCCATTAAAGGCATCCCTCGCAACTCTCTTCATCGTTTCCATCTCATCACCTCCCGGCATAGACGGTTGGATGCATTGCTCGCCTGACACGCTGGAAGGAACATACAGTGATGGCCGGATTGCAAGCCACTCTGAAAAGGGCGGTACTAGTACTCGTTAGACTTTCGGCCTATTTATCGAGAGGACAGACAAATAACTGCACATGAGCTTCTTGTCCACGAATCAGGCGACATCTTAGACGCCGAGAACAGGTTGCTTGAAGCCCATCCGGCGGTTTGGAACGAGGACATTGGGCAAGAGTAGCCAGCGGGGTCCCTTGGCACGTTCCCGGAATTTTGTCAGCTCATGCCAACGCTGGGGCAAACCTTCCCCGCAGGAACACAGTCCAAAAACACACCAAGTCACGGATACGAGGTCAGCAGCAAAGGCAAGAAGGCTTATGAAGTTTGATAATGAGCTTCTCCAGTCCCTTCCGAAGGTTCTTCTGCACGAACATCTGGATGGTGTGCTTCGGCCGCGAACTGTGATCGAACTGGCAAAGGACGCTAATTACCAAAACCTGCCGGTGGACGATCCGCAAGCGTTGGCCAAATGGTTCTTTCGCGGCGCGAACCAGGGCAGTCTCGCCAAATACCTGGAAGGCTTTGCTCACACGATTGCGGTAATGCAAACAGAAGAGGCATTACAGCGGGTTGCGTACGAGCAGGCCGAGGATCTTAGCAGAGATGGCGTAGTTTACTTTGAGACCCGGTTCGCGCCGATTTTCCACACGCGTCGAGGATTGACCCATCAACAGGTAGTCTCGGCCACGTTGAAGGGACTGGATCGGGGCCGAAAAGATTTTGGCGTGCATTGCGGTTTGATCATTTGCGCCATGCGCAATATGAATACATCGCTGGAGATGGCGGAACTCGCGGTCGATTTTCGGGAACGTGGAGTGTTGGGCTTCGACCTGGCTGGAGAAGAAGGCGGTTACCCTCCGAAGAAACATGTGGACGCCTTTCACTACATCCAACGCGAAAATTTCAACATCACGGTTCACGCGGGGGAGGGTTACGGGAAGGAATCGATCTGGCAGGCGATCCAGTACTGCGGAGCCCACCGCATCGGGCACGGAACCAGGCTCATCGATGACATAGCCGTGGTGAACGGCAAGGCCGTGAAACTTGGAAATCTGGCTCAATATGTTCTAGATAAGCGGATTCCACTGGAAATCTGCCTGCTCAGCAACGTTCATACGGGCGCAACACCCAGTTTGGCGGAGCATCCGTTTAAGATTCTCTATCAGAAGAAATTTCGCGTCACCTTGAACACGGACAACCGATTGATGAGCAATACGACGATGACTCAGGAATTCGGAGCGGCCGCCAAAACCTTCGGTCTGTCCCTGGATGACTTTGAGAAAATCACGATCAACAGCATGAAAAGTGCTTTTCTGCCCTACGACCGGCGCTGCGATTTCATCTATTCCGTGATCAAGCCAGGCTATGCCAAGATTCGCGCATCACTGGCATCGAAGTAATGAAGTCGAACTCAACCGGCTTCATGCCGATAGAGTTGCCAATGTTTGGGCGAGCACAAGGGCTCCCCGCGCGATGTCCTCTGGAGAAGCAAATTCGTCAGGACGGTGGCTGTATCCATGGCGGCAGGGGATGAACAGCATCGCGACTGGAGCGATGCGCGCAATGAAGAGCGAATCATGATAGGCGCGGCTCACCATGGGGAGAAAACTCACGCTATGCTTTCTGCACGACTGAGTCAGCGCATCGATTACTTCTGGCGCGGAGTCTACCGGCGGGTCTGCATTCAGCAATTCGGTGTGAATCGAGACCTGGCGTTTGTCTGAAATCGCACGGCATACCGTTTCCATCTTCTGCATCACCGCGTCGCGCCGCTGGAGGTCCGTGTCGCGGATGTCCACGCTCAGGTGCACACGGCTGGGAATGCTATTGACGGCGCCTGGAAAAATCTCGCACATTCCAACGGTTGCAACAGTGTCTATCGCTCCGCTGGTGAGCGCCGCATTCTCGATGGCCAGAATCAGTTCCGCAGCAGCGCAAAGTGCGTCCTTGCGATCAGCCATAAGGACTCCACCGGCGTGTCCACCGGAGCCTTCGATAGAAACCCGGAAACTCGCCGGCGCAGCGATATGAGTGACGACGCCGAGTGCGATGCGTTCGCGTTCCAGGATCGGCCCCTGCTCAATGTGCAATTCCACGAATGCCTTGTAGTAGCCAGTTGCCAGCTTTACTGCTGCGAGTTCGCCTGCAAAGCCAGCCGCGAGTCGAACTTGCTCGAGCGATGCTCCATCGCGGTCAGTCAGCTTGCTGGCCGCGTCGGCCGAGCAGGTTCCGGAAAGCAAGCGGCTTCCCAAGCATCCGATGCCAAAGCGCGTTGGTTCTTCCGAAGTGAACACGAGCAATTCAATCGAATGTTTCGGACGAAACCCCGACTGCCGTAATGCCCGCATAGCTTCCAGGCCCCCTAACACTCCCACGACGCCATCGTATCTCCCTGCGTTGGGAATTGCGTCGATGTGCGAGCCCGTGCCGACCACGGACGCCGCGGGATCGGAACCACTCCAACGGGCAAAGGTGTTCCCGATCGCGTCCTGCCGCACGCTGAGTCCGGCCTCTTCGCAGCGCTCCTTCAGCCACGCGCGAGCTTTCAGATCGGTGGGAGTGAAAACAATTCTCGTCACCGCGGGAGCCTCGGCATCAGAAAACGAAGCGAGCGTCTCGATTTCAGAGAGCAGGCGATCCCGGTCGATGACAAGATTCATCGCTGCGCGCCCGCAAGAGGATGCCGGTTCCAATCCTTGTAGATGAGATATTTTGCCGGTACCTTGCCAATCGCTCCGAACCACTGCGGGCACCAGGGTCCCATCCAGATAAAGTCGCCTGCAGTGACTGAATACCACGAGTTGTCGAGTCGATAGATACCACCACCTTCCAACATCATGAGACCATGTTCCATTACATGCATTTCGACCATGCTCAGCGCCGCGCCCGGCTGGTACACCATCGTATTGACCGCAAAATCGAAACTCATCTCATCCGGAAGCAAACACCTGACCTGCAGGTCGGGATCATCTTCCAACGGATGGGAGAGGACAGCCTCTTCGCTCGACACGATTGGACGCGGTGGCCGAACTGAGTCCAGCGCTTGATAGGGCTTTTCGATCACGGCGACCCGGCTGGTCTCTGTGGCTACTACTCGATGTTCGAAGCCTTCTGGCAAGTAAGCGTAACCAAGGACGCCGAGTTTGCTCTGTTTGCCGGCAGCTACAACCTTCACGCTGCCCTCAATTATGAACACAAATCGTTGAGCCGCAGTGCTTCCCAGTTCCCCACCGGCTTCGAATTCAGCGGTGTACTCCGTAAATCTTGCACCCAGGGCTGGACCGACATGCACGATAGCGACGCACTTTCGCATGCCTGGTAGGGTGGTGCGGACAAAAGTATCCGCGGCCAGCAGGAGATGATTGTGTTGGTGAGAACTGCGCGTCTGTCCAAGATTATGCACGGTTCTTCCTTTTCTGAAATACGGGCGACGCCGCCAGCTGATCGAGAAGGTGCAATCCACATTCGATGGCCTTGTCGACATCTTCTGCTATGACCGATTCTGCTGGATCGTGGCTGATCCCGCCCGGTGTTCGCAAGAAAACCATGGCCGCCGGAACCTTTTCTGCCAGGATCATGGCATCGTGACCCGCGCCGCTGACCATGCGATGCGGAACGCATCCCGCCCTTCGGATCGCCAAGTCAATTTCCTTAATGAGAAACCCATCCATTGGCACCGCCTGCTGGCACAACAACACTCTGTGCCGGAGCGTCAATCCGCGGCGCTCGGAAATCTTTTCTGCTTTCCGAATCAGTTCCGAAACGATCTCCGTCCGAATTTGGTCGGAACGGTGGCGTACATCAAGGGTGAGGTGCACCATGCCAGCAATCACGTTTGTCGCTCCCGGTTTAGCCTCGATCTTGCCGACGGTTCCTACCGCCCCCGGGACAGCTTTTGTCGCGCGCTCTACCGCACCGATCCACTCTGCGGCAGCCGCCATTGCGTCATAGCGAAGATGCATCGGAGTCGTCCCTGCATGGTTGGCGCGGCCAACAAATGTGAACTCGACCCGGCTTTGTCCGGCGATGGCCTCGACAACCCCCAGAGGATGGCCGAGTTCCTCCAAGACTGGCCCCTGCTCAATGTGGAATTCAATGTACCCCAGCGTATCGGCGTCTAGACAAGCGCGAGAAATCTCTTCCGGATTTAGTCCGAATTCCTGGATCGCTTTGCGCACGGATATTCCTTGCTCATCTTGACGGTTCAAGAATTCGTCATCGAGCCTGCCCACCAGCGCGCGGCTGCCGATGAAGGGCGCGCCGAAGCGCACACCCTCCTCTTCAGAAAAGCCAACGACTTCGATTCCGAAAGGAAGTTTTCTTCCCTCTAACGCCTCCAGCAGAGTGATGGCCAAGACCACTCCCAAGGTGCCATCATAGGCGCCGGCATTCGGGACCGTATCGAGGTGGGAGCCCAGAATCAAGCGCGGCGAACTGGATTGTTCGCCGGGATAAAATCCACGAAAGTTGCCCGCAGCGTCCACACGAACCTGAGCACCGAAGGGCTCCATCCAGCGGCTGATTTCGCGGTGGCACTCCCCAATGGAGGGAGAAAGGAACGTCCGGCGCGTGCTACCCTCATCGTCACTGAAGCGGGCGAGCCGCTGGCACCGGGTAATGACCTCATCTGCGAGATCTGAATGCTTGCCGGTTCGCTGCACTGGATTCTATCCTTGCCGCTGCAACTCGCCTCGTCTAGAACGAACGGATAAGCTTTCCCGCCGCCCATCCGACAAGCACGAGAGCGATCAGAATTTCCCAACTATACGTATTGCCGTAAGTTGCCACCGGGAAGTGGTTGCTGATCATTAGAACGACGACTGGAACCGCCATGAAGGTATTGTGCTTGGAGCGCAGCTTGGCTTGGGCGCTGAGAGAAGCATCGAACTTGGCGCCGGCTGCTGCCGCGGTGATCATTTTGCGCTGTGCTGGAAGGATTCTGAACCACACGTTGGCGGTCATGATCGTACCGAATATAGCCCCTATGTGAATGTAAGCCGCACGGCCGCTTAGGGCGTGCAACAACCCCCACGAGATCGCAGCCGTCATCACCAGAGCAAACCCCGCAAATGCGGCTTCGGACTTCCCTACAAGCGACCGCGCGGCGAGATCGTAGATGAGCCAGCCGCCGGCAAGAACAGCCAGTCCGATGGCGATACCGCATCCTTGAGAAATATCTGCAACATCGGTATCGATGAGGCCTCCAGTAAAGTAGTACACAAGAAAAAGCAGCACCATTCCACTCAGCCACGTCATGAGCGCTTCCCAGCGGAACCACCGGACTTGCTCGGGCTCGACCTCTAGAGATTGTTTCTTCCCCACCGCGTAAAAGCCGCCGCTGTGAACCATCCACACGGAGGCAGGCGGCGCGCCCGCAGTGGCTTTTTTCTCAAGTTTGCTGAACTGCGCGTCCAGCCACGTGAAGTAATAGGTTTGCCCAACCCACATGATCCCGGCAAAAACGTGGAACCAGCGCACGCCGAGATTAAACCATTCTCTGACGGAAGAAGTCACTTGCTGGACTCCTGGGCAGATTCATACATGCTTCAGCTTCCCCGGTAAGTTGTGTACCCGTTCGGACTCAGCAGTAGCGGAATGTGGAACTGAGATTCGCCCTTCCGCACGCGAAACGTTATTTCGACCACAGGAAACAACGTTTCGGTTTTCTGAGAGGCATAGTGGCTTGCGGTATCGAATGCCAGTCGGTAAAGCCCGTCGGAGAGATCTTCTGTTTCAGGCAGCAATTGGCTGCATCGTCCGTCCCGATCCGTTTGCGCCGAAGCCAGCAGGTGCCAACCGCCGGAGGCTTCCTGCCGTTCCAATCGTACCGGCACGTCGGGCGCTGGCTTGCCAAGGGCAAGATCGAGAATGTGCGTCGAAATCCGTTTCATCCCTGAAGCCATTTTCTTAATCGGATTTGTGTGATCTGCCGCTGCTGCTCGGCGGCTTCGCGAAGTTCGGTTTCTGCATCATTTTGCAGCCGTCGCCGCAGGATCTCCAGAATTTCTGCTGCTGATTTACCGGTCGCGCAGACGATAAAGATACGATCGAACCGCCGCTCGTACTCGCGATTGCCTTCCTCGAGAGCGATCTTAACCGCGGTCTCGGCATCGGCGATTCTTTTTTGCTCATGCGCCGACCACGCTGCCGCTTGCGACGGAGCAAATTGCCGTGCGTTCGACTCCCCGATCCGCGGATGGCTTTGGAACGCTTCCATCCAATCGGATTGGGTCAGATTGTGCCATGTTTCGTCAGATGCTGCTAGCAGAGATGCCTCGTCCACCAGCGGTCTCCGAACGGCCATCCCGCGCGCCCAAGCCTGTGACCCGCAGCACGGCAGGATAGCGCCTATGGCTTGCTCGACCGATTGGCGATTCCAATCCTCCAGCACTGTGCTCACTGTGCCCCTGTGCCTAGCCGGAGCAGGAATTCTTCTACAAGGTTTTTCGCCACCTCTGTGCGATACCTCGCCGTGGATCGAATGTCGTCGATCGGCCGAATCTCTGAGGCCGCTACTTTTCCCGCCAGAGTCACGCGCAGTGAATCGATGCCTCTTCCTTTCACCTCGCGTTCGGTGTCGATCAAGCGAAGTGGAACGGGCGCCACGCTTCCCAGAGCGATGCGGACATCGTCCACCAGGCCGTCCGCAAGCCGCCGGCCCAGTGCCGCGATGCACACCTTGGAGATCGCTTGTGCGCTGCGCGCCCCGACCTTCCGTGCGTGGTGAAGATATTCAGAAAACCGCCTTCGAAGGGACACGGCTCGCACCAGTTCATCAGCGGCCAGCTTGGTGGTTTTGTAACCGGTGTGGAAGCCCAAGTAGGGCACTCGACGCTCGCCCCGAATGGATACGAGGATCAACTCCGCTTCATACACCAGCAACGCAGGCAGCGAATCCGCTGCAGGCGAGGCATTGACGATATTGCCCCCGATGGTTCCGCGATTCTGATTGGCGATTCCTCCGGTCCAGGCAGCGGCGCGAGCTAGCAAAGGAAACTCACGTCCTACGATTTCTTGTTCACGGAGTTCGGTATAGGTACAGCCTGCGCCAATTCGAATTTCATCTGAAAAAACCTCGATACGTCGCAACTCCGGAAGATTCCAAATGTTGACTAACTTCCGCGCGGGCAATTTCCCCGCCGCGTATAGCACCATCACATCCGTGCCACCCGCTATAGGAAGCCATGCACCCGGCTCCTTCGCCAGGAGCGACACGACCGCGTGCAGAGTGCCGGGCGCTATGAGTTGATAATCCTGAGGATCGGACCTCATCTTGTTATCTGGCGGCGCGCCGCATCTGCCACCGCTTCGAAAATCTGCATGTACCCTGTGCAGCGGCACAGATTGCCCGAGAGTCCTTCGCGGATTTCTTCCATCGTCGGCGCAGGCTTCTTGTCCAACAGGTGTAATGCCGCGAGGATCATTCCAGGCGTGCAGATGCCGCATTGCGCTGCGCCGCAATCCAAGAATGCTTGCTGCAGCTTGTGCAAATGGTCGCCGGCGAGCCCCTCAATCGTGAGAATCTGAGCGTCTTTCGCTTGGAGAAGCGGTACGAGGCAACTATTCACCAGGACGCCGTCTATCGATATCGAGCAAGAACCACACTCGCCCTCTCCGCAACCCTCCTTTGGGCCGGTCAATCCGAGGTGTTGGCGCAACACGTCAAGCAATCGTTCCATCGGATAGGCGGATACCGTCTTCCGCTCGCCATTCACCGTGAAGGAGATTTCGCACTTGGCTGAAATTGCAGAGGAGTTGGTCATCGGCGACCGTCGGCGGAAAGTGCCTCGTCTTCCGGCCGGGACCTCGCCGCGAGCATATTGAAAATGTCTTCTGGAAGCAGGGGAACGGAATCGCAAGGCGCGCACAGTGCGTCTCCGACAGCGTTGGCAATGGCCGGGGCTGGACCATCCATTGGGAGCTCGCCGATTCCTTTCGCGCCAAAGGCGCCGTGGATATTGCCTAATTCCTCAAAGAACACCCGGATCGGAGGCAGGTCAGACGATGTCGGCATAATGTAGTTCGTCATTTGGGAGTTCTGCATGCGCCCATTCTGCCAAATCACTTTCTCATAAAGGCTGAGGCCTATAGCCTGAGCGATGCCACCGGTGATTTGTCCTCTAGCAAGGACCGGGTGGAGAACGCGGCCAACTTCCTGCAGCGCGACGAAGTCGTCCACAGATACGCTGTACGCCGTCAGGTCAACAGTGACTGCAGCGATATAAACCGCCCAGGCAAATGCCGCGTATGCTTCTCCGCAGTACTTTTGATCATCCCAGAAAATGCCGGGCGGCGCCTCATAACGTGCCCACGAGCGGAACTCTCCGTGAGAAGCACGATAGTTGCGGCACGCCGCACGAAACTCTTCAGGCGAGTATGAGTCGCCGAGCAAGCCGCACTGCTTCAATGTCTGCTTGATCCCAACGGCCGCCGAATGCACCAGTTTGCCCACGACCATGACCGTGCGTGATGCGACAGTGGGACCGCTGTTCGGGACCTCCATCGTATCCGCTGGGGCAACATCTACGTCTTCATAACGCAGTCCCAGTGTTTCAGCCGCGATTTGCGAGAGAACGGTTTTCGTGCCTTGGCCGAATTCTGTGCTCGAGACCAAAACGCGCACGCTGCCGTCGGCGCAGCCTTCCACACCGACCACAGAACTGAGGTAACGCTCTCCTGATCCGGTGAAGCCCGCCCCGTGCAGGAAAGCTGCTATGCCGATCCCCTTCTTCATGGTTCTGCTCTGATTCTCTTTCGCGAAGCGCTGTTTCTTGGAGCGATAGTCTGAGAGCTCCAGTGCGCGGTCGAGCAGTTTCGCGAGATCGATCGGCTCGCGCACCTCCTGATCGGTAGTTGTCGTTCGTCCCGGCCTCAGAAAGTTCCGCCGTCGCACCTCGATCGGCGAAAGGCCTACTGCCTGCGCAATGCGGTCCATGTGGCGCTCCATGGCAAAGAGGCTTTGCGGTGCTCCGAAACCGCGAAATGCCCCGTGAGGCGGCACGTTGGTGGCGACTGCCTTCGCGCGGATTCGGACATTTGGCCAATAGTAGGGACCGCCGGCGTGAATCGCGCCGCGGGAAAGAACCACGGGCGACAGTGTTGTGTACGCTCCCCCATCAATCGTAAAGTCGATAGTTCCACCCAGGATCTTTCCGTCTTTGGCCACAGCGGTGCGGTGACGCGTGCGCGAGGGGTGCCGCTTTGTGGTAGCGGCCATATCTTCCATGCGGTCATAAATGATCTTCACCGGCCTTCCGGACTTGATCGCCAATAGCGCGGCGTGTCCGGCGATCACCGACGGGTAATCTTCTTTACCCCCAAAAGCCCCTCCTGTCTCCACCTGTACCACACGAACTTTTTCGGCCGGCAGATTGCACAGGTTCATCAACGCTTTATGCACGTAGTAAGGACACTGCAACGAGCCCCACACCGTAATGCCGTTCCCCGGATCAAACACCGCGATCATCCCGTTGTTTTCGATGTAAAGCTGCTCCTGTGCCTCGGTCCTGTATTCCCCTTCCACGATGTAGTCGGCTTTTGCCCAGACGCTTTCGACGTCGCCCTTTTCAATCACATACGTTTTGAATGTATTGTCGGAGCCCCAGATGATCTCAGAGCACCGCTCGCTTTCTTCCATCGTGAAGATGGCCGGCAGAACATCATATTCAATAGATATGGCATTGATGGCCTTCGGCAGCGCGTGGCGATCTGAATGTGCCAGCAATAAAATGGGCTCCTCGGGATGGTTAATGTATTGCTCTGCCAGGCAAGGCTGATCGTCTGCGATGAGCGCGACGCAGTTTTTCCCAGGAATGTCTTTCGCAGACACGATCACGAATTCGTCCCAGGCGATTCCTGGGCCGAACGTGATCTGCTTGATCCTGCCTCGGGGAATCTCACTGCGAACAGTCGCCCCATATAACATGTTCGGCAGAACCATATCGTCGACGTATTGCGCCTGGCCGGTTACCTTGTCGCGTCCTTCTTTTCGCGGAACTGACACGCCAACGATGGGATTGTTATTCATCCGGGACCTTGATCGCCGCCAACCACGGGCGGCACTTAGGGCCAAGAACCGTGATTTGCGATGTGGATAGTGTATGACAGGCGGCTCACACCTGGCTGGAAGTGTTGTGATTTACAAATAGAAAACATATGTGTACTCGATTTGCTGCATGCGCTCACGACTCCGGCCGAAATTCGCGACCGATAGGCACGCCGGGAAACTCGCCTTGCGCAAAGACGAGGGTTCCTCGCAGGTAGGTGGTCTTCACTATCCCGCGCAATGTCTCTCCAAGGTACGGAGAAACTGGATGCCGGTAATGCAGCCGCTCCTTGCTTAGTAAGAACTCGCTGTACGGATCGAATACTACGAGGTCCGCGTCGTATCCTGCGGCAATTCGTCCCTTGCGGAGATGGCATCCGGCTAGCCGCGCGGGGCCTTCCGCCATCCAGTGCGCGATGTCGAGTAGCGAAAATCCGCGGCTGCTTGCCTCGGTCCAGATCACCGGCAGAGCAACAGAAAGGCTTGAAATACCGCCCCAAGCGGTTTTGAAATTACCCTCATCCAGCCGCTTCATCTCCGGGGGACAAGGCGAATGGTCAGTCGCGATCAAGTCGATGATTCCATCTCTTAGTCCTTGCCACAGTTGTTCACGGTTTTCCCGGCTCCGGATTGGTGGCGCGCACTTGTGGAGTGTGGCCCCCTCCCCGATCGTCTCAGAGGCGAGATGCAGATAATGCGGGCAGGTTTCGACACTCACCGGAAGCAACTCGGAGCGAGCGGCGCTCAATTCGCGAAGAGCCTGGCTGGTCGAGAGGTGAACAATGTGTAAGCGGAATTTGTACTGACGGCACAGCGACAACAACAGCCGAATGGCGGACAACTCTGCCTCATCGGGCCGCGACTGGAGGTACGTCGCGTAATGCCTCCAGTCGGCATGCACCAGAGTTTCGGTGACTTTATCGATCGGACCAGGAAGTTCCGCGTGCACCAGCAGTGGCAAGCCCGTCCGCGCAACATGGGGCAAAGCGGCTTTGAGCTGTTGCTCGGTGACCATCGTGAAGCCGTCGATACCTGGATGAACAAGAAAGCACTTGAACCCCAGCACTCCCGCCGCTGCGAGCGCCGCGATGTCGTCCTGATTGTGGTGGACAACGCCGCCCCAGGCCGCCCAGTCTACTCGGCATCGTTCCCGTGCCGCCGCACGCTTCAACTCAAGCCCGAAAACCGAAGTGGTTGCTGGCAGGCAGTTCAAGGGCATATCCACCAGCAAGGTGTAGCCGCCCGCAGCCGCCGCCCGCGTGGCGGTTTCGAACCCCTCCCAATCCGCACGACCGGGATCGTTTATGTGCACATGGGAGTCCACAAGACCCGGAAGAATCGCTGCCTCGCCGAAATCGTGCGTCTCGCCTCGCACGGGGACTCCGTCTGGCGGCACGACGGACTGAATCTGTCCTCCTTCCACCAATATCGCCGCGGGCTGGATTCCGCCGGGAGTAACCACTCGTTGGGAGAGAAAAGCCTGCAAACCGCCTCCTAAGCTTGACTCAAGAGGCAGAGCGTATCGCGTGAGTCATGCTTTTTCAACATTTCGCATTTCCCACCACTGGGTCGTTTCAAGCCAGATTGATTTCATCGCTATTTCCACGCGGTCGAATGCAAGAGAACGTTTTACCAACTTTGATCCCCGGCTTATACTCGCTTTTCAGCGAAGCGGCTGCGTAAGAGCCAATGTTGACTGAAGCGCGCAAGTTCGCAGTTTTCCGGTGCCCAAACGGCACCACCCCATTTTGCTAGAGCGACAACATGGATCAGCCTTTCATGGCGCGTGCCATTCAACTCTCCATCGAGAACGTCCATTCTGATCGGGGCGGACCTTTCGGTGCCGTTATCGTGAAGAATGGCAGCATTATTGCCGAAGGCACGAATCAGGTCACCTCGACGCATGATCCCACCGCACACGCGGAAGTGATCGCCATCCGGGAGGCGTGCCGGAAACTCAGCGTCTTCCAATTACTTGGTTGCGAGATTTACACATCCTGTGAACCCTGCCCCATGTGCCTGGGCGCGATCTATTGGGCCCACTTATCTCGCATTTATTTTGCTACTCACGCCACGGATGCATCCACAGTCGGCTTTGACGATTTGCTGATCTACCGGGAAATCACTCAGCCCTACTCCACACGCCGGATTCCGATGATCCAGATGATGCGCGAAGAGGCTCTAGCAGCGTTTCGGGCGTGGGAAGAAAAACCCAACAAGATAAGTTATTGAGATGCAGAGGGAGCGGCGCTCCAATTTCAACACTGCTCCCTGTGAATTTTCAGGGAGAACTGGCTGGATGCAGGTGAACGATATTAGTCAGGCCTTGTGGGGCAATTCCCGCTGGCTGTGTAAAAGTTCATCCCTGAAGCTTCACATTCACAGCGGCGAAAGCTCATCTTCTTTTTCTTCCCGCCTCTCGTGAACAAATCTCCTCTCCAGAAAATGCCGGGCTAAATCGCGGCCTCCCAGTCCGAACGCCAGCGCCAACCCCAGCATCAGCGCTCCGAAGACAATGGCGAAGGCGACCAGCGTCGTGTGCTCGCCAATACCAAGCTCCTCAAAGCCCATCGAAACCGCAAACACAATAATGATGGTGCGTATGGTCGAAGCAATCAGCCGAGGCGACGGCAGGTCTGCGTTGACGGCTGCCAGCAGCGCCGCGCGCGAAAAGAAGCTGGCGCCGAGCAGCCCGAAGAAGAATACAAACAGAGCCGCGAACAGCCGCGGCAAAAATCCAAAGAAGCGGGCAACGTGCTCCTGCAACCCGACGATCCCGAGCACGCTGACGCCGATCAAAATGAACCCAATCCACGCTACCCAAAAAACGAACCGGCTAAGCAACTCGGTGGAAGAGGGCAATGCGGCCCGTTTTAGCAGTTGCGCGGCGCCCGCGTCCTCAGACAGCTTGTCGAAACGCGCCAGCCGTAGGATGGTACGCAGGATCGATTTCAGGATGTAAGCAATCACCCATCCGAACACCACAACAATCAGCATCCCTGCCAGACGCGGTAGAAATTGCAAAATGCCGTGCACCATGTCCAGCGTGGCCTGTGTCAGTTCTTTGATAATCGTCTGCCACATATTGACCTCACTTCCTCCCGTCCCACATTTCCAGTAAGGACGGCTTTCGCTTCTCGAACGTCACGCAGAGCCTTTCGACATTCGACTCCACTTCCTCGCACGAGGCGTCCCGGTTTTCGAGCAGAAACGTGTGTGCCTTTCCGCGATACAGCGGCACCAAAGCCTGCACGATGTGATCGCGACTCATCACCGCTTTGTGGTACGCCGAAGCAAATTCATACGCTGTGCGCACCCACAGCTCATCTGAATAGCGAAAATCTTCTTCCGGGAAAGCGGCGGCGCGTTGCAATTCGGAGAGAGTGGCCTCGGACAATATCGATTTGAGCACCGGCTCCAATTCGGCCACGCCACGCACAAACATTTCGTGCAGGCGCTTGGGGTTAACGCGCAGCGGCTCTGCGCTTAACTCATGATCGGGACCGATGGTTGGAATCGGCTGCGACTCTGCTTGAACTTGCCACACGGAGCCATTTTGTTCCAGCGACCAGAACAGCACACCCACACTTCGCCGCATCGCCACAACCAAATCGGAAGCAGCGTATTCCACATGCGCTCTCGGTCCGAGAAAGCTCTGCGCGAGTCGGAACCCTCCCGCAATTGCGGAAATCGTGAGATAGATTTCCGCCCCGATTCGGCCTGCCTCTTGCGACCACAAGTCCTGCCCGAGAAAGTGAGTCGCCAGTCGCCCTGAAAATGCAAAATCCAGCGGATAGGGCTCCCGCACGCGGCGTAGATAAAGCGCCCGATTCATAGGATAGAGAAGATTGCGGATCAGCAGACCATCAAACTTGTGACGCCGATATACCGGCGTCACCAGATCAAAGCCGTCCCGTGTGACCGGACGAAGCAATGACTCGATCCACCCCGGTTCGATGTTAGTGGAATCAGGGGCAACCACCGCGCAAGAGCTGGCCTGCAACAGTTCCGCGGCTGCCAGGATTGTATGCAACGCAAGGCTGCTCGAGGGACCACCGGAATACTCTGTGCTGACGCAATGCAGAGTGCGGAGAGCATAGACGTTCGAGACATGTTGCAGATCGCTGATGGAAGCGGCGCGAACCAATTCCTGGCTGCCATCGCGCGAGCCACCGTCCGCGTTGACGATGACGGCGCGCTGCCGGGGAAAGTATTTCAGCAGACCGGCACGGATCGCCTGCACGACTTGACCGACCGTCTTCGCGTCGTTGTACGTCGGCACGCCGATGAGGATGTCGACCTCACCGACGTTAATCAGTTCACGAAGAAAATCATCCGTGAGAATGGTTTCTTCGGGCAAAACGCCTCCTAAATGTCCACGTAGGCCCGGACGCCCTCGTCCGGGCGGAGAGCAAACGCTCGCAACGCGCAGCCTCAATTGGCAAAATCTGCCGAGCTGTGCTCGGCTTGGGCGGGTGAGGACACCCGCCCCTACGCATGCTCGCTAAATCCTTCGCAGCCGGAACCAATAAAACTGATACGGTCCCATGGTTAGAAGATATGGCAAGTCCCCGATTCTCGGGAACGGATTTCTGCCGAACATCTCAATCAGAATATTTCCTTTATAGGGGCGAAGATCAAGTTCTACCGCTTGTGCGGAGTTGGAAAGGTTGTTCACTACCAGAATCGTGTCTTTTCCGAACTGTCGCACATACGCCAGCACGCGATGATTCGCAGGATAGAGAAACTCGATCGTGCCCCGGCCAAAAACCGGCAGCGATTTGCGCGCCCTGATGATGCGCTTCATCCAGGAAAGCAGCGAGTGCTCGAAGCGCTTCTGCGACTGCACATTCACCGCCTGGTACCCGTATACGGGATTGAGCATGAGCGGTGAGTAGAGAGCCTCTGGATCAGCGGCGGAAAAGCCGCCATTCCACCCCCCGTCCCACTGCATAGGCGTGCGTACCCCGTTGCGGTCCCCTAGATTGACGTTATCCCCCATGCCGATTTCATCGCCGTAATAAATAATGGGGGTCCCGGGCAGTGACATGAGAATGCCGTTCATCAGTTCCATGCGGCGGCGGTCATTATCCAGCAGCGGTGCAAGCCGGCGCCGGATTCCGAGGTTCAGGCGCATGCTCTTTTCGCGCGCGTACTCGTCGTACATGTAGTCGCGCTCTATGTCGGTCACCATCTCCAGTGTGAGTTCGTCGTGATTGCGCAAAAAGAGGCACCACTGGCAGTTCTCGGGAATCGCCGGCGTCTGCTGCAGTATCTCAGTAATCGGCTTGCGATCCTCCAGCTTTAGCCCCATGAACATCCGAGGCATCAACGGAAAATTGAACGCCATGTGAAATTCATCGCCGTCCCCGAAATAGGGGCGAAGATCGGCGGGCCACTGATTGGCCTCAGCGAGAAACATTCTTCCCGGAAACTCTCGATCCAGTCGGGTTCGAAAATCCTTCATGATCGCGTGCGTCTCTGGCAGATTTTCGCAATTCGTGCCCTCCCGTTCCACCAGGTAAGGAACCGCGTCCAGGCGGAATGCGTCCACTCCCATTTCCAGCCAGAACTTCATCACGTTCCACATCTCTTCGCGCACGGCAGGGTTGTCGTAGTTCAAATCCGGCTGATGGCTGAAAAAGCGGTGCCAATAGTATTGCTTGGAAACTGGGTCCCAAGCCCAGTTGGAGAGCTCGGTATCCAGAAAGATGATTCGCGTGCCACGATACCGAGTGTCAGTCTCACTCCAGACGTACCAATCCCGTTTCGGGTTGTTAAGCGAACTGCGAGACTCCTGAAACCAAGGATGCTGATTCGAAGTATGGTTCAGCACCATCTCGATGATTACGCGAATGCCGCGTTGGTGGGCCGCTTCGAGGAAGATTTTGAAATCATCTAAAGCGCCATAGCTAGGATGGACCGAGCGGTAATCCGAAATATCGTAGCCGTCATCGCGCAGCGGAGAAGGAAAGAACGGCATCAGCCAGAGAGCATTAATGCCGAGCTCCTGCAGGTAATCCAGTTTCTGCGCGAGTCCGCGGAAATCCCCGACGCCGTCCCCCGTACTGTCATAGAACGCACGGACGTGAACCTGATAGATGATCGCGTCCTTGTACCAGAGCGCGTCCTGGGATAGTGCCAAGAGCTTATTTCTCCTGCTAATTTCGCAGCGGCGGGGTTCCGCAGCCGAGGAATTTTCAATCTACCACATCGGGCTTTGACAGTTGCATTGCGGATGTGCGAAGGTCAATTTTGAAGCTTGCCAGACTGGGATACACTCCGTTCCATGCTCTTTATGGTCATTGAAAGCTTCAAACACGGCAATGTCGGCGCGGCCGGGAAGCGGTTCAAGTTAAGTGGCCGAATGTTGCCCGAGGGCGTCGACTATCAGGCGAGCTGGGTCGATTCGGGAGGCATGCGGTGCTTTCAGATCATGGAAACGCGGGATTCGGAATTACTCAAGACTTGGACCAGCCGCTGGGATGACCTGATCGACTTTGAGATCGTTCCGGTCGAATCGTCTGCTGATTTCTGGGCTAAGGTCCCGCTCGACTGAGCCCGATCCGGCTATCGCAGCAACTCAACAACCTTGCTGATGTCGTTCTCCTGGAATAGCCGAATCCCAGCGACCCCGGCGGCGCCAGCATCCAGGCAGGCTCGAGCATTCTCGAGGGTGATCCCACCCAGCGCGAGCACGGGAATATTTTCGCGGCAAGCGCGGCGGAGATTTTCAAGACTTGCGGGGCCAATTTGCGCAGCGCCTTGTTTCTTAAGTACAGGGCCGAACAAGACAAAGTCGGCTCCGTCTGCTGCCGCACGGCGTACGTCCTCGGGCGAGTGGCAGGAGACGCTGACCGTCACCCGGGCTCGCGTGCCCGTGCCAGGCTCCGCCCAGATAGCTCGCACATGCGATGGAGAAAGATCATCCGAGCGAAGGTGAACGCCATCTGCACCCACGGCGATCGCGATATCTGTGCGCGAATTGATCAGCAAGCGAGTTCCCAACTTCCGGTTCTCGGCTCCCACATTCTTCTGGACGATGCCAACAGCTTCGCGAGCCAGCGCTTCAAGTTCGCGCGCTGAGAGATCCTTTTCGCGCAGCTGAATGAAATCGACTCCGCAGCGTGCAGCGTCAGCGATCTTCTGCAGCAGCAAGCGCCGACGCGCAGCTTCGTCCTCGGAGAACTGCTTGCGATCGGTGATGTAACAGAGCAGCAATGGAGCTTCGAGCCGCCCGCCAGGAGGTTTTTTCCTTGCGAACTTTGCGTGCCTTACTTAACGTTCTTCGCGGTTAGAGATTTTTAGCGTAAACGCCGCTAAGTATCTGTGCGCTCAAGGGTTCGTTTTCGTGATCTCCGGAACCGCTTCTCCTACCCTCTTCGGCTGCAGCGGCCCGAGGTGGTACTTGGTCAGCCCATCGCGCAGATATTCGAAACCCTCTTCTGGCGAGTCAACCATCTTGAACAATTCCATGTCTTGCGGAGAGATAGTGCCAGAATCAGCCAAAGCCTGAAAGTTGATCACGCGATTCCAATATTGGCTGCCATAGATCACAACCAGAATCTTCTTTGCCAATTTCTGAGTCTGAGCCAGGGTAAGGATTTCGAAGAGCTCGTCCAGTGTTCCGAACCCGCCTGGGAAGACACCAGCGCCTTGGCCAGGTACGCGAACCAGAACTTCCGCATAAAAAAGTAATGAAATTCAAAATTCAATGACGGCGTGATGTAAGGGTTCGGGTACTGCTCGAAAGGCAGGTTGATGTTCAATCCGATTGTCTTCCCGCCAGCCTCACGTGCCCCCAGGTTGGCAGCTTCCATAATGCCGGGTCCCCCGCCGGTCGTGACCACGAAACGGTGGCGCCGCGCAGGAATTTCGCGCGACCATTGAGTCAAGAGAAACGCCAGACGGCGCGCCTCCTCGTAGTAACGCGCCATATCCACGGATGTCAGCGCGCGTTTGTGCTCGACTGCTGCCTGTTCGTGACCCAAGCCTTTCTGCAGTTCGGTTAGCGTTTTTTGCGCGTCAGACCGGCTGCGAAATCGTGCCGAGCCAAAAAAAACCACCGTATCCTGAATTTGCTCGCGACGGAAGCGCGACAGCGGCTCGCTATATTCGGCCAGGATGCGCAGAATTCGCCCATCCGGACTGTTGAGAAATGGCTCGTTCTCGTAGGCCAGCGGCGCAGGTTTCAGTTTCTGATCTGTCATGAATTGAGGTCTTTCGATGGATGGCTTAGAAGTTCCAATCGTTCTTCGGCATAGCTAACATTAAGAAGGTCTTATTCGTGATAATGCACGGCTTCCCAGAACCCAATCCAGATATCGAGTAACCCAAGGCCGCTGCACAAGCCCCGCACGAATCCGCTAGAAACAAACGCGCGAAGCCACGGAGAGCCTAGAAGTAAATGATTGTCAGTCCATTCCGGTCGCCACGGCAGGATGACCAGCAGTACACCCGCAGCGGCGCATAGGAAGACGAACATCAGGACAGCCAAGCGTCTCATCCAGAGCTGAACACCTGTGTAGCGATGGGCTTCGGAATCTTGGGGAGATTCATCGAGCACCCCAGCACTATGCGGCAGTTCACTCCCCAGCGAGCCGGGCATCTGATTAAGAGGAACGTTGGGATCGGCGTTCACGCCCTGCCTCCGCGCAAGCGCGCACATCGCGTGCGCCGATTCGAGTCACGACCCATTCGGTCATTTTACGACTTCAGGGCCTTGATGCGCTCCGCCACATCGCGGTAATCGATGTTGCTGCCGTAAACCTCCATAAAGTGGCTCAGGGCAGCGGGTTTATTGCCGGCGTTCTCGTAGGCGGAAGCGAGTTCGTAATTTAAAGCAATGCGGGTTTCTTCGTCGATGCCGGGAAGCTTGAACGCTCGTTCGTACCAACGGATCGCGGCTTCCGGCACGCCTTTGTCGAGGAAGCACTGCGCCAGCCAGGTATATGTCTGCATTGTCTGCGCAAAAGTGTGCCCGCGATCGACAGCCTGGCAGACCTTCTGCAATTCTGCAATGGCTTCATCCAGCAGCCCCATCTCGCGGAACGCGACGCCGAGGTTGTAGTGAGTTTCAGGATCTTCCTGAGCCGCTGCCGTATCTTCTTCCAGCTCCTGCTTCAGCTCTCCGAACATATCGGCAAGGTCCACGCCCGCGCCAGTGCTGAGAGGTGCGGCGGGCTTTTGCGGAGCTAGAGGCCGTATTTTGGCAGGTTGATAAGTAAAGGTCGGAGCGCCAGGCTGGGGGGCAGGCGCAGCAGCGGCTGCGGAAGCCATGGGTGCAGCAGGAGCCGCAGTGGCGGCAACCGCGATAGCCGAGTGCGCAGCCGCCGGTACGGCTTCAACCTGCGTCTGCGGCACGGGCGCGTGCGGCAAGAAACTGTCGCCTAAAGAAGCCTCAAGATCGGAAACGAACTCGCCGAGCACGCCTGCGTGCCCCGGCTGACCGGCCGCTTGCGCAACCTCAGCCATGGCAGGCGCTGGGTGCGGGGTAATTTCCTTGGCGGTTGTTTGCGGGAGGAATCCTTCCCCGAGCGAAGATTCGAGATTGGAAACAAACTCTTTCAGTACACCCGGTTTCTGTTTCGGCATGGGAGGAGGCGTGATCTCCTCCGCTGGGGCCTCCGCCTCTTCTACCGAAACCTCCTCGATAGCCTCCGGCTCAATCCCCGCCACTTGTGCGGTTGCAGCTTCGATTTCCTCGCGCAGTGCTGATACCGTGGCCGCGCTGGGCTTGAGCTTTAGCAGCCTGGCAAACACTGCCCGCGCCTGCTCGATCATCGATTGCGCCAGGTAGAAGCGAATCTCTTCGATGGTCTCCTCGGCGGCTTTGGCCTCAACCGCCACAGGCTTCTTCGCAGAGGCAACTACTTCGGCGGCTGGCGCCGATTCCGGCTCTTCGACGAGTTCGCCGTCCCACTCTTCCGAGATATCGATTTCATCTTCAGCAGGTACCGGAGCCGCCTGCACGTCGAATTCAGTTGTGTCGTGAGATTTAGTTGCGGCGGGGTCGTGCCAGAACAGACCCGAGGCCGCTGGAGCCGGCGCAGGAGCGGCCAAGGACGATGGAGCGGTCACCGCGGCGCTGGCGGCTTCGACCTCCACTGCGGGTTCGACGGCAAGCCCGGCGCGTTCTTCATACTTGCCTGCAATCTCTCCATAGCGATGAGCATCATCGGGATGGCCAGCGTCGTGATAGATAGATTCCAGGGTGCGGCAGCAAACGGCCGCTTCGGCGAAGCGCCCCGCGCGTGTGTGCAATGCCGCCAGGCGCTGGTTCAGGCGCAAATCGCGCGAAGCCTTTGGCAAGGCGGAGAGCAGTGGCCCCAGCGCCTTGGCTGGCATGTTATAGGACACGAAAAGCTCGGCATCGGTGAGCGCCGCCCGAATCGCCAGGGCGATTTCATCTGGATAACGCTGATCAATGAAGGGAGCGGTCGCTTCCAGTTCATCCACCAGAACCGCGCCCTCTTCGGCAGTAATCAGACGAGCACTGGAGGTCGTTCCACCCAAGCGCGCCAGCACCTGCTGATAATTCCGGGTGTGCAACTGGTTCTGCGGCTCTAACTGCGTGAGCTTCAGATAATAATCGCGCGCTTTTTCCAGCTCTCCCGATTGCACGTAGCCGTGCGCCAGCAACTCGTAAACTTCTGTGATGTGGGTTGTATCTCCCGCCTTTTGCAACAGTTCGAGCAATGCTTCCAGGGCCGTGGGATTTTCGCGTACGTGCCCGATGGCCGAATGCAGGCTTTCCAGCACCTTGGCGGAATCACCAGCGAGCAGCCGGTCAGAATGTTGCCGGTAGACCTGCAACATTTCATCAAAACGCCCGGCGGAAACGAGTGCGTTGGCGTACTCTACGATCGCCGTCACGTCGTTGTGGACGTGAGCCAGCTTCGCCGCCAGATTGCCGGCTTCCGGCATTCTTCCACTCTGGATATAGGCTTGCAGGAGGGTGCGGAGCCCATCCGGGTGGGTGTCGAGATCGGCTACTTTTTCCAGATTCTTGATTGCGCCCGCCACATCGCCCGCATCCAGCGCGCTGCGTCCACGCAGCAGCAATGCATAGCTGTTGCCCGGATCGAGCTTCAGCATGCGTTGCACAATTTCTTCAATCGCGTTGGGCTGACCACGTGACCGCAACGTATCAGCAGCAGAAGCAAAAATCTGCATCGCCTCTGTCTTCTTCCCCAGCCGGATATATGCTTCCGCCAAACGCATGCGCATGGCGGTGTTTTCTGGATCCATTTCCAGCGTCTTCTGGAAAATTCGGACCGCCTGCTCTAGATCGCCGGTCTTGAGGAATTCTTCTGCCACCTGCAGATATTGAGCGCGGGCGTCGTTGAACAAGCCCTGCTGCGTATAAAGCTCAGCCAGCCGCAAGACGCTTTCCAGCGCGGGTTTAAGCTTGGTGAGCTTCTTGTACATCGCGATGGCTTTTACTGTGAAACCCTGAGAAGCGTAGGCATCGCCAACGCTCTTGAAGCAGGTAATCGCCTTGTCGTTTTGGCCGAGCCGCGCGTACAGGTCGCCAACCGTGTTCGAGACGGTGAGATCTTTCGGATCAGCCTTCAGGACCTTTTCATACTCAGCGATGGCATTCTGCAGTTTCCCCTGCTGGACAAACTTCTCCGCAGAGCTGAGAGCCTTCTGCTTGTTGAACCCAAAACCAAATGCCATATGAATGCGGACTCCGGCTCCGGTTCCTCCGCCAGCAACAGAGTCGTTCGGGAGTTCACCGGCGGATTCCCACCCTGCGATGAACCTGAGGATCAGTCGCGGATGGTCTTTCGGACAGGGCCATTGTAAGGCGCACGACCGAGAATCGTATGGTTACCAAGGGTTACCGAAAGGGAGTGTACGACCGATTACCTTGGGCACTTGGGGCTTCGTTGCTCGGACCTACAGGAACCACGTGGGGACAGCCGCCCTCTGTCCAGCGAGCGTAGCTCGCCGCTTCCATGATCAATCGAGCACGCCCTGGTGGAAAGTGCCGTTGCGAGCAGTTCGGTTACGCGCGCACAGTAGCTGCCAACAGAAGTAAG
>Ga0209158_1000621_pt1 | contig 25540 bp, 23 predicted proteins | sample GraSoiAngelo_140_FD_185897 | JGI IMG/M metagenome (GOLD analysis project Ga0209158, IMG submission 185897) | Grasslands soil microbial communities from the Angelo Coastal Reserve, California, USA - 14_0929_12_30cm (SPAdes) (version 2) | ecosystem: Environmental > Terrestrial > Soil > Grasslands ...
TGCTGCGCGGGTCGCTGCCGGCGCTGTTCGCCATCGCCATGGGGGGACTGGTGGGAGCGGTCCAGCGAGGGCACGACCTGACGGCGCCGCTCGGGCTGGTCGGAGTCGTGTTCGTGCTGCTGCAGGTCCTCTCGCCGATTCACCACGCCGTCGGCGCCAACCTCGGGAGCCGCACCGCCGCGTGGCTGTACGACCGGCTCACTACCGCCTGCGTCCGTCCGCCCGGCTTGGGCCACCTCGAGAACCCCAAGCTCACCAACGACCTCACGATGGCCCGGGATTTCGATCTCGGCATCACCGGTCCGCCGATGTTCATCTCGATGGACTTCATTGCCGCCGGACTGGTGGAGCTGGTGGGCGGCCTCGCCTCGGCGGTGGTGCTCGCCGCCTACGCGTGGTGGGCCCCGCTGCTGCTCGCGGGCGCGTGGCTCGGTACGCACTGGCTGCTGCGCGAGAGCGCGGTGTGGCGCGACCGTGAGACGGCGGAGGTGCGCGCGGCGCAGCGCCACGCCGACTACGCGTACCGGCTCGCCGTGGATCCCGCGCCCGCCAAGGAAGTGCGGCTGTTCGGGCTGGCCGACTGGGTCATCGAGGAGTTTCGGTCGCGCCGCCGCCGCCTGTTCGAGCTCCGCTGGCAGGCCACGCGGCTGCGCGAGCGCCCGGTGTTCTGGAGCCTGCTGCTCGTGTTGGCCGCGAACGTGGTGGTGTTCTGGTCTCTCGCCGCCGCCGCGACCAGCGGCCACCTCGGGCTCGACCGGCTCGTGACGTTCGCGAGCGCCGCCGTGAGCACGAGCATGATCGCGTTCGGCGGACTATCGTGGGCGCTCGACAGTGCCGCGGCGCCCGCCGCCGCGGTGTTGCGCCTGCAGGAGACGATGGCCGCGGGGGGCGCGCTGACCCGGGGCGAGCGACCGGCCGCGGGAATGCCCGCGCGCGAGATCCGGTTCCGCGATGTCACGTTCGCCTACCCCACCTCTGGCGAGCCGGTGCTCGCGGGTTTCGACCTGGCGATTCCGGCGGGCTCGTCGCTCGCGATCGTCGGCCAAAACGGCGCCGGCAAGACGACCATCGCGAAGCTGCTGTGCCGGCTGTACGATCCCCAGGACGGTGCCATCGAAGTAGACGGTGTCGACCTCCGCACGCTGGCGTTGGAGGCGTGGCGGACACGCTTAGCGGCCGTATTTCAGGACTTCGTGCGCTTCGAGCTGCCGCTGCGTGACAACGTGGCTCCCGCGGGCGCGCCCGACGACCTGATCGAGCAGGCTCTCGCGGAGGCCGGCGCCGCCGGCCTCGCCGGCCTCGACACGGTGCTGTCCCGCGCGTATTCCGGCGGCACGGACCTGTCGGGCGGCCAGTGGCAACGGATCGCGCTGGCGCGAGCGCTGTGCGCCGTGTGGCTCGGAGCCGGGCTGGTGCTGCTCGACGAGCCGACGGCTCAGCTCGACGTGCGCGGCGAGGCCGAGATCTTCGATCGTATCCTCGCCGCCACGCGGCATGTCACGACGATCCTCATCTCGCACCGCTTCTCGACGGTGCGCCACGCCGACCGCATCTGCGTGCTGGAGCACGGCAAGGTGGTCGAGCTCGGCACCCACGAAGAGCTGATAGCGGCGGGCGGCCGTTATCGGACGATGTTCGAGCTGCAAGCGTCACGGTTCGGCGACGACGCCGAGCCGGGAGCGAGCCTCGATGTCCTCGACTGACGACCTGCCTCCCGCTCTGCCCGCCATGTGGCGCGCGCTCAAGCGCGGCTACGAGGCGGCGCCGTTGCTGTTGAGCGTGGCGTTCGGCTTGTCGCTCCTGGCGGCGCTGCCGGACGCGCTGCTGGCGCTGTGGTTCAAGCTGCTGGCCGACGGTGTGCTGGGCGGCCGGCGCGGGCTGGTGACGACCGCCGCCCTGGGGCTGGGCGTGTCGGCGGCGGCCACATGGTTCCTGCGGGTGATCAGCGACCGCACCCAGCGGCGGTTCCGCGACCAGGTGACCATCGCCCTCGAGTCGCACGTGGCGTGGCTGCAGGCATCCGTCGCGACGGTGGAGCACCATGAGCGCCCCGAGTACCTCGATCGCCTCGCGATGCTGCGCAACCAGGTCTTCGTGCTCGACCACATGTACATGTCGCTGTTCACCACCTGCGGCTGGATCCTGCGGCTCGGCGTGACGGTCGCGCTGCTCGTGTCGATCCACCCGGCGCTGGCACTGCTAGCAGCGTTCGCCCTGCCGACGGTGCTCACGTCGGCGTGGCGGCCGGGGGTCGAGCGGGCGGTGGAAGAGCGGGGCGCGTCGGCCAATCGCCTGGCGCGGCACCTGTTCGACGTCGCCACGACTGCGCCGCCTGGCAAAGAGGTCCGCGTGACGGGAATCGGCGCCCGTCTCGTGGCGCAGCGCCGCGCCGCCTGGGAGCGCTGGTACGGACCCGTGGCCCGCACCCGCGCCCGCAGCGCCGTATGGCACGCGCTCGCGTGGGCGGTCTTCGGCGCGGCGTACGTGGGCGCCATCGTGTTCGTGGCGTCGATGCTAGCGTCCCCACCCGGCGAGGTGCTGCTGGTGCTGGCGGCGGGCGCGCGCCTCTCGGCTTACATCGGCGGCACCGTGGGCGAGATCGGCTTCCTGCGCGGCATCTGGCTCGAGGGTTCCAAACGCCTCGCCTGGCTGGAGGATTACGCCGCCTCGCAGGCTCAGGGTGCCGACGCGCCGGTGCCCGAGCGACTGGGAGAAGGCATCCGCTTCGAGCACGTGTCGTTCGCCTATCCCGGCACGGATCGGCTGGTGCTCGACGACGTAGAGCTCCGGCTCGCGCCGGGCGCGGTGGTCGCCATCGTGGGGGAGAACGGCGCCGGCAAGACCACGCTCGTGAAGCTGCTGTGCCGGTTGTATCAGCCGACCAAAGGGCGCATCCTGGTCGACGGCGTGGAGCTGGCACGCGTGCCGCCCGCCACGTGGCGGTCGCGCCTCGCGGGCGCGTTCCAGGACTTTTTCCGGTTCGAGTTCCGGGCGCGTCACACCGTGGGCGTGGGCGACCTGCCGCGCCGCGACGACCGGCCCGCCGTGGCGGCCGCGGTCGAGCGCGCCGGCGCGAGCGACGTCGTGCGGCAGCTCGCGGCCGGGCTCGAGACGCAGCTCGGGCCCACCTGGCCCGAGGGGGTGGAGCTCAGCTTCGGACAGTGGCAGAAGCTGGCGCTCGCGCGGGGATTCATGCGCGAGCGCCCGCTCGTGCTCGTGCTGGACGAGCCCACTGCGGCGCTCGATGCCGAGACGGAGCATGCCTTGTTCGAGCGGTATGCGGCAGCGGCCCGCGGATCCGACGACCGCATCACGATCCTCGTGTCCCACCGCTTCAGCACCGTCCGCATGGCGGACTTCATCGTGGTGTTGCGCGGCTCTCGCCTGGTCGAGTCGGGCACGCACGAGGCGCTGATGGCGCAGGGCGGCCACTACGCCGAGCTGTACCGCATCCAGGCGGCGGCGTATCGCTGAGATCGCCCCAGACCGGGGGCGAACGAAGACGGGGTGCGCGCTACCGAGCCACGCGGGTCGGCACCAGTCTCTGTGAGGTTGTCCCGTCCCCGAGCTGCCCGTGGGCGTTCGATCCCCAGCAGTAGACGGTCGCGCTTGTACCCGTCGCCACCGCGCATGAGTGACCGTTTCCGGGTGCCGGGATGCTCAGCGTGAGGTTGCCGGCGTTGGCAGCCGGCACCAGCCGGTCCAGTGTCGTGTTATCGCCGATCTGGCCGGCTTCGTTTCCGCCCCAGCAGTATCCCTTTCCCGTGGTCGTGACCCCGCAGCTGTGGTCGCCGCCGCCGCTCACGAGGGCGAACTGGATCGCTCCCTGCACGGCCGTCGGTACGAGCTTGCCCACGGTCGTGTTATCGCCCAACTCGCCAGAGCCGTTGTCGCCCCAGCAGTACGCGGCGCCAGCTGGCGTCACGGCGCAGGTATGCACGTACCCTGCGTCCAGGGTGGCAAAGGTGACACCAGCCGGAGCGCCAACCGGGACCGGCACGGGCTTGTCGACAGTGGTGTTGTCGCCCAGCTGGCCGGACGCGTTGGCGCCCCAGCAATACACGACCCCGTTCGTTGCGAGGCCGCAGCTGTGGAAGAAACCGGTGGTGAGAGTTGTGAACGTCACCCCCGCAGGGGCCTGCACGAGCACGGGGCTAAGCTGATCGGCGCCGCTATTGTCGCCGAGCTCCCCGGCAGAGTGCGATCCCCAGCAGTAGGCGCTACCTCCAGTTGCCGCGAGACCGCAGCTGTACCCGGCCCCGGTGCCCACGTAGGCGAATGTGACCCCTGCGGGCGCTGCCACCCGGACAGGAGTCGCTCGGTCGAGGACCGTGCCGTCGCCCACGCGCCCGAACTCGTTCCGGCCCCAACAATAGGCGTCGCCCGTGGACGCCACCGCGCAAGTATGCTGCCCGCCGGCGCTGACGGCCTGGAACGTGACGCCCGCCGGGCCCTGCACCAGCGTCGGGACAAAGCGGTCGGTGTGGGTCCCGTCGCCGAGCTGGCCGCGACCGTTGAATCCCCAGCAGTAGATCGCGCCGTCGGTCGTGACGCCGCAGGTATGAGATCCCTGACCGGCGCCGCCAGCGGCGACCGCGGTAAAGGTCAGCGGGGCGACGATGTTGAATGCGGTGCTAGTTGCGTCGGTGAGGCCGCCGGCGGACACAGCCAGCGTGTAGCCCGTCCCGGGCTTGTCGATGCTCAAATCCGAGAATGTCGCCACACCGTTAGCGGCGGTTGCCGTGGTCGTGCCGGAGAGCGTCCCACCACTCGGGTTGTTGCGAATCGCCACAGTGACGCTGTGCGTGGCCGTCGGCACGGTGTTGCCGAACGCGTCTTGGATTACGACCTGGACTGGCAGGCTGATTGCCCCTGCTGCCGCGGTGCCGGGCGGCTGGACCGTGAAGGCGAGCCGCGTCGCCGGGCCGGGAGCGATGGCGAACGCGGCGCTCGTCGCCCTGCCCAGGCCGGTGGTGTACGCCACAAGCCTGTAACCGGTCCCTGCTCTGTCGATGCTCAGGTTCGCAAAGGTCGCCACGCCGTTCACCGCGCTGACCGTTGCGGTGCCCGAAAGCGTCCCGCGCGCCAGATTCGAATCGATCGCCACCGTGAGGGCATTCGTCGCCGTGGTGACGGTGGCTCCCGTGGCAGTCTGGATGGCGACCTGCACGGCGGGCGCGATCGCGGCGCCGGCGGTCGCATTGCTCGGCTGGACCGTGATCGCGAGCCTCGTCGCCGCTGGCGGGGTCGGACCCTCCCCGCATGCCGCCACCGCCAGAACCATGGCGGGCGCCGCGCACCTGCGCCACGCCCGTGGCCCCACCCGCACTGTATGGACCACACGGCCTCCTTGAACGTCTCAACCTGCACCAGACGCAGCGGCTTGGTAAGTAGGGGGCACCCCAGGCTCGCGCGGCGGCGGTCCGCGGATCCGAATCACGTCCTCGCGTGCTACCGGCTCAGCACCGTGCGCATGGCGGATTTCATCGTCGCGCTCCACGGCTGTCGTCCCGTGACGTTCCAAGACCGCCCCACTAGACTCCGGCATGGAGTTCGACCCGCTCCCCCAGCAGAGTCTCGCCATTGAGGCACCGCTCGGCCCCGTCCTCGTGGTCGCGGGACCCGGCGCGGGAAAGACGTTCTGCCTCATCGCCCGCATCAACCACCTCATCACCACGGTCGGGATCGCGCCCGAGCGCATCTGCGCGGTCACCTTCACGAATCGGGCGGCCGAGGAGATCGCGGTTCGGCTGAAGCACACGCTGCGGGACCGCGCGGCTGCCGTCACGCGGGGCACGATCCACGCGCTGTGCTTGGCCCTGCTCCGGGAGTACGCCGAGGCGGCGGGCCTGCGGAAGGGGTTCGGAGTAGCCGACGAGCAGTATCAGAAGATCATCCTCGGCCGGCTGCACGTGTCGCTGGAGCAGCGGGGCCCGTTGCTGAACCGGTTCGGCCGGCACCGGGTGCAGAACTACGAGTTGACGGTGGACGACGCCCGCCTCTATCGCGAGTACACCAGTTGGCTGGCGCACCGCAACATGCTGGACTTCGACGACCTCGTCACGCAGGCCGAGCGGCTGGTGCGCACGCGGGGGGACATCGCCGACGCGATCGCCGCGCGTTGGGACTATCTCCTGGTGGACGAGTTCCAGGACGTCAACCCGGTCCAGTACGACCTCTTGAAGCGTTTGGCGGCGCCGCACGGCAACTTCTTCGCGGTCGGTGACGACGAACAGTCGATCTTCACCTGGACGGGGGCGGACCCCTATGTGCTGGTGCGGTTCGCCCGCGATTACGGGATCGACCGGCCCGTCGTGCTGGACAAGAACTGCCGCTGCTCGCGCCAGATATTCGAGACCGCGCGGCGCGTGCTCGCGCAGAATCCTCAGCTGTTCGAGAAGCAGCTCACCGCCGAGCAGGACTCACCGCACGAGGTGGGTGCCTTCGGATTCCGAGACGAAGAGGAAGAGGCCTCATGGTTGCTAGAGGATCTCCAGGGCGACCGCGCGGCCTCCGAGCTGGGGTGGGGCGACTACGCGATCCTGTACCGCAAGCACAAGATCGGCGAGTACCTCGAGGGGCGGCTGCTCCGCGCGGGGATCCCGTGCCGCCTGGCGCGGGGCCGCTCGCTGATCGAGGACGACGTCATCAAGTACGTGATCAGCGCGCTGCGGATCGTGCGCGATCCCGCCGACCCCGTCGCGCTCGAGGGGTTCGCGCGGTGCGTGCTTTCACCGCACTTCCTCCAGGAGGTCGAGGCAGCGATTTCCACGCAGGGCTCCGGCGACTTCCTCGCTTCGGTACGCGCGCTCGCCCGGCGCCGGCCGGCGCAGGACCCCGACACGAAGAAGCTGTGGCGGCTCGTCTATCAGGTGGAGAACCTCCGCGCCCTGACCCGGTCGCACCGCGCGTTGGCACCGCTCGTGGATGAGATCTTGTCGCAGAGTGTCGGCCCGTACCGCAACGCGCTGGAGGAGCGGCACGACGAGCTCACCGACCCGGCGGACCTGCCGGATGCCGTCCGCCTCGCCGCGCGGCTCGCGCGCGCGATCGCGGGCGAACGCGGCATCGCCATCGCGCCGCAGGACGGGCTGGAGATCGCCTTACGGGGAATGTTGGCGGCCGCCGGCGTGCGCCACGTGCCGTCCGCGGGTTCTGGGCCCCTAGAACCCCGGGGCACCGCCCCGGGGTTAGCCCACCCTGGCGAGGTTCTGGGAAAGGCGGATGGCGGTGAGCATGGACTGGCGCTCACGCTGTTCAAAGCGCTCCAGCTCTTGGACTCGAGGGGGCTCGATACCGCCCTCGAGCGCTACGTCACGTTCGACTTCGAGACGACGGACACCGAGGTCGCGACGTGCGGCGTCGTCGAGATCGGCGCCGCGCGCGTGGTGCGGGGCGAGATCGTGGACCGGTTTCGCTCGTTGGTTCAGCCGTACCGGCCGATCACGCCTGGGGCGAGCGCGATCCACGGCTACAGCGATGGCGACATCCGGGACGCGCGCTCGTTTGGCGAGGTGTGGCCCGAGTTTCGAGCCTTCATCGGCGACGACATCCTCATCGCGCACAACGGCCAACACTTCGACATTCCCGTACTGCGCCGGCTCGCGGCCGGACGAGACGGCGTGGACAGCCTCGTGTTCTACGACACGCTGCCGCTCGTTCGCTCGCTGTCGCGCGACAGCGGCAAGCTGGAGGACCTCGCGCTGCGCTTCGGCATCGACGGCGGGCGCGCCCATCACGCGTTGGACGACGCGGTGACGCTGGCGCGGGTCTATCGCGAGCTCGAGCGGCGGCGAGGAATTCGCGCGCGCAAAGCCGTCTTGGTCAACCTGCTCGATTACCTGGGGCTAGCGCTGGCATTGGAGCAGGGAGCACGGAGCAAGGAGCAGGCGCTGCTCTTCAACGTTGCGAAGTTTTACACGTTGGGCCGATACAGCGATGCCCTGGCGTTCTACGAGATGGAGCGCCAGCGCAGCGGCGCGCTCGGGGCGCCTCCCGTCGACGAGGTGATCCGGCGGCTCGGCGGGCCCGCGCTCATGACGCGCCTCCGGGCCGAGCCCGATCCGGCTCAGCGCTATCCGGCGGCGGTGGCCCGCCTGCGGGCGCTGATGGACGAGCCCTCACCCCCACCCCCCGACCGCCGCTCCCCGATGGGGAGAGGGGGGACGCTGGACGAGAGCATCGACCGGCTGCTAGAGCGGGTAGCCCTCTCCACGTCGGACGGCATCGAGATCGCGCCCGATCGCGTGAACCTCCTCACGCTGCACTCGACCAAGGGGTTGGAGTTCTCGCGCGTGTACATCGTGGGCGTGGAGGATTACCAGATTCCAGGGCTGCGCGAGATGACGGAGCATCGGCAGGCCGAGATCGAGGAGGCGCGACGGTTGCTGTACGTGGGGATGACGCGGGCGCGGGAGCGGCTGGTGCTGACGCGGGTTGAGCGGCGGTTTGGAATGGATGCGGGGGGGAGTAGCTTCGTCGAGGAGATGGGGTTGGAGGTGCAGGGGGTGGGAGCGGAATAAGGGGGCATACGCTCGCACGGGAGACCGGTCGTGGAATCGACCGCCTTGGCGCCGTTCGCCGGCTGGGAAAATTTCTACGTGATCATCGGCTCGTCGGCCGCGGCGCTGACGGGTCTGCAATTCGTCGTGATCGTCCTGGGTGCCGAGGCGCGCTCGGTGCGCGGCCCCGAGCTGGGCGCCTTCGGCACGCCCACGGTCGTCCATTTCTGCGCCGTCTTGCTCGTCTCGGCGATCCTGAGCGTGCCCTGGCGCGAGCTCGGGAGCGGCGGGCTCGCGCTCGACGCCTGCGGCGTGGCGGGAATCACCTACATGGTGGTCGTCATCCGGCGGGCGCGCGGGCAAAAGCGCTACGTGCCGGTGCTCGAGGACTGGCTGTGGCACTGCGCCTTTCCACTGCTCGCGTACGTGACGCTCCTGGTCGCGGCGCTCGCCCTCCGACGGGATCCCCCGGTGTGCCTCCTGTTGATCGCCGCGACGGCGCTGCTCCTCTTATTCATCAGCATCCACAACGCCTGGGATGCCGTCACCTACTTCGCCGCTCAACAGCCCGAGCACCGCGAGGGTCCCCCCGCCCGGAAGTAGCCCACGTGCCTTTCCGGGCTCTCAGGGAGCGGGTCCGCCGGCCTCGAGCAGCAGTCGGACCTGCGCGAGCAGCTCGCTCGCAGTCCAGGGCTTGGTGACGAACGCCACGCGGGGATCCTGGCCAACGGTCTTCCGGAAGTTCGGCGCGGGAAACCCGCTCATGAACAACACCCTCACCCCGCGCGACTCACCCCGGATGACGTCGTACAGCTCGAACCCGCTGAGCTTGGGCATCACGACGTCGGTGATTATGAGGTGCAGCGCCGCGCGCTGGGCGCGGTAGGCCTCGACCCCCTGCTGACCATCGACCGCGGTGACGACCCGATAGCCGACTTTCGAGAGGAGCTGCTGAGCGGCCATGCGCATCGCTCGATCGTCCTCTACCAGCAGAATCGTCTCCGTCCCGCCGGGCAGGCCTTCCTCGGCTTCGGCCTCGAGCTCCGACATCCCTCGATCGCGGACGGCGGGGAAGTACACCTTCGCCGTAGTTCCCTGCCCGACCTCGCTGTAGATGTGGAGGTATCCGCGGTGCTGCTTCACGAGCCCGTAGGCCATCGACATGCCGAGGCCGGTGCCGACGCCTACCGGTTTGGTGGTGAAGAACGGCTCGAACACCCGAGCCAATGTCTGCGCATCCATCCCCACGCCGGTGTCGCTCAGTGCGACGCTGACGTAGGATCCGGGCTCGACCCAGGCGTGGAGCGGACGATCCGCGGCACCGAGGCGCGCGCGCCGGACTTCGACGTGCAGGGTCCCGCCCTTCGGCATGGCATCCCGGGCGTTGGTCACGAGGTGCAGTAGGATCTGCTTCACCGCGGCGGGATCCGCTTCGACCACGCCGCCTTCCTCGTCCGCCTCGAACTGCACCTCGATGTTCGCCGGAAGCTGGCGGCGCAGCGTATCGAGCGCGTCGCGCACGAACTCGGTGAGCACCAGCGGCTGCAGGTCGAGCACCCGGTGGCGGCTGAAGCCCAAGAGCCGCTGGGCCAGCTCGGCGCCGCGCTGAGCCGTGAGCTTCAGCTCGTCGAGGTCGCGGTTCGGCGGCAGCGATTGGGCCAGCACGGCGGTGCGCGCCAGGATAGCGCTGAGGAGCTCGTTGAACTGCTGGGCGATGGCGCCCGTCAGCCGGCCGATCGTCTCCATCTTCTCGGCCTGCCTCAACGCCCGCTCGCGCGCGAGCTGCGCGGCGATGTCCTCGGCGGTCATCGGCCTCGTTATAGTCCGCCGTGTCGGCGGCGTCAAGCCGAGCGAACCGCGCCCTGCGCCCAGGCTAAGTCGTTGATTTACAACTCCGCGCGTTACCTGTGCACAGGGGTATGGGGTCTTCACAACACACCCTAACGGAGGCGCCTTGATATGCGCGACTCCGCTCCTCACAGGTTGACCGAGCGACGCCAAGCCATCCTCCGCCAGACCAGCGCAGCCCTACGAGGGCAACCGGTCATCTTGTGGCGCGTGGTGAAGGGTATTGCGCTGGCCGAGGTTGCAAGCCCCGCGAATCCGCCGCGGGACGTAATCGAATTCGACGTGGTCGCGGCCCTGCGGGCGTGGGGCGGGGCGGTGGGCGACAGGAGTCTCTGGGTTGTATGCCGCCGGGAGCCGAGCCGCTGGCACGTGGCCCGAGTCCGGAGCGACGTGCCCGCGCCGCCACCTGACGGTGTCGAGCGCCGCAGCCCGGAGCGGTTGGTTCTCGAGCTGGCCGGTCTCTCGCTCGGCGCGCTCGAGCAGATCTGGGCAGTCGCCGACCAAGCGACCGTGTATCTGTGCGGCGCCCTCGCCTTGCTCGAGGCGTGCCTCGAGCGCGTGCGCGCGGCACACGGTCTGACAACCACCACCCGCGCACATCTACTGGCCGATCTCGCGTTCGTCGCGGACGCGATCCAAGGCGGGCTCGACGCCGCGTAGCGAGTCACGGCTTGGCCTTCCCGATCACGGCTTCCAGACCCTCGGGGGCCCGCTTGCGGCACTCCTTCTTTAGGTCTTCCATGTCGGCCGCGAGGAACTTGCCCAGCAGGCCATCCGCGGTGACCTCGAACGCCGGTAGCTCCTTCTTGGCGGAGGTATTGGAATACAGCGCAATGACTGCGCGCCCATCGAACTTGTAGAACGAGTAGGTCGGGTAACGACCGAACAGCCATACGTGAGCAGGTTTCCCGAAGTCGCGTGCCAGACGCGCGAAGTAGCGGTACGCATCGGCGACCAGCGCCGGGATCAAGGGACCGTCCTCGAAATGCTTGCCCAGGGAGAACATGAGCTCGTGGTCCTCGAGATCGGGGAGAAAGGCCTCGAGCGTGGTGCCGGCTCGACCAACGAAGGCCTTGATCGCGGCGTCGTGATTCTCGCGCCAGCGGCGTGAATGGATGAAGCAAAGGGCCAGCGTGGTGGAAGACTCGATGAGATCGTCAAACCGTTGCACGAATCCGGCGAACGGAGCTACGCGGACGATCCCGAAAGGGGGATCAGCGGGTTGAGGAGTCGCGGTCATCGGCTCGACGCTATCCCAGCCGAGCCCGGGCGGCGAGTGCGACGGTTGCGGTGTCGTGAATCGGCGTGGCGACGCGCACCTGCTCGGCAAAGCGGACCACCGCTCCGCTCAGGATATCCAGCTCCGTGGGCCCTCCGGACTCCAGGTCGACCAGAAAGCTCGGCTTCATGGCAGGCGGCAAGCCATCGATCACCGCCAACACCCGGGCGGCTTCGTCGCCGGGGAAGGCGACGCCGCGCGCGCGGCCGACGGCCACGACCTCGCCGATGGCGCGCTCCACGAGGCGCCGCCCCAGCCGGTCGGCGCGGAGCGGCCCGACGGGTGAGCGGGCCAGCCCGCACGCCGCGGCGAGCGCCGTGATGAACACGAACTTCTGCCACAGCTCGACCTGGATGCGATCGGAGGCGCGCGCGTCCACGCCCGCGTCACGGAACGCCGCGGCGATACGCCGCACCCGCTCCGTGATCACGCCGTCGAATTCCCCCACCACGACGACTTGCAGAGGACCGCGTCGCTCCACGCTACCCGGCCCCACACGAACCGCGCTGATCGTCGTGAGGCCTCCGAGCACCGCGGCCGGCGGCACTTTCAAGTGCGCGAGCTGCTCGGCGGTTTCGACTCCGTTCAGCAGCGGCACCACGGTGGTTCCCTGCTGGGCGCAGTGTCGGACGACGGGGGCGATGCCCTCGAGCGAGTAGCTCTTCACGGCGAGGATTGCGAAATCGGCGGGCTGGAGCGTCTCCACCCGGTCCGTCGCGGCGACGCGTGCCTGGAACGCGCCCTCGGGCGTCTTGATCTCGAGGCCTCGCTCGCGCAGCGCCGCGAGCGTCGCTCCCCGAGCGAAGCAGGTGACCTCATGGCCGGCGCGCGCGAGCTGTCCGCCATAGTAGGCCCCCACCGCGCCGGCGCCCAGCACGACGACTTTCACCGTGTACGGTGATCTGTGTCAGTACTCGGCGTAGCCGTCGTCGGGATAGCAGTACAGCCAGCGCTCCTCCGGCTCCGCCGAGGCGACCACCGGATGCCCGCTGGCACGGGCATGCTTTGAGGCATGCTGGTTGGGGGAGCTGTCGCAACACAGCGTGGCGCCGCACTCCTGGCAGGTGCGCAGGTGGACCCACTGCGCGCCCAGCTTCACGCACTCGGCACACTCCCGCCGCTTGGCGTGCCGCACGGTGGTGATCTCAGCGAGATGAGCGCAGCTAGCGTCGGGCATGGGAGACCTCGCTTATGGGATCACGATCATCGGGTCCGTGACCCCGGAGATTACCTGAAATGGCGGTCGGGCGCGAGCGAGGTCGGGTGGACGGCGGTTACGGCGTCGGCACGATTTTCAGGTTAGCGAAGTCGCCGCCGGAGTTGTTTCCCACCCACAGGCCCACCCGTCCGGTGTGGCGATCACTCAACTGGCGCACCACCAGACTGGGCTGCTTCGCGTCGGCGACGAACACGCTCACCTGCGGGCTCGCGACCACCACGCGCACGTGGAACCAGCCGTTCGGATCCGGCGCCGGAGTGACGGGCTGCTCGTACTCCCCGGGGTGCTCGGCTCTCAGCTTCTGCCACGGGTAGGTCGGATGAGAGACATACTGCACGGCGCGCTTGCGCCTTGCCTGGTCGTCGGTCCTGAAGTTGAAGGGGCGAAAGTAGACGGCGTCATACGTGGTATCGTCCACTCCATGAAACGCCACGCCCACAAAGCTCTGTTGCTGTACGTCCTTGCCTCTGATGTCGAGCTCGATCGTGCCGTTACCGAGCTCGATGCCCTGCAGGTAGGCCACGCCGTTGTCGGCGCCTTCGCTGAGGCGCAGGCCGGTCTTCGTCCCATCCTTGAAGCTGCTCACAGAGCGGTTGAAGATGTGCAGGCCCTTGCCGTCGGCAAGCTTCGCCAGATCGGGCTCGAGGGTTCTCTGCTGACCGGAGCCGCGCGACGCGGTGAAGAGGCTAGCCGCGGCAATCACGACGGCGACGGCAAAGCGCCTGTCCATAAGGTCCTCCTTGGGGGTGCGACCCTCTACGATGTCAGGAGCCGACCCGTTTCGTGCCGCAGAATCAAGTCGGTGCAACCGCCCTTTGACTCACCAGAGCGCTTGCGCCGCGTCAGTGCGGCGATAGGATTGAGGCCAATCCCCCCTTCGCGACCGTGTCGGCTCCCGTGCACTTCTGCGCGGACGCCGACACCCCAACCTGGCGGCGCCGCGGGCGACGTGTCACCGTCCCGCGGCCGAACCATCGCCGGCGCAACGACCTACCGCGAATGGCCGAGCTGGCCGCCAATTGGCACGTGGCGTGCAACAGAGCACTGCGCCGCCCGAGGGGAAGGCGTGGCCACTACCTGTAGAGGAGTCCAGAAATGCGTGCATCACGTATTGCAGGGTGGGGGCGGCGCGTTGGGGCGTGGGCGGGCGTGGCGGGGATGGTCACCCTGCTCAGCGCCACGTCCGCGCAGGCACAGCAGCAGGCGATCGACCCGACGTGGCTCAGCTTCGACGCCGCGGCGCGCTCGGCCCGATTCCAGCTCATCGCCGGGCTCACCGGCCTGAACGGGGCGCTCAACTTCAACGGGTTCTCGGACGGTGGTCTCACGTTCGTGGTGCCCGTCGGATGGCGCACCGAGATCGACTTCCGCAACCACGACGGCATGCTGCCGCACAGTGCCGAGGTGATCGCGCCGCAGACGCCGCTCCCGATCCAGCCCGTCGATCCTGCGATCCCGCGGGCTTTCACGCTCAGGCTCGCGGAAGGGCTCATCTCAGAAGCGACGGACACGATGCGGTTCACCGCCCAACCGGCGGGAGACTACCTGATTTTCTGCGGCGTGGCGGGGCACGGCGCCGCGGGGATGTGGATCCGGTTCCAGGTAAGCGCGTCCGCGAAGACGCCCGCGCTGCTCACGCCTGCCCCTGGGAAGCGATGATGCCAATGACGGCCGCTAGTACCACGGCCGTGGCTCTCACGCTCGCCGCGTGCGCCTCGGTGCCCCAGGTCCGCACGGCGGTCAGTCCGGACGGGGGCATCGGCAGCCTGCACAGGCGTACGAGCTGGATCTTCAGAAGACCATCACGGCGATCCTCGCGGGGGTTCGTCGCGCCCCGCGGGGCTAGACGGGCTTCGCCAGCATGGCCCTAGCAGCGCCACCGCAACACTCGAGCGACGTCCGCAACGGGATTCCCTACCGCCGCCTGGGGCGCACCGGGGAAATGGTGTCGCTGATCGGCGTGGGCGGCTATCACCTCGGGAGGCAAGCCGACGAGCAGGAAACCATCCGGATCGTACGCACCGCGGTCGACAGCGGAATCAACTTCCTCGACAACTGCTGGGACTACAACGGTGGGGCAAGCGAGATCCGCATGGGAAAGGCGCTGCGCGACGGCTATCGCGAGAAGGCGTTTCTCATGACCAAGATCGACGGCCGCACCAACGAGAGCGCGGCGCGGCAGATCGACGAGTCGCTACGCCGGCTGCAAACCGATCGCATCGACCTCATGCAGTTCCACGAGGTGATCCGGATGACCGATCCGGAGCGCGTGTTCGGCACGGATGGGGCGCTGGAAGCGGTGGTGGCGGCGCAGCGCGCGGGGAAGATTCGCTACGTCGGATTCACCGGCCACAAGAGTCCCGCCATCCATCTCCGGATGCTTCAAACCGCCCGAGCGCACGGGTTCCGGTTCGACGCGGTGCAGATGCCGTTGAACGTGATGGATGCGCACTACGACAGCTTCGCGAAGCAGGTGGTGCCGGTGCTGGTCGAGCAGGACATCGCCGTACTGGGGATGAAGCCGATGGGCGACCCGTTCGTGCTGGTGAGCGGCACCGTGACCGCCGTGGAATGCCTCCACTACGCCATGAGCCTGCCGACGAGCGTGGTGATCACGGGCTGTGATTCACTGCCGGTGCTCGAGCAGGCGCTGCACGCAGCTCGCAGCTTTCGTCCGCTGAGCGAGGCGGCCGTAGAGGCGCTGCTCGGCAGGACGGCACACGCCGCTAGCGACGGGAAGTACGAGCTGTACAAGACGACCCATCATTTCGATGGGACGTACCAGAATCCACAATGGCTGGGGTGAGACGATGCGCGTGGGTTTCATTGGACTGGGAGCGATGGGCAGCCGCATGGCCAGCCGGTTAGTCGCGGCGCACCATGACGTGGTCGTGTACAACCGGACCCCGGAGCGTGCCCGGCCCTTGGAGCAACGCGGCGCGAAGGTGGCGGCGACGCCGAAACAGCTCGCCGCGGGCACCGACATCGTGTTCTCGAGCGTCGCCAACGACGCCGCGCTGGAACAGGTGATGTTCGGACCCGATGGTGCGCTCGCGGGCGCTCGGGCTGGCACGATCGTTGTCGAGATGAGCACTGTGAACCCACGCGCCTCGCGCCGCCTGCACGAAGCGGCTCGGAGCAAAGGCGTCGCGGTGCTCGACGCTCCCGTTTCCGGGAGCACGGTGCAAGCGGAGCAGGGACAGCTCGTGATGTTCGTGGGGGGCGAGGAGGACGTGTACCAGAGCTGCCAGCCGATCCTCGCGGTGCTAGGCAGCAAGACGTTCTATCTCGGGCCCAGTGGCGCCGGCGCGACCATGAAGCTGTGTGTCAACACGCTGCTGGGGCTGGGGGTCCAGGCGCTGGCCGAGGCTATCGCGCTCGGCGTGAAAGCCGGCCTGCCGCGCGAGCGGTTTCTGCAGGTGCTGGGCGAAACCGCGGTCGTCTCGCCCAGTCAGAAGTCCAAGCTCGAGAACGCCCGCAAGGACGACTACCCCGCGGCGTTCGCGCTGAGGCTGATGTTCAAGGACTTCGGGTTGATCGTGGAGACGGCCATGGAGTGGTCGGTCCCGATGCCCGCGACGGCCGCGGCGGTACAGGTGGCCGCCGCGGAGCACGCCCGACAGTCAGCCGCACACAGTGATGAAGACTTCTCTGTCGTGATCCGAGCGATGGAACGGTTGGCGGGCGTCGCCTGATCGCTGTCGGCTTCCGCACAGTTCTGCTCGACCTTCCGCACCAGATACGCAAGCGTAGCCCGAAGCACGGCTAGCCCTCCAATGGCGAACGCCCGGCAGGGGCGTCACTTGGCGCGACCGGAGCGGTCGCCGGCTGACTGGCACGCGGCGTGCGAAGGGAACTGAGCCATGACAACCGCGATCACGTTGACCTTGCCCGAACTCGCCTACCTGCGCTGCCTGCGCGTCCTGGCGGCGTGGTGGAACCTTGGCTCGAGCGGGGTGCAACCGCGGATGCTCGTGCAGTACGAGGTGCGGCCGTGAAGGCCCTGCACTTCCGCGTCGCGCTCGCAACAGGGGGCGTCGTGGGCCTGCTCGTGCTGCACCTCGGGGCCGCCGGCGCGGCGGGCGCGGCGTCCATGACGGCGCGTGCGCTGGTCGTTTCCGATCAGGCACGCCGCTATCTCACGCTGGCATATGGCTCGCCCACCGAGTTCATGGGCTGCATGATCGGCCAGGTCCGCGGTCCCGTGGTGTTCGTGCAGCGCATCGCTCCCGCCGACGTGGATCCCGTTCACTCGACGCGAACTCACGTGCTGCCGCGTCAGACGTGCGAGGAGGCAGGATGGAACGGGACCGTGGGGATGATCCACAGCCACCCGGGAGGCGAGCGCTGCTTCTATTACTTCCCCGGCACGCAAGTCGCCAGCTCGGACGCCGAGTCGTTCGCGCGACAGCCGTACCCGGTGGACGCGATCATGTGCGGCGACAGCATCGTGTGGATCGGCCGCGATCGCGCCCAACGGCAGGTGCGGCTTGCGGACGGGCCGGCTGTGATGACCCTGGACCACCAGCCCGGGAATCGCGTGCACGCGGGGACCCTGGCGGAGCGGGGAGAATGATCACCCGTATGGGTGCCGGAACGATCACGCTGATCGTGGCGCTGTGCGCGACGAGCGCGTGCATGGGCCCCCTCGCGATCTTCGACACACTGGTGATCAATCGCGCCGGCAGCGGCTACACGCTCGTCGCGTCCGCATCAGGAATGGCGAGCGTGACGAGCGCACCGTTCACGGTGTCCGGAGCCACTGGCAGCGCAGCGCGGGCGCCGTGAGGTTGCGAGCAGTCGTCCTGCTGGCGCTGCCGCTCGCCGCCGGCGGAGCGTTCTTCTGGGGGCCGACCCCGCCGGAAGCGTTGCGAGAGCCGGCCGTGGTGGCCAGCCACGACGGTGTGCTGCAGCTGACGCTCACCGCCGCGCGGGGCGCGACGCAAGTCGGGGGGCGTCGGGTCATCGCCCAGGTATACAACGGGAGTTATCTGCCGCCGACCCTACGCGTGCAACCGGGCGACGTGGTCCGGCTGCGGCTGGTCAATGCGCTCGACGAGACCACGAACCTCCACGTGCACGGATTGGCGGTCTCGCCGCGCGACACGTCCGACAACGCGTTCTTGCACATCGCGCCCGGCCGCGCGCAGGGCTACGAGATCCGCATCCCTGCGAGCCACCCGCCGGGTCTGTACTGGTACCATCCGCACCCTCACGGCCGCTCCGATGAGCAGGTACGCAACGGCATGTCCGGCGCGCTGATCGTCGAGGGCCTGCTCGACCCGTTTCCGGCGCTCCGCGATGTGCACGAGCACGTGCTGCTTCTCAAGGACGCGCAGATCGGGGGCGGGAAAGTCGTGCCTCGCGGGATCGGCGACGACGCCATACGCACGGTGAACGGCATGGTCAACCCCACGATCACGCTCCGTCCGGGCGAGACGCAGCTGTGGCGTATCGGCAATGTGGGAGCGGACCTATACTACCTGCTCACGCTCGATGGACACCGCTTCTACGAGGTGGCACGCGACGGTCACCGCCTCGCCCGCCTGGTGCCGAAGCAGCAGCTGCTGCTCGAGCCGGGGGCGAGAGAGGAAGTCCTGGTGCAGGCAGCCGGCCCCGGGACCTATGCGCTCCGGACCGCCGGCTTCGACACCGGGCCGCAGGGCAACCACTACCCCGGGGCAGTGCTCGCGACCGTGCGTGTGAAGGGTGGCGCGGTCCCACCCCTCGCACTTCCCAAGCGGTTGCTGCCCGTTGCCGACCTACGCCGCCGGATCACGGATCGCCGCACGATCGTGTTCTCCGAATCGGCCGACGGCGACACGTTCTTCGTGGACGGCCGCACCTTCGACCCGAACCGCATCGACACGCGCGTCAAGCTGGGCGCGATCGAAGAGTGGACCATCCGGAACGAGTCCGGCGAGTTGCACGACTTCCACATCCACCAGACGCACTTTCAGGTCACCGAGGTAAACGGTGTCCGCCAACAGTTCGACGGCTATCAGGACATCGTCAACGTGCCGGTGCACGGCGAAGTGAAGGTGATCATCCCGTTCACCGATCCGAACATCGTCGGCAGGTTCGTGTACCACTGCCACCTGCTGTCGCACGAGGACAAGGGGATGATGGCGACGATCGAGGTGATGCCCTGAACTACGAGAGCCCAAAGCGCTCCATGCGCGTGTAGAGCTTGCCCCGGCTCAGACCGAGCAGCTTGGCAGCCTTGGACTTGTTCCGGCCCGTCTGTTTGAGGGCGCCCTCGATGAGCGTGCGCTCCATCGCCTCGAGGTCCACCCCGTGAGCTGGAAAGTCCCCGACCGCAGCTTGAGGGGCTGCGGGGACGGCGGGCAGTGGGGCGCTCGTCGCCGACTCGGCGTGCCAGGGCAGATGTTCGGGATTGATCAGGCCCCCCTCGCACAGAATCAGCGCCCGCTCCACCGCGTTGCGCAACTCGCGCACGTTGCCCGGCCAGGCGTGAGCCAGGAGATGCGCGCGCGCCTCGCGCGAAATCCCCGCGGCCGGCCGCCCGATCACCACCGGCCCGAGCTCCTCCACGAAGTGCTCGAGCAGCGGCAAGATGTCCTCCTGGCGCTCGCGCAGCGGTGGTAGGTGAATCGCGAACACGTGGAGCCGATAGTAGAGATCCTCGCGAAACGCGCCCCTGGTCATCGCCGCCTGCAAGTCGCGGTTCGTCGCGGCGATGACGCGCACGTCGGCCTTGAGCGTCCGGGTGCCGCCGAGGCGCTGAAATTCCCGCTCCTGGAGCACCCGCAAGAGCTTTGCCTGCACCGCGGGGCTCATCTCGCCGACTTCGTCGAGAAATAAGGTCCCACCCCCGGCCTGCTCGAGCCGTCCCGCCCGCGCCGACACGGCCCCGGTGAAGGCACCCTTCTCGTAGCCGAACAGCTCCGACTCGAGCAGCGCCTCCGGGAGCGCTGCGCAGTTCAGGGCGACGAACGGCCCCTCGGCGCGCCGCGACCCGCGGTGGATCAGGTGCGCCACCACCTCCTTGCCCGTCCCCGACTCCCCCGTCAGGAGCACGGTGGTTTCGGCGCCCGCCACTTTGGCGGCTTGACCCAGCACGTCGCGCCATTGTTTGGAGGAGCCGACCGGCGCGTGGGGGCCCGCGGCCTCGAGCTCGGCCGTGAGGCTCGCAACCCGAGCGTCGAGGCGCGCGGCTCGCTCCTGCGCTGCGACCCGCTGCCGCTCCTCCTCCGCCAAGCGCTCGTGTGCGAACGCCAAGGCCACGAGGTCGGCGATCCGCCGCCCCGCTGGCACATCCGCTTCCCTGTACGGATCCGCCGCGCGGGAGAGGAAGTTCAGAAAGCCCAGCACATTGCCTCGCAGGCGAACCGTCAACCGCAGCCACGACGGGTACCCCATCGCAACCCATGGCGGACCGGGGCGCCACTCGAACCGCTCGTCGGCGCCGCTGGAAGCGGTGCGCACCAGGCCCTCGAGCCCCTCGGTCTTCCCCGGCAGGCTCCGGAAGTTGCGAAAGATCGCGAACTCTTCGTGGGCCAATCCGGGCGACGGTGGCGCAAACGACTTCTCCAGCAGCGCCGCACGCGGTTCCTCTTCGGAAACGGCGACCACGCGGTAGTGCTCGCCGTCCTCCGCGACCAGGCCGAACAGGAGGCAATCGTGCGGGACGGTGTGGCGGGCCAGCGCGGAGATCCGGGCAAAAACCTCCCGGACATCGAGGCTTTGCGCCAGGACGTTCAGGAGCGGTCCCAAGGTCTCTTGATCCGAGCCAGCAGCCATCCTCAGGAGATTCTATGCGCTGCCCCGCTGCACGCTAGAAGCGCTGTCGACTCCCGCGCACTTCTGCTCGACATTGGTCAACGTGTGACTCTCCCGTCGCCGCGCCGTCCGTCGTCGCTCGAAGCCGAACCCGCGACACCACAGTGACTTTGGCGCCCGCGCCCGCCCCGCCGCACGGGTGGCACGTCGGGTGCAAAGGCCCGGCGGCGACCACGATTTCACAAACACAGGAGAACACAATGCGAACCACACGGCTCTTGACAGCAGCCTCACTGCTCACGCTCGGGGCCTGCGCCCCGGGGATCAGCGTGCGCACGGCGCTCAGCCCCGACGCGAGCCTCCGCGGGCTGCACACTTTCCGCGTCCAGCCGACACCCCAACCGAAGATCGCGGGCGCGGTCTCATCGACCAACGACCCGATGCTCGTGAACTCGATCTCGAACCGGGCGCTGCGTGCCGACTTGGCGCAGGAGTTCGCGGGCCTCGGCTACGTCGCGAGCGACAGTAACCCCGACTTCTGCGTCGCGTACTACGCCAGCACCAACCAGAAGCTCGACGTCACCTATTGGGATTACGGGTATGCGTGGCGGCCGCACTGGTGGAGCGGGTGGGGACACCGCTGGGGCCGTGGCTGGGGCGGGGACTGGGGAATCCCGAGTGCTCCGACGGTGACTCAATACACCCAGGGAACCGTAATCGTCGATGTGTTCGACCCCAAGACTAAGGACCTGTTGTGGCGGGGCCAGGGGGTCGCCGCGGTCTCGGACAACGAGGCGCTGTACGAGCAGGATCTCAAGAAGACCGTCGAGGCGATCGTGGACAAGTTCCCCGCTGCGTCGAACAGAGTCGCGCTGGCGCAGTGAGGTACGGGATGGGCCGCCGCGCCGCGAGGTCGGACGGATGACCCACGAGAATGTGGAGATCCTGATCGGCAAGCTCGTCACGGACGAGGAGCTGCGGGAAGCGTTTCAGCAGAACCCACACGCGGTGTTGACTTGGCTGCGGCACCAGGGTCTTCAGCTGAGCTCACTCGAGATGGAGGCCCTGACGTCCATCAGCCCATCGGAGCTCAACGCTCTCGCTGACAGGTTCGACGGACGCCTGCAGAAGGCGTCATTGAGGAGAAGTCATATGACACGCACCGGTCAAGACACGGAAACGCTTCCCACGACGCCGCTCGGCACGACCGACATGCGGATCACGCGCGTCGGCTTCGGCGCGTGGGCGATCGGCGGCGGCGGATGGAGTTTCGCCTGGGGCAACCAGGACGATGCGGATTCGATCGCCGCGATCCGCCACGCCGTCGAGCGCCGCATCAACTGGATCGATACGGCGGCGGTGTACGGCCTCGGCCACTCCGAGGAGATCGTCGCCCGCGCGCTGCGCGACATCCCGGTCGACGACCGGCCATACGTCTTCACCAAAGCCGGCCTGGTCTGGGACGAGCACGACCGTGCCACCCCGCCGCGGCGTGTGGGAGACCCCCTCAGCATTCGCCGTGAGGTCGAGGGATCGCTGCGCCGGCTCGACGTCGAGCGCATCGACCTGTATCAGATGCACTGGCCCGCCGAGGACGGCACCCCGCTCGAGGACTACTGGGGCATGCTGCTGCAGCTCAAAGCGGAGGGGAAGGTGCGCGCAGTCGGGCTCTCCAATCACGATGTCGGGCAGCTTGAAGCCGCGGAGCGGCTGGGGCACGTGGACACGCTGCAGCCGCCGCTTTCCGCGATCCACCGGGAGGTCGCGGCGGCGGAGCTGCCGTGGTGCGCGGCGCATCGCACGGGGGTCATCGTGTACAGCCCGATGCAGTCGGGCCTGCTCACGGGCGCCTTCAGCGCCGCGCGCGCGGCCCAACTCGGCGCGGACGACTGGCGCTCCCGCTCCCCCGATTTCACCGGCCAGGGGCTACGCCGCAATCTGGCCCTGGCGGACGCGCTGCGGCCGATCGCGGAGCGGCACGGCGCGACTGTCGCCGCAGTGGCGGTCGCCTGGACGCTCGCCTGGCCCGGTGTGAGCGGCGCGATCGTGGGCGCGCGCTCCCCCGCGCAGGTGGACGGTTGGATCGACGCCGCGAGCCTCGACCTGACCGACGCCGACCTGAACGACGTGGCCGCGGCGATCCTCCGCAGCGGCGCGGGCAGCGGGCCGGTCCGGCCGTGACGGCCATGCGAGTCGTCGGCCGCCGCGCGCTGGCGCTGGCCATCGTCCTGGGGTCGTGGCTTCCCGGGACGGGCCGGAGCCAACAGGTGGACAGCGCGGCGCTCGGGCCCCGGCTGTCACTCGAGACCGTGGTCGCGCGCACGCTTGCCTACAGTCCGGGCGTGACCGGCGCGCTGGGGGCGGTGCGCGACGCCGCCGCCCTGCGGCGCGTCGCGCTGGGCGCGTATCTGCCCAGTCTCTCCCTCATTTCCAGCGCCGCTTGGAGCGATCAGACGACGCTCGGCACCGCCGGGGTGACTCCGGGACTCAGTCCGGCGGGCGGGATGAACACGTATGGCGCCGGTTTCGCGGCCGCGCTCGACGTGTTCACGGGCGGCCGCCGCGGCGCGCAACGCAACTACGCCGAGGCGATCACGCAGGCCGCCGATGCCGGGCTCGTGCAGCAACACTACGCCACGATGCTCGTGGCCAAGCAGGGCTACTTCGAGGTGGTGCGCGCGCACGAGCTGGTGCGCGTCGCCCTCGAGTCCGTCGCCCAGGCCGAGCTGGGCCTCGGCTACGCCCGGGACCGGCTCGCCGCGGGCACCGCCACCCGGGCGGACGTGCTGCTCTCCCAACTGGCCGTCTCGACGGCGCGCCGTCGAGCGCTCGCCGCTCGCGATACGCTCAGCACGGCCGGCGCCACCCTCGGCCGGCTGGTGGGCGCCAACGAACCCGTCGATGCCGAGCCGCTACACGCGCTCGAGCCCGCGCCGCTCGCGCTGGGCGATTCGGGCGTCCTCGCGGCAGCGCCGGCAGCCGCACCGGCCGTCGCGCAGGCGCAAGCGTTGGCGAGCGCGGGCGCCGCCGGCGTGCGGGCTTCGAAGAGCCAATACCTCCCGACTATCGCGGTCGGAGCGGGCTACAACTGGGCGAACGAGTCGCGCGTCCCCGGAGCGCTGCGCTCGGGGTGGGTCGTGGCGTTCACCACGTCGTTCCCGCTGTTCAATGGCTTTGTGCGCGAGGCGTCCGTCACCCAGGCCGAGGCCGCGGCCGAGCTCGCCACGGCGACGTCGGCCGACACGAAGCGCCTGGCGCGCGCCGAAGCGCAGCAGCTGCTCGGCCGCCTGCACGTCGCCGAGCAGGACATCACGCTCACGTGTGAAGCGGTGCGGCTGGCCGGCGAGGATCTGCGCGTCATCCAGGCGCGCTATCGCGCCGGCATCGCCACGATTCTCGACGTGCTCACGTCCCAGACCGCGCTCACACAGGCGGAGCTCGATCTCGGAGCTCGCCACGGCGACGTCGGCCGACACAAAGCGCCTGGCGCGCGCCGAAGCGCAGCAGCTGCTTGGCCGCCTGCACGTCGCCGAGCAGGACATCACGCTCACGCGTGAAGCGGTGCGGCTGGCCGGCGAGGATCTGCGCGTCATCCAGGCGCGCTATCGCGCCGGCATCGCCACGATTCTCGACGTGCTCACGTCCCAGACCGCGCTCACACAGGCGGAGCTCGATCTCGTGAGTGCGCGGTTCACCTATCAGGTCGCGCGCGCTTCGCTCGAAGCGCTGCTCGGCCGAGACCTCTGAGGCTCGAGCCATAATGTGGATCGTTCACGTCGCGCTGCGGCGCCCCTACACCTTCATCTGCGGGGCCATCCTCGTCCTCATCGCCGGGCTGGTGGCGATCATGACGACACCGGTGGACATCTTCCCCGCGATCCCGCTGCCGGTCGCTACGGTGATCTGGCAGTACCAGGGGATGTCGCCTGAAGAGATGGAGCAGCGCGTCGTCACGATCGTCGAACGGTCCTACTCGGCGACGGTCAACGACATCGAGCATATCGAGTCGCAATCGCTCGACGGCGTCGCGGTGATCAAGGTGTTCTTCCAGCCCACCGCGGACGTCGCGACGGGCATTGCGGAGCTCACCGCGGCGTCGCAGAGCAACACCAGGATTCTGCCGCCAGGGATCACGCCGCCCATCATCCTCCGGTTCAACGCGACCGACGTGCCGATCCTCCAGATCGGCGTGGGCTCGAGCACGATGTCGCAAGCCGACTTGAACGACTACGTGTCCAACTTCGTCCGGACGCCGCTGGCGACCGCCCAGGGCTCGACCATTCCGTTCCCCTACGGGGGCGCGCCCCGGCTGATCAACGTCGACCTCGATTTGGCGCGCTTGTATGCCAAGGGACTTTCTCCAGCTGACGTGAGCGCGGCCATCAACGCGGAGAACGTGATCCTGCCCGCCGGGTCGGCGCGCTTGGGCAGCCGGGAATACAGCGTGCGCCTGAACTCGAGCCCCGAGGTCGTCGAGCAGCTCAACGACATGCCGATCAAAGAGGTCAACGGGGCGATCGTCTACATCCGGGACGTCGCCTATGTGCGCGACGGGGCCGGGGTCCAGACTAACATCGTGCGCCAGAACGGGCAGCACGGCACTTACATGAGCGTGCTCAAGAACGGCAGCGCCTCGAGCCTCGCGGTAGTCAACCGTGTGAAGGCGCTGCTCGCGGCGCTCAAGCCCGCGCTGCCCCCGTCGCTCGACATTCAGCTGCTCGTGGACCAGTCGCTATTCGTCCGCGCCTCGATCTCGGGGGTGATCCGCGAGGCGCTGATCGCGGCCTGCCTCACGGCGCTGATGATCCTGCTCTTCCTGGGGAGCTGGCGCAGCACGCTCATCATCGCGACCTCGATTCCGCTCGCCGTGCTGTGCTCGATCATCGGCCTCGCGGCGCTGGGACAGACGCTCAATGTCATGACTTTGAGCGGGCTGGCGCTTGCGATCGG
>Ga0209158_1000622_pt1 | contig 25518 bp, 19 predicted proteins | sample GraSoiAngelo_140_FD_185897 | JGI IMG/M metagenome (GOLD analysis project Ga0209158, IMG submission 185897) | Grasslands soil microbial communities from the Angelo Coastal Reserve, California, USA - 14_0929_12_30cm (SPAdes) (version 2) | ecosystem: Environmental > Terrestrial > Soil > Grasslands ...
GTGACTGGCTGCAACATATTGGGCATCACGTAGTCCTGCGGCCAGAAGTCTTGATAGCCGGAGGTGTGTGAAAGAAGCTGGCGAATGGTTACTTCGTTCGCGCGCGTAAGTCCGGGAAGAAATTTACCGACCTTATCATCGAGCGAAAGTTTGCCCTGTTCCTGCAGAAGCAAAATGCCCGCAGCCGTGAATTGCTTGCTGATGGAGCCAATGCTGAAACGCATTTCGGGCTTCGCCGGTGTGGCAGTATCGAGCCGCGCATTCCCATAGGCGTGCAGATAGGCGATCTGCCCATCCTTTACCACCGCGACGGAGGCGCTTGGTAGGCCCGTTTTGGCGAGCGCGTCGGTAGCCACCTTATCAATCTTGTGCTGCATTTCGGCCGGGAGCTGGTCCTGCGCATTCGCCCTGGCGCAGGAACACGCAAGGATCAAAGTTGCCAAGCGGAAAGCTGAACATAAAATTGCACACCGCATGAAAACCTCCTCCGACAAACTCCGCAGTGTAGCACGGGCCAATCGTGTGGCACTCGGACGCATCGTCCCGTTAGCGGAGCAGGCATTGAACACTTAGCGCAGGGCTGACTTTCAATCTCCAATCAGATCGGCTCTAGGCTTTCTCGACAGTTGGCAACAATGAGCGTGATGTCGTCTTGCTGTTCGTTAGGATTGAATTGCCGAACTTCATCGAGAAGTGATGAAACCAAGGCCTGAGAAGACTCTCCACGATGCCGCTGTAGCGCTTCGATCAGGCGCTGCTCTCCGAATTCCTCTCCGGAATCGTTGAACGATTCGGTCATGCCGTCCGTGTAGAGAACCAGTGTGTCTCCCGGGAATAGCTGTCGCTCCTCCAGCATGCAATCCCAATCCTCAAACAGGCCCAGAACCGTCGCGATGGAGGCGAGCCGTTCCAAAGTGCCATCGCGTCGGAGAAGAAGCGCGGCAAGATGTCCGCAATTCGCGAAGCGCAACCACTTAGTTTTATCGTTATATTCCGCGAAGAAAAATGTTGCGTAGTCGCCGTCGGCCGTATTCTCGTAAAACAGCTGATTCACTGATCGCAAGAACCGCCGCGGCTCGTCTGCGGCAATCGCGCACTGGCTGCGCAGGTTGGCCTGCAGATTGGCCATCAGCAGAGCGCCCGCGATTCCCTTACCTGCGATATCGCCGATCACTAGGACAAGTCGTTCTCGTCCGAGGTCAAGAAAATCGTAGTAATCTCCCCCCACCTCCCGCGCCTGAAGACAAGCTCCAGCATATTCCAGGGTGCGAACCGCTGGCATTCTTTGCGGAAAGGGCCTCGCCTGCACCTGCCGCGCGATTTCCAGGTCGCGCGCGGCGCGCCGTTCGGATTCGAGCTTTTGGGCGATGGTGCGGCGTTGCGATTCCACTCCAAGCGTTAATTCGTCGAAACCAGCAAGGCCGAACGAATTCCCGTCCACATCCTCAAATCGTGTGAAGGTTCCGCCCCATTCCGGTACCTGTGGTGGAAAGTGAAAGCGAACTCCACGACCGCTCCATTCGTTGAACTTGGCGTTGACATCCTCGGTGATAAAGTAGATCCGGGTATCGTGCCCAATGAGTTTGTATTCCTCGGAGTCGGGGGTCGCCAGAGCTAGGGAGAGGCTCGCGTTGCCGTCCGGAGGCGCAATCTCGATCCACCGGCCGCCAGATTCAAAACGTTGATCCACCACTAGCCTGAAGCCAAGCTGGTCAACGTAGAATCGCAGGCTTCGTTCCTGATCGCGAACGAAGATCATGATGAAATGCAGGCAGAAATAGGGATCCTGACTGTCCAAGCGCAGAAGGGATCGGTCAATCCCAAAGGGTAGAGACGAGTCGTCCATCTGCGCGATTATACGTTTGAAGACTGTTTTTCCGGAAGGCCGGCATTGCGCGTGCACTCGGTCCCGAGATGTTGCCCCAGTCCGACGTGTACTCACGAAACCGGACAAGTTCCCCGGTCCCCTTTCGCGCTGAATCCGCTGCGACGATTACGGCGCTTGCTCTGAAGTGCTTAGCGGTAGATGGGGCGGCCGTCGGTAGGAACCGATCTACAAACGATCGTAGGCGACTGATATACTTCGTCGGTGCTCTACGACCAACCTAGCTCTCAAAATGACTCCTCCGCGCGACCCGCCAGGTTGCGACCTCCATCGATCAGGTCCGCTTCTCCGAATTGAGGCGGAGCTGTCCATCCAATCAAGAGAATGCTTTGAGTGTTGGTGAACCGGGGAGGACCGGAACCTCCAACCCGCTGTTAAATCCAGAAACGCTATGAAGAATGAACAGCAGGGTCATCATCTGGTGCAGGCGCAACCCTGATGGATGGTTGAAACGGCGCATAAATCCAATCTACTTCTCCTCAACGATGGCTGCGTCCCACGGCTTCAGTGTTAATTGCAGGCCCTGGGTTACAGGCGCCTGCGAAAGCAAATCCACGCCGGGACGGTAGGCATAGGCAAATGATTGGGCAGCGTTCGAATAGTTTAGGTAGTAGTGCACCATTTTGCCTGAGCGGTTCACACCGTGCTTGACGCGAACCGGCGTCGGCAAGTCCTGATCAGGACCCGTTAACCCTGCCTGTTCCAGAGCATCCAGGATCACACTCTGCTGCAGCTTGTCGCTGAGTACGGTTCCTTCGTACGTCAAGGTGCCTTTACCAAAGGAATTGCGGGTAATGGCTGGATACTTTGCGAAGAAAGGATGATCGTAGTAGGCGATCGGTTTTGCGGTATCTGCGATCAGCATCTCCGCCCATTCGGAAACTCTATTGTCCGCACCGACTTGAAATGGATCATCCTTTAGCGCCAAGGGCCGGAGCAATGAGGAAAACTCCTGGTAGTGCAAGCCTGCGGCCTGGCGTAAAGGTCCCGGCGCCATTTCCCAGCGAACTGTCGAATATTCATTGCAGAATCCGCTCTTAAATGCGAGGACGAGGTTTCCGCCGCCTTTTACATAATCCACAAGTCTCCCAAGCACCTCATCGCTCGCCACATAAAGCGGCGGAACGAGAATCACCTTGTACGCGGAAAGATTTTTACTTTCGGGAAAAACGAAATCCACCCCGACGTTCAACCGGTACAGCGCACTGTACATCTGCCGAAGTATCGTGCGGTAGTTCACACGATCGCTGAACTTCATAAACTCGATGCCGTAATAGGAATCGTCGCTGTAAAGAATCGCGACTTGATTCTGGCGCTGAAGATCGACGATTTCCGGACCGACCCGTCTCAACTCATGCGCCGTGAGGCTCACTTCGTCGTACGCGCGGCCCGGCGTCAGGTCGTGCCCCAACACGCCTTTCCAGTAGGTTTCCTGACCATAATGAATCGAGTGCCAGTGCCAATACTCGACCATGTTGGCGCCTGAAGCGGCGTGTGTATACACATCCAAGCGTAACTGACCATCGTAGGGTGGAAATTGCTCTTTGGAATCCCATCCGATGGCCTCAGCGTTCGTTTCCGTGATCAGGTAATTTGTCTGCTTGAGCGAGCGGACGTAGTCGCCAACGTAAGAAGATGCTTCACCGTCAAACTGGTCCTGCGTTCCGTGATACGGGTTCGCTGCCGCGATGTCGAGCGTCTTGACCACTTCAGGCTCGTTCACTTCCGGGCGAGGAGGCCCCGCAAAGTCATGCATCACAAACTGATCGGGACGCTTGTACTCATTGACGATGGCTGCCTTCCAGGCAAGAAAATCGGTGGTCATCCACTGCGAGTAGCGCTCCCATTCGAGCTTCCATCCAGGGTTGATAATGCCGTCGCGTGGCGGAAGCTCGGACCAATCGTTCAGGCGCTGTCCCCAATAGTTCAGCCCCCAAATCTTGTTGAGATTATCTGTCGTTTTGAATTTTGATTTCAGGTAATCGCCGAACCCAACCTGAACGTCGTGATTTGCCGCACCAGCCGAGGAAGTTTCATTGTCGATCTGGTAGCCGATGATCGCCGGATTGTTCTTGTAATGTTCCAGAATCTTTCGGGTCACGCGTTCGCAATAGAATCTGTAGGTTGGGTTCGAAAGATCCGAGTTTTGCCGATATCCGAAATAGAGATATTGCCCTCCCAGCCGCGTCACGACAATCTCAGGATGTTCTTTATAGAGCCAGGCAGGAATGGAGGCTGTCGGCGTGCCCATGATGACGCGGATGCCGGCCGCGTGGAGCTTTTCTACAGCACGATCCATCCATGCGAATGCAAACTTGCCATCTTCCGGCTCCCACAACCCCCAGCTGAATTCCCCGATACGGACGACGGTTATACCGGCCTTCTGCATGAGCTGCACATCCTGCTCGAGCCGGTCGTAGGGCATATACTCCGGGTAATACGCTACGCCGTACAGCACGGTATCCATGCGATCAGCCCGGAAAGGTTCGCGGGCCTGGGCTTTCCCCGGTAGAGCAGTGCAAAGCAGGCCAAAGAAAACAATCCCTGCTCGAAGACTCCACGAAAGTGCAATGCGATCCCGTTCACAGGGAATCATGACCTACCCTTTCCCGGATTCATCGCCGTTGAATCCCGCAGAACAAAACTCGTCTTGAGCACATATTCGGTTCCCTTTGGATTCGGAGTCTCAAGTTGCACGTCATGCAGCAGCGCCTGAAACGCGAGGCGTCCCAATTCGGTCTGCGACACCTCGATGGTCGTCAGCGGCGGGAGAATGTATCGCGACAGGTGGATATTGTCGAAGCCGATCACCGAAAGATCCTGCGGAACCTCGATCTTCTCGCTGTAGCACTTGTGCATCACCCCAATCGCCGTCGTGTCGTTCGAACACAACACTGCGCTCGGACGCAACGCCCCATTCAACAATTTCGCGAAGGCCTCTTCCCCACCCTCCAGCGTATGGTTGCCGCCGACGATTAACTCCGGATCGCAGGCCAATCCGATCTCGTCCATCGACTGGACAAATGCATCCTTTCGAGCAATGGCGGACTTCAAGGTCAGCGGACCTGTAATGAACGCGATCCTCTCATGGCGCAACGCCGCAAGATGTTGCACCGCCTGCCGGATGCCATTCAGATAATCGATGCCAATATTGCTGACCCGCGGCCGTGGCGGTCCGACGTCCACGAACACCAGCGGCACGTTGCGAAGCTTGAGATCCTCGAGCAGCGATTCTTCCATTCCGAACGTCATGACCGCCACGCCTTCGACTCGGTGTTCCAGCATACGCCGCGCTGAAGTCTTCATGCGCTCGGGATCGTGAACTGTGGAAGTCACTAGGATTTCGTAGTTGTTTTGGAGGGCGGTCTCTTCGAAAACACGTACGCTCTCCGGGAAAAATGGGTTCGTGATTCCTGAAACGATCAATCCAAAAATTCGGCTCCGCCCGGAAACCAGAGCCCGCGCCTGAGTGCTTGGGAAATATCCGAGCTCTTCGATGATTCGCCACACGCGTTTCGCCAATTGGGGTTGCACGCTGGGATGACGATTCATCGGCGCGACACCGTGGCGGTGGAAACTCTTGCGCGTTTGGCGATCTCGCGGATATTCATAGGTCTGTACTCAAAGGTCCGATTAGCGCCTTGTATCGCTCCTCGCACTATTTGCAGTCGTCCGATTGAAAAGCTCCCCGATCGGTTGCGCCACACGACGGCACGGCGTGGCCCCAAAGATCATGCTCGCCACCTTTTTCGATAGGCTTTCCGTTTTTTCTTGCGGGAGAAGCCGCCTGCAAACGATACCCAGTTAAAGAGAGTATCCCGTCAGTGCCTTGGCCAGGCGCAATCAGCTTCGGATCAACCGTCAGCGCGTGAGAATCGCTGGCCGCCACTTCCACGCCATAATAATCATTGGCATCGAACAGATTGTCTTTGCTCTCTCCAAAACCATGGGCAGTTAGGTAAGCGCCGTCCGAAGCGCGCGAAACTCCATACGAAAACCGCGCTGTTCCAGCCACGTAAAAAATGTTGTTGTAAAAAGAGGTGCTGTCTGACCAGCCATGCCAATCCGAAAAAAGCAACAGGTCCACTGAATGATGTGGCCCGACGTAAATAGTGTTGTTGTAAATCAGGCTTTCTTTCACGGGACCGGCGATATTGATGCCGCGCGTGCGGTCATTTTGGCTGATGTTGTAGCGCACTACCGTACCCGTGTTACCGGCGCTTTCTTCAGGCTTATGCCCGCCTTCGTTGCAAATCAGGAGAAAACCACCGTCGTTGTCGTGGCTGTAATTGTACTGGATGACGGTATTGCGGCTATTCCAGTCGGAATCAAAGCCCTCCCCGTCGCGCTGTCCTTTCGTTCCATAAGCCTCGTTGTGCTGAATCACCGTATTGTCGGCGCTCCAGGCCCAGATGGCTACGTTGTATCCATCCGACCTTTGATTGGCATGCCCGACAACGTTGCGTTCGACGATGGCGCCGTCTGTCGCAACCACCACGATGCCATCGCCGCCGATGTCATGCAGGTGGTTTCCCCGAAGCCGCACCTCAAGACTCGGATTCCATCTCGAGCGAACCCACGAATCCGCCCAGCCGAAAATTCCGCTGCGGTCCACGCGGTAAATCTCGTTGTTCTCGATGCGTAAGTCGACAAAGCGGCTCGGTTTCTTGGCGCCCACCGAGGTGTAGTTAATTCCGCCATTCGGCTTGACGTCGTCCACTCCATTCACGTCGTGGATTGTCAGTGAACGAATATAGATGTGGTGTGCGTCGCCATAGTTTTCCAGCGCAACATGAACGCCACGTCGTTCGGCGCGTTGTGGAGCGGTGTTCGTAATCTCAAGGTCCGCAATTTCCCAATACTCCTGGTTTTTCAGCAGAACGGCGTCCTCGAACAAACCTTCGCCGTTGATCACCGGCTTCACTCCGCCGCCATACATCCCAACTGTGATCGGCCGCCCCTCGACCCCCGATCCTTTCGGCCACAATTGTCCATTCCACATGGAGCTGGATTTCAATAGGATGCGCTCACCAGGTAGAAATGTTCTCGCATTCACTTTCTCCAACGACTTCCAAGCGCTCGCTGGACTTGTGCCCACGTTCGAATCGTCACCGGCTCGTGAATCCACGTAATAGATGTTGCTTGGAACGTCAGCACATCCGTCCGGCCTTCTCCCCGCACTGGCATCACCGTTCGAACCAAGGAGAGTGCCGAACAGAACGAAACCGAGAAGGCTCTTCATTCTTCGAGAATTCACCGATAGAGCGATCCTCCTCGACGCGAACCAACGATGCAGAAACCGTGTATTTTCCCGTTCCCGCCCCGGCAGATTCACGATCTCCCCAGGTCGGTGCCTGCCGGGGTCGCGTAGCGGCTCGCTGCACCGCGAACAGATCCTCTCCCTCAAGACGCTTGCGGCCTAGAACGTGAATCGCAGCGCAAACTGGCCGGTTCGCGGAGAGCTATTCGCGCCGGTTACGAAATCCAACGGCTGGCCCGCGCTAGCTTGGGTATGCGAGCCTCCGCAGCCGTTGATTCCAAAGTATCTCGAACACACTGTCCGGCGCGCCTTGCCAGTCATACGTCCAACTGCCCCCCGTAGCTATTTGCGCCGCGCCATCGTCGAAGTTGCTGAGGCTCAATGCGCCTTGGGGATCGTTCTCCGCGCGAAACAGTTCAAAATCATCGAACTCCGTTGAGAATTCCATGGGATGTGCTGCGTAGGAGTTACCTCCGCGGCCGAAGCCTCCCATCGCTCTACGATCGGCCTAAGGACAGGATCGCGCCGCAATGAATCCGGGTCCGTCCGTTCTTCGCCGGCAGTACCGGGCCAGACGCTCAGGATGATTCCGACCGGCACACCGAGCTCCTTGTGCAAGTGGCGCGCAAGAAAGTAGCTCACTGCCGAAAACTTTTTCGCCGTCTCGGGCGAACATACTTCCCACGCCGCTGGCAAGGTGTCTGACTGCGGCGCGACCGCAATTCTCTTTGGAACGGTGAAGAATCTTATTCCTGGATAGTCTGCCTGGAGTATTCCCTTGTCGCCGCCCGTGGCTCCGCTTAGGGCATAGGTCATGTTCGATTGACCCGATGCAACCCAGACTTCGCCTAGCATCACATCGCGGAACACAATTGTCTTCTTGCCTTGGATGATCAATGCGAAGGGACCGCCCACTCGCATCGCAGGCAGGATGACTCGCCAGCTGCCATTGGTGTCCGTAGTGGCTTGTCCGTTGCCAGTTCCAAGGCTGACAGAAATCTTCTCCCCCGGATCGGCCCATCCCCAAATGCGGATTTCTGTTTCTCGCTGTATCACCATGTGATCGCTGAAAATGTGAGACAGCACCGGTTCCGCACAAAGGGGTGAGCGAAGAAACGCGAAGAACATCAAGTAATAAACCAATATTCTAAGACTTTTCATTAAGCTGCATGCTCTCTATTCACGAGCTGAGGGTTTTGCAAATCAAGAGTGAACCACAATTTCGCATCTAAGGCCAGTTTGTCAGCTAAAACGAGTTCAAGAAAAATAGGAGGAAATTGTGGTGAACCGAGGAGGACGCGAACCTCCAACCCGCTGTCACCGCTCCCAATGCTAAGTTATTGATTCGTCTAGCTTCACCTGAATCCCCTCTCCTGCCTCTGCCGCGCAAGGCTCCCCTCTGCTACCATTCCCTTCCATGCGTCGCTACGATTTAAGCTCGCGTGACGAACCCAAGCCCATGACCATACTCCAATTCGTGAATGCCGCTGACATCCCCTGGCTTTCGAAGCTATGCCTCGCTGCAGTGCTCTACTTTTGCAAGATATTCGGTGGGCTTCAGCTCATGAAGCCTGTCACCATAAGGCCTCCTGAGCCTCCTGAGTAGGTAGGTTTTACTGCGGTAGATAAGATCCCCACCGTGGCGGTTACTATCAAAGCGCTCCTGCCAGCAAGCTTACCCGTACTTTCACTCCCTCCTTCCTCGTTCGCCGTAGAACAAACGTAAAACCCTAACCCGCTGTGCTCCCCTCCCTACTCAAAAACTGCGTTTTTATTGTGAATTTTGGTGAACCGGGGAGGACTCGAACCTCCAACCCGCTGATTAAGAGTCAGCTGCTCTACCATTGAGCTACCGGTCCAGTTTGTGTTTAGAATTTTACACGGGCGAAACAATTTTGTCGAACAGCCCGGAAACGGTGATAGGGACTCGGTTTGACTTGTGATAAACAAAGCTGAAGGGCGCCCTCCAGGGTAAGTTCCCGCATTCACAAAAAGACTACCAAACATGACCGGGTCGTCTGCGGGCTGCCAATGGGTCAAGCACACGAGTTTCAAAGATTATCAAAGCGCCGCGCGGCTCGCGCCGGACAATATGAGCGGCCATGTGCATGTCTTCGACGCGCGCGAGGGTGGCATATTCCGAATCTCGCTCAAGTACCAAGTCCAAGCGCACTCGCTCAGCGGCAAGACATCCGAAGACACGGACACCTTCCAAGGAGATTTGTCGAATTGATCCCTTACGAAGGATCGTTGAAGTCTTGTGTTCGAGTCGCCGGAGCCGCGATTTGCAGTTGAGAGGAGAATGATTGTGAGCTTTGCGGACGTCGACGGAGGAACGGAAGTCGCCGTGCTCTGGGAGGACATACCAGAAACCATTCGATCCGAAGATAATGAAATGGGCTGCAAGGAATCTCTACAGAAGCTAGCCGCGCTCATTGAATAATGCCGAAATTCAAAATGCATCACTGCCGAAACGGTTGCCGTCCGCGATAGGCGCCTTAATTTCCGCGCAGTGTGGCGGCTAGACCGAGGGCAACTTCACGCGCTCGGTGCAGATCTCCCGGCTCAAAGGAAATGGCAGAGACCCGCGGATGGCCGCCACCACCAAATTTCTCGGCGAGTGAAGCCAAGTTCTGGTTCGCGGTCGCCTGATTCCACGGGTTCGTGCCCAGTGAAATTTTCGCCCGCACCGCCGAGGCACTGACGCTCACAGAATAAACACACTCCGGATGTAGCAGATAGGGTATGAACTTGTTGTAGCCCTCAAGATCCATGTCGCTGACATCGAAGAAAATGACGCCGCCACGCGCGTCGATCCGTTCGCGCAGAATCTCAATCGACCTGCGATGCCTTTCAAGAAGCGGCCCAAGATGCTTCGCCACCAAGGGCAGCCTCACCATTTCACTCAGCGGGCGGTGGGCCAGATCTGGAATGATTCGTGCGGGCAGGCCGTTCTCTGGCGCAGCTTCAATCACCAAAGCTAGCTGTGTCGCCGGCTCGGTTAGTTCGACAGCCGATTGCGGCGTCGGATACTGCGCCCCATCAATGATGTCGCCCCAATGAATTAAGTCCTCGAGCGGCTTGGTATCGAAGCCAAATTTTTCTTTGGCGATCGTCGCAATGAGCTTGGTGCACGACTTGTAATCCGGCTCGTAAAACATCCGCGGGCCGGGCCGCTTGCGGAATTGCTCGGCGTCGGCCGGCGTGAGAAATGCGCTCTGGTGATGGTCGAACCACCAAGTCACTTTCGACGAATTGGAAAACTTGAAGTCCACGATGACGTTTTCGTCGCCATCGAACAGGCCGGCTTCCCAGGGTTGCGCGGCGCGGTGAGTCATCCCCGTGAAGCTGAACTCTGCGGCCTGGTCAAAGCGTTCGCAATAAAAGCGGTAGAAGAGAGCAGCGGAAGCAGTGCCATCAAAGCAGCGATCGTGAAAACAGAGCCGGACCTTGGTCATAAGTGAGCGGGTTCGCCGCTTCGCCTCCAGACTGGTCGGCAGACAGGGCGGCGAAGCCAACCAAGATGTACGTGGGCGGCAGGATTGTCAAGCAGAAAGGCTTGCCACAATTGGCTTGGGATTTTCAGGCATTCCTCTCGGCACGTGCGCTAATGCAACGGTGCCACTGGTTTGACACTGGTTTACTTACACTGGTTTACTTCGCTTGACTTTCAGCACCGACTAGCCTTACTAACTTTACTACCCCGGCATTCACAATCGATTTGTGTGACCAGGAGGCCGCATGCCCGAAGAAAAGAACTTATTTACGGGGCTTTTTGATTTCTCTTTCAGTCATTTGCTGCTTCGCCGCCTTGTAAAATTATTGTATGCCATCGCCATCCTGTCCGGCGGAATCACGGTGGTCGCCTGCGTCGTGCTCGGCATGCAGCAATCGCCGGCCCAAGGCCTGATCAATCTCGTCGCAGGGATCGTGGCTCTCTTCGTGGGCATTCTGGTTGTGCGCGCCCTGCTTGAGCTAGCGCTGGTCATTCTGCGTATCGCGGAGGGCATCGAGCACGCCACACATCCCGGAAGCTAACGGCGAGACGGGATTGGGACGCACAGGGCTGGCTTGCTCAGACGCCGATGGCGACCCGCGCGTTCATCCGTCGTGTGTCTCCGGCACGTAACGTAAATCTCTGCCCGAAATAGGGAGCCTGCGCCAGAACTTTCTGAAGGTCAAGATCATCCGCATAGCGCCGCTTGGGAATTCGCCGCGCCAGAATGCTGATCTCCAACGGGTCGCGACGAAAGGGATAGGGCTCCAGCCTCGCACCGTTGTTCCCTTCGGGTTGCAGATCCCAATCCACTTCGGTGCCCTGGTAGTCGGCCGGTACCGCATCGATCGTGGCGCCTTCCAAGGGCCCGAGGCAAAAATAAAGGGAGAGGCGGTCTAACGCCTCGAGACGCTGCGCGTTGGCCTGCAACCATTTCTCGTCGACAAAACTTACCTTCGTGGGATCCGCGCGAAGGTCCACTTTCAGCCGCAATTGCTGCAAACGCAGTGTTTGCAAGAAATTACCGACGACAGGAGCCTCGTGAGCCTTCACGGACTTGGCGGAGAATCCCGGCATCGTGGCGCGTGTTCGATCATACAGGCCCGCGCAGTGCAAGCTGACAAGCAGACCGGCGTAGCGGTCCACTTTTACAATGCGTTCGATTCCCCGGTGGTAGAGATCAATGTGCTCCTGCGTGGGCAGGGACATGAAGCTGTAGGGCAAAAAGCTGACGGGGTCGATGCGCGGCTGGAGCTCCCACTCGTTCCAGCCATTGTCGTGCTCCGTGGCAGCGAGTTGGAACGATTCCAAAGGCTCGGGCCTCGCGAAACCTTCATTGCCCAATTCGCGCGCAAAATACCCAGACAGAACCGCGTGGTCCGTCTGGCGAATCAAGATCAGATGATCACCGTGCTCTTGAATGATCATGGCGCTGCCCTCGTTAGCAGCGACGCTTGAAACATACGCCTTCAGAGTTAAACGCATTGGCCCGGCGGGTAGACTGGCCAAGTAATTCTCTTATCGACGATGGTATTATGCCTTCACCTATGCCTCGAATCCAGCACGTTCGCGCGGCTGGCAATTCCTTTCAAAATACCTCCCAAAATCCCAGTGGAGGGGCACTTCGCATGCTTGTAGAATAGAGCCAACACTACGGGAGTGGCGGAACTGGCAGACGCGCAAGACTTAGGAACAAATCCTCGCGTATTGTAAACAAACGACTTGCAGGAAAACAAAGCCAGTTGACTCACCGGACTTCACCGGGCCTTTAGAGACCCTTCTCTCATAGTTAATACATAGACTAAGCGGTTGCCATTGCTTCATTCTTGAGGCGGCTTGCGAGGGCTGTTTGCGCCGGGCGTGGAACTTGCGCTGCGGCGGCGGTTGGTTGCGAACCAGTCACATCTGAAAGGACCTGGAGGCCACCTACTCATTTCGGTGGTCCCCGGCTGACGCCGATGCGCCGTTGGACCTCTCGCAAGAGGGCTTCGTTTCGAAACTCGCCGAGCATACGAAGGATCTGGATATCGGCCTTGTGGTCTCGAATGCTGGCACGCCAAGCCCGGGCGAGTTCCTGAAGCTCGATCGACGGCTACGAAACATCGAGCTGACGCCGTTTCGCGCTCAAGAAAATCCAGTACCCGCTTACGAGACAACTCTGACGTAACAAGATTAGGTAAGGGTTGCCGATTATTACACGCCCAGAGACTCGTATTTTGTTTCCCGCAACAATGTTTCCGGCCAGCGAGGGCACACTTCGCGAATTGAGCTCGGCATATCGGATAAGAGCAGTGTTCCACTATTTTTGTTCGAGTTGTTTCAGTTTGTCCGCTGCATTCTGATTTTTGGGATCGAGCTCGAGGGATTTGCGGTAGTTGGTGATGGCCTGTTGTTTTTGGCCGTCCTTGGCGTATGCTTCGGCCAAACTGTGATAGACGTTGCCTGACTTGGGATATTCCTCGACATTGAGTCTGAAGATGGCGATGGCGTCGGCATTCCGGCCCTTTTCCAGGAGCATGTAGCCGAGCTGATTGAGGGCATGTTCGTCGAAATTATAACCATGGGGATTGGTGCGCTTGAGTTCGCGGTATTGAGCAACGGCAGCATCGACGCCACGATTCACCAAAGTCTCACCGAGATCAGGGACCAGCGGGCGTTTCGGCGCGGCCGGCTCCTTCTCATACAGAATCGCGCGAATTCCTTTCGCCATTTCGCCCAAGTTCGCCCCCGGCGTGTTATTGAAAATCACGATCAGGTCGTGATCGCCCACCAGCCGCTGTTCCAGCGTATTGAACCCGTTGATTCCCCCGCCATGCGAAATCACCGTCTGCCCCGCGCCAGGCTCATCCGTCGGAATTGTCCGAATATCCCAACCATATCCATAGTGCTCCAGGTTCGGCGTAAATAGCCTTTGCTTCAGCTCGTTCGGAACGAGTTTATGCGTGTAAAGCGCCTGGTCCCACTTGTAGAGATCCTCCACGGTCGAATAAAGCGAACCCGCCGCATACGGCAACGACATATCCAGATACGGCGCGTTCTCCACTCCGCCCAACTCCTGCTGATACCCCGTGGCACGATTCGCCAAAATGTCGGCATGGTGGTCGTAGCCGGAATCCTTCATTCCCAGCGGCACGAAAATGCTCTCCTTCAGCAGCGTCTCGTACGTTTTCCCCGTCACGCGCTCGAGTATTGCCCCCAGCAGGAAATATCCGGAGTTGTCGTAGTGAAACTTCGTCCCTGGCTCGAACTGCAAATCGCCGCTGCAGAATTTCTTCGCGAACTCCTCGACCCCATAAGGGTTTCGCGAAACGTCGGCGAAGAAATTCGGTGCGTCTGTATAACTGGGAATCCCGGACGTATGGCTCAGCAGCTGGCTGATGGTGACTTTCGAACCGGTGTCCTGGCGGTAGTAGGGGAGATAGTCGGAGAGGTGGCCGTCGAGCTCAATAGTGCCCTTGGCCACTTGCTGCATGATCAGCATAGAAGTGAATTGTTTGGTGATGGAGCCGAGGCGAAACTTCACCTCCGGCGTGTTCGGGATGTTCCACTCGCGATTAGCCAGGCCATAACCTTTTTTGAAAATGACCTTGTCGTGGTCCGAGACCAGCACCGTGCCGGTGAATGAACAGCAGTCTGCATACTGGGACATGAGCTTATCGATTTTTGCGGCGTTGTCGGGGGTGTCTGCGGCGGAGGCGGACGAAATTTGCCAGAGGAGAGTTAAAAGAAGAACGCGCAGGATGAATTTCTTCATCGTGGCCCTCACATTTAGAGATGGCCTAGCCTGTCAAGTCAGGAGGGATTATATATTCAAGACTGCGACAGTACATCGAGCAATCGCTCAAGGGAACTCGAGCCCCTGGCTGCGAACTCGATGGCCATTGTCAGAAGAGTCCCTACTCGCTCCTGATTTGGGGGCAGAATGGACGATTCACCACGTCCAGAACCTCATCTTTCGATTCCCACACCACCTTTGTGGACTCCGAACAACGCAAGCTCCTTAATTACCATTGCTTTGGCGAATCGCTATTATGCTCAACTTCGCAGCCCAGTAAATTTTTTTGGAACTTTTTGGATATTCAGACGTCTATGTATTACGAGGACTGAGTATGCCAAAATCTGACTCACTCCAGGGTTCACTCGATTTGCTGGTGCTAAAGATTCTCTCGCGCCGGGCGCGGCTGCATGGCTACGCCATCATGTCGGCAATTCAGAACATGTCCGGCGAAGTGCTGCGCGTGGAGGAAGGTTCGCTGTACCCGGCGCTTCACCGCATGGAGGAAGCAGGCTGGATTCGCGCGGAATGGATCACCAAAGACTCCGGGAAGCGGGCGCGCATGTATGAATTGACTGCGGCGGGCAGGAAGCAGCTTGGCACCGAAGAGTCGCGCTGGCAAGCGGTGACTTCCGCAATCAATCGCGTTCTACGGGAGGCCTGATATGCCGCTGTGGTCACGGTTAGCCAATTTTCTTCGCGGCGATCGTTTGAATCGTGAAATCGACGAAGAATTTCAGTCGCACATTGAAGAAGCGATCGAGCACGGCCGCGACCCCGCTGAAGCCCGAAAAGCGTTCGGCTCCGCGCTGCGGCACCGCGAGGAGAGCCGCGATATCCGGCTAGTGGCGTGGCTTGAATCGTTGCGCGCGGACGCGGTGTTCGGCTGGCGGCAGCTTAATAAGACCAGGGTCACGTCTCTCGCGGCAATCTTGTCCCTGGCACTGGCAATCGGTGCATGTACATCTGCATTCCGGTTGATCGACGCCCTGCTACTGCGTCCCTTGCCCGTGGCGAACGCTGAGCGTCTGTACGATTTGTCACGGCAAGGGATAGGTCCCGATAACAAGCCGCAGACGTTCGATGGCTGGGCTTATCCGGACTTCCAATTGATGCGGGCTGCGGTTGCAAATCAGGCCGAGTTGATCGCCGTCTCGTATGCCGAGCCGATCGATCTGACTTACAAGTCAGACGAGGAGACGGAAAGCGCGTACCTGCAATGTGTTTCCGGTTGGATGTTCCCCACGCTGGGTATTCGGCCTGCCTTAGGGAGAGTTTTTACAGAAAACGACGATCTCATGCCTGGCGGGCATCCTTATGCCGTGCTGTCGCACGATTACTGGACGCACCGCTTTGGCCAGGATCCTGGCGTGATAGGCCGTACCTTCCGACTGGGCAACACAATTTACGAGATCACCGGCGTCGCGGAGGCACCCTTTACCGGCACCGAGCCCGGCACGATAGTCGATATTTTCGTGCCCATCATGATGCATCCCGGCGTGACGCGCAAAGACTGGACCTGGCACAGAACGTTGTTCATGCCAAAACCGGGGGCGCTGGAAAATGACAGAGCAGCCCTCGAATCGATCCGGCAAAAACTGCAGGCAACTTCTCGCGCATTCGAGGAAGAGCGAGCCAAAGGTTTTCTGGGGATGCGCAAAGAAGACATCGATCATTTTTTGAACCAGACGCTTTTGCTCTTGCCGGCAGCGACCGGAGTTTCGTCGCTGCAGTCCGAGACACGCCGGCCGCTTGAGATTCTCGGAGTGCTGGTAGCTTTGGTGTTGCTCATCGCTTGTGCCAACGTCGCGAATCTGATGACGGCGCAGGCCTCGGCACGGGCGCGGGAGATGGCCGTGCGCGTGTCCATCGGCGGCGGACGATGGCGCCTTGTTCAGTTGGTCCTTCTGCAAAGTGCCTGGCTCGCCTTACTTGCGGCTGTGCTCGGCGGGTTGTTTGCCTGGTGGTCCGGACCGTTTGTCGTCAGCATGATCAATCCTCCCGACAATCCGGCGCGCTTGCTCCTTCCTGCAGACTGGCGAGTGCTCAGTTTTGGATTGGCGCTGGCCCTTGGCGTGACGCTGCTTTTTGGCCTGGCTCCTGCCTTACGCGCATCTTCCGTGAATCCAGTTAGCGGGCTTAAAGGAGGAGAGGACCCACACTCCAGGAGGCGATTGATGCATGCGCTGATCGCCGTGCAAGTGGCGTTTTGTTTCCTTGTGCTTTTCGTCGCAGGGCTTTTCGTCACCACGTTTAAGCGCTTGTCCAATCAGCCGACCGGCTTTTCCGCGGACCGGTTACTGGTTCTCGATACCGTGGCAAAGCAGCCTCAATCGCTGGAGTTCTGGGAGCAAGTGGCCGAGCGGCTGCAAAGCGTGCAGGGAGTCGAAAAGGTCGCGCTGGCGGATGAGCCGCTGCTCGGTGGCGGCAGTTGGAACAATTTCATTTCGGTCAACGGAGCGCCACCCAACGGGATTCTGTCTTACATGCGGGCCGTTTCTCCCGGCTGGCTGGAAACGATGAAGGTTCCCCTGATTGATGGCCGGGACTTCCTTCCGAGCGATGCACATCCGGGGGCAGCGCTGGTTAACGAAACTTTCGCGAAGGTCTACTTTGACGGTCTGGATCCGGTGGGCAAGACGTTCGACCTCAGTTTTGACGAGGGCGTGCGCCTCCGATATCAGATCGTGGGACTTGTGGGGGATGTTCGTTATAAGAGTCTGCGCGAGCCGATCTTGCCCCAGCTATATGTTCCTTTTCACTCCGTTGACGCCACGGGGGCAACCGTCAAGAAAACCAACGGAACACTGCTTGTGCGCACATCGCTTTCCAGCCCGCTTGTGCTGGCGTCAACCTTGCGTCAAGAGGTATCGCAAGCCCGGTCCGAGTTCCGCGTCAGCCGCATCCGCAGGCAACTGGAAATCAACGAGTCGCACACGGTGCGCGAGCGTTTGCTGGCAACATTGGCGCTTTTCTTCGCCATTGTCGCGCTATTGATCGCCGGCGTCGGACTTTATGGCGTGCTGCACTATTCCGTTCTGCAACGGCGGCGCGAAATCGGCATCCGCATCGCGGTAGGCGCACAGGCAGGAGGCATCGCGCGGCTGGTCACCATGGATGTCTTTTCCATGGTGCTATTCGGTGCGGCCGCGGGCGTTGGCCTGGGGATGGTTTCCATTCGATTCATCGAGTCACTGTTCTACCAGGTGAAGGCCACTGACCTCCAAATGCTCGCACTTCCGGCGCTGACCATCCTCGGGGGAGCGTTACTGGCTGCGCTGCCTGCCGTGATCCGCGCAGTGCGGATCGATCCAGTCACGATGCTGCGCGCCGAATAAGCGTACCAACCTGCGAATCCCACTCTTGCACGTGGGCCAGAAGCTCAGTTCTGGAGGGCCGTGATCGGTTACGTTACGATCGGCCCCCGATTGATCCGGGGTGACAATCTGGGAGTGATCGTCTTGTGGGTGAAATCGAAATCCTGGCTGCGGCCCCTTCCACGGACGATCCGTAATTAGGCGAGTAAGGTGAGAATGGCTCTAAACGTCCCGTAAGCAACGCCAGACAAGTCAACGGGTTGGCGCGGTGAGAGCAAGACAAAAAGCCACGCGCGCCGACTGCGAACCTGAACGCTTCATAGATAACTCATAGTTGAGGCAGAAACGCCCGTCGAAACCCGAAAGGAAAATGCCCAGAAGCCTGTATAATGAGTGAGTTGCGGGAGTGGCGGAACTGGCAGACGCGCAAGACTTAGGATCTTGTGGCCGAAAGGCCGTGGGGGTTCAAATCCCTCCTTCCGCACCAGAATTTCCGCCGACGAAATCTTGCCCGGAGCGAGTCCACTGCGGTGGACGACTCGCGGGCTCTTTCTCCGATCATTCCTCATCGTTGCGGTACCTGCATGGATGTAGAGGATAGCCTTGTCTGGTCGCATCGATCCGGCAGTATGATCCGCGACTGCCTTCGGACTGTTGTCTCCGCCACTAACGGCGAAGTGAGTCACAAAGGTTCTTCTTTGAGGCTGGGCTCTGGGATGGAGGGATCCCCACTATTGGTGCAGTCGGGATCGGGATGTGAGTCTGCGTCTGAATTCCTGTCTGTCTTAGGATGCTCGGGGGTGTCGGAGTCTGAGTTGGCCACGTTCAAATTCTTGCGTGACTACCTGATTTCGCCTTCATTGTCGGCGTCGATTTGCGGAAGCGTGCCGAGAAGCAAGCTCCAGATGTCGGAGAGCACGGAGGCACGGCGGGGCGAGACGCGATTCTTGGCCAGAGTGATCGAAATAGAATAGGCGGTGGCCGACCCCCAGTCGGCGGAAGAGGTTTTGCCGCATGGCCCGAACGGATCGGGCGCGGGTTTTGAATTTTCCTCCCCGGTTTGTGGCGCCCTCTCTTCTCAAGATTTTACACTCCCGCCTGCACCAGCCCGTTTCGTGTACTGAAACCCGAAGGCTCCTCCGCCGTCCACCCGTTACCAAGCTTACGCTCTGGGCTGGCTTCCGCCGCGACTACGGCGCGGGGCATCCAGTTCCCTTTTTTCTTTTCTCCGAAGGTGTTTCGAGGTATGACAATGTGCACGGCACTCCCCCAGGCGGTGCGCGCCAGTCAAGGGACCGAGGAGCGTCTCATGGAACGAAACGTGGGAGACCTGCTTAACTTATACAATCCGAATGATCCGCTGGACCACGCCTGGACGATTCCTTCACCGTGGTACTTCGATCCGGACATCCACGAACTCGAACAACAGAGCGTGTTCGCGAAAACTTGGCAGGTTGTGGGGCGCGCCGACCAGGTGCGAGAAAACGGAGATTTCTTTACCGCCGACCTTGCGGGAGAGCCGATCGTCGTAGCGCGGGGTGAGGACGGCCAGTTACGCGCTTTCTACAACGTCTGCCGGCATCATGCCGCCGCGGTGGTCACCGAACCGCAGGGCCGCGCAAAACAGTTCCGCTGCCCCTATCACGGCTGGACTTACGGAATCGACGGCGCCTTGAAAGGCATGGTCGAGTTTGAAGGCGTCTGCAATTTTGAACGCGCGAAAAACGGATTGGTGCCAGTGATGGTGGACACCTGGGAGACTTTTGTTTATGTAAACCTGGATGGGCGCGCGGCGCGACTGCGGGATTTCCTGGGCGCCATTCCGGAAATTGTCGCGCCCCTCCAGCTCACAAAAAAGCTGAAATATTTCGATCGCCGCATTTACACGTTGCATTGCAACTGGAAAGTCTACGTGGACAACTATCTCGACGGGGGCTACCACGTCCCGCACGCGCACAAAGGATTGAGCAGCGTCATCGAATACACAAAGTACACGATTGAGAATTTCGAGCGCGCCTGCCTGCAGTCCAGCCCGCTTTCTTCGGACGCCAAGTCTCAATCGGGGGTTGCGGCAACGCGGCAGGGACGCGCGTTTTATCTATGGATCTATCCGAACTTCATGATCAACGCCTACGAAGGAGTGATGGACACGAATCTGGTTCTTCCCATGGGGGTGGACAAATGCGCTGTGGTATTCGACTACTACTTCGCAAACGTCAGCAAGAAGGCTTTGAAAAAGAATCAAGCGAGCATCAAAGTCAGCGAAAAAGTGCAGGATGAAGACGAGGCCATCTGCGATGCGGTGCAGCGCGGGCTCGGCTCACGCGCTTATGTCGCCGGGCGGCTGTCGGTGCGCCGCGAAGCGGGCGAACATCTGTTCCATCGTTTGCTGCATGCCGACCTTACCCGAGCGCTGAACCGGCCTGCCGCGGCGGATTGAGCGCGCTGCGGGCTGGGATGCGCGTGGAATTGACGGTGCTTGAAGCGTCGCCTATACTGAGAAATCGAGTTGCAAGGTGAATTCTCACCTGTCTGGCTCCTTCTGAATTCAAGTGCGGCCCACAAGCCTGGCTTGTCCGTCAGCTCCGATTGGGGCGCATGCCGTCGAGACCAGCGAAAGATTCGCCACTCAACCGATTGCCGTCCCAGGAAAGGACCTTTGTATGGCCGAAGCAAGCTGCCGCCGCGAGCTGGAATTGGAAATTCCCGCCGAGGAAGTATCGAAAAAGATCGAGAGTGTCGCGAAGGAATTCGCGCGCTTCGCGAACGTTCCGGGATTCCGCCGCGGGAAGGCGCCGGTCTCGCTGATTCGCCGCAAGTTCGCGGATGACATCAAGGGAGAAGTGCTGCAATCGCTGGTGCCGGAACGGGTGGAAAAAGCCGTGGCCGAACAGAAGCTCACACCGGTCTCGCAGCCGCAGGTGGATCAGCTGGACTTCAACGAGGGCCAGCCACTGAAGTTTCGCGCGGTGTTTGAAGTGCTGCCGGAATTCGAATTAAGCAACTACAAGGGCCTGGAGTTCGAGATGCCCACGATGGACATTACGGACCAGGACGTGGCGAAAACGCTCGAAGAGTTGCGCGAGCGTGCCGCAACCTTTGCGCCTGTCGAGGGCCGCGCCATCGCGGACGGCGACTTTGCCCAGGTGAAGCTTCTCGGCACACCGCAAGGCGGCGGCGATCCGCTGCAAGCCGATAGCGTTCTTTGCCACATTGGCGCTGAAGAAACCATGGAGGAGTTCAACGCTAATTTGAAGGGCGCCAGTGCCGGCGATCACAAGAGCTTTGACGTCGACTATCCCGCCGACTATCCGGACCCCAAGCTGGCCGGCAAAAAGTATCGCTACGCCGTCGAGGTACTTGGTATCAAGACGAAAAAGTTGCCCGAACTGAACGACGATTTCGCGAAGGATGTCAGCGACGCCGCTACCCTGGACGAACTCAGGAAAAAAGTCAGCGAGGGCTTGGAGCATCAGCGTGATCACAAGCACAAGGAATTGCTGCACGAAAAGGTTCTCGCTGAAATCGTGAAGCTCCACGACTTTCCTGTGCCCGAAGCGCTCGTCGAGCATCAAATGGATGTGCGACTTGAGCGCGTGGTGCGCTCTCTGGCTGCGCAAGGCGTTGACCCGCGCGCCGTGAATCTGGACTGGGTGACGCTGCGGCGCCGCCAAGAAGACCGCGCCAAGGATGACGTGAAGGCCGAACTGATCATCGATCGCATCGCGACGGTGGAGAACATCGACGTGACGGACGAGGAGGTCAATCACGAACTCGAGCGCCTGGCTGGCCATGGTGACGAATCGGCGGAAGCGATTCGCGCGCGTTTGACAAAGCAAGGGGCACTCGATAGGATGAAGGCTAAGCTGCGCAGTGACAAAACACTGGATTGGATTGCGCAGAATGCCAAGATCAAGACCGTTGCAACAGCGAACGCGGCGACGGATTCAAAGTGACACACTGCGGTTGAGCGCCAGTAGCATTTACCCCCATGAAAAATTTCGACGAACCAGACTATCGCGGCACAACGCTCGTACCCATGGTGGTGGAACAGACCAGCCGCGGCGAACGCGCCTACGACATCTATTCCCGGCTCCTGAAGGAGCACATCATCTTCATCGGGACGCCGATTGACGACCACGTCGCCAATCTGGCCACGGCTCAGATGCTCTTCCTGCAGGCCGAAGACCCGGAGAAAGACATTCAGCTTTACATCAATTCACCAGGCGGCTCGATCACCGCGGGATTTGCCATTTACGACACCATGCAGTTCGTGAAGCCGGACGTGGTGACCACCTGTGTCGGCCAGGCGGCTTCCATAGCGGCCGTGCTGCTGGCCGGGGGTGCTCCCAAAAAGCGCTTTGCCTTGCCCAATGCGCGCATCTTGATTCACCAGCCGTGGATGTCCGGCCTCGGTGGCCAAGCTACGGACATCGATCTGCACGCCAAAGAGATTCTGCGCATGCGTTCGACCATCAATCAGTTGTTGGCGAAACACAGCGGCCAGCCCGCGGAGCGCATCGAGAAAGACGTCGAGCGTGACTACATCATGAATCCTGAACAGGCCAAAGAATACGGTATGATCGACGAGATCATTTATAAGCATCGCTAGTTTTCGCGCCACGGAGTGCTTTGCGGTTTGAAGTGGAATGCCCAGCGGTTCCAAAAAGTTAGCGGCCTTGCGACTTTCCGTTTTGCCCAGGAGAATAATCGGCCTACAATAGGGTATAGACTCCGTCGAAGCCCAGCGGAGACGAGGCCTTCACACCAGTGAAGAAATTCAACCCAGACGAGCCGCTGCGCTGCTCCTTTTGCCATAAAACGCAGGAGCAGGTCGAGAAGCTGATCAGTTCGCCTTCGGACTATCCCCGCGCCTACATCTGCAATGAATGCGTGGGTGTTTGCCAGACCATTCTGGAAGACGAGAAGCGCGAACAAACGGCGGCGCCGACGAAGCGGCTTCCCCGCCCGCCGGAGATCAAGCAATTCCTGGATGGCTACGTCATTGGGCAGGACCGCACGAAGAAGAAACTTGCCGTCGCGGTTTACAACCACTATAAGAGGATTTTCCTGAACAAGCAGCCGGGCGACATCGAACTCAGCAAGTCGAATATTCTGTTGATCGGCCCCACTGGCACGGGCAAGACATTGCTGGCGCAGACGCTCTCGCGCATGTTGGATGTGCCATTTGCCATCGTCGATGCCACCACGCTCACCGAAGCGGGTTATGTGGGCGAAGACGTCGAGAACATTATTTTGAAGCTATTGCAAGCGGCGGACGGCGACGTCCAGAAAGCTCAGCAAGGCATCATCTATATCGATGAGATCGACAAGATTGCCAAGAAGGATGAGAACCCTTCGATCACCCGCGACGTGTCCGGTGAGGGTGTGCAGCAGGCGCTGTTAAAAATTCTCGAAGGCACGGTGGCCAATGTGCCTCCGCAGGGCGGACGCAAGCATCCGCACCAAGAATTCACGCCCGTGGACACCACTAATATTCTCTTCATTTGCGGTGGTGCTTTCGTGGGCCTAGAGAAAATCATTGAAAGACGCGCGGGCCGCCATTCACTGGGATTCCACACCGACGCCGCACCGTCCACCCCGCAGCGCCGCAACACCGAGATGCTCGAACAGGTGCAGCCGGGTGATTTGATTCGCTACGGACTGATTCCTGAATTCGTCGGCCGCCTGCCGGTCGCAGGCGTAATGAACGATCTGGACAAGGGCGCGCTGGTTAAGATTCTGACGGAACCTAAGAACGCGCTTCTGAAACAGTACCAGCGTCTATTCGAATTTGAGAATGTGCGGCTGCGTTTCACTGACGACGCGCTGGAGACCGTCGCGGAGTTGGCACTTCAGCGCAAAGTCGGAGCGCGCGGCTTGCGTATGATCCTCGAAGACCTCATGCTGGAACTGATGTACCACCTTCCCATGCAGCGGAAGGTGCGCGACTTCGTGGTCACAGCGGACATGGTCCGCACCCGCGAAATCAATTGGAGTTTGCTCGAGAAGGCTGGATAAGCCGTTCGGGCTTCGCTCTTGATGTGCGGCCGTACCTGGCCACACGAGGAGAATCCAGGGGACTGAATGTTCACTCGCGAAAAGCAGGAAATGAAGCGCGTGCCCATGATGCCGGTGCGCGATATGGTCATTTTTCCGCAGCAGATGACCCCCTTTATCGTGGGCCGCGAAGCGAGCGTCCGCGCGCTTGAGGAAGCGCTGGCCGGCGACAAAAAGATCTTTCTTTCCACGCAGCACGACGCTTCGGTTGATGACCCCAAACCGGAAGAGATCTACGCCGTGGGCACTCTCGCCAACATCGTGCAGAGCGTCAAGCTTCCCGATGGCAACATCAAGGTTCTGGTCGAAGGCGTGGAGCGGGCGCGGGCCCTGTCGATCGCCGCGGAGGAAGGGTTCTTCCGTGCCACGGTTCGGCTGCTGGGAGCGCGTGTCGAGCCATCTCCGCAAGTCGAGCAGACCGTCCAGAAAATCACCGCGCTGTACGAACAGTTCATCAAGCTTTCGCAAAGCTTGAATTACGACACCATGATTGCCGCCGCGCGGGTGGATGATCCGGCGCGCCTGTCGGATACGATTGCCGCCAACTTGCAACTGCCGGTGGATGAAAAGCAGGATTTGCTCGAAACCGTTGATCCCCTCGAGCGGCTGAATCGCATCGGCGACATCCTGGAAATCGAGCTCGAAAAGCTGAATGTCGACCGCAACATCAATACGCGCGTGAAGCGCCAGATGGAGCGCGCACAAAAAGAGTACTACCTGAACGAAAAGCTTAAGGCCATTCAGAAAGAACTGGGGCGCGGCGAGAAGAACGAAATCGACGAGCTGAAAAAGAAGATCGACACCGCCGGGATGTCCAAGGAAGTCCATGAGAAGGCCATCCAGGAGCTGAAGCGCCTGGAGCTTATGCCGCCGATGTCCGCGGAGTCCACGGTCAGCCGCAATTATCTCGATTGGCTGCTCGCCGTACCGTGGAAAAAGAAATCGAAGGAAATTCGCGACATCAAAGCCGCGGAAAAGATCTTGAATGAAGAACACTACGGGCTGGACAAGGTAAAAGAGCGCATCCTCGAGTTTCTTGCCGTGCGCCAGCTGGTGAAGAATCCCAAGGGCTCGATTCTCTGCTTCGTCGGACCTCCCGGCGTGGGCAAGACTTCCCTGGCGATGTCCATCGGCCATGCCACTGGACGCAAGTTTGTCCGGGTTTCGCTCGGCGGCGTGCGTGATGAAGCCGAAATCCGCGGCCATCGCCGTACCTATATCGGCGCCCTGCCCGGCCAAGTCATACAGATGATGAAAAAGGCCGGCACGGTGAACCCCATCTTCGTGCTCGACGAAGTCGACAAGATGTCCACCGATTTCCGCGGCGATCCATCAGCGGCGCTGATGGAAGTGCTCGATCCGGAACTGAATCACTCGTTTACGGACCATTACCTGGACGTGGAATACGACCTTTCGAAAGTGATGTTCGTGTGCACGGCCAACGTGCTACATACGATTCCGCAGCCGCTTCAGGACCGCATGGAGATTCTGCGCCTCCCCGGCTATACGGAGCAGGAAAAGCTGGAAATCGCCAAGCGGTTCCTGGTGAAGCGGGCACGCGAAGCGACCGGCCTTACCGAGAAGAACCTCAGACTTACGGACGAAGGCCTTCTTCACATCATCCGGCACTACACCCACGAAGCGGGTGTTCGCAGCCTGGAGCGGGAAATTCACAACATCGCGCGCAAGATGGCGCGCAAAGTGGTCACCGACGGTGCGAGCTCC
>Ga0209158_1000624_pt1 | contig 25476 bp, 22 predicted proteins | sample GraSoiAngelo_140_FD_185897 | JGI IMG/M metagenome (GOLD analysis project Ga0209158, IMG submission 185897) | Grasslands soil microbial communities from the Angelo Coastal Reserve, California, USA - 14_0929_12_30cm (SPAdes) (version 2) | ecosystem: Environmental > Terrestrial > Soil > Grasslands ...
CCACCGCACCCGTGTAGAACGTGTAGCCCAGCCCCAGGAATATCGAGGTCGCGCAGAACGCCCCGAACCCCCACCCGCGCCACGCGGTCGCCACGTACAGCAGCGTCGTCACGAACAGGGTCGCCAAGCACAGCAGCAGCGAGATGCGGCGCCCGACCGTGTCGGCGACCACGCCGGTGGGAATCTCGAACACCATCGAACCGAGCGTGAAGGCGGCGTTCGTCAGCATCACCTGGAAGATGTTGAGCCCCGCGCCGAGCTTGAACAGCGTGTCGACGCCCCAGATGAGGGACATCGCGAGGTTGAACAGAAACGAGATCGCGAGATAGGTGCGGATGATGCGGGCGCTCATGGCAGGTTCTTCGCCAGCCATTCCCGCGCCAACGCGGCGATGTCCCGGTGCTCCACATCCGCCGCCAAATTCAGACGCCGCATCTCCGCGGCCGACAGCTTCCCCGCCAGCTCCGCCAGCGCCCGGACGACTTCGGGATGCCGGGTGACGAGCTCCGTCCGCATCACCGGCGCGGCGTCGTACGGCGGGAAGTAGTGACGGTCGTCCTCGAGCGCGACGAGATCGAGCGCCTGGATCGTGCCGTCGGTCGAATTGCCGGCGATCAGGTCCACGTTCCCCTGGGCGAGCGCGCGGTAGGTGAGTCCCAGGTCCATCGCCGTGGGCGGCGCGGCGAAGCGCAGACCGTAGGCGCGCGCCAGCCCGCCGAAGCCGTCGGCGCGTTGCAGGAACTCGTAGCCGAACCCCGCTCGCAACTGCGGCGCGATGCGGGCGACGTCGCTGATGGTGCGCAGTCCGTACTTCTCGGCGTCCGCCCGCCGCACCGTGATCGCGAACGTATTGTTGAAGCCGAGCGGCCGGCCCCACGTGAGCCCCAGCGTCTTCGCGTACTCCAGAGAGTCGACGCGGTACACGCTGTCGGCGTCGGCCATCGGCGGGTGCTTGAGGATCTCCGTGTAAGCGGTCCCCGTGTACTCGACGTAGAGATCGATCTTCCCGGAGGTGATCGCCTCGTGGCACACGTAGGTGCCGCCGAGGTGCAGGCGGCGCTCGACCGGCAGCCCCGTGCGCCGCTCGATCTGTTGCGCGAGCAGCTCGGCCAGGAAATCGGACTCGGTGAAGTTCTTCGCCCCGACGACGACCCGCTCGCGGTGCGAGCACCCCCCGCCCATTAGAGCCAGACCGAGTGCGCTTAACAGTCCGACTCTCATCGGGCGAACCGTCGTTCGACGAGCCCCAGGAGACCGTCGGCGATCAGGGCCAGCAGGGCCGCGGGGAGGGCCCCCGCCAGAATCAGCGTATCGTCCACCGTCGAGACGCCGCGGAAGATGTAGACGCCGAGCCCGCCGGCGCCGATCGCGGCGGCGATCGTGGCGGTCCCGACGCCCACCACCGTCGCGACGCGCACGCCGGCGAAGATGACGCCGAGACCGAGTGGGATCTCGACCATGGTGAGCAGCTGGCGGTCGGTCATGCCCATGCCGCGCCCCGCCTCGCGCACCGCCGGGTCCACGCCGCTGATCCCCACGTAGGTGTTGCGCACGATGGGGAGCAGCGCGTAGACGACGAGGGCGACAATCGCCGTCCGCGCGCCGATGCCGCCCAGGAACGGCAGCGGGATGAGAAACCCGAACAGCGCGAGGCTGGGGATCGTCTGGAACACGTTGGCGAGCCCGAGCACCGGCCCGCGCCACGCCGGCCGCCGCGTGAGCAGCACGCCGAGGGGCACCCCGATGAGGATGGCGAGGAGCGTCGAGGCGCCGACGAGGACGAGATGCTGGCCCAGGAGGCCGAAGGCTTCGCGCGCGTGGTCGCCGTAGAACCGTAGCAGGTTCACGCCGCCTCCATGAACTGCTTCACCTGCGGATCGTTGCTGCGCCGGAACTCCTCCGGGGTGCCGAGAAACGCGAGCCGTCCCTCGTGCATGAGGCCGAGCCGCGTGCCGAGCAGCAGCCCTTCCCGCACGTCGTGGGTCACGAACACCATCCCCTTACCAAGCCTTCCCTCGAGCGCGCGGAATTCGCGCTGCAGCTCGACGCGGGTGATGGGATCGAGCGCGCCGAACGGCTCGTCGAGCAGCAGCAGCGCCGGGTCAGCAGCGAGGGCGCGCGCCACGCCCACCCGTTGGCGCTGGCCGCCGGAGAGCGCGCGCGGGGAGCGCTCGGCGAACTCGTCGGGGTCGAGGCCCACCAGCGCGAGCAGCTCGCGCACCCGCCCGGCGATGCGGTCGGGCGGCCAGCCCTCCAGCCGCGGCACGAGCCCCACGTTCTGCGCCACCGTGAAATGAGGGAACAGCCCGATCTCCTGGATCACGTAGCCGATGCGCCGGCGCAGTCGGTAGGGCTCGAGCGTCGCGGTGGCTTCGCCCTGCAGCCGCACCTCGCCGCTCGTCGGCTCGAGCAGCCGGTTGATCAGCTTGAGGGTCGTCGTCTTCCCCGAGCCGCTGCGGCCAAGGAGAACGAGGGTTTCACCCGGGGCGACGCTGAAAGAGAGGGCCGTTACCAGGTGCCGGTCACCGGCACCCGGCAACCGGTAACTGAGGTCCCGCACCTCGAGCACGGCCGTCACGCCGGCCCCGCCAGCACCATCAGGAACCGCTGGTCGTCGCTCCGCGCCTTCCAACGCACGTCGAGTCCCGCGTCCTCCAGGATCCTCAGGAAGGTCGCCTCGTCGTACTTGTAAGAGTGGTTCATCGCGACGCGCTCTCCGGCGCTCAGGGCGAGGGACTCGCCACCCAGCAACGCGGCCACGTCGCGGCGCGCCAGGAAGTGCTTGCTCAAGGGATGGAGCCCGGGCATGCGGGGGTCGGCCGTATCCTCGAACACGATCTCGCCGTCCGCTTCGCCGATGCCCACCGCGGCGAGCGGCGCCCAGGCGAAGCGACGGTTCAGCGGGTTGTCGTAGCCGGCCACGGTCTGGGCCCCCGCATACAGCTCGCCGTCCACGAGCAGCACGTCCTCCCGCCGCAGCAGCCCGCGCAGCGCCCGCACTTCAGCGATCGGATCGAAGGCGCCGAGGGTATTCCCCACGAGCAGGATGAGGCGCGGCGGCGATTCCGCGTCGGCGGCGAGCGTCGCGAGGTGCTCGGCTCGCGAGAAGTCCGCCTTGATGCCGAGCGCGGGGAACCCCGCGCCCTGCGCGCCCCCGCAGGCCATCTCGAGGAGCGCCAGGCTCGCGTCCACGGGAACATACGAGACGCGGCTGCCGTTCTCGCGCAGAGCCTCCAGGAGCAGCAGGTCCTTGTCCCCCTGCCCGGATCCGAGACTCAAGACCTCGAGGGGGCCGGGTTGGGCGGAACGCGCGAGGTCGCGGGCGGACTGGGCGATCAGCGAGCGCGAGCGCACGAAGTTCCGGTAGGCGCCGTCGGAGCACAGCGCCAGCCACGCGCGCACGGAGAGCGGAAACCAGTAGAAGAATCGCTCGGCGAGACGCCGCGCGCGGAACGACGCGACGAAATCATCGGCCAGCTCGTTCTCGGTGAGCAGCGCCTGAATCGAGATCACGGCCTCAGAATTACCGGTTGACGGGTGTGACGGCAACCCGTATGGTTCAAACAACAGCCGTCGTTCTTAACTCTTCGAAGGGGGAAACGATGCAGATCGTCGAGATGCAGGAGCTCGTGCCCAGCTGTCACCGTCCCGAGATCGTCGAGACGAGCGAGCTGGTGCCCACCTGCCACGCCTGAGCGTGTCGCAGGTGACGGAGCGAGGGGCCCGAACTTTGGTCGGGCCCCTTTCGCGTTTCATGGACGCCGGCCCCCGGCTCGGCTTCGGCGCCTGGGCCGTCGGCGGCCGTGGCTGGGGCGCGCCCGCGGGCGAAGCCGATCGCGTCGCCGCGGTCCGGCTCGCGCTCGAGCGCGGCGTCACGTTCTTCGACACGGCACCCACCTACGGCGACGGCGTGTCGGAGACGATCCTGGGCCGCGCGCTCAAACCCGCCCGCGAGCGCGTCGCCATCGCGACCAAGGTCGGCCCTGAGGGCGACCCGCGCGTGTCGCTCGAAGCGTCGTTGCGCCGGCTGCAATCCGAGTACGTCGACCTGGTGCAGCTGCACGAGCCTCTCGGCAGCTGGGAGCGGGTGCTGGAGGGGTTGCACCGACTCCAGGAAGAAGGAAAGGCTCGGGCCATCGGGATCTGCAACGCCACGCACCTCCAGGTGCGTCGCGCCGCGGAGATCGCACCGCTGGTGAGCCTGCAGGCTCCCTACAACCTCTTCGACCGCGACGTGAACGAACGGGAGCTCCCCCTGTGCCGGGAGCGCGGCCTCGCGTTTCTCGCCTACCGCCCGCTCGCCGCCGGGCTGCTGACGGGCAAGTTCGCGGCGCTACCGTCGTTCGCCGCCGGCGACCATCGACGCCGCATCTACTGGTTCCAGGGGAAGGAATACGAGCGGCGGCGGGTCGTGATCGATCGATTGCGGCCCGTCGCCGCGGGCCTCGACCTGACTGTGACGCGCCTCGCCCTCTCGTGGCTGCTGGCGCAGCCCGGCGTGAGCGTCGTCCTAGTGGGCGCCAAGAATCAGAGCCAGGTCGCAGAGAACCTTTCCCCCGAAACCCGACCCCTGACACCCGACACCCTGCATGAGGTCGATGCCATCCTCGCGTGCGGCTTCCCACTCGCCCGCGCAACGGAGCCACTGAAGCGGCTTGCGTCCACCTGGGGCGAGCGCGAGCGTTTCATCGTGGAGCGACTGGACGGCACGACGGCCTACGAGCGCGTGGCGGCCGAGTGGACCGACCGGGGCGACGCGCCCCTCGTCGCCGCGCAGGTGAAGGTGTTCGTGGATCAGCTGGCCGAGCAGGGCCTGGTCACGTACTGAAGTCTGAGGTCCGAGGTCTGACGTCTGATGTCTGCTCTCAAGATCGGCGCCTTCTATAATCCCCACCTCGGCCGCGAGCTGGCCGCGGCCCAGGGCATCGACCACCTGGCGATGGCCGACCCCCCGCGCGCGGACGACCCCTGGTGGCCGAAGATCCAGGCGCGCTACACCCTGCTGCTCCACGACTATCTCGGCCAGCTCTCCGAGCCCCTCGACGAGAGAAGCATTCAGCGCGCCCGCTCGCTCGCAGAGCTGTACCGCACGCCCTGGGTCGCCGAGCACTTCCAGTGCCTCCACACCGAGGACGGCGCCTACAACCTCAACTACGTCTTCCCCCCGCTCTACACCGAGGAATTCCTGGCGCGCTTCGTCGCCAACGCCAACGCCCTGAAAGGGCGACTCGACCAGCCGCTCGTCATGGAGAACATCCCCGGCTTCTTCGACGTGCGGCACAGCCAGATGGCCGAGCCGCTGTGGCTGCGCCGCTTCTTCGAGGCGACCGAGGTCGGGTTTCTCCTCGATCTGCCGCACGTGTGGCTCGAAGCCCATTATCGCGGCGTTCGGCCGGCGGACTGGCTCGCGGAGTTTCCGCTGGAGCACGTGGTCGAGCTGCACGTGGCGGGGGTTACCGAGGACCCGGACCTGCAGGGTCCGTGGATCGCGCCGGCGGAGCCGGCGGAGGAGATGCTGGAGTTCGCAGCGCACGCCGCGACGCGGTGCCCGCGCGCACGGGCCGTGACGTTCGACGCGTTCTCGCCGTCGCTCACCGCGGAAGTGTTGCTGCGCAGCGTCGAGCGCATCCGCGCGGCGCTGGCGTGACCGATCGCGCGCTCCACGACCTCGTCATCCGTGCGCTCGCCGACGCGCCGTTCCGTCGCTCCGCCGAGTGGCGGCAGCGCGCCCTCGCCGACCCCGAGCGGGTCGACCGGTTCGCCCGGTTCCTGGCCCGGCATTTCTACTTCGAGCGCATCGTCCATTTCTTCAAGTACTCCGGGGCGCTGGCGCGTCTCACCGGCCGCCGCCCCGACGCGGTGCTCTCCCAGACGTCCTTCGATGCGCTGCTCCCGTCGCTCGTCCTGGGAAGCCAGGACTCGGCGCGCGCCGTAGCGGAGCTGGTGGTCGCCCACGTGAAGAGCGGCGCGCCCTCGCCGCCGATCCCCTACCACGACGACCTGCTGCGCTACGAGCAGACGATGATGGTGGTGGAAGCCGGACCTCGTGTCTGGCGCGAGCCCTCGGTGAGCGAGACCAAAGGCGTGGGGAGTGGGGAGTGGGAGGCGCCACACAAGGTCGAGGGGACGGCCCTGCTCGACCTGATCTACGACCTTCCCGCGGTATTGCCGAAACTGCTGAGACCGTGGACGACCGTTCCTGACGCGCCCGCCCGGCCCGTGCGGCTCATCGTCGCGCGCTCCCGCCACGGCCGCGTGGCCGTTGCGAAGGCGACGGACGCGATCGTTTCGATCATGGACCTAGCCGACGGCCGCAAGACGCTCGACGATCTCGCGCGCGAGGCGGGGCTGCGGCCTGCGGAGGTCCAGGCCACCCTGCAGGGCCTCACCGAGCTCGGCGCCGTGCGGTTCTCCACCGGAAGCTGATATGTTAGTCGTGCACGCCCTCACGTGAGGAGCACCGCCCGATGCGAATACTCCGACATCCGCTCACGATCGCGGGGCTGGTCATCGCCTCGGCCTGCAGCTCCGGCGGCGCCGCCTCCACGCCCGACGCGCGCCCCGCCCCATCGCAGGACCGCAACCTCCTGACCCAGGACGAGCTCCAGCGCACCGCCGGGTCCGACTTGTTCGACGCCATCCGGATCCTGCGGCCCCAGTGGCTGCGCCAGTCGCCGACGATCATCCGGCAAGGCGGCGAGGGCAGCCTCCTCGTGTATCTGGACGGCGTACGCTACGGCGACGCGACGTCGCTCCGGCAGATCTCGATCTCGGTCGTCCAGGAGGTGCGGTTTCTGAGCCCCTCGGAGGCCCAGGGCCGCTACGGCACCCAAGACCTGCACGGGGTGATCGCGGTGACGACGCGGCACCGCTGACGCCGGGGCCATGAGCCCGCCCAGTCGCCAGGACGTGCTCGCCGAGATCGCCCGCCGCTTCCCCAGCGAAGCCCGGACCGCGGTGGTCAAGGCGCTGAACTTCTACGGCGCCAAGCCCTCCGAGCCCGAGCGCGAGCGGGTCCAGCTCGCGATCCTCGAGTTGTCGCACGGCGACGCCGATGAGCTGCGCCGCCTCGTCGAGGAGGCGAAGCGGGACCACCGTAGCGTGCTGCGCGAAAGCGGCGGGGCGCCCGCCGAGCCGGCGGCCGCGGCCCCGGCCGCCGCCGTGCCGCAATACGAGGTGGAAGGCGAGCCGGCCTGGTCCTACTGGTTCATCGGCATGTGCCTGTTCATCCCCGTGTTCACCGTCGGGGGCGCGATCCCGATCCTGGTCGGTCTCGGCGGCGCGGCCTGGTGCCGGCGGATCGCGGTGGACAGCGACGCCCCGCGGCGCCGGCGGGTGATCTACTGTGCGGGCGTGGTACTCCTCTGCTATTCCCTGCTCATTCTCGTGCTGCGTGGATTAGCGTTGGTATGAACCCCGGGCTCGGCGCCTAGCGGTACCCCGCCGCCTGGAGGCCGAACAGCTCGGCGTACAGCCCACCGCGAGCGAGCAGCTCCTCGTGCGTCCCCTGGTCCACCAGCTCGCCGCCTCGCAGCACGATGATGCGGTCCGCCATGCGCACCGTCGAGAAGCGGTGCGAAATCAGCACCGCCATCTTCCCCTTCGTCAGCTCGGCAAACCGCAGGAACACCTCGTACTCGGCGCGCGCGTCCAGCGACGCGGTCGGCTCGTCGAGGATCAGCACCTGCGCCTCGCGCATATAGGCCCGTCCCAGGGCGACCTTCTGCCACTCCCCGCCCGACAGCTCCACGCCGCCGTCGAAGCGGTGCCCGAGCATCTGCTCGTAGCCCTTCTCGAGCCGCGCCGCCACGGAATCCGCCAGGCTGCGCCGCGCCGCTTCGCGGATCCGCGCCTCGTCGCCCAAGGCATCGACCTGGCTGACGCCGATGTTCTCCTTGAGGATGAACTCGTAGCGGACGAAGTCCTGGAAGATCACCCCGATGTTGCGCCGCATGCTCTCCAGGTCGTACTCGCGCAGGTCCACGCCGTCCAGCAGGATCTTCCCCTCGTCCGGGTCGTAGAGCCGGGCCAGCAGTTTCACCAGCGTCGTCTTCCCCGCCCCGTTCTCGCCCACCAGGGCGACGCGCTCCTGCGGCCGGATGCTGAAGGTCAGGTGCCGCACCGCCCAGCGGTCCGAGCCGGGGTAGCGGAACCCCACGTTCTCGAACGCGAAGCCCTCGCGGATCGGCTTCGGCACCGCCCGCGCGCCCGGCTTCGAGGTGACCCGCGGCTGCACGTCGAAGAACGTGAACAGGTCGGACAAGTACAGGCTCTGCTCGTAGATCTGCGACAGCGACAGCAGCACGCCCTGGATCAGGTCGCGGCTCTGACGGAACGACCCCGCGAGGAAGGTGAGGGCGCCGATCGTGTAGCGCCCCAGGACCGTGAAGTAGATGATGACCGCGTACGCGGCGTAGTAGCCCAGCGTCCCGATGGTCACGAACGCCGTCGACACCAGATTGCGGCGCACGGCGAGCCACTTGTTCTCGGCGTAGAACTCGTCGGAGAGCCGCGCGTAACGGTCGACCAGAAAATCCGAGAGCCCGAACAGCTTCACTTCCTTGGCCGACTCGTCCGACGCGCCCATGTAGCGCAGGTAATCGAGCAGCCGCCGCTCCGGCGTCCAGTGGAACAGCAGGGAATAGCCGAGCGCCGCGTAGTGCGCCTCGCCGAGAAACGACGGGAGCACCGCCACGGCGAGGAGCAGCAGCAACCACGGCTGCTGCAGCAGGAGGACGCTCGCCAGGGAGATCAGCGTCACCAGGCTTTGCGCCGTCGCGAGCAGCAGCGTGAACAACCCGATGCGCCCCACCGTCTGCCGGCGGGCGCGCTCCAGGTGGTCGTAGACCTCGGCGTCCTCGAACTGCGCGAGGTCGAGCGTCGCCGCGTGCTGCATCAAGCGCACGCTGATGCGGTTGCCGAACAGGTCCCCGAGCAGACTCTCGAGCAGCGACGAGAGGCGGGCCAGGGCTTCCCCCACCACCGCGATGCCGAGCTCCAAGCCGACGAGCCCGCCCAGGTGCCACCAGTCGACGACCGCGCCGGTCGACCGGGCGCGCACGCCCGCGATCACGCCGTCGATGATCAGCTTCCCCACCCACAGCACCGCGAGCGGCACGAACGAGCGCACCGCGCGCAGCGCCAGGATCGCTACGGTGTAGCCGCGCTGGGTCTGGTAGACCAACTTGAGCAGCGGCGGCACGTAGCGCAGGGCGGCGAGGCGCTCCGCCCAGGTGGGCGGCGGCCCGCCGTCCCGGGACCGCAAGCTCCTGGCCCGCGGGAGCATACCGTGCGAGATGAAACGCGGAGCGGTCATGAATGCTTAACTTGGCACGGAGGGGGCCGTCAGTATAGGCGTATGCGATACTTGAGCATTGCGGCAGGCGCGATGCTGTCTGTGGCGACGCTGTTGTCTGCCCAAGGCCTCAGCCCTCGCGACTCCGCCGTCCACGCGCTGAACCGCCTCGCCTACGGCCCGCGCCCCGGCGACGTGGACCGCGTGGCGCGCGGCGGCGTGATGCGCTGGATCGATGAACAGCTCGCGCCCGAGCGCATCGACGACGCGGCACTCGCGACCCGTGAACGGCAGTTCGACCTGCTGAACTACAGCCGGGAGGATCTCGCCCGCCTCTACCTCGACGCCCAGCGCGCGCGCCGCGAGCGGCAGCAGGCTCAGCGCGCCGACAGCATGATGTCGCCCCCCGCCGATCAAGCCGAACAGACCCCCGAGGGACTGCGCGCGCGGCGCCTCGCCGGCCAGCTCCAGGAGCTCGCCGTCGTCCGCGCGGCGCTCGCGGAGCGGCAGCTGCAGGAAGTGATGGTCGACTTCTGGACCAACCATTTCAACGTCTTTCTCGGCAAAGGGGCCGACCGGTTCCTGATGCCGTCGTACGTCGAGGAGACCATCCGGCCGCGCGTGCTGGGGAAGTTCGCGGATCTGCTGATCGCCACGGCCCGGAGCCCGGCGATGATGTTCTACCTCGATAACTGGGAGAGCGTGACGCCCGGTTCCCGGCCGCCGCAGCTGGCCGGCGGTCGTTTCGGTTTCCCGCGCTTCGCCGACCCCAGGGCGCGGCCCGGCTTCTTTCCGCGCGATCCGATGCGCGCCGACTCGCTGCGCCGCCGCGCCGAGCAGCGGATGCCGCAGGGCATCAACGAGAATTACGCCCGCGAGCTGCTGGAGCTCCACACGCTCGGCGTGGACGGCGGCTACACGCAGCGGGACGTGATCGAGGTCGCCCGCATCTTCACCGGCTGGAGCATCGCCCCGCCCCCGCGTGGTGGCGGGTTCGAGTTCCACGATTGGGCGCACGACCGCGGCGCGAAGACCGTGCTCGGCGTCGCGTTCCCCCCGGGCCACGGCGAAGACGAAGCGATCCGCCTGCTGGCACTCCTCGCCGACAGCCCGGCGACGATGCACCACGTGAGCCGCCAGCTGTGCGCTCGCTTCGTGGCCGACGATCCGCCCGACGGCTGTGTCGACGCCGCCGTGGCAGCGTGGCAGCGCACCGGCGGCGACATCCGCGAGGTGCTGCGCGCCATCTTCCGCTCCCCCGACTTCTGGGCGACGCAGAACGTCCGGGCCAAGGTGAAGACCCCGCTCGAGTTCGTGGTCAGCGCCGTGCGGGCCGTGCGGGCCGACCCCGACACCACCGCCCGGCTCGCGCAGGTCGTGGCCCGGCTCGGCGAGCCGCTGTACCTGCACGTCGCCCCCGACGGCTACCCCGAGCGCCAGGAGGACTGGCTGAACAGCGGCGCCCTGCTCGCCCGCATGAACGCCGCCGTGGCGATCGCCGCCGGGCGCCTGCCGGGCGCTGCCGTGGACCTCGACTCGCTTGTGCCCGCGACCGCGGACCGGGACGCCCTGGTCGCCACCGTGAACGAGGCGATCCTCGCCGGCACAATGAGCGAGCACACGAAGACGGTCATCAGAGATCAGCTCTCAGACATCGGCGATCCGAGGCAAGCCAGAGCTCTGGCGATCGGACTCGCCCTTGGCGGCCCAGACTTCCAGAGGCAATAGGTATGACGATCAGCAGGCGTGTATTCGTCAGGTCCAGCGGACTCGCCCTTTTCAGCTTGGGGCTCGATCCGCTGTTCCTGGCTCGTGCAGCATATGCCCTCGACCGCCCGACCGCCCGACCGCCCGACCGCCGCATTCTTGTTTGTCTTTTCCAACGCGGCGCCGTGGACGGGCTCAACATGATCGTGCCGCACGGCGAGGAGCTGTACTACCGGGAGCGGCCCCGCATCGCCGTGCCGCGCGGGCAGGTCGTGGATCTGGACGGCCACTTCGGCCTCCACCCCGCGCTCGCGGCGCTGAAGCCGTTGTGGGACAACAAATCGCTCGCCGCCGTGCACGCCGTGGGCTCGCCCGACTCGACCCGCAGCCACTTCGACGCGCAGGACTATATGGAGTCGGGCACGCCGGGGCTGAAGGCCACCCCCGACGGATGGCTCAACCGCTACTGCCGGCACGACCAGGAACACGCCGACACGCCGTTCCGCGCCGTCGCTTTCGGGCCGCAGCTGCCGCGCATCCTCGCGGGCTCGGCTCCGACCCTCGCGATCGACGACCTCCAGGCGTTCGGATTGCGGGTCCCGCAGGAAGCGGCGCGCGATCGCCTCACCCGCGCGTTCGAGGCGCTGTACGCAGGCGCGACGACCGGACTCCTCGCCTCGTCGTCGCAGGAGGGGTTCGACGCCGTGCAGCAGTTGAAGCAGGCGAATCCGACGCAGTACCAGCCCGCGAACGGCGCCGAATACCCGCGCGGTCGCCTGGGACGGGGCTTCCTGCAGATCGCTCAGCTCATCAAGGCGGACGTCGGCGTGCAGATCGCCTTCCTCGACGGCACCGGCTGGGACACGCACGTCAACCAGGGCTCGAGTGAGGGCCAGCTCGCCGCCCGGCTCAAGGAGCTGGGCGACTCGCTCGCCGCCTTCGCCACCGACCTGGGAGAGAAGATGCGCGACGTGGTGGTGCTCACGATGTCGGAGTTCGGCCGCACCGTTCACGAGAACGGCAACATCGGTACCGATCACGGCCACGCCACCGCGATGTTCGCGTTGGGCGGGCCGGTGAACGGCGGCAAGGTGCTGGGGAAGTGGCCGGGCCTCGACCCCGCAAACCGTTTCGAGGGCCGCGACCTCGCGGTGACGACCGATTTCCGCGACCTGTTCGGAGAGATCCTGGCGCGCCACCTGGGCACCCGGGACCTGGCCGCCGTGTTCCCCGGCTTCGCGCCGGACCCGGCGCGGTTCCCGGGGGCGATCAAGGCCTAGGGGATCAGCAGCACCTTACCCAAGGCGCGTCGCCCCTCGAGCAGGCGGTGCGCCTCCGCCGCCTGCGCGAGCGGGAGCTCCGCCGCGATGCGCACCCGCAGCTTCTCCTCCCGCACCCAATCGAGCACCTCCTCGGCGCGCGCGACCAGCTCCTCGCGTGCCGCGATGTAGTGGTGCAGGGTCGGGCGCGTAAGGAAGAGCGAGCCCTTCTGGTTGAGGATCTGCGGATCGAACGGGCCCACCGGCCCGCTCGACTGCCCGTACAGCACCATCATGCCGCGGGGAGCGAGGCAGTTCAGCCCCTTCGTGAACGTCGTCTGGCCCACCGAATCGTAGACGACCTGCAGCCCCGCATTATCCGTCAGGCGCTTGACCTCGACCTCGAAGTCTTGTTGGGTGTACAGGATCACCTCGTCGGCTCCCGCCTCGCGGGCCAGCTCGGCCTTCTCTTCGGTCGAGACGGTGCCGATGACGCGCGCCCCGCGCAATCTCGCGACCTGACACAACAACTGCCCGACGCCGCCCGCCGCCGCGTGCACGAGGCAGGCGTCACCTGTTTTGAGCGGGTAGGTCGTCGTCGCGAGGTAGTGAGCCGTCATCCCCTGGAGCATCGCCGCGGCGGCCTGCTTGGTGCTGATGCCGTTGGGGAGCACGACCAGCCGGTCGGCGGGGACCGCCGCGTATTCCGCGTACGCGCCGAGCACAGCGGCGTACGCGACGCGATGCCCGACCTTCAACCCGCTGACCCCCGGGCCCACCGCGGCCACGGTGCCACCCGCTTCCTGGCCCAGAACGAAGGGCGTCGCGACCCGGTAGTGCCCGCTGCGCTGGTAGGTGTCGATGAAGTTGACCCCGGCGGCGTCGATCTTGACGAGCGCCTGCCCCGGGCCGGGCGTGGGCTGCGGCACATCCAGGTATTGCAGGACGTCGGGGCCGCCGGGCGCAGAGACTTGAATGGCCTTCACGCGGGGCGGGTCTCTTCGGGAACGATCGGGACCTCGAGCTTGTCCGCGCCGCGTAGCACCACGACCACCGTCGCGACGCCGATGCGATCCGGCAGGAGCAGCCGGTGCAGGTCGTCCACCCCGGTCACGGGCCGGCCGCCCAAGCCGACGAGGATGTCTCCGGAGTGCAGCCCAGCGCGCTCGGCCGGGCTGCCCGGCTCGACTCCGGTCACGAGCACGCCCCCTTTCTGCTCGAGCCCGAACGCCCGGACCGCGAGGCGCAGCAGCGGGACGTTCTGTCCCGCCACGCCGAGACGGGCGCGCCGGAACCGGCCGTGGGTGATCAGCTGCCCCGCGACCAGCTTCGCCGTGTTGATCGCCACCGCGAAACAGATCCCTTGCGCCGGCAGGATGACCGCGGTGTTCACACCGATCACTCGGCCGCGCGAATCGACCAGTGGGCCGCCGGAGTTGCCGGGGTTCAGGGCCGCGTCGGTCTGGATCACGTTGTCGATCAGCCTGCCGTTCACCGAGCGGAACGAGCGGCCCAGAGCGCTGACCACCCCCGCCGTCACGGTGGACTGGAAGCCGAGGGGATTGCCGATCGCGACCACGAGCTGGCCCACGCGCAGCTGGCCCGAGTCGCCCAGCGGAGCGGCCGCGAGCGACGTCGCGTCCACGCGCAGCACCGCCAGGTCGGTTTCCGGATCGTCTCCGACGAGGTCTCCCCGGAGCCGCCGCCCGTCGGGGAACGCGACGTCGATTCTCGTCGCGCCGTGCGCGACGTGGCTGTTGGTCAGGATGAACCCGTCGGGGGTGAAGACGAACCCGGACCCGCTGCCGGGCACTTCCCGCTCCGGGCGCCCGCGCCGGCGCACGGGGTGCCGCACCTCGACGCTGACGACCGCGGGACTCACCCGCTCGACCGCGCCGGCGACGGCCGCGGAGTAGGCGTCGAGCAGGGCGTCGGAAGGGTCCGCCGCGGTGCCGGTTTCGAGGCCGGCGAGCAAGGCGATCTCAGTGGTCATATGACCTCCTTCCGCGAAAACACCGGATTGTTCCCTCGCGCCGGAGACGGCGGTATGCTTGAGTCATGGAACCGTCGGGCCCGCTTGTAGTTGTCACGCAGCTGCTGAGCGAGGCCGGTGCCGCCAAGAACGTGCGGGCGTACTGGGAGACCGTGGCGCGCCTCCTCAGCGAGCGGGCAGGCGGGGCCGGCGTCGAGCTCATGTATCGCGGCGTCAACGAAGCGGGCGCCGTCACCGCGGGCGCCGCCGGCCAGGCGGGCGTCGCGATCGAGGTGCGCTGGGAGGAGGGCGAGCGCCGCGCGCAGGCGGCGTTCACGAGCGTGCCGCCGGGCGTGACCAGGGCCGAACTGCAGTCGTCCCTCGAGGTCGCGTCCCAGCTCGCCATTATGGTCGGCCGGCGGGCCGAATTGGAACGGGAGCGGCGGCTCGGCTCGTTCCTGATCGAGCTGTCGCGCTGGCTCCTGGCGACCCCCGACCGCGACCTGCTGCTGCGCTACACCATGCAAAGTCTCATGAGCCTGGTCGGCGCCGAGGGGTCCTACGTCGCGCTGCGCGAGCCGCACGGAGACGAATTGCGGGTGGTCATCGCCCTCGGCATGGCGGAGGACACGAAGGGCATGACGCTGCCCCTCGCCGCCAGCACCACCGGCCGCGTGGTCCAGTCCGGCCAGCCGCTCGTCACGGCGAACATCTTCGCCGAGCCCGACGCGTACCCGCCGGCGAACCCCTCCGGCCTCGCGTGCAGCATGATGCTCGCGCCGCTCCAGACCTCGGCGGGCGTGGTGGGCGCGGCGGGGGTGATCCGCTACCGCAAGCCGGGCCAGGACGCCCCGCCGACTTTTTCCCTCGGAGAGCTGCACTACTTCACCGCCGTTGCGGCGCACATCGCCAGCGGCATGGAGCTGGCCCAGGCGGTGCAATCCAGTCGTGAGGCCGCGCAGCGCGCCGCCGCCATGGTGAACGCGAGCCCGTTGCCGATGGCCCTCGTGGATCCGCACGGCCGCGTGCTCCAGCTCAACGCGGCGGGACGAGCCGTCTTCGGGCTCACCGAGCCCGGCGGGCCCGCCGGGATCACGCTGCAGGAGCTCGGCTTGTCGTCGAGCGAGGTCGCGTTCCGGGACGTCCTCGCCCGGGCCTCGTTCGAGCCGCCGTGGCACGGTCGGGTGGTCGTCACGCCCGAGTCCGGCGATCGCCGCATCTGCGATTGCACCGTCACGGTGCTCTCCGGCCTCGGCTCCGAGAACGTGTTGGTCGCCCTTTACGACCGCACCGACGAGCTCCGCGCCCAGCGCGAGCTGATCGCCCGGGAGAAGCTCGCCACCGTCGGCGAGATCGCCAGCGGCGTCGCGCACGAGGTCAACAACCCCCTCGCGGCGATACGCATGGAGGCCGAGCTCCTGAAGCGCGGCACGCGCGACGCCGACACCGAGGCCGCCGCCTCCACCATCGTGCGTGAAGTGGACCGCGCCGCGCGCATCGTGCGCAGCCTGCTGCGCCTCGCCCGCCGCGCCGACACCGACCCCACCCGCGTCCAGCTCCACGACCTGGTGCGCGACGTAGCCGAGATCCGCGAGCGCGTGCTCCGGGCCGAGAACGTCGAGGTCCGCACCCGGCTCGACCTCAGTGTCCCCCCCGTCCTCGGCCTCGGCCAGGACCTGCAACAGGTCGTGATCAATCTCGTCACGAACGCCGAACACGCGGTGCGCGGGCCGAAGCCGGGCGTCATCCAGCTCACGACCCAGGCCCGCGAAGGGTGGGTGCGGCTCACCGTCGAAGACTCGGGGCCGGGCGTGCCGAAGGACATCCGCGGCAGGATCTTCGACCCGTTCTTCACGACCAAGAGCCCCGACGAAGGCACCGGCCTGGGGCTGTCGATCTCCCAGCGGGTCGTCGCCGAAGTCGGCGGCCGGATGTGGGTGGAGGACTCCGAAGAGCTGGGCGGCGCGAAGTTCATCGTCGAGCTGCCCGCCGCCCCAGAGCGCGTCGACTCGGAGACGGTCGGCTAAGCGAGGATGTGCCGTCGGTAGAAGGCGAGCACGGCCAGCCCGTACACGCCGATGGCGCCGAGCAGCGCCCCCAGCCGCCAGTCGACGCTCAGCTGCCATAGCCCCGCGGCGAGGTACACCGCGCTCGCCAGAAAGCCGAGCGCCAGAACTTCCTTGCGCCCCATCAGGATCCCGAACACGTAGCCCCAGCTGAACCCGCACACGACGAGCAGCGGCACGCCCAGCCGTAGGATGTGCCCGGGGTCGATGAGATTCATCACGCCGGCGAGCAGACAGAACAGCCCGACGACCGTATAGCTCGCGAGGTGCAGCGCCAGCGGCAGCGGGACGGTCTCGAGGCGGTTAGGGTTCATGGTGAAAAGCTAGAGGCTCAGAGGCTCAGCGTGCAAGCGACGCGGACCTATCTCGAATTGACTTCGCCACGGGACTTCCGGCCGGCGTTCGGCGACTTCATGGCCGTGACCGTGGCGCGCGAGCCTCGACCCACGCCGGATCTTTACCGGGCCTGCTACCGGACCGTCGGGGAAGCGTACCACTGGCGGGACCGCTGGGACTGGAGCGACGCCGAGATCCGGCGCCACCTCGCCGATCCCGCCATCTCGCTCCACGTCGCCCGGCGGGACGGCCGCCTGCACGGCTGGTACGAGCTGCGGTGGGTGGCCGACGACGATTCGGTGGAGATCGCGTACTTCGGGATCGTGGGGGAGGCGATCGGGCGCGGCTTCGGCAAGCACCTGCTGTCCTGCGCCGTCCGCGACGCCTGGGCCCTGCGCCCGCAACGCGTGTGGCTGCACACCTGCACGCTCGATCACCCGCACGCGCTGCCGAACTACGTGGCAAGAGGCTTTACGGCATACAAGACCGAGACCTATGAGGTTACGTGAGTGCGGAATGCGGAGTGCGGAATGCGGAATGGAAGTGCGAGGTCGCGCGCCACGACGCTCACTTTGATACTCCGCATTCCACATTCCGCATTCCGCATTTCTCGCTAGCTTTCCGAACGTGGCTCTCAATATCTCCCGCACCAAGCTCATCATCGCCGCCGCGCTGGCGTTGCCGATCGTGGGGTTCGTCCTCTACACGTGGGCGTCCCTCAGCTGGAGCTATTCCGTCGGCGAGCGCGCCGGGTACGTGCAGAAATTTTCGGCGAAGGGCTGGATCTGTAAGACCTGGGAGGGCGAGCTCGCGATGGTCTCGCTCCCGGGCACCATGCCGGAGAAATTCCTCTTCTCGGTGCGGAACGACAGCGTGGCCCATCTGATCAATGCGGACATGGGCAAGCGCGTGTCCCTCACGTACCATCAGCACAAGGGCGTCCCGACGCGGTGCTTCGGGGAAACCGAGTACTTCGTCACGGGCGTCCGCGTCGTCGAATGACCGCCCGCAACAGTTTCGGCGGGCGCGCCAGTCTCCGTGCCGGCAGCCGCAGCTACGAGATCTACCGCCTCGACGCCCTGGAGCGGCGCGGCCTCCCGGTCGCGCGCCTCCCCTACTCGCTCAAGATCCTGCTCGAGAACCTGCTGCGGCGCGAGGACGGCACCGTCGTGCGCGCCGACGACGTGGAGAAGCTCGCGCGCTGGGACCCGAAACAGATCTCCGACGACGAGATCGCCTTCATGCCGGCGCGCGTCCTCATGCAGGACTTCACCGGCGTCCCCGCCGTGGTCGACCTGGCAGCGATGCGCGATGCCATGCGCGCCATGGGCGGCGACCCCAGGAGGGTCAACCCGCTGCTCCCCGCCGAGCTCGTCATCGACCATTCGGTGATCGTGGACGAGTTCGGCACCTCCACCGCGTTCCAGGTCAACGCCGACTTGGAGTTCCAGCGCAACCGCGAGCGCTACGCGCTGCTGCGCTGGGCGCAGAAGACGTTCCGCGGCTTCCGCGTCGTCCCGCCCGACACCGGCATCGTCCACCAGGTGAACCTCGAGTACCTGGCGCGGGTCGTGTTCACCACCGAGGGCGAGGCCCCCCAGGCCTATCCCGACACCCTCGTCGGCACCGACTCGCACACGACGATGATCAACGGGCTCGGCGTCCTCGGCTGGGGGGTGGGCGGGATCGAGGCCGAGGCCGCCATGCTCGGCCAACCGGTCTCGATGCTGATCCCCCAGGTCGTGGGCTTCCGCTTGACCGGCCGCCTGGCGGAAGGGGCGACGGCGACCGACCTGGTCTTGACGGTCACGCAGATGCTCCGCAAGAAGGGCGTCGTCGGAAAGTTCGTCGAGTTCTTCGGCCCCGGCGTCGCCCCGCTGCCGCTCGCTGACCGGGCCACGATCGGCAACATGTCGCCTGAGTACGGCGCCACCTGCGGCATCTTCCCCGTGGACCAGGAAACGCTGCGCTACCTGGAGTTCACCGGGCGGCCCAAGGCACTAGTCGCGCTCGTCGAAGCCTATGCGAAGGAGCAGGGCCTGTTCCACGCGCCCGACGGACCGGAGCCCGCCTATTCGGACACGCTGGCGCTCGACCTCGGCACCGTCGAGCCGAGCCTCGCCGGCCCGCGCCGGCCGCAGGATCGCGTCGCCCTGCGCGAGGTGGGCCGCAACTTCCTCCAGGAGCTGCCGACGCTCGTTAAGCCGACGTCGTCCATCGCCCCGCCGCCGGACGTGCGCAACCACTGGGAGGCCGAAGGGGGCCAGCCGTTCGGCGGCGGGGCGGCGGTGAGCGCGCCACCGCGCCGCACCCACGTCGACCTGAAGCTCGAGGGTGTGGATTGCGAGCTCCTGCATGGCTCGGTGGTCATCGCGGCGATCACCAGCTGCACCAACACCTCGAACCCCTCGGTGATGATCGCGGCGGGGCTGCTCGCCAAGAAGGCCGTGGAGAAAGGCCTCCGGACGAAGGCCTGGGTGAAGACGAGCCTCGCCCCGGGGTCCAAGGTCGTCACCGACTACCTGAAGCGCGCGGGGCTCATGCCCGCCCTCGAAGAGCTGCGCTTCCACCTCGTCGGCTACGGCTGCACGACCTGCATCGGCAACTCGGGGCCGCTCCCCGAGCCCGTATCCGCGGCGATCGCCGAGGGGGAGCTGGTCGTCTGCTCGGTGCTCTCAGGGAACCGCAACTTCGAGGGCCGCATCCAGCAGGAGGTGCGCGCCAACTATCTCACGTCGCCGCCGCTCGTCGTGGCGTTCGCCCTCGCCGGCCGGATCGACATCGACCTCCACGCCGATCCCCTCGGCACCGGCGCGGACGGCAAGCCGGTGTTCCTGCGCGACGTCTGGCCGTCGGCGAAGGAAGTGGACGACCTCGTTCGCAAGAACATCAAGTCGGCGATGTTCACGAAGTCATACGCCGACGTGTTCGCGGGCGACGAGCGTTGGAACGGCTTGCCCGTGCCCGCGGGCGACCTGTTCGCCTGGGAGGCGGCCTCGACCTACATCCGCCGCGCGCCCTACTTCGACGGCATGCCGCCTGTCCCCGGTCCGATCGCGGACATCCGCGGCGCCCGCGTGCTCTGTTGCCTCGGCGACAGCATCACCACCGACCACATCTCCCCGGCGGGATCGATCCGCAAGACCAGTCCCGCGGGCGGGTACCTGATCGCGCACGGCGTCGAGCCCAAGGATTTCAACTCGTACGGCTCTCGTCGGGGCAACCACGAGGTGATGGTGCGCGGCACTTTCGCCAACGTGCGGCTCAAAAACCTCCTCGCCCCGGGGACTGAAGGATGGTTCACGCGCCACCTGCCGGACGGCGAGCAGATGTCGATCTACGACGCGTCGCTGAAGTACGCCGCCGAGCACGTCCCCCTGCTCGTCCTGGCGGGAAAGGAGTACGGCTCAGGATCCTCGCGCGACTGGGCGGCGAAGGGCCCGCGGCTCCTGGGCGTCCGCGCGGTGATCGCCCAGAGCTTCGAGCGCATCCACCGCTCCAACCTCGTGGGGATGGGGATTCTGCCCCTGCAGCTCGCGGCGAACGAGAGCGTCGAAGCCTTGGGGCTCACCGGCGAAGAGGTCTACGACCTCCCCCACCTCGCCGACGTGCTGGCCCCCGGCTTCCCGCGCGGCAAACACCTGACGGTGACGGCGACGCGGGCGGGCGGCGCGAAGCGCGAGTTTCGCGTGACCGTGCGCATCGATACGCCACAGGAGCTCGAGTATTACCGGCACGGCGGCATCCTCGAGTACGTCCTCCGGCAGCTCGCGGGCAAGAGCTAGAAAAAAGAGCCCGGCGCCAGGCCGGGCCCTTCGACTATTGCTACGAATCCTGCTCAGTGCCAGGTGAAGCCCAGACCAATCTGGAAGACGTTCTCCTTCACGCCCGGTACGGTAGTCGGGCCGCTCTGCACGTCCCCCACGCTGCCCCAGCTGAAGTTGGCGACCGGGGTGAGCGAGAAGTTCGTGCCGACCCGGACGTCGTAGCCCATGCCGAGCGTGAAGCCGAAGCCCGTCGAGCCGCTTGACCCCTCCTCCTTATAATCGGCGAACCCCAGGCCCCCGCGGAGGAAGAATCCGTTCGCCGGGGCGGGATAGTAATACGCCGTGAACGACACGTTGCCGGCGGTGACGGTCGTGCCGTTGACCTTCTTCGACCAGCCATTGGTTTCACCACCGAGCAGCAACTTGTCGCTCACGGTGCCGCCCATCTTGAGGAACCCGCTGATCCCGCCCTCGCTGGGGACGTTCGAGCACCCGTTACACGACACCTTGAGCGAGCCGTAGCCGAACCCGAATCCGATCCAGAACCCCTGGCGGGTCTGCGGGTGTTGGGCTTGGGCCACCGGCGCGCCCATCAGGGCGAGCAGCACGATCGCGGCGCAGAGACGAGTTACCGCACGCATGGTATTACCTCCTCGAAGCGCCCCCACGGCGCCGAACACCAAAAGGGGTAATGGGTGCTTTCGTGTCAAGCCGTTATCAGTTCCCGACCGGCTTCGGCGGTCGCAGCTCCACGGCCTTGGGATCGATCGCCGGTAGCCGCTTCGCCTGCAGCGCCGCGTTCACCGGCGGCAGCGCGTCCCGCAACGCCGCCCGGGCCGCCTCGAGGTGCCGCTGCAGCACCGGGGCGAACATCGCGAACACGTCGTAGGTCTGCTGCGGCGGCCGGCCATCGGCCGACTCGACCACCCATTCCAGGCCGCTGATCCGCTCGGTCACTCGCGCCGGAAAGACGAGCTCGTCCTCTACGTCCTGCGTGCGCCCCTGATAGAGCGAATCTTCGATCGCCCGCAGCCGGCCCGCCAGCTCGCGCGCTCGCGTGAGCCCGCCGCCCGTGAGACGGGGGATCCGGTCCTCGATCTGGGCGCGCACGTTGCGCAGCGTGATGATGGTCGTCGTCGCCGCGTTCACCGTATCGCGCAGCTGCCGCAGGAACCGATACTGCTCGGCCAGGCCCGCGACGTTCGCCTGCCCGCGCGGGTCCGCGCGCACGCGCAGGTCCTGCACGTATTCCTTCCCGCCGACCTTGAGCCGCAGCCGGTAGGCCCCGGGGAGCACCATCGGGCCGTCGGTGGCGACGTCGCGCATCCCCCAGAACGGGGTGACGCCGGGGAGACGGAGATTCCAGGCGAACAGGTTCAGCCCCGCCTTGGCGGGCACGCGCGGCGCCGCGGGCGGCCGGTGCGGCCACGGCTTGTCGTCGTCCTTCACGGTGTCGCCGAGGATCGAGTCGACCTTGACGCTGTCGGTCACTCCCGCCCGGTGCAGGCTGTCGGTGCGCGCCCGCTTCGTGGTGTCGGCGCGCAGGCTGTCGGCCCGGGTCATCGAGTCCTGCAGGCTGGTGAACGAGCGGATCACCTGGCCCGTCGAGTCGAGGACCTCGAGCGTCGCCTCCTGGCCGCCCGCCTTGAGCCAGTAGTAGATCGTCGCGCCGCTCGGCGGGTTCTTGCCGACCGGGTGCGCCGCATTGTCGCTGCCACCGCCCCAGTCGACGCGGTACGCGTCGCGCGGGTGGTACAGGTGGGCGTCCCCCGCCAGCGCCGTATCCGCGAGCTGGCGCAGCGGCGCGATGTCGTCGAGGATCCAGAACGACCGCCCGTGCGTCGCCGCGATCAGGTCGCCTTCCTTGATCGCGAGGTCGTGCACCGGGACGAGCGGCAGGTTGCGCCGCAGCGTCTGCCAGTGCCCGCCGTCGTCGAACGAGATGTAAACGCCGCGCTCGGTGCCGGCGAACAGCAACCCCGTCCGCTCGGGATCTTCCCGCACGGCGCGCGCGGGCTCCGTCGCGGGCAGCCCCTCGACGATCTTCGTCCACGTGCGGCCGAAGTCGCTCGTCTTGTAGATGTACGGTGCGGGATCGCCGAGCTGGTGGCGGTTCGCGGTCACGTAGGCGGTCCCCGCGGCGTGCGGTGACGCCTCGATGATCGAGATGCGCGTGAACGGCTTCACGTCCGGGGGCGTCACGTTCACCCACGTCCGGCCGGCGTCCTGCGTCACGTGGATCAGGCCGTCGTCCGAGCCGACCCACAGCACCCCGCGCGCGACGGGCGACTCGGCGATGGCGAAGATCGTCGCGTAGTACTCGGCCGTCGTCTGGTCGAGCGTGATCGGCCCGCCCGAGAGACCCATGGTCGTAGGATCGTGGCGCGTCAGGTCGGGGGAGACGGCGGTCCAGCTCTGGCCTTCGTCACTGGACTTGAAGAGCACGTTCGCGCCGATGTACAGCGTGTTGGGCTCGTGCCGGGAGGCGAGCAGCGGCGCCGTCCACTGGAACCGGTAGCGGCCTTCCGCCGCGGGGTGACCGTCCGGAGAGTCCGGCCAGGGGTTCACGATACGCCAGATCCCCGTGCGGTGGTCCACGCGGGCGAGGAATCCGGAGTTGTCACCACCGAAGGTCACGTCGGGCGTGTCGGGGAGCGCCTGGATGTACCCCGACTCTCCCGACACGTCGTACCACTGCGACCGGTCGATCCCGCCGGGCCAGCGGCTCGGCCCGCACACCCCAGAGTTGTCCTGCTGCGCGCCGCACACGTGATAGGGGAAGTGGTTCGTGGTGGCGACGTGGTAGAACTGCGCCGTGGCGAAATCCTGATCGGTCCACGTCTTGGCGCCGTTGGTCGAGACCGTCGCGCCGCCGTCATCCCCCAGGATCATGCGCTGCGGATCGTTGGACGCGATCCACAGGGCGTGCGTGTCCCCGTGCAGTACGTCGATCTGCCGGAACGTGCGGCCCCCGTCGCGCGACCGGTAGAAGATCACGTTCGTCGCGTACACGGTGTTGGAGTCCTTGGGGTCGGCGGTGAGTTTCATGTAGTACCAAGCGCGCACGCGCAGCTTGTGGTCGTGGTTGACCCATGCCCATGTCGTGCCGCCGTCGTCGGAGCGGTACACCCCGCCCGAATCGGCCTCGATGAGCGCCCACACGCGTGACGGTTTCGCGGGGGAGACGGTGAGCCCGATGTTGCCCAGCAACCCGCGCGGCAGGCCGGCGTTGCGCGTCAGCTCGGTCCAGTGCGCGCCGCCATCGGTGGTCTTGAAGATCCCGCCCCCTGTGCCCCCCGAGACGAGTTTCCAGGGGAAGCGCTGCGCCTGCCAGAACGCGGCGTACAGCACCTCGGGGTTCGAGGGATCCATCGCGAGGTCGGAAGCGCCGGTGGAATCGTTGCGGAACAGGATCTTGGTCCACGTCTTGCCGCCGTCGCTGGTCTTGTAGATCCCGCGCTCGGGGTTCGGCCCGAACGCGCGTCCCTGCGCGGCCACATACGCGATGTCGGGGTTAGCGGGATGGACCCGCACGCGTGAGATCTGCTGGGTCTCGGCGAGGCCGAGGGAGGTCCACGTCCGGCCGCCGTCGGTGGTCTTGAACACGCCGTCGCCGTGGGAGACGTTGCCGCGGATCGCGTACTCGCCCGTGCCCACGTAGACGACGTCGGGGTTCGACTCGCTCACGCCGATCGCGCCGATCGTGCCGCCGAAGTACTTGTCGCTCGCCGGGAGCCAGGTGTTGCCGCCGTCGGTGGTCTTGAAGACGCCGCCGCCGGTGGTCCCCATCCAGTACTCGTTGGGGCGCGCCGCCGAGCCCGCCACCGCCACCGACCGGCCGCCGCGGAAGATCCCGACCTCGCGCCATTTCAGGGCGGCGAGCACCGTGGAGTCATAGGGAGCGGGCGCCTGGGCGGGAAGCGGTGAGGCGAGGAACAGGAAGCCGAGGACAAGCAGGCGGGGAGCGGACACGGCGATCCTCCGGGCTGAGTTGGTCAGAGGCGCCGGTCGGAATCGAACCGACGAATAGAGGTTTTGCAGTTATCCCGGGCCTGTTGTATCCCGTCGCGCCTAGTAGCAATCCCCTTATCCTACACTCAGTTCGTCCCCGGCGCGACTTCTATCAAGTTGTCTCTCTTTGCACAGCCCCCGCCTAACGACGACGGGGGCTCCGTGATCGGGATCACGCCGCGTTCGCCCTGTGGGTGCTATCAAGCAGTGAGCGTGCCGTGTCCAATTCGTCCCTGCGAATGTCGCAAAAGGGATGGGCGTTGCTACATTCTCGGGATGGTCGCGACAGGACTCCAACCTGTGACCTCTGGCATGTGACAGTCGTAGTTCTCGTGATGCCAAAAGAAGTGGAGGAAAACCATGGCATACCAGGCCGAAATCAGTCGTAAGAACCCGGGTTGTTTCGTGTTTTTGGTGGACCAGTCAGAGTCGATGGAAGACCCTTTTGGCGGCGGAGAGGCTGGCAGACGGAAGGCCGAGGAGCTCGCGACGATACTCAACAAGCTTATTCATAATCTGTGCATCCGTTGCGCCAAATCGGACTCCATCTACGACTACTTTCATGTCGGTGTGCTGGGCTACAGCGAAGAGAGCTGTAAACCAGCGTTCGGCGGTGAACTGAGCGGGCGCTCTTTGGTCCCGATCAGTGAATTGGCCAATAAGCCGTTGCGCATCGAAGACAGGGTAAAGAAATCGGACGATGGCGCCGGCGGAGTGATGGACCAAACCGTCAAATTTCCAGTCTGGTTCGATCCATATTGGAAAGGCGGCACTCCGATGTGCGCCGCGCTCAAGGAGGCAACCAAGATTACCCAGACGTGGTGTCAGGAGCATCCGAACGGATTTCCGCCGATCGTCATTAACATCACCGACGGCGAGGCAACGGATGGAGATCTTGTTGCCGAGGCGCGTAAATTAGCGGCGGTCAGCGGCGAAGACGGTTCGGTGTTGCTCTTCAACATCCATCTTTCGTCGACGGCCGGACCATCGATCGAATTACCGGGCAACGGCAACAAACTGCCGGATCAACATGCCAAACAGCTCTTTGAAGCCTCATCGACGC
>Ga0209158_1000628_pt1 | contig 25241 bp, 17 predicted proteins | sample GraSoiAngelo_140_FD_185897 | JGI IMG/M metagenome (GOLD analysis project Ga0209158, IMG submission 185897) | Grasslands soil microbial communities from the Angelo Coastal Reserve, California, USA - 14_0929_12_30cm (SPAdes) (version 2) | ecosystem: Environmental > Terrestrial > Soil > Grasslands ...
TCCTCGGAGGCGGGGGCGATGGGGGCCCGCGGTCGTGCCGCCTTTGAACGCCGGTACAACTGGAAAGCGATGGAGCCGCGGCTTCTCGACACATATCACGCGCTCGTGGCACCACGATCTTCATAGCGGACCCTCGTCAACATGAGTGAACCCGTAATCTTTATCGCAGAGCCGAGGCTTCGACGCGACGTGACGACCATCTCCATCGTCGGCCTGGGGCCGGTGGGCCTCTGCTCCGGCGTCGCTTTCGCGACCCAGGGCCACCGAGTCCTTGCGGTGGACATCGACCCGAAGCGGCGCGAACAGATTGCCCGCGGCAAGCCGCCCTTCTACGAAAAGGGAATCGAGGCCGCGTTGCAGAAGGTCCTGCGTGAGAAGCGGTTCTCGGTCGTGGAGACGATGGAGGAGGCGATTGGTGCGTCGGCCGTCGTGTTCCTCTGCGTCGGGACGCCGTCCCGACCGGACGGCAGCATGGACGACAGCGCCCTCCGCGACGCTTCGAAATCGCTCGCCGAGGCTTGGCAAGATGGCAAGCGGCGTACCGTGGTGGTCAAGAGCACCGTGTTGCCGGGAACCGCGGACGGCCTCGTCCGTCCGATCCTCGAAGCCGCGAACGTTCCGTTCCGACTCGGGGTGAATCCCGAATTCCTTCGCGAGGGACGGGCCCTCGAGGATGCCCTCCGACCGGACCGGATCGTCCTCGGGGCCGACGGACCGGAGACCGCCCGGATCCTGAAGGGCCTCTACCGGTCCGCGAAATGCCCGATCTTCTCGACGGACGTGAAGACGGCGGAGGCGGTCAAGTACGCCACGAACGCGTTCCTCGCCACCAAGGTCGCATTTGCGGACGAACTCGCAAATCTGTGCGATGCGTTCGGCATCTCCTACGACGAGGTGCACAAAGGGCTCGGGCTCGATCCACGGATCAATCCCCGCTTCCTCGTCCCCGGCGTGGGCTTCGGTGGCTCCTGTTTCCCCAAAGATGTCCGCGCCCTCGTCGCGGCGGGCCGACGTCGAGGGGTCGAGCCTCTCCTGCTGGAGGGAGTCCTCGCGCAGAACGATGTGCAGTATCTCCGTTCGATCGCGAAGCTCGAAGAGGAACTCGGAGACCTCCGCGGGAAACGCATCGCCCTCCTGGGGCTCGCATTCAAGGGCGACACGGACGACGTGCGGGAAACCCGGGCGGTTCCGATCGCACGGACCCTTTTGTCGAAGGGGGCCCTCGTCGTCGGCTATGATCCGCTCGCGGGTCCGGCGTTCGCGCGTCTCGTGCCCGAGGTGAAGATCGTCGGGAGCGCGAAGGAGGCCCTCGCGAGAGCCGACGGGGCGATCCTCCAGGCGGACTGGCCGGCCTTCTCCCGCCTGACCCCAAAGGATTTCGTCACCTCGATGGCGACGCCGGTCGTCGTCGACGGACGTCGCATCCTGGACCCGAAGAAGATGCGCGGCGTCCGGTTCCACCGGATCGGCTAAGACCGTTTGCGAAACTTGTCGACGAATTCCTTGAGCCCCGGCCGAAGATCGTCCCGCTCCATCGCGAGTTCCAGGTTGGCCGTGAGCCAGCCGAGCTTGTCGCCGACGTCGTATCGACGCCCGCGGTACAGGACGCCGTACACCGCTTCCTTCTCCATGAGCGAGCGAATTCCATCCGTGAGCTGAATCTCGCCGCCCCTCCCCTCTCCCGTCTTCCGGAGGCTGGAGAAGATCTCCGGCGTCAGGATATACCGGCCGATCGTCGCGAGATTGGAGCGGGCTTCGTCGCGGGAGGGCTTTTCGACGAGGTCGTCGAGTCGGATCACGCCAGGTTCGACCTCCTTGCCGACGGCCATACCATACCGCCCGATCTGTTCCCGCGGGACCTCCTGCAAGGCGATCACGGAACGACCGAGCTTTTCATGGACCGCGCGCAGGACCTCGGCGCAGGGAGGATCGACCGTGATGTCGTCTCCGAGGAGCACGCCAAACGACTCGTCGGCGACGAAGTCTGCGGCTCGCAAGACCGCATCGCCGAGGCCCCGCGGGCTCGACTGCCGGACGTACATGATCCGCGCGGCCCTCATCAGGGCCTCGAGGTCCTCGAGGGCCCCCGGCCGACTCGACTTCGCAACATGCTCGTCGAGCTCCAAGTTCGCATCGAAGTGATCTTCGATCGCCCTCTTGCTGCGACCCGTGACGATGAGGATCTCCCGCATCCCGCTCGCGACGGCCTCCTCGACGACGAACTGGATCGCGGGCTTGTCGACGATCGGGATCATTTCCTTCGGCATGGCTTTCGTGTACGGGAGGAAGCGAGAACCTAGCCCTGCCGCGGGGATGACCGCCTTCATTTTGACCCGCGAAGATGGGGGCCCGGATAAATCCTTCTCCGAGGGAATCGAAGCCTATCGGGCGGGCAAAGGCTATCAAGCGCGCGCCACATGCCGCGCCGAATCTGGCCCTCCGGAGGCGGGCCTTCCGGCTCGAGGAGACGATGAAAGTCCACCACGTCGCGCCGCACTTCCATCCCGAGAGGGGCGGGGTCGAATGGAACGTCCTCGGCCTCGGCCGGTACCTCGTGGACCGAGGCCATGAGGTCGTCGTCCACACCTCCTCGCGGGGAATTCGCGGCGAGACCTTTCCCGCGATCGGGACGATCGACGGAATTGCGATCCGCCGATATCGGCCTCTGATCCATCTGGGATACTACGCGACCGTCTTCCGGCCCGACCTCCGCGGGGCCGATATCGTGCACTTGCACGGCTACGGATTCCTCACGAATGACCGCGCCGCCCGCGGCCTGCATCGGACCGTCCCGTTCGTGTACTCGCTCCATCACGGCGTATCGCAGCCGCCTCCATCGCTCGCGGCTGCGCTCAAGTGGAAAGCCTACTATTCATTGCAGGGCCGCGCCACTCTGCGCCGCGCCGCGGCCATCATCTCGGGTTCGGTCCCCGACCGAGACTGGTTGGCGTCACGCGGCTTTCCGCTTGAGCGGGTTCATGTCGTGCCGACCGGACTCGACCCCACGGCGTTCCGGCCCGGGTCTCCGGAACGGGCCCGGTCTCGGTTCCGGCTCGACCGGTATGTCCTCTTCCTGGGTCGGTTGCATCGCGAAAAGTCCCCGGACCATCTGGTGCGCGCCGCGGCAGACCTCGGCGACTGGCCCGGTTCGTTCGTCTTCGTCGGACCCGACGGCGGGATGCGGAACTTCCTGGAGACTCAAGCAAGCGCCCTCGGGCTCCGGGATCGGGTCGTCTTCACGGGAGAGGTGGACGAGGAGACGAAGCGGGACCTCCTCGCGGGCGCGACATGTCTCGTCCTTCCGAGCTTCTACGAGGCCCAGGGGATTGTGATCCTGGAGGCCTGGGCTCAAGGGATTCCTGTCGTCGCGTCCAGGGTCGGGGGCGTCCCGCACCTCGTCAGCGACGGAGTCGATGCTTTGCTCTTTGCGTGGTCCGATGTGGCCGCCCTGTCGAGAGCCATCCGACGAGTCATCGAGAACCCAACGGAGGCAGCGACGATGGGCCGCGTGGGGCGCGCCAAGGCCTCCTCGAAGTTCAGATGGGAAATCCTCGGGCCTCAGATGGAAACAATCTACGAGGCCGCCGTCCGCTCGTGAAACTGCAATGACATGAAAACCGCCTTGTCTGGCGGCTCGCAACCCAGGAAGGATTAAGGCTCGGCGATGGGTCACCGGCCCGTGCGGGTATGCATCGTCCTCCATACAGATCTGTTCGAGCCGTGGCCCATCGTGCGGCCGATGTTTGAGGCCCGCGTCCTGCGGCGTTTGGGTCGCGAGGTCACCGTCTTCTCATGGATCAAGGACGTGGCGAGCCCCTTACCCGAGGAGGAGGTCCGGGACGGCCTCCGAATCCGTCGGCGCAAGGTGGCTGCCCCCCGCGGGCTCTTTGGGCGCATGGTCGGATTCCGACGGATCACGAAGCAGTTTGCCGAGGAGATCGGCTCCCTTCGACCCGACGCGATCATCTGCCACGACTTGGAGATGTTGTGGGCGTCCGTCCGGGCCGGGAGGGCGTTGCGGATCCCGGTCCTGTACCATGCACATGAGGACTGGCCGGCCATGGTCTCCGAGCGGAGCCGCCTCGAAGGCCTCATTTTCGGGTTGCTCGAGCGGAGGCTCGTTCGGTTCGTCGACCACATCTATGCGGCGGGCGAGGAACGAGCGCGACGATATCGGCGATGGGGCAAGGCCGTCACCGTCATCTACGGCGCGAAGTCCCTCTCCGAGATGCCGCCGGTTTCGGAGGCGGACCGCCTCGCGATCCGCGCGGCGGCCGGGTTCGCGGCAACCGACGCCGTCGTGGGGATCGCAGGCTCCCTCGGCCGGGACGAGGCGGTCCCGACCGTCCTCGATGCGCTCGCCCTTCTCCCGGAGAGCGTGAAACTTTACATCGTCGGGGGAGGAGAGAGGAAGGTCGCGGAGACGAAGGCCCTAGTCGAGGCCGGGGGGATGTCCTCGCGAGTATCGTTCACGGGCCGCCTTCCGACGCCAGAGTACCTGCGGCAGACCGCGGCGATCGATGTCGGCCTTGCCCTCTATTTCCCCACAACGAAGAACCAGAGGACCGTCGTGCCGTTGAAGCTGTTCGACTACATGGGCCTCGGCATCCCGACCGTGGGCAGCGACTTCGCGGAGTTGCGACGGATCATCACGAACCTGTGTGGCTGTGGTGCCACGACGGATCCCGAGGACCCCGAGGCCCTTCGACGGGCCGTCGAGGCGCTCCTCCGCGACCGGGCGGGGAGACAGGAGATGGGACGACGGGCACGGGAATGTTTCCAAACGCGGTTCTGCCAAGAACGGCAGGAGGAGGCCTTGCAGCGGTCGCATCCCGTCTTCGCGGCCGGGGCCGATCGTCAGGGGTGACGTGCGACGATGGACGCGAGGAAGCGGGCCGTCACGGACATAGTGCAATTCCCTCCGACGGTCCGCCTGGCGTACCGCTATCGCTGGCCTCTGCTCCGCTGGCTCCTCGACGAGCACGCGTTCCTACGCGAGGCCCTGCGGAAGGCGTGGCCGACGGCCGTCCGCCAGGAGCTCGTGGTGACGGAGCGCGTCGTCGAAATTCCGTTCGTCCTCCGGTCGCTCGACCTCCCGGTCGGGAGTCGGGTGCTCGACATCGGATCGCGGTGGTCCGTGCTTCCGCTCTACCTCGTTTCCCTCGGCTACCGAACGGTTGCGGTGGACCTCCTGGACATCCTCCTCGGGTCGGCCGGACCCGATCTGGTGAAGGCGGACCTCCGAGCCCCGCCATTCCGGACCGATTCCTTTGACGCCGCGGTGATGGTCAGCACGCTCGAACACGTTGGGATCGGGTGGTACGACGACCGCACGGACCCGGCGGATGACCAGCGGATCATGGGGAACCTCCGCACCCTGGTGAGACCGGGAGGGAGCCTCCTTCTCACGGTGCCATTCGGGCGCGGAGGGGTCGGACGGATCCAGAGGGCCTACGATGACGAACGTCTCCGGACCATAACCGAGGGCTGGACCATCGAGGAACAATCCTTCTTCGTCCAACGCGGGACCGCCTGGAGGCCTGCCACGCAGGAGGTCGCCGGGCGCGAGGATTCGGTCGAGTCGACCCGGGCGGTCGCCCTACTCCATCTACGGGCGTCAGGCCGCGGAACCGATCAGCCGGCCAAGGCCCGCTCATAGGCATGCAGCGTGCCTTCCGCCGTCTTCCGGAACGTGAAGAGACGGGCCCGTGCGACCCGTTCGTCCAAGGTACCCTTTGGACCGTGGCTCAAGCAGTCAAGCATGGCGCCCGGGAGGGAGTCCACGTCCTCGAAGTAGCACCCCATGGGCCCGAGGACCTCTCGGACTGCCGGTGCACGCGCGAGGACGTGAGCACCGCACCCAAGCGCCTCCAAGGGGACGAATCCAAATCCCTCCTCGGGCGTCGGATGGACAACCAGCGTCGCGCGACTGTACACCTGAGGAATCCCGGCTTCGCCCGGCCAATACACCTTCACGCGGGACCGAAGATTCGGACGTCCACGCAGATGCTCATCTAGGGTCTGGAACCATGGGATTCGGGCGTCTCCGACGAAATGGAGCTCGTGGGGAATCCGATCCGCAATCCTCTCGAACGCCTCGAAGGTCAGCCTCGGCTCTTTGATCTCCCGGTGAATTCCCACTTGGACGATGAACGGCGTCTCCGGGGGTTCCCCGGCGATCGGCCGGAACCGGTCTTCGAGTCCGAGGGGTACGACGTCCATCGGGACTCGCGGGTGAAATACCTTCTGGACGACGTCGCGGGTGCGCTCGCTGTCGACGACCATTCGTTTGCAAAAATGGCTGAACCAACGGAGCTTCTGGAGGTACAAGGTCCGGATCCAAAGGCCATAGTATTGGGGCAACAGGGAGGGGAAGAGGTCGTGGATCGTGATGACCAAGGGGCGGCGTGATCGGAGCGGCGCGTTCCAGGGCGCGGCAGGATCGTGGAGTACGTCAACGTCCCTTGGGTTGGCGCCCTTGTGTAAGGGCACGACGTCGACGCCCAAGTTGCGGAGTTCGCGGGTGAGGTAGTGGATGTACTTCGAGTACCCCGTGCCGATCTGGCCGTTCCGGTAGAGGTGGTCCGAATACAGGCCGACCTGCATCGACTGCTGAATGAATGGTTTCGTATTTAGGAATGGGTCGCTCGACTGATGGGCATGATGAACCGTGGGGTCACTGCAAGAGTCGTTTCACCCATGATGCAATGCGGACGCGGAGGCGGAATGTCCGCGAGGCCCATCCGGTACTGCGCCTGTGGAACCGCTCGGAGCAACCTCGGACGAAGGACGGTACATGGGGCGGGGAGAGAATACGGCATTCGAAGTATTGCCGGAAAAAGCCGGCCAGGATCGCTTCCGGATGTTTCGAATCGTTGCTGCCAGTAGACCCGGCGACAAACCTTATCCCATGCCATCAATTCCGACGTCGCAGCGAGTTCGTGGGTGATCTTCGTTAGGCACGTCGACTTGGCCAATTGAAAGATCAATAGATGCAGGCGCGGCGGAGTTGGTCCCCTGACATGGCGACTTAACCTCGGAAGCGGGGAATCCCGATTCCCAGAGTTTGTGAACGTCGACATCTACGGCGGCGATATCCGAGCGAGCGCCGAACATCTTCCGTTCCGGGAGGGGTCCTTCGATTTCATTCATGCGAGCCATGTACTCGAACACGTCCCTGACCTCGATCGCGTGATGCGTGAGCTCCATCGAGTTCTTTCTCCCGATGGAGTCCTCCAAGCACGCGTTCCGTATGGGCTGCGTTCGCTTTACGTCCCGTTCCATCTCCACGCGTTCAACCTCAACACGTTCGACTACTTCACGAACCAACCGAATGGCCTCCAAGGCGGCCCTCTGTTCGTCCTACTCCAGAAACGAACTTCGGATTGGTGGCTCCCGTTCCGCTGGCACCTCACCCGATATTTCCCGCGCTTGTTTGGGATTATCTCAGCGGCTGAAGACGACGGGAAGCGGCATCTTCGGCTGCCGACGGGTTTCCGGCACGAACTCTTCGTTCGGCTGAAGAAGCGAGGACCATGAGTGGAAATCACATTCACGACATCGAGCGCGGCATTCTGCTTCTTCATCGCGGGTCCAGCGCGGCCTCATAGGCTTGTAGGTACGCGCTTGTCACGAGGTCGAGGTTCGCGGTTTGATTCACGAAAGAGTGGGCGCGCTCCCCGATCTCCCGTGCGGCCGTCGGATCCTCGAGAGCTTGCTTGATGCAACGGACGAGGGACTCGGCATCGTTGGCGAGCCATCCGGTCACGCCGTGTTGGATGACTTCAGGGATGTTCCCCAGAGGCGTTGCGATAACCGGCGTCTTGAAGGCGATTGGGAAGAAGATGGAGCCCGATGTAGTTACTTCCTTGTACGGTTGGACGACGACGTTGCAGGCCCTGAACCAGTACTGTAACTCCTCGTCTCGGAGTTCAACAAGATGGATTCGAAGGTTCGCGTTCGCCGCGGCGGCGTCGCGGATCTCCCGGGCCAGTGGCGGATCGTGGCATGCACCGAAAATGCAGCAAAAGACATCCTTGCGTGCCATCCGGCGGATCGCCTCCAGAAAGAGGCGCGTTCCTTTGTAAGGGAGGGTGGGCGCAAAGTGCCCGACCACGGGGGCTCCGAGCGGGACACCGATCCTTTGCCGGGCCTCTTCGAGGGAAACCGTATCCGGCCAGATTCCATTGAAACTCATGTGCGGGATGATTCGATTGTTCGCCTTCCAAGTGGTCGGCAGGCCGCGGGCGGCAAAGAGATCCCGGGCCTCGCCGATGGTCCGTTCGCTGTGCCACACCGCAACATCCACACGGTCCAGATACCAATGGGTCGTGAAAATGTCCTCCCGTAACAGAGGGGCATGGGGAACAAGATTGTGGACCGTCCACACCTTGGGCACTCGGGTCGCGAAGAATAGTCTCGCGCCGAGGGCGGTGTCGAAGATGTTCCAATGCAAATGGCAAAGATCAGGTCCCTCGATCATTCTGCCGATGAATCGAACGATGTTCCCCGGCCACCGGACGTAGGGAAAGGGAGCTTCCGTGACCTGGACGCCTCGCCTGGTGAGGGCTTGCTTCAACAGACGGAGGTACACATGGCGACCCTCGGGAACGGCGAGGACCCTCATTGGCTCGACCAGACATCGGGATAACGGAGTCGCTCGTAAAAACTGCGTTCGGACACGGAGGGCCGCGGCGTTCGCGTGGAAATAGGGCGTTTGTCAAACCGATACCGATTCGCGCCCCGCTACCCTTTTATAGACATCACTTCCTTGCGCATCCCTCGTCTGACTCGCGTCAGACACTAGAAGGATATACATGGGATGGGTTGCAACAGCGCGCCCCCGCGCTGACGCTCCACCGGTCAGGTGACGCCTTTGTTCCTGAAAGAGATCCAGATGGAGAATTTCAAGTCGTTCGGGCGAAAGATCTCGGTCCCCTTCCTGCAGGGGTACACGTCCATCACGGGTCCCAACGGCTCCGGGAAAAGCAACATCGCGGACGCCATCCTGTTCGTCCTCGGCCCGAAGAGCGCGAAGGCGATCCGCGCGGGCAAGCTGACGGATCTGATCTGGAACGGCGGGAAGGACAAGAACGCCGCCGACTCCTGCCAGGTCAGCCTGATCTTCGACAACTCGGACCGGCAGATTCCCCTCGAGGCGGACGAGGTGAAGCTGACGCGGTACATCGGCCTGAGCCCCTCCGTGGAGGGCGGCTACAACTCGTACTTTTACATCAACGACCGGAAGTCCTCCCTGTCCGAATTCGACTCCCTCCTCGCACACGCGCGGATCTCGGCGGAAGGCTACAACCTCGTCCAGCAGGGGGACATCCAACGGGTCGTGTCCATGTCCTCCGTGGAGCGCCGGCGGATCCTGGACAACATCGCGGGGATCACGAAGTTCGACGACGACATCAATCAGGCGGAAGGGAAACGCAAGGAGACCGAGGAGAACCTCGAGCGGATCCGGATCATCCTCGACGAGATCGACAAGCAGATCAAGCAGCTCGAGTCGGATCGGGACGGCGCGCTGAAGTACCGGGACCTGAACGAGCGCCTCACGACGGCGAAGGCCCAGCTCGCGTACAAGAACCGCGAACTGATCGAGCGGCAGATCGTCGGGACGCGAGAGCAGATCGCGAAGCACGAGGCGGACAAGGCCAAGCTCGAGACGCAGAAGCAGGAACTCCGCGGTCGACTGGACGCCGCCGTCGCACGGTTGAGCGAGCTCGAGCAAGAGATGGCGGACCGCGGCGGGGAGGAGGCGAAGCAGCTCAAGGAGAAGCTGGACGGCCTCCGAATCGAGCGGGCCCGAGCCACGGACGGGATCGAGACTTCGAAGGAGACGCTGAAGCAGCTCCGGACCGAGAACGCGGACGCGACGAAGGAGAAGGGGAAGGTCCAGAAGGAGACGGACGCCCTCGCGCGGGAGCGGGAGAACGTCGATAAGCGCGTCGGCGACCTGGACGGCCAGATCAAGTCCGCGGACAAGGACCTCCATGAGGTCGATGAACTCGCGTCGAAGAGCGACGCGAAGGTGCTGACCATTCAGAAGCAGATCATCGCGCTGAACAACGAGATCGACCAGGTCGAGGAGAAGGTCAAGGGCCTCGTCCTGGAGGGAGACCGGACGAAGGAGGCGATGACACGCCTCGAGTCCGAGATCGCCCTGCTCGAGGAATCCCGGAAACAATACCAGGTCGAGCATGAGGACGCGGACTGGCAGCTCAAGGAGCTGCACTCGTCCACGAAGGAGTCGGGCAAGAGCCTCGAGAAACTCCAAGAGGACTTCCACAGCCGGCGGTCCGAGGAGACCCGCCTCGCGAAAGAGCAGGCCGAGCTTCAGACCGCGATCTTGAGCCTGACCCGGCAATATGCGCAACTCAAGGCGGAGGCCGACGTCGCGGAGAACATGAAGCGCGGCTACACGTCCGCCGTCTCCGCGATCCTCGAGTGCCGCGAGACGGGTTCCATTAAAGGAATCCACGGGACCGTGGCCCAGCTCGCCCACGTCGAGACCCAGTACGAGACGGCGATCGTCACGTCCGCGGGCGCGCGGATGCAGGCGATCATCGTCGACGACGACACGGTCGCGGCCCAGTGCATCGATTACCTGAAGAAGCGCAAGGTCGGCCGCGCGACGTTCCTCCCTCTCAACAAGATGCTCGTCGGGAAACCGCGGGGCAAGGCGATCCTCGTGGCGAAGGAATGCCTCGGCTTCGCGATCGACCTCTGCCACTTCGACGAAAAGTACCGGGACGCGTTCTTCTACGTCTTCGGGGACACGCTCGTGGTCCAGACCCTCGACGAGGCGCGCAAGTGGATGGGCGGCGTCCGGCTCGTCACGATCGAAGGAGAGCTCATCGAGGCTTCCGGCGCCATGGTCGGCGGCGAGATGGAGCGGTCCACCGTGAAGTTCGGACCCACGGCCGCGAGCGAGATGGAGAAGATCGCGGAGAAGTTGCGCGAGGCGCAGGCCCAGGGCGAGACGGTGGCGAACCGCCTCGACGAACTCCGAAAGGAGATCCTGGGACTCGAAGAGACGATCAAGGACACGGGCGGCCGGACCGGGGCCGTCGAGGTGAAGACGAGCACGCTCGAGGCGAAACGGAAGGAGTTCGCCGCGAAGCTCGCGTCCGCGGACAAGGACCTCGCGGACCGGAAGGGACGGTTCGAGGACGCGCGGAAGACCGCGGCGCGGATCGAAGAGGACCTGACCAAATTCACGAACGACGCCGAGGCCCTGAAGGCAAAACGGGACGAGCGCAAGAAGGCCGTCATGGAGGCGACGCCCCAGCAGATCTCCTCTCGGATGAAGGAGCTCATGAACCGCCGGGCGGCCTTCGCGGAGGAGTTGAGCGGCCTCCGGTCGAAACTCGAGGCCATGACGACCCAGACCACGTTCCTCGACGAGCGGCGGACGGAACTCGACACGCGGATCGGGAGCTTGGAGGATCAGCGGAAGGAGCACGAGAAGCGGATCGAGACCTTCGAGGCGTCCCTCGGGCGGCTCGAGACGGAGATCCGCGGCCTCGAGAAGACGGAAGCCCAGATGGGCAAGAAGTTGAAGGACCTCCAGGACGCCCGCGACGCCGCGTACAAGGAGAAGACGGACCGCGAAGCGGACCTCGACAAGGTCACGCACAAGATCGAGACGAAGGAGGACTTCCTCCTCAAGTTGGAAACGGAGCTGAAGGTCCAGGAGGAGCAGCTCGCGGAAGCGGAGCGCGTCATGACGGAGATGGCCGTCGAGGTCAAGGAAGGCCGCCTCCCGAGCCTCGAGGAACTCAAGACGACGATCGGCGAATGCGAGGCCGCGATCACGGCCCTCGGTCCGATCAACCTGAGGGCCCTCGAGGACTACGACGCCCAGCAAGCCCGCGCGGTCGAGCTCAAGGACGAGTTCAAGCGGCTCGAGGGCCAGCGGGAGGAACTGATCCGCCTGGTCGAGCAGCTGACGGACCGCAAGAAGGAGGGACTCGCGAAGGTCTTCACCGCGATCAGCGAGAACTTCACCCGCGTCTACGCGGAACTGAGCGAAGGCGGCGAAGCGGACCTCGTCCTCGAGGACCCGGAGAAACCGTTCGAGGCAGGCCTCATCCTGAAGGTGAAGCCGGCGCACAAGAAGGTGCTGCGGCTCGAAGCCCTCTCCGGCGGGGAGAAGTCCCTCGCCTCGATGGCACTGATCTTCGCGATCCAGGAGTATGACCCGTCGCCCTTCTACCTGCTCGACGAGATCGACCAGAACCTCGACGCGATCAACGCGGAGAAGGTCGCCCGGATGATCCGGCGGAACAGCACGGCCGCGCAGTTCGTGCAGATCTCGTTGCGCAAGGTGAGCCTGAAAGAGGCGGACCACTTGATCGGCGTTACGATGACGCCGGAATCCGTCTCCGAAGTCATCATGCGCGTGAACCTGGCGGACATCGAGGACGAGAAGCCGACCGAGGTGATCCCGGCATGAGCGAGAACTACCAGACGGTGTTGAACCACCTGCTCTTCCACAAGGCGCTCATCAGCGAGACGGAAGGCGGGCAGCGGATCAACCGTTATCTGTCGATGCTGAACGAGATCGACCAGGGCATGCACGTCGCCGTCCGCGACCCGTTCGAGAAGTCCGTCGTCGCGGCGTTCGAACTCGTCCTCGAGCGGCAGATGGACCCCTGGGAGATCAACCTCGTGCCCTTCACGAAGCTCTTCCTGGACAAGGTGAAGAAGGACGGCTCCGTGAACTTCGTGACCGCGGGCAAGCTCGTCTTCCTCGCCTGGTCGATCCTCAAGCTGCAGAGCGACAAGGTCCTGCTCGACGCGATGCCGCCGGAGCCCACGCCGGAGGACGGCGGCTGGGACCTCGACATGTTCCGGGATCCCGCGGACCTCGACTACAACCAGGTCGTCCTGGCCGGGACCGCGACGCCCCTCACGGAGGCGATCCACCGCGAAGGCCGCCGGGCCGTGACCCTGATGGAGCTGATGGACGCCTTCGACGAGGCCCGCCGCGAGGCGGACATCCAGATGCAATTGAACGCCCTGCGCGAGCAGGCGATCCGCAAGTTCGCCCCGAACTTCCACCAGAAGGTGCACGGTGAGGACCTGACGGAGGACATCGCCCTCACCTGGCAACGCCTCGCCCAGTTCAACGGCGAGCCGATCCCGCTCCGCTCCCTGACGGTCGGAGACGTCTGGGACGAGGTCACCGTGTTCATGTCCCTCCTCTTCCTCGCCCACCTGGAGAAGGTCAAGCTGTGGCAGAAGGACTACCCGTACGGAGAGATCTTCGTGAAGCGTCTCTCCATGGAGGTCGATCTCCCGATGGAAGAACTGCTCGCAATCCCAGTCCTCGGGCCGAAGCCTATCGGGACCCCGGAGGCCGTGCCATGAACCCTCGGGCGATCGTGGAAGCGGCCCTCTTCAGTGCCGGGAAAGCCCTCACCCCCGAGGACCTCGCCCGGACAACGAGGCTTGAGCCGGACGTGATCCGGGAGCACCTTCGGGCCTTGTCGAAGGAGTACACGAAACGGGAAAGTGCGATCGAGGTCGCGCAGATCGGGACGAAGTGGACGATGCAAATCCGCTCGGATTACTCGGAACGGGCCCGTGCCTTCGCCCCGCCAGAGATCGACCGGGACCTCCTGAAGACGGCGGCCCTGATCGCCTACCACCAGCCACTCCTCCAGAGCGACCTGTTCGACATGATCGGCTCGAAGGTGTACGAGCACACGAAGGGGCTCGAGGATCTCGGCCTCATCAACCGCAAGCCCTCCGGCCGCTCCCTCGCCCTGACGACGACGCGGTATTTTGCGGAATTCTTCGGACTGAAGTCCACGGACCGCGAGGGGATCCGCCGACTCATGGCGGAGAAGGCCGGCGTCCCGTACAAGGAGAGGCCGGAAGGCACGCTCTCGGACGACGCGACCGAAGCGAGTCCGTTGCCCGCGCCCGAATCGGGTGCCGAGGTCCCGGTCTCGACCTCCCCGTCTCCCGTCGCCGCGGGAAACGAATAGGGCCGTTCGCGGTTCCGACCACCGCAAAACCGGGTCCCCAAAACGGACGCGGTGAATCATGCGTGATAACCACGGGCTAACGCGTTTATAAGCTCGGATTTCTGACAACCATGCTGTTTCTCCCAGGACGAGCCGTAGCCGTCCCCCGAGGCAGCGGAGCCCCCGACCCGTGAGCGGGTACCTGCGAGACAACGCACTGCGAAAGCACTTGGACGAGAAAGTCAAGGAGACGGCCCGGACCCGTCAGGCCGCCGAGGACGGCCTGAGGGCCGCCCAGGACATGCTGGACCAGGCGCGCCGCGTCGACACGAACGTCGCGGAAGCGGAACGGGCGCTCGCCGAGGCAAGCGCCGCGATGGTCGCGAAGGACTACAAGGTCGCCGTCGACAAGTCCGCCGAGGCCCTCGAACGCGGGAGGCGCAGCTATCGAGAACGCGCCCGAGGGATCGTCGATTCGAGCGCGGCCCTAGGACGACTCGCGAAAGGGCTCGGCGCGGACCTGGCGGAGACGGAATCGACGCTCGCGAAAGCGGAAGGCGCCCTCGCCGCCGAAGACCTCGGCGGGGCGATCGACCACGCCAAGAAGGCGTGGAAGCGGAGCGAGAAGATCCTCCAGGAACATCTGTCGTCCTCTTTCTCCAAGGCCCAAGCTCTCATCCTCTCGGCGAAGAACATGAGCCAGGATGTCGCACCGATCGAAGACCTCCTCTCGCGGGCTCGGTCGGCGATGGAGAACAACGACTTCCAGAGCGCCCTCGACTTCACGAAGGAAGGGCTCGATACGATCCGGGAGGACATGACCGCCGCCATGACGAGGGAGATCCGGGTCGCGGAGGACCTCGTCCGGACGGCAAACGAGCTCGGCGCGGACACGACGAAGCCCGCGAACCTCATCGAGCGGGCCCGCGGGGACGTGACCAACCTCGATTTCGAGAAGGCGAAGAACGCCGTCAACCAGAGCCGGGCCGAATCGGAGAAAGCCCTCCAACGGTCCCTGGACGGACGGGCCAGCGACTTCTCCCGGATCCTCCAGGAAGCGCGCGCGATGGGCGCCGACCCGTCCGTTGCCCAGGAGGTGTTCACCCGCGCGGAGACTGCGATCAAGAAAGGCAGTTACCAAGAAGGGGCCCAGCTCGCGAAGCAAGGGTTCCAAGCGGTCCAGCAGGCCCAGTTCCTGCGGGTCCTCGCCGTGCTCGGCACGTCCCGCGAGAAGTTCGCGGCCGCCGCGAACATGGGCGTGGATTTGAAAGGCCCGTTCGAGGACCTGAACACGGCCCGCGAGGCGATCCGACGAGGCGCGTTCCAGGAGGCGATCGCGCACGCGAAGCGCGCCGACGTGGCCGTCGACGCGATCCTGGACCGGTACCGCAAGGTCGAGACGCGGTTGAAGGAACTCCATCGGTCCTTCGCGGAGGTCGAGGGCTTCGGTGTCCAGACCGCGCGTGCACGCAAGCTCTCCGAGGCGGCTCGACAAGCGTACCAGGAGCGGAATCCGCCCGAGGTCGAGAAGGCGGTCCAGTCCGCCTTCGACGAGCTTCGACGGGCGGAGCGGGAACGGGTCTTGGAGGCGATCGAGCGCGCCGAGTTCATCCTGACGCTGGGCGAACAGAACGGGGTCGATCTCTCGGAGCCGTCGAAGCTCCTTCAAGAGGCCATTGTCGCGACGAAGTCGGACGACTACCGACATGCACTCGATCTCACCACGATACTCCAGGGCAAGGCGGAGCGGAGACTCGCCGAACTCGCGGCCCGACAGATTTCGACCCTGCGGACGTCCCTTCCCCACCTCGGCGACGAGAGCGGCAGCCTGAAGGCCCTCGTCAATCGGGCGGACGCCTCGATGGCGTCCCAGGATTTCGAGGGGGCGTTCAAGGCGGTCGCGGAAGGTCAGAGGCTCGTCGAGGCACGGGTCCGGACGCGGGCCGAGGAGATCGTGGCCGACCTGGCCCTCGCGGTGCGGGTCGGCGTCGATGTGGGGGCGAACGTCACGGCCCTCGAGGCGTTGCACCGGGAACTGAACGCATACCTGGGCGGAGGCCAGGTCGCGGAGATCGTCGCCACGCGCGACAAGGCGACCGCGGCCCTCGCCGGCATCACGGACACCCTGGTCAGTCTCGTCCGCGGACGGATCGGCGCTGCCCAGGGCCTAAAGATCGAAGTGGACGACTTGAACGACCTCGTGCGCCGCGCGCGCATGGCCTTCGGCGTCCAGAACTACCACGAAGGGTTGCGCCTCCTGAATGATGGGAACGAGCGCGCGAGCAAGGCGAGCGCGATGCACCGCCAGGCCTACAACGCGATCGCGACCGCCGCGGCCTTCGTGGCGGAGGCGAAGAAGAGGAACGTGGACGTGTCCAAGGTCGTGGAGATGCTCGTCGACGCGAAGAAGGCGTTCGAGCAGCTCGATCTCGAACGCGCCGTGCAGCTCGCGGGCGCGGCCCGGACGGAGACGGACAAGCTTACGGTCCTGTACTCCTCGGCCCAGAAGATCCTTTCGTCCCGGGGCCGGCTCGAGCTCGCGGAGCGACTTGGGATCGCGGCGCCGCACCTCCGCCAGGTGTTCGCCGACGCCAAGGAGGCGATGAAGGCAAAGGACTACGACAAGGCGCTCGCCTTCGCACAGCGCACGGAGGACGAATTCACCGCCCTGATCAAGGACCGGCTGGCCTCCTCGTTAATGGCCTCAGAGCAACTCCTGGGTTCTTTGGGGGGCGTCGACCTCGCCGGGTCGAGCGACACCCTCGTCCGGGCGCGCGGCCACCTCGAGGCCGGGGAGGTCGAACAGGCCGCGGAGCTCTCACTCCAACTCAAGAGCCAGCTCGACACGCGCAAACGGCAGGGCGACGAGACGGAGGCCGCCCTGCGACAGATCCAAGACATCCTCGCCGACGCCGAGGCAATGAACGCTCCGTTGGAACGGACGCGGGCCCTGTTCGAAAGCGCCGAACGCGCGCATCGGCTCGGGCAGTTCGACGAGGCCCTCGACATCGTCGCCCAGGCCGACGTGGAGGCGACGAAGGAACGGGATCAGACGATCGCCGCGATGATGAAGCGCTTCGAAGAGAGCGTCCTCCGGGCGAAGAAGGAAGGGACCGACACGCGGTCTGCGGAGAAACTGTTCGAACGTGCGCGCGAATTCTTCCGCGCGAAGCAGTACCGCCAGGCCATCGCGACGGCCCTCCAGAGCGAGGCGGAGGCGGAACGGATCAGCCTCCAGCAGGCGATCGCGAAGCAGGCCGTCGACAGCGTGGAAGGCAAGCTCCGCGCGCTCGGCAAGGGATCGGAGCTAGTCGTCGGCTTCGTCGCCGACAGCCGCAAGGCGTACTCGGATGGCGACTACGTCAAGGCGCTGGACACGGCGATCCACGCATCCGATTCCATCGCGGACCTGCGGGTCCTACTCGAAGAGGTCGCGGAGGTCCGCGATAAGGCCCGGGAGCTCCTGCAGGTCTTCGCCGACGTCGGGGCCGACGCGACGAAGTTCGAGAGGTCGTTCCAGGAAGGGGAGGCCGCCTTCGAGATCGGCGAGGTCGAGCGGTCCCGCGCCGCGTTCACGGACGGCATCGAGTGGGGCCAGAACCTCCTCGGTGCACACCTGCGCGACGAACTTGCGAAGGGCGAGGCCCTCATCGACATGTGCCGCAAGATGGACGTCGATCCTACCGGGGCCCAGAACAAGTTCGCGGAAGCGAAGGTCCAAATCACGTCGGACCGTTTCCGAGAGGCGGCCGCCAGCATCCGTGCTGCCCGAGACGAGGCCAGCACGGCGCTCGCGGCGAAACTGAACCGCGCCCTCCAGGACGCGGCCGACAACGTCGCCCATGCGAAGAAGCTCGGTTCCGACTCCCGGGACGCGGAGGCCCTGCTCCGTCAAGCGACCGATCGGATTTTGCACGGAGAGTACGACCGCGCGATGGACGTCGTGAACAACGCCCTGGAGCGGGTGGAATCCGCCAAGGTCATCGAGAAGCGGTTCATCGATCTCACGTTCAAGGCCGAGACGACGATCCGGAACGGGCGCAAGTTCGGCATCGACATGAAGGCCGCGGAAGGCAAGTTGGCCCAAGCGGTCCAGTTGCGCAAGTCCGACTTCGCCGAGGCCACCCGGACCGCCGAAGAGGCCTACCGGATCGCATGGGAGGCGACGGAGGCCTTCGCCCCGAGCATGCGGGGTTTCCTCGACGTCGTCGCGGCGCGCATGAACGAATGGGCAGACGCGACCCTCACGGTCGAGAACGAGGGGAAGGGGGCCGCGAAGGATGTGCGCGTCCGGATCCTGGGCGATGCGGAGACGGACGGCCTCCAGGAGCTCCCCGCGGTCCGCGCCCGCACCCAGGAGGTCCTCAAGTTCCGGCTCAAGATGACAGCCTCAGGATCCGTGCCGCTCGCGATCCAGATCGTCTCGCACCGCGTGTTCGACTCGAAGGAATACACCCAGGAGATGATCGCCCAGATCGACGTCTCCGAGGTCGGGGCGGAAAAGGCGAAGCGCCTCGTCGCGGACCTGGAGACGCGGTGCCCGATCTGCAAGGGACTCATCAAGAAAGGATTCAAGGTCACCCGGTGCGGCTGCGGCCGTGACTTCCACGAGCTGTGCGCGAGCCGCGTCGGCCGGTGCCCGGTATGCTTCCGAGGGCTCCAAGGCGCCAGCGAGTGATCAGGCGAGTCGACCCGAGACGTCCTCCACGGCTTTGAGCAGGCCGCCGGTCGCCATCAACTCCAGGATCCGGTTCGCGTCCGGGGCGAGAGAACGGTCGTCGACCAGGGCCGGGATCTGGGAACGGACGAACTCGTGGGCGGCCCGAGGCCCGACGCCAGGGCGCAGCGGCTGGAGGAACTCGAGGCCCTGGGCCGCCGCCAGGAATTCCAGCGCCACGACGCGCGCGGCGTTCTCGAGCGACTGCCGAGCCTTCAGGGCGGCCGACATGCCCATCGGCACGAAGTCCTCCTGGTTCGCCGACGTCGGGATCGAGTCCGCGGACGCCGGATGCGCGAGCACCTTGTTGTCGCTCGCGTAGCCCGCGGCCACGTACTGCACGATCATCATCCCGGAATTCAGTCCGCCCTTCCGGGTCAGGAACGGCGGCAGTTCGCTCAGTCGGGTGTCGACGAGCCGTGCGATCCGTCGCTCGGAGAAGCCGGCGAGGACGGACATGGCGAGGGCGACGTGGTCCAGGGCCATCGCGAGCGCCTGGGCATGGAAGTTCCCTCCGCTCACGCTCGTCCCCTCCGGGAAAATGAGCGGGTTGTCCGTCGCGGCGTTCATCTCGATCCGCAGGGACGCCGCCGCGTTGTCGAGTGCAGCCCGGACGGCCCCGAGGACCTGGGGGATGCACCGCAGCGTGTAGGGATCCTGCACCTTGTGCGGACCCTTGTGGGAGGGGATGATCTCGCTCCGCCTCAGCAGACGTCGGAGGTTCGCCGCGACCTCCCGCGCGCCCGGTTGCGGCTTCAGCCCGACCAGCCGGTCGTCGAACGGCTTCGGCGAGCCCCTCAGGGCTTCGAAGGACATGGAGGCGGCCACCTGCGCGTCCTTCAACAATCGCAGGCCGTCCTTCACCAGGAGGGCGCCGACCGCGGCCATCACGGACGTGCCGTTGATGATCGCCAACCCTTCTTTGGACTGGAGGACGAGAGGGGACAGGTTCGCCTTGGCGAGCGCCTTCACCGCGGGCAGAACCTGTCCGTCGACCTCCGCGTCGCCTTCGCCAATCAGGACGAGGCCCATGTGGGCCAGGGGAGCCAGGTCGCCGCTCGCGCCGAGCGAGCCGCGGGACGGGATCACTGGATGGACGCCGCGGTTCAGGAACTCCAGGAGGCGGGTCACGAGGATCCGACGGACGCCGGAGTAGCCCATCGCGAGCGTGTTCGCCCGGAGCAGGAGTGCGGCCCGCACCTCGTCCTTCCGAAGGGGTAGGCCCTGGCCGATTGCATGGCTTCGCAGCAGGTTGAGCTGCAACGCGCGGACGTCCGCGTCCGAGATGACGACGTTCGCAAGCTCCCCGAAACCCGTCTTGATGCCGTACGCGAGCGTGCCCTTCGCGACGACCTTCTCGAGGGCGCGACGGCTCGCGTCGACGCGCTTTGCGGCGGCCGGGGCGAGCCGCACGAGCTCCCCTTCGCGGGCGACGGCGATCACGTCATCGAGGTCGAGGGACCGGCCGTCGATCGAACGCATGGAGACCGCCGCGGCATCCCGGTTCCGCGATATAGTTCTGGCGCGCACCTCCTTCGAACAAACCTTAAGGGGCCTCCCGTCCTGAAACGGTCTCGCCGTGCCAAGGAAACGCGCCGCGGGGGCTGTCCCGGAACCGCCATGGAGCTACGCTCCCTCCGAGGTCGCGGCCTGGATGGCTTCGACGGCGGGTGCCCGTCGCCGCGGATCCTCCTCCCGCCGCCAGGTTCGCGTGAAGGGCTTCGTTGGCGAATGCCCGATGTCTGCGGAACAGAGATTGGTGCGCCGTCTTGCCGGGCTCGGATTCGAACCCGCTGAAAGCCCTCTTCGTTTTCCCGGCCTCTTCGCGCGCCTTCCACGTGCAGCCGACACTCGGTCCTTTCAGGGGAACTTGGGAGGGACCCAGGTCCACCTCCATCTTCGGAAGGACACGGTCCTAGAACTGCGCGTCGCGTTCCTCCCGCGGCTTTCCTTCCGACGCGCATCCAAGTTCATCTCCCGACTCGGAGTCCGCGGTCTCGAAGGGACCTGGACGTAGACCAACGGGAACCCGTCCCCAAAGGCGTTAAGCGCCTGTGGTCGTTCGGGAGCCAGTCCATGCAGATCGTGTTCTTGGGGACCTCGGGTTCGTGGCCCACTCCGAAGCGAAACGTGAGTGCGGTCGCGGTGAAACGAGGCCCGGAGATCGTGCTGTTCGACTGCGGCGAAGGGACGCAGCGGCAGTTCATGCAGAGCCGCCTCAGCTTCATGCAGGTCTCCCGCGTCTTCCTCTCCCATTTCCACGGAGACCATTTCCTCGGATTGCCCGGCATGATCCAGAGCATGTCCATGAACGGACGAGAGGTCCCGCTCGAGGTCTACGGGCCGCGGGGCGTCGAGCGGCTCGTGGGCGAGCTCCTCTCCCTCGGGTATTTCACGCCGGGCTTCGCGGTCCGAGCCAAGGAGCTCCCGCCCGGCGGAGAGGTCGACGGCGGCGAGTACACCGTGAAGGCGTTCGAGGCGGTCCACACGGTGCCCTGCAACACCTACGCCCTCGAGGAGAAGCCGCGCGCGGGGCGCTTCAACGTCGACCGGGCGGAAGGGCTCGGTGTGCCGAGCGGACCCCTTTACAGCCGGCTGCAAGAAGGCGAGACAATCCGAGTGGGAGACCGCGCGGTCCGGCCGGAGGATGTGCTCGGGCCTCCGAGGCGAGGACGCAAGGTCGTGTATACCGGAGACACCATGCCGCACGAGGCGCTCGTGGAGATTGCCCATCGAGCGGACGTCCTGATCCATGATGCGACCTCGGATGCGGCGTTGGAGGAGAAGGCGAACCGCTATGGGCATTCTTCGTCGAGGCAAGCCGCGACGGTCGCGAAGGAAGCGGGGGTCGGACTCCTCGTCCTCACGCATGTGAGCCCGCGCTACGAGGACCCGGCGACGATCCTCGAGGATGCGAAGAAGGTCTTTGGAAACGTTCGCGTCGCGGAGGACTTCATGGAGATCGAGGTCCCCTATCCGGATTGAGGCCGCGCGAACGCGCACACCGATCGAGTTGTTATCGTCGAATAACGATAGCGAACTTCAGGCAGCCTCTGCCATCTTCGCCCTCGTGATCTGGACGAGCCGTCCCATCTCCAACCGGGCACGGTCCGCGTAGGCGGACACCCGCCGCGCGACCGTCTCCCTCGCCTGAGGATCCGCGGAAGGTCCGATATATTCCTCCACTTGTTCTCGTCGACCGCCTCGGTCCTCGTAGTGCCAGAAGTACAAGTATCGACCCCGCCGGATCGTCTTCACGCAGTATCCGCAGCCGATCATCATTCACCGTCACCTCGCATCGCTGATACAGCAATGTGTTATCGTTATTTAACGATAACGAACAGGCCGGCGAAACTACTCCCGTCTCAGGATTCCGGGGAACCCGCGATTCGTCTCTTCGCAAGGTCACAGCAGCTTCATCAGGTCCGACTTCGTGACAATGCCTGTGACCTCTCCTTTCGCGGTCACAAGGACCGCGTCATAGTGACGGAGGAGGCCCGCCGCGAGTTCCACGGGCGCCTTCGAGTCCACCTGTGGGAAGGCGGGTTCCATGACCTCGTCCACACGGATCCGGGCTAGGTCCTTCGGGTCCCGGCCGGACAGGATCAAGTTGTTGATCACCTTGTCCGAAATCGAGCCGACGGGATGGCCGTTGTGCATGACCGGCATCTGGGAGAACTTCCAGCGGCGCATCTCGTTGACGGCGGATTCAAGCGGGATCCTCGCCTCCACGTACTGGACCTTGCGGCTCTGGATCTGGTCCACGAGCGCCTTCTTCTCCTGCCGCTTCAGCTCCGCCTGGAGGGCGTTCATGATCCGCTTCACGCTGTCGTACGACGGGTTCATCTGCCGCTTCTCGATCTTCACGATCGTCGACTGGCTGACGTTCGCGAGGCGAGCGATCGCGGTCTGCGTGAGTCCGAGGGCCTTCCGAAGCCGCGGAATCTCCTCCAGGTCCGGCATCATCGGCCTCCGAGAAGGCCGGGAGGTACATATTCCTGTCGGAATTTTCGGCTCAATCAGATATTATCCGAACGTCCGCCGTCGGGAGGACGGGAGATGGCATGTCGGGCATTCGTTCCCTCCGCCGCGCGAGCCAGGGCGACAAAAGCCATATATGGAACGGGACATCCACGCCGCACACCCGTCGGAGGACTTCCGTGGCGCGGAACATCTTTGTTGAGGAACTCGTCCACACGCCGATCGAGGAGCAGGGCGATGAGATCGTCGAACGGAAGGGGATCGGCCATCCGGACAGCATCGCGGACGGCCTCGCGGAGACCGTCTCCGTCGCCCTCTGCAAGATGTACAAGGAACGCTTCGGACGGATCCTGCATCACAACACGGACCAGGTCGAGGTCGTCGGCGGTCAGAGCGCCCCGAAGTTCGGGGGAGGCGTCTTCCTCGAACCGGCGTACATCCTCCTGGTCGGCCGCGCGACGACGACGGTGAATGGCGTCCGCTTGCCCTACCGGACGGTCGCCATCCAGGCCGCGCACGACTATCTCACGAAGACCTGCACGAACCTGAACGTGGACGCGGACGTCACCTTGGACTGCAAGATCGGCCAGGGGTCCGTGGACCTCCGCGGCCTGTATGACACGCAGAAGCAGCTCGCGAACGACACCTCGTTCGGCGTCGGCTTCGCACCCTTCTCGGAACTCGAGACGGTCACGCTGAAGACGGAACATCTGATCAACGGCCCGCTCAAGAAGGACCTGAAGGAGGTCGGCCAGGACATCAAGGTCATGGGGGTGCGGCACCACGACGATATCCGCCTCACCGTCGCGGCCGCGTTCGTCGACCGGTACGTGCCGGACAAGGACCACTACCGGAGCGTCATCGAGGAACTGCGGGAGCGTCTCCTCGACAACGCCGTGAAGTACACGGACCGGACGGTGAAGGTCGACATCAATACCGGGGACAATTACGATGCCGGCATCTTCTACCTGACCGTCACGGGCCTGTCGTGGGAGAACGGGGACGACGGGAGCGTCGGTCGCGGCAATCGGGTCAGCGGCCTCATCACCCCGTACCGCCCGATGTCCATGGAGGCCGCGGCCGGCAAGAATCCGGTGACGCACGTCGGCAAGCTGTACAACCTCCTCTCCTTCGATATCGCCGAAAGACTGGTGAAGGAGCACGAGGGCAAGGTGAAGGAGGTCTGGGTCCGCATCGTCTCGCAGATCGGAAAGCCGATCGACGAGCCGCAGGCGGCCGCGGCGCAGATCATCCCCGAAAAAGGGACCTCTCTGAAGTCGATCCAGAAGGACGCGGAGGCCCTGATCGACGAGGAGCTCGAGAACATCTACAAGCTCACGGACCGGATCATGCAGGGCAAGGCGCGTACCTTCTGAGGCGTCTCTGACTCAACGTATTTATCCGTTCCGCGGCTTCCTCGAACCGGTCGTCGAATGGACGAGCACGTCGCCTTCCTCAACGAACAGGTGGACCGCCATCACGCCTGGTTTTCGAAGTCCCTCCCCATGATCGCCTCGGAGAACGTGATCAGCCCGATGGCCCGGGAGATGCTCGTGTCGGACTTCGGCGACCGATACGCGGAGGGCCTGCCGCACGAACGGTACTACCAGGGGAACGCCTTCGTCGACGAAGTCGAGGACCGCGTCGTCGCCCTGGCGAAACAGATCTTCCGCGTGCGGCACATGGACCCGCGGCTCATCAGCGGCACGGTCGCGAACATGGCCGTGTACTTCGCCCTCCTGGAACCGGGCGACATCATGACGTCCGTGGCGCTGAGCCACGGCGCCCACATCAGCTCCGCGAAGTTCGGCGCCGCCGGCCTGCGCGGCGTGAACAACGTGAACTATCCTTTCGACGTGGACCGGATGAACATCGACGTGGACGGGACGGCGAAACTGATCCGGCTCGTGAAGCCGAAGGTGGCCGCCTTCGGGCAAAGCGTCTTCCTCTTCCCGACGCCCCTCCGCGAGCTGCACGACGCGTTCCAGGACGCCGGCTGCCACGTCTGGTACGACGGGGCGCACGTGATGGGCCTCATCGCCGGCGGGACGTTCCAAGACCCGCTCCACGAGGGGGCCGACGTCTTGACGGGCTCGACGCACAAGACGCTCCCGGGACCGCAGCACGGCATCCTCTTGTCCGATTCCACGGACGAGAAGTTCCTCAAGCGCCTCCAGAGGGCCGTCTTCCCCGGCGTCGTGTCGAACCACCATCTGCATGCGATGGCGGCCCTCGGGGTCACCCTCGCGGAATTCCTGGCGTTCGGCCGCGACTACGCCGCCCAGATCGTCCGAAACGCGAAGGCCCTGGCCCAGGCGCTCCACGAACGTGGGATCAAGGTCCTGGCGGAGAAGCACGGATTCACGGAGAGCCATGCGCTCGCCCTGGACGTGGCCGCGTTCGGCGGCGGCGCGAAGGTCGCGACGGACCTGGAGAAGGCGCACATCATCACGAACAAGAACCTCCTCCCCTGGGACACCTCGCCCGTGAGGCCTTCCGGGATCCGCCTCGGCACACAGGAGCTCACCCGCCTGGGGATGAAGGAGGCGCAGATGCGGGAG
>Ga0209158_1000642_pt1 | contig 24939 bp, 22 predicted proteins | sample GraSoiAngelo_140_FD_185897 | JGI IMG/M metagenome (GOLD analysis project Ga0209158, IMG submission 185897) | Grasslands soil microbial communities from the Angelo Coastal Reserve, California, USA - 14_0929_12_30cm (SPAdes) (version 2) | ecosystem: Environmental > Terrestrial > Soil > Grasslands ...
ATACCCCGGGGGATTACATGCCGTTTCCCGTGACCGAACAAGTGATGGAGCGGGGGCGCGAACGGTTCGACATCTATTGTGCACCGTGTCATTCCCGGCTGGGGGACGGTAATGGAATTGTGCCCACGCGCGGATTTGCCCGGAAGCCGCCGTCGTTTCACATCGAACGCTTGCGCAAGGCTCCGCTGGGATATTTCTTCGACATCATGACCCACGGATTTGGAATCATGCCCGACTACGCTGCCCAGATTGCTCCTAACGACCGCTGGGCGATTGTGGCTTACATCCGGGCGCTGCAGTTGAGCCAAAACGCAAGTGCTGCCGATATACCTGCGGACCAACCCGTGCCCTCGCCAGTGCCGAAGTTTCGCGGCGATCCCGGTTCGGGCGCCACCTTGCCGGAGCCGGCTCGACCATCCAGTTCACAGCCGGAGGAACGAAAATGAGCCCGGCGCGCGTGAACAACATGGACCTATTGGCGCCTCCCGTTGCCCAGACTATCCAGCAGCGGTCGCTGGTCATCGGTGTGGTGTTTGCTGTGCTGTCAGTCATCGGTATTTTCATCTCGCCCTCTGAGCAGTTCATGCATTCCTATCTTCTCGGGTACATGGCCTGGCTGGGACTGACGCTGGGGTGCATGGCGATACTCATGTTGCAGTACATGACGGGTGGGAAATGGGGCCTGGTGATTCGCCGCATCCTGGAAGCGGGGATGAAGACTCTGCCGCTGATGCTGCTGCTGTTCATTCCGTTGGCAGTCGGAGTTCATCACTTGTACAAATGGGCCGAGCCCGGGAAGGTGGCCGCCGACAAACATCTGCAGGAGATTACCCGCGACTTTCTGAATCCGACCGGTTTTGTTTTGCGCTCGATTATCTACCTGGTGATCTGGGGTGGGTTGATTTACCTGCTGAGCCGCTGGTCGGCGCAACAGGATCATCCGCCAGTGCGCGATTTCAGTCCGCTTTATAAGAGACTGAGCGCCCCGGGATTGATTCTGTACACATTCGCCATTTCATTCGGCGCCATCGACTGGGTCATGTCACTGGATGCCCGCTGGATCTCGACGATCTATCCCCTGATCTTTGTAGCCGGACAGGTGCTGTCGGCCTTCTGCTTCGTGGTGGCTGTGGAGGCGATCCTGTCACGTTACAAGCCCATGGCGGAGTTGCTCAAGCCCGACGAGGTCCAGGACCACGGCAACCTGATGCTGACCTTCATCATGTTGTGGGCTTACTTCTCTTTCTCGCAATTGTTGATTATCTGGGCGGGGAACCTGCCGGAAGAGATCAGCTGGTATATCCGCCGCTGGGTTGGAGGGTGGCAGTATCTAGGTTTGGGACTGGCAGCATTTCATTTTGCGGTGCCGTTCGTCTTGCTGCTTTCGCGGGAACGCAAGCGGCAGGTGCACAGGCTGGTTTGGGTTGGAATCCTGGTCATCGTAATGCGGTTTGCGGATTTGTTCTGGTTCATCGAACCGAGTAACCACAAGCAGTTGTTCGTGCACTGGCTTGATATCGTGATCCCTTTAGCCATGGGCGGGTTCTGGCTGGCGTACTTCTTTTACAACCTGAAGGCGCGGCCGCTGCTGCCGCTCTATGATCCGCAAACCAGGTCGCTTTTGGAGCCGGCTCATGACTAGCGATCAACTCAGGCCCGATGAAATCGAGTACGAGCGGGAAGACCTGAGTGCCGGGAGCATCGTGGGTTTCCTGGCTGGACTGGCGATTATCGGGCTATTACTGCACATCATCGTGCTTGGCATGTACAAGTATTTGGACCGCTACGAGAGAACGCACGAGCCGCCACAGAACCCCCTGGTGAGCACTCCGAGTGTCGATACCAGCAAGGCTACGCCGGAAGATGCCAGCAAGTTTCCGTTGCCGCGCTTGGAGACCAACGAACGCGGGCAACTCTACCAGCTGCGGATGAAGGAAGAGGAAACGCTGAACAGTTACGGTTGGGTGGACCAGCAGGCCGGCATTGCCCATATTCCGATCGGCCGGGCGATGGAAATAATCGCCCAACGCGGACTACCTAGTACGCCGCAGAACATGACAGCGGGGAGCGCAGCACAGCAGCGTCAGAGGAGCCCTGCTGCAAAAAAGGCAAAACCAGCCGGACAGGCTCCGGCCCCAAAGCAGTAACCAGTTAGATCAAGATGGCGAACCGGGAAGGATGGCCGTGAGCAGTACAAGGAAATCCATGCGATGGAAGGCAGTGTTGTGGATTGCCGCCTGCGCGGCATCGGCGTGGGGACAAGGTATGACTCGCGGCATTCTGTCTCCTCCCGCGAGCCAGCGTCCGCCGGGGTTGAAGAATGTAGGCATCGAGCAGCGCCTAAACGAGCAGATCCCGCCGGGCCTCAGTTTCCGTGATGAAACTGGAAAACCGGTTCGCCTGGGCGATTATTTCGGCACCAAACCCATCATTTTGGATTTGGCTTATTACAAGTGTCCGATGCTGTGCAGCGAAGTCCTGGCGGGACTCACCAGCGCGCTCAGGTCGATGAAATTCGATGTGGGCAGAGATTTCGAGGTTTTGACGGTCAGCTTCGACGCGCGGGAAACGCCGCAGGACGCAACTGAAACCAAGGCCATCTACCTCAAGCGCTACCGACGCGCGGGCGCGCAAGGCGGCTGGCACTTCTTAACCGGGCCACAGCCGTCGATTCACGCGCTGACCCAGGCCGCCGGATTTCAGTACCAGTACGATCCGAAAACCGGACAGTTTGCGCACTCCACCGCGATCATGGTGCTGACCCCACAGGGGAAAATTGCGCAGTACTACTACGGGATGGAGTTTGCTCCGAACGATCTGCGGCTGGCACTGGTGCAGGCGTCGCAAAACAAGATTGGCAACGTGGTCGATCAAATCCTGCTGTACTGCTATCACTACGATCCGAGCCTCGGCAAATACAACCTCATTATCTTTCGCGTCCTGCGACTTGCGGGCCTAGCGACGATTTTATTGTTGGGCGCTTTCATGGTTCTGATGTTTTGGCGCGACGCTCACCCGAGGGAACAGAACGGACTGAATCACCATGTTTGAGAGCCTTCCACTTTGGCCTGAAAGGGCCTCGACGATGGCCGGGAATGTGGACGCCCTGTACATATTCCTGTTGATCCTGTGTGGGTCGATGGCACTGGCGATCTTCACCATGATCACGGTTTTCGCCATTCGGTATCGCCGGCGCAAGGGCCACCACGCTGAACAGATTGAAGGTTCTAATGCTCTTGAATTCACCTGGACATTCATTCCTCTAGGTCTTTTCCTCTGCATTTTTCTTTGGGGCGCGGTCATTTATTTCAAGGAGCGCACGCCGCCGCAGGGGTCTACGGAGGTCTATACCGTCGCCAAGCAGTGGATGTGGAAATTCCAACACATCGAGGGTCACCGCGAGATCAATGAACTGCACGTGCCGGCGGGGCGTGACGTGCGGATGATCATGACATCGCAGGACGTGATTCACAGTTTTTACGTGCCAGCATTCCGCATCAAGCAGGATGTGCTTCCCGGACGCTATACGGTGGCCTGGTTCCATGCGACCAAGCCGGGGACTTACCACCTTTTTTGCGCGGAGTACTGCGGAACCATGCATTCCGGCATGATCGGCGACGTGGTGGTAATGGAGCCGGCGCAGTACCAGACATGGTTGAGTGGTGGCGCGGCTGCGGGCTCACTGGCCAACACCGGACAGGGGATTTTCCAGTCACTCGGTTGTTCGACCTGCCACCGTTTCGACACGCAAGGCCGAGGGCCAAATCTTGTTGGCGTATTCGGGAAGACGGTTCTTTTGGAGGATGGGCGAACGGTCACAGCGGATGAGAATTACATTCGGGAGTCGATTCTCAACCCCTCGGCGAAGGTGGTATCGGGTTTCAAGCCCATCATGCCGGTGTTCCAGGGCCTAGTCAGCGAAGAGCAACTCAACGCCCTGGTTGCCTACATCAAGTCGCTGAATCCGCCGCCAACCGGGGCTGCTGGAACTCCGAATCTGAAACCGCCGACTGGCCAACCGCCCGAGACCAACAGGTGAAATGAGCATGGCGAGCGCTACTATACCGACCGCCGAACGCGAGAATTATCTGAATAAGGGGTATGGGATCAAGTCATGGCTCCTCACTACCGACCACAAGCGCATCGCCCTGCTCTATCTGATAACGATCACGTTTTTCTTCTTCATCGGGGGTTTCTTCGCGTTGCTGATCCGGCTGGAACTGCTAACCCCGGCCGGGGATCTAGTACAGGCGGATACCTACAACAAGCTGTTCACCATGCATGGGCAGGTGATGGTCTTCTTTTTCCTGATCCCGGCAGTTCCTGCGGTCCTGGGGAATTTTCTGATTCCCATGATGATTGGGGCGAAGGACCTTGCGTTTCCGCGGATAAACCTGCTGAGCTGGTATCTGCTCGTCATCGGCGGCGTGCTGATGATGTACACAATCCTAACCGGCGGAGTCGACACCGGGTGGACCTTCTATACCCCACTGAGCACGCAGTTTTCGAATACCCATGTCGTAACCGCAGCTTTGGCGATCTTTGTCGCCGGATTCTCGTCCATCCTCACGGGACTCAACTTCATTGTGACCATTCACCAGATGCGGGCCCCAGGGATGACTTGGTCACGCTTGCCGTTGTTTGTGTGGGCTAATTACGCCACGGCCATTATCCAGGTGCTAGGGACGCCTGTGCTGGCGATCTCTCTCATGCTGGTGGCGCTGGAGCGGATTTTTAGTCTTGCAATCTTCGATCCGCAACGCGGTGGGGACCCGCTACTTTTCCAACACCTCTTCTGGTTCTATTCCCATCCCGCCGTGTACATCATGATCCTGCCCGGCATGGGCGTGGTCAGCGAGATCGTGACCTGCTTCACGCGAAAGCGCATTTTTGGCTACAAGTTTATGGCGCTGGCGCTGATTGGTATTGCGGTGCTGGGATTCCTGGTGTGGGCCCATCACATGTTCGTAGCCGGTATGTCCTTGTATGCTGCACTGGTGTTTTCGCTGCTCAGTTATTTCGTTGCGGTGCCATCTGCTATCAAGGTGTTCAACTGGACTTCCACCATGTACAAGGGATCGATTTCCTATGCCACACCGATGTTGTACGCGTTCGGTTTCATCGGCCTGTTCACTATGGGGGGACTCACAGGCTTGTTTGTGGCGGCGCTTGGAATTGATGTACACGTCACGGACACCTACTTCGTGGTGGCACATTTCCACTACATCATGGTGGGTGGGATGGTGATTGCCTATCTAGGGGGGATTCACTTCTGGTGGCCCAAGATTTCCGGCCGCATGTATCCCGAGGGTTGGGGGAAATTGGCGGCCCTGATCATCTTCATCGGTTTCAACCTGACTTTCTTTCCGCAGTTTGTCCTCGGCTACCTGGGTATGCCGCGCCGGTACTGGCAGTACTCACCGGAGTTCCAGGTTTTGAATGTGCTGTCGACGGCAGGGGCGACGATTTTGGCGGTCGGCTATTTGCTGCCGATGGTCTACCTGCTTTGGTCCATGCGTTACGGCAAGATCGCCGACGAGAACCCGTGGAATGCCGCAGGGCTGGAATGGATGACGCCTTCACCGCCGCCCACGTTCAATTTCGACGAGACTCCGATGGTCACTTGGGAAGCTTATAACTATGACGAACTGAAGGAGGTTCCGGTTGAGCGATAGAGCTCCAGCGATCGCGACCCACAGCCCGGGGCTGCAACACCACTTTTCCAGTATGGAGCAGCAGATTGAAGCCTCTGTGATGGGAATGTGGGTGTTCCTGATCACCGAGATCATGTTCTTCGGCGGCATGTTTTGCGGTTACATGGTCTACCGGCACCTGTACTACAGCGCGTGGGTGGCAGGCAGCCAGAAGATGGATTTCTGGTGGGGGACGATCAATACCATCGTCCTGCTGTGCAGCAGTTTGACCATGGCACTGGGCGTGCGCGGGGCCCAACTTGGGCAGCGCAAAGCGGTCGTGATCTTTCTGCTCATCACCATTCTGTTCGGGTTGGGATTCCTGGGGATCAAGGGCATCGAATACCACGGGCACTGGACTGAGCACCAGTTTCCCGGGTTGAACTGGGCATGGCCCGGAGCTGACGGGAACCTGGTTGCATTGTTCTTTTCCTTTTACTGGGCCATGACCGGCTTTCACGCGCTGCACATGGTGATTGGCCTTGGTCTGGTCGCGTTCATTGTCTACCAAGCCTGGAAGGGACGATATAGCGCCGAGTATTACACACCGGTGGAGACCGTCGGGCTCTACTGGCACTTCGTGGATATCGTCTGGATTTATTTGTACCCGTTGCTCTACCTGATCAGTCACAAACATATTTCAGGATAAGACAGCATGTCCGAACATATCGCGTCTGCGAAACTTTACATCGGCGTCTGGGCGGCCCTGATGTGCCTGACTACAATCACTGCCGCGGTTTCCTGGATCGAATTGGGCCCCTTCAACATCGTCGTTGCCCTCGCCGTTGCCACTTGCAAGATGCTGCTGGTTGCTCTGTTTTTCATGGGAGTCAAATACATTAATCAGAAGATGACGGTGGTGGTCATCATTGCCGGTTTGTTTTGGCTATTCATTCTGCTGGCGTTGAGCATGACGGATTATGTCAGCCGTCCATGGGCATAGTGAGCTTGTCACCGGCTCGGTACCCCAGGCGGGTAGCCCAATCGAAAGCATTTTTCTACTCTCGAGGGCGGCCCGTCCCAGCTCGGCTTGGGCGGGGCTGAGTGTCTCTCAACCCAGGTCAGCGTCCAACGTACGGACGCGAACCTGGGGCACGAGGCACCAGGCTCCAGCGCTGCGGAGTGATGACGGTCATTGCTCACAGACTTTCGCAAAACACGCGCAGGCGCTCATTGAAGCCTGCCGCGTCGTCCCAGAACACTCCGTGCCCCGTGGCCGTTAACTGAATCTGTGCATGAGGCATCGCCGCCTTGTGTTGATCGACGATGGCGGGTTTGACAATCGCATCAGCATCGCCATGTGTAATCAGCACCGGTTTGCGGATTTTCGGCAGGAGGTCGTCGTTATCGAAGGACCGCGAGAACAGCCCCTGACGGACATACGGCGGGACTGAGACATTGTATCCCAGCATAAGAAAGCGTTCGGAGGGCGAGGGCTTCCGGGCGAAACACAGCCGCAGCAAACCCTCCAGGCCGCGGACACTGGTTTCTGCGTCGCTGGAGAGGAATTGCGGGACGACGCCGAGAAACTCAGGAGTGAGAACCGACATCGCCTCCTCACTGCCCAGCTTCGTGACCGCACCGACGAATTGGAGGCCGCCTAGTTGGTCCTCGCCGTAGTGCCGAATGTAGTCGAGGAAGACCAGCGGACCGTACGACCATCCGGAGAGCACTGGATGATCCAGGTTAAGCGTTTGGATGACTGCGTTGACATCGTCCGCCCACAACTTCGAGTCATTGTAGGCGTCGTGCGGCTTGTCCGAGAGACCATGACCTCGCATATCCAACGCGACTAACCGATGCATATCCGCCAGGCTCGAGTTCATCTGAAGATTCCACTGGAGCCCACACTGCCAGGCGCCGTGGATGAAGAGGATCGGGCGACCCCGTGGGTTTCCCGTTTCTACGGCGTGGAGCTGGACCCCACCACCGCCGGTCACTCTATGAGTCTTCATCACGTTCCTCCTCCGCCCGGCACTCCGTGGCCGAAGCCGCTGAAACTCGCATAGTGTAGCCGACTTGACGTAAGCGGAGAGTATCGTGCCGGCGTCGTTGCCAACTAGCTCGGTGCCCCAGGTTCGCGCCCCGCTTTTAAGCGTTAACCTGGGCTGCAGACGCTCTTTCTCTGTCGAGCCCAAGCGGCCGGTTAGTCTTCGCAAATCTTTGAATCGAGGATCCTGCAGGGAGGAGGGAGAGGGGGCCGCGCGGCCGCTCCGAGCCTTAAATCAGCAATCAGCAATCAGCGATCAAAAATCAACAATTCCAGAAACCCCGCCTAAGGAAAGCGGGGACACGCCATCCGCGGCACAGCATCTCTCATCACGATTGCGCTATACTCCGCCGGTTATCGTTTTCCGGCCTGCATGCACCACACTGTGACCGAATCCGCCCGCCCTGCCAAGCTCTCGACGGTCGATGCCACTGGTCTAGCTGCGGCCTTGCGCAGACATATCCGCGGAGAAGTACGCTTCGACGACGGAAGCCGCGCCATGTACGCCACCGACGGCTCCAATTACCGCCAAGTCCCGATTGGCGTAGTTCTCCCCCGCGATGTGGAAGATGTGCTGGCAACCGTGTCGCTTGCGCGCGAGTTTGCCGCGCCTCTTCTGTGCCGTGGAGGCGGAACATCGCTGGCCGGCCAGTGCTGTAACGTTGCCGTTGTCATCGACTTCTCCAAGTACATGGCAAAAATCCTCGAGCTTGATCCGGAGAGGCGGATTGCGCGCGTTCAGCCGGGTGTGATCCTCGATCACCTCCGCAATGCTGCGGAAAAGCATCGCCTCACCTTCGGGCCCGATCCCGCCACCCACGACCGTTGCACCTTGGGCGGGATGATTGGCAACAACTCATGCGGCGTGCATTCGGTGATGGCGGGCAAGACGGACGACAACATCGAGGCGCTCGACATCCTGACCTATGACGGCTTGCGCATGAAAGTGGGCGCAACCAGCAGCGATGAGCTGGAGAAGATCGTCCTTGAACCGGGCCGCCGCGGCGAAATTTATTCCCGGCTGGTCGCTTTGGCTGCCGCACATGGACAGCAAGTCCGGCAGCGCTTCCCCAACATCCCGCGACGAGTTTCCGGGTACAACCTCAACTATCTGCTTCCGGAAAACGGCTTTCATGTAGCGCGCTCTCTGGTGGGATCGGAGGGAACCTGCGTAACCGTGCTGGAAGCGACGTGCCGGTTGGTGGACAGTCCCCCCGCGCGGACGCTTGCGGTTGTGGCCTACCCCGACATCTTCACTTGCGGCGACAAGGTGCCCGAGATCATGTCCTACGGCCCGATCGGCCTGGAAGGCGTCGACGAATTCCTCGTGGAATTTACCCGGCGCAAGAACCTTAATCCAGAAGGGCTGTCGCTTCTCCCCCAGGGGAAGGGCTGGCTGTTCGTCGAGTTCGGCGGCGCCACTCAGAAAGAGGCCGATGATCGAGCGCGCAAGATGGTAGACGCGCTCAATAAGAGCCCGAAACCGCCAGCCGTTCGCCTCTACACCGACAAGTATCAGGCAAAGAAGGTGTGGGAGGTGCGGGAGTCGAGCCTGGGCGCAATTTCGCATGTCCCGGGCGAGCCGCTTACCTGGGAAGGCTGGGAGGATTCCGCAGTTCCTCCCGAAAAATTGGGCGCCTACTTGCGCGACTTGCACAAGCTGATGAACGCCTACACGTACAGCGGCGTTCTCTACGGTCACTTTGGGCATGCTTGCATTCACACCCGCATCAGCTTCGACCTGGAGAGCGAAGCGGGCATTCGCAAATTCCGGTCTTTCATGGAAGAGGCCGCCGACATGGTGGTCAGCTATGGAGGATCGCTCTCGGGCGAACACGGCGACGGCCAGTCGCGTGCTGAGCTGCTCCCCAAAATGTTTGGTCCCGAACTGATGGAAGCATTCCGACAGTTCAAAGCTATTTGGGATCCAGACTGGAAGATGAATCCCGGCAAGGTAATTCAGCCTTACCGCCTAGACGAAAACCTGCGTTTGGGAGCCGATTATCACCCTTGGGAGCCGGAGACGCACTTTCACTATCCCGACGATCACGGCAGCCTGGCGCGCGCGACGTTACGCTGCGTGGGCGTGGGCAAGTGCCGCCACTACGAAGGCGGCGTCATGTGCCCAAGCTTCCGGGTCACACGTGAAGAAGAGCATTCCACCCGCGGCCGGGCCCACCTGCTCTGGGAAATGACCAAAGGCGAGGTGATCACTGGAGGCTGGCAGGATGAGAACGTCAAGCGCTCATTGGACCTCTGCCTCGCTTGCAAAGGATGCAAGAGCGATTGCCCGGTCGGCGTCGATGTAGCAACTTATAAGGCAGAGTTTCTCTCGCATTACTACGAGGGGCGACCTCGTCCGCTCAGTGCTTACGCGTTTGGGAATATTGATCTGTGGGCAGGGCTGGCCTCCTTTGCTCCCGGGTTGGCCAATTTCACTACTCAGCTGCCGTTCTTGCGCGACATTGCCAAGATGGTGGCGGGCGTTCCTCTGGAACGACGCATTCCGGCGTTCGCCCCGCAACCATTTAGAAGCTGGTTTCGGGGGCATAGAACGGCGAACAAGAATGGGCCACCCGTCATCCTCTGGGCCGACACCTTTAACAATTATTTTCTACCAAGTACCGCGATCGCTGCCGTTGATGTCCTGGAAGCTGCTGGGTTTGAAGTCATGGTTCCACCAGGCAATCTTTGCTGCGGGCGTCCGCTCTACGACTTCGGGATGTTGGGTCGTGCCAAGGGTCTGCTCCTCGAAGCGCTGGACACGCTGGCACCCTATATCGCTGCCGGTGTGCCGGTAGTCGGGTTAGAACCCAGCTGTGCGGCAGTGTTTCGGGATGAACTGAAGAACCTCTTCCCCAAGGATGAGCGGGCGCGTCATCTGGCCCAGCAGACGTTTCTGCTCAGCGAATTCCTGGAGAAATGCGCGCCTGAGTTCGAGTTGCCAAAGCTGGAGCGCAAAGCCATCGTGCATGGACACTGTCATCACAAATCGATCATGAAGATGACCGACGAGGAGGCAGTGCTGCACAAGATGGGCATCAGCTTCCAGACTCCGGCTCCCGGCTGCTGCGGCATGGCTGGGTCGTTTGGGTTTGAGCAAGACAAGTACGCAGTGTCTATGGCAGTCGGCGAATTGGAGCTACTGCCCGCTGTCCGCAGGGCACCACTGGACTCACTCATCATTGCCAACGGCTTCAGCTGCCGCGAGCAGATTGCACACGGCACCGCCCGGCATGCCTTCCATCTGGCAGAAGTCATTCAGATGGCGCTCGAAGAAGGTCCAAAGGGAATTCCTGGGCCGTATCCGGAGCAGGACATGGTCCATCGAAGGCAGGCGGCGGCGGAGCTCTCGATGAAGCGGACGGGTCTAGGACTGGCAGCAATAGCGGCTGCCGGAACCCTTTTCTGGGTATTGGGTCGCCGACGATCCTAGTATTTCTCTTTAAAATCAATAGCTTGTGTACTATCTCGCCAGACCGCCCCCAATCTGGGAAAATGGATAGGTTCGTCAGCAGGTCGCAGGCTCCTCTGCACGCCCTCTTTCCTGCTCTTTTGGGGTACCTATGGAACGTGAAGGCGCAACCCCTCTTGTCGTGATTGACGTTTCCGCTCAGATCCGCAAGGAACCGGTCGCGGAACCCTCGCTCCATGGTTGTTTGCGGGTGCTCATGCAGTTTGACGTTTGCGAAGAAATCCGGCTGGACCAGCTGCGCGAGATTATCGGCGCCAGAACGATGGAGCCCAGCTTCAAGCATCCCGCGCCCGGATATGTTCGCTACCAGCGGCCTCCCGTTTTGGAGCGGATTGAGTCGGTGGTCCTGGAGACCGGCGAACGCCTGGAAGGACAGATCAAGTATTACGACTACGGCGTCGTCAGTCTGATTTTCGAGCTGCCCTTCTCGGGGGACTGGGGCAAGCTGGTGCAGTTGGCCAGCCGCTGGGTCTGGAACGCGGATTTTGAACCTTTCGCCGCCCGCATTGCTCGGGTAAAGCTGGAAAGTGCGGCGCCCGCGATGGTGAAGCCTTACAAGGACTGGCTCAGCGAAGACTACTGCATCTTTCATGTGCGCGAGACAGTGGGCTCGCCCACGGCGGCTGAGTTGCTTGAGCGGCACGGGGCGGAGGTGGCGCAGATTGTTCGTGGCGAGACAGTTCCATTATCGGAGGGCGAGCGGAAGGAGATTCTGCAGTCTCGCATTTCTTACTATCCCAATGACCTGGCAGTCATCGGATGGAATGGAACGTTTGTTTATGACACGCCCGCTGGGGCTGAAACCGCCATTCAGCTGTTGGAGTACGCCAACTCGCAACTGCTCGAATTTCGCCACTACGATGAGCTCTTGACCCGCGAGCTGGCGGGCGTCTATGACTTCCTGGAAAAGGGCACCGGCACGCTAGGGCGCTGGCGCCTGGCGCGAGCGGCAACCCGTTTGCATACCGTCCTGCTCGACGTTATGGAGTTGACCGAGCGCGTGGATAACGCCATCAAATTCCTGAGTGACATGTTCTCCGCACGCCTCTACCGTCTCGCAGCCAGTAAAGTCGGTGTACCGGATTACAAGGACCTGGTGAATGAAAAACTCCGGACGGCCGAAGAACTCTATCGCTTCATGGTGGAGCAGTTTCATCAAGGACGTGCGTTTATTCTGGAGTTGATGGTAGTGATCATCCTCATCATCGACCTGATCTGGTTATTTCGCGGCAGAATACCGGTCTAGAAGTGCAAGTCCTGTTATGAGTCCTCGACGGATTGAGTTCTGGAGGGTAGAGCAGGGCCTTGGCCCTGCATAACGTCAGCCTGTAATAAAGCGGCTTTTTTTGCCGCTGAGGGACCTGTAACCAGTCCTCGTCGCGATTTTGCCTACGTTTTCCCACAGACGTACCGCAATGGCTAGAGCCTCTTGCAACGAACGGCCTGACAATGCAGGGCTAAAGCTAAAGCCCCACGCCACTGTACTTCACAGAATCTGGCTGGCATCCGAAGGAACTGGCAGGACGAATGGAGCCTGCAAAAATCAGTTTTCCTGAGACCGGCTTAGTGGGCGGAGCATTCTGCTCTTATTAGGGGTGCCTCTGGTGCCTCTGTCGAGAGTTGGCGTCCGTCCCTCACAACATTTATCCTGATTCGCTGAAATCTGCAGGGAGTCCATGCACGGCTTACAGGGAAAACGTGTCCTGATTACGGGCGGGGCCAGCGGAATCGGGGCGGCGACAGCGGCCCGATTTCTGCAAGAAGGATCGGCTGTCTGCGTACTCGACCGGGACGCTCAAGGGCGGGAGCGGATTCAGCAGGAGTTGCCGGACTTAGCTGGAAGCGTTGACGCCGATGTGTCGGACCTGATGCAGGTCCGCGCGGCAGTGGAGGACGCTGCCAGGATCATGGGTGGGCTGGATGTGGTCATCAACAATGCCGGTGTCAGCATCCGCCATTCCTTCCTTGATATCACCGCTGAAGAATGGGACAAAGTCATTGCGGTAAACCTAACGGGCGTGTTCTACGTCGCGCAAACTGCTGCACGACACATGGTGCGGCATGACGGAGGTGTGATTCTGCAAACGGCTTCTACCAACGGGATCATGGGATATCCCCTCTATGCCGACTACAACGCGACTAAGGCGGGGGTTATCGAGCTGACGCGGTCGATGGCGCTGGAGCTTGCGCCTAAGGTTCGGGTGTGCGCCGTGGCGCCAGGCTACGTGCTGACCCCGATGCAGCGCGCCGAATACACCGATCAGATGCTGGAGGAAGTGAATCGGAAGATTCCGCTGCGCCGCCATGCCGAGCCGGAAGAAGTTGCGGCGTTGTTTGCTTTTCTCGCTTCCGACGACGCGGCCTATATCACTGGGCATGTGTATACGATTGACGGAGCGGAAACTGCGGGTGGGCTTGCGAGCAGATAAGAAGAGTTTCGAGTTTCCAGTTTCTAGTTTCGGGTTGCCGCAATCCCAACCTCATTTCAAGCAGCGCCAGCATTACCGCCTGACTTATGACGGGATCATTGCGCACGAAAGTCGCTCTTATCACCGGAGGAGCATCGGGGATCGGACGGGCCACTGCCCTTCTCTTCGCCCGCGCAGGCGCAGAGGTCACCATCGCCGACTTGAACGAAACCGCTGGAAAGGCGGTTGTTCAGGAAATTGCTGGTCAGGGTGAGAAGGCGGTCTTCGAGAAAGCCGACGTAACCCGGGCGGCTGACTGCAAGCGCGTCGTGGATCGCGTCCTTGGAGAATTCGGCGTCATCCACATTCTCTTTAACAATGCCGGCATTATGCGCCGGGCGAGCCTTACCGAGCTCAGCGAAGAAGACTGGGACCGGGTGATGGAGGTCAACGTCAAATCCATCTTCCTGATGTCACGCCTGGTTATCCCAATCATGGCAAGGGCAGGCGGGGGTTCGATTATCAATACGGCGTCGGGATGGGGCTTGGTAGGCGGAACTAAGGCCGCGGTATATTGCGCTTCGAAAGGTGCCGTCGTTCTGCTGACAAAAGCTATGGCGGTGGATCACGGGCCGCAAAACATCCGCGTGAATTGTATCTGCCCCGGCGACACCGACACCGCAATGTTGCGCAACGAAGCCCAGCAACTTGGGGAACCAACCGAGCGTTTTCTGGCCGAGGCGGCACGGCGTCCGCTAGGTCGGGTGGGTGCGCCCGAAGAGATTGCCCAGGCCGCACTGTATCTGGCCAGCGATGCGTCTTCTTTTGTGACCGGGACAGCGCTGGTCGTAGACGGCGGGGCCTTGGCCGGATCGATCTGATTAGGCTATGAGATCCACGACTACAACTCGCCCTCGCAGCCGTTCTCAGCGACTCTTCGGGCGGGCGCAGCAATCGCTCGTCGAAGGCGTGAATTCGACGTCGCGGGGAAGCGCCGTATTTGCCAGTGGTCCGATCATGATCGAGCGCGGCCGCGGGTCGCATGTGTGGGACGCCGATGGGAACGAATACGTCGACTTCATGATGTCCTTCGGGGCGCTCATTCATGGCCACGCTCATTCGACCCTCGTTTCCGTGGTCTCTCAGGCCATGGCGGAGGGATCGCACTTTGCTTCCGCCACCTCGGCGGAAGTAGAAGCGGCGGAGCGATTCCGCGGCATGGTGCCATCCGTCGAGGTGGTGCGATTTTGTAATACCGGCAGCGAGGCCACGATGCTGGCTTTGCGTCTGGCTCGTGCTCACACGGGAAGGACGAAGTTCCTGAAGTTCGAAGGGCACTACCACGGATGGTACGACCCATATCTTTTGAACGCTCATGGCCACTCGGCTGAGCAGTTGGGTCGTCCTGAAAATCCCGCGCGGATTCCCGATTCAGAGGGAATTCCGGCGTCGACCTTCGCCGAAGTTGTGCTTGCCCCTTGGAATGATGTCAGTGCGCTGGAGCGGGTGATGAAGAAGCACGGACACGAACTCGCTGCCGTCATCACCGAACCGATCATGGCGAATATGGGGTGTATTCCGCCGCGCGAGGGATATCTTGAGCGGCTTCGGAACATCACTCAGGAGTACGGAGCCTTATTGATCCTGGACGAGGTGGTTACTGGATTCCGCTACGCTCCCGGCGGCTGCCAGGAATACTACGGAAGCCAGCCCGACCTCAGTACCTTTGGCAAGGCATTGGGCGCGGGGTTCCCGGTGGGTGCCGTTGCTGGGCCTCGCGCGATTCTGGATCGAATGCGGTGGGGCAGCGGCATGGTCCTGCATTACGGAACCTTCAATGGGCATCGCTTGACTATGAAGGTCATTGCGGCGAACCTCGACCTGCTCGCCGCAGAGAATAATTCTGCGTACCGCAAATTGCATGCTTTGGGCGATGCTGCCATCACCGGGTTGCGAGAAGTTTTCAAACGGTGGAAGGTCCGAGCCATCGTGCAAGGCTTTGGGCCGATGTTTCAGATTTACTTTACCGATCGTGACGCAATCCACGATTATCGGGACTACTGCACGTACGTTGACACCGGCAAGTACTCGCGCTTCGTCCATGCTCTGCTGGACCTTGGAATCTACATGACGCCATCGAATGGGCTGCATTGGATCATCAGCACGGCTCATACCGAGGACGACATTGGCGCTTTGATCGATGCCGCTGACCGGGCCTGCGCGGAACTCTCGTGAAAGCTATCGTTTTTCTGGGTGGCGGGCGGATCACGTCGGCGCTGGTCGCCGGGCTGCGGCTCTCCTGTTACAGGGCTTCCATCGTGGTGCATGACCGGCATCCTGACAAACTACGCGCCCTAAAACGGCAGCACCGGATCGTAGCGGAGCCTGATTTGCAGCGGGCTTTACGACAGGCAGACCTGCTGGTTATCGCAGTCCGCCCAAGTGGCGTAGCTCAACTACTACGGGACATTGGGCAAATAGATCAGCCCGTTGTGGCGATCAGCTTGGCAGCGGGGATTCCGCTCAGAAACTTGCAGAGGCAAATAAGGGCACCTGTCCAATGGGCGCGTGCTATGCCGAGTCCGGCTTGCCGTACGCAACGTGGGTTGACGGCGGTCACATTTCCCCGAGGGCTGCCTGCAGCAGCTCGGGATGAGGTGAGGGCCTTGTTTGCGCGGGTCGGAGACGTGCGGGAGATTCCGGAGTCCCGCTTGGATGCCTTCACCGTCACATATTCCACGAGCCACGGATATCATGCGCTGGCTACTCTGGCGGGAGCTGCTGAGAGAGTGGGTTTGGATCGCAAGAGCGCGTTGATCGCCGCCGCTCATGGTCTGGCCGATGGGATTCTTTTGTGGCGAGACGGCAACATCTCCGTCCAGGAACTAGTACACGAGGCGGCAACCCCGGGCGGAATCGCGGCCACCGTAATGGAGGCTATGGACAAAGCTGGTTATGCGGGCATGGTGGAAAGGGCTTTGCGAGCGGGGCTAGCGCGGGCCAAAGCGAACGCGAAGGGCTGAGGCGGCTTCAAACCGGTTGTGGTGCGCGCGGATTCTTCGCCAATCTGCCGCCTGGCTCAGAAAGACTACACTTCAAGTTAGCTTTCTCAGCAATCGGAACAGGCGAATCACGCGGTAGAGGGGAACCAGTGGCGCGGGAAGCCGCACCAGAGACCACTCACTCACGCCGGGAGTAAATGCCAGGCGGGTGAAGAAGCGGACTTTGTCGGAGGTGCGCTCACGCAGGCGGGCGATGCGCTGAAAATAGCCTATGGCCTCGGTGTCGCAATCTGCGGATTCCGCCATTTCTTTGAGAATCTCATTGCCTAGATGCTGCACTTGTTCATCACGCGCCAGCGCCTCGAGGGTTGGCGGAAGAGCGGCGCCGAGCAGGGCTTGCGCCAGGAAAAAACTGATTCCGAGGACGCGATTCACTCCCAGCAGCGTTGCCTGATGCGCCACCCGCTCCCAATCGCATTGGGCGACGGCCGGAAGATCTGCAATGTCGCGGATCCAGGAGAGGCGTCCCCACAAATGCTTGGCAGCATGCACGCAGAGTACGAAGAGAAGGTCTTCGGGAGAGAGCGTACGAACCTGTCGTTGATGGAGTTTGACGACGCGTGCTCTTTGAAAAAATGAATCGATGTCAAAATCGACAGAGTAAAACCGGGGCAGAATGCGCCATTGCAGTTCGAGAACATTATTCTGGCCGAATCCGTCGAAGGAATACTCGTATCCGGAAGCGATATGGGCGTTCTCAGCTGCTCCCGTCAAATCCAGGTGGGGATGGAAGCCGATTTCAGTAAGAACCCATTTTGCTCGGGGCAGGTCAGCCGGCCGGACGAGAATGTCCAGGTCGGAGAACTGCCGCTGCGCCACGTTGTCATAGAGGATGTTCGACAAGACCGGGCCTTTATAGGGCAGTGCCGGCACTCCGCGTGATTCAAGGGCGTCCACAGCTTTGCCCAGCAAGTTCGTGAGCCACAGGGCTTGGCGGGTGTTGCTCTCGAATTTTGTGGCGAGACGTTCAAGTGCGTCGCTGGGAATGTCAGCCGAGCGCGTGGCAAGATTCTTGTAGAGCACTGGAATTACAGCGTGATGCGTGGCGAGGGAAATGACTTTGGACCAGTCGATTTCGTCTGCCAGCAGCGCGCTGATTTGCGCCGAGCGCTCGCTGTCGGGCCGGCTGGAGCTCGCGGCAAGAAGGAGTTCGAACTCGCGCGATGGATGAATGCTGGCCAGAGGCGGCTGCGATCGGACTGCCGGCGGAGCGAGGCCCGGGGACATGGTTGATTGCTGATTGTCGATTTCTGATGGCAGGACCCGCACCGACATCGACACTATAATACAGGCGCCTGTTGCGGGCGGAATACGGGCGCTACGTCATTAACCCTAACTAATTTCCTGGGAGTTGTTGTACACTGCAGCCAACATTTGCTGATCCTGATCCAGGCAAGTGACCCCAGGACTCGAAGGCAGCGCTGGGCTCTCTTATGACTCAGAAGGGGCGAGGCACTGGCGAGGAAAATGCCAGCAAGCCGCGTGTTGCAGCCAGAAAACCGTATCACAAGCCGGAATTCCGGCATGAGCGGGTATTTGAGACCATGGCGCTCGCCTGCGGCAAAGTTCATCCTACTCAAGCACAGTGCCGGTTTAACCGGAAATTCAGTTAGTCTAAACGTTTCTATGCCACAGGCGACCGAGACTCGCAAAGCACATCAGCGCAGTCTTGCGGCGGACATTCTGCGGTCCGGGGGCAGCGTGCGGTTGCAAGCTCTGGGGACCAGCATGCTTCCTTCGATCTGGCCTGGCGATCTGCTGGTCATCGACGGCAATCCTCAGGGACACGTTATTATGGGCGACCTGGCGTTGGTCGCAGGAGAAAACCGCTTCTTCGTCCATCGCGTGGTTGGAGAACAAAAGGCACAAGGCCAAGTTCGATGGATCACGCGCGGCGATATCCTCTCTGCCGATGATCCGCCCGTTTCTGCGAGTGAGTTGCTGGGTAGAGTCTCGGCGATTCATCGCAATGGGCGCGTGACAATCCCTTCGCGGCGACTCTCGCTGCCACGACGGGTGCTGGCGCGGGTCCTTGGCCATTACACATCCTTCCGCAGCCTTGCCCTGCGACTGCATGCTATTCGATGCACGGCCGTAGCTTCTTCTGATGAATGACCGGCGTTGCAGCCAGGCCTTCGGGAAGGTGCCTGAAATTTTGACGCTTCGAAAATGAGTGACGGCAAGATCACCGGGAATGAGGGGTTTGCCATCGAGATTGGCGGAATGCCGATCCTGCTGCGCACGCGAGACACCTGTTTCCGTCAACTGCTCTCCGATCGTTACGCTGGATTTGTGAGTGATTTGGCGATTCCGGAGCTCGAGTTCGATATTGATCTAGTCGAGCCCTCCACGGAGATCGAGGCCGACGATGACGTCCAGGTGCGAAAGGAAGGCGGCGGTTGGCTTCTCCAGCGCGGGGATTTCCAGGCACAATGGGATACGAGCTGCGGACGCGGGCAAGTCCGTCAGTCGCGGAATCCTTATGCAATTGATTCCTTACTGCGGATTATTCACACTCTGATCCTGGCCAAGCGAGGTGGGTTCCTGGTTCATGCCGCGAGTGCGGTTCGGGGGGAACGAGCGTTTCTTTTTGCAGGAGTTTCGGGTGCGGGGAAGACAACAATTTCCCGCCTGGCGCCCTCAGATGCGACTTTGTTGAGTGACGAGATTTCCTATGTTCGCCGGGAGCGGGATAGCTATTTGTCTTGTGGCACGCCGTTTGCCGGAGAGTTGGCGCGGGTGGGCGAAAACAAGTCTGCGGCTTTGCGGGCACTCTTCTTTCTGGACAAAGGGCCAGAGAACCGAATTGAACCCTTGGAGTCAGGTGAAGCTGTCCGCCTGTTGCTGCGCAACATCCTGTTTTTCGCCGAGGACGAGGAGCTCGTGAGGCTGGTGTTTCAGTCGGCTTGCGAATTTGTGGAACGTGTTCCCGTAAGTCGGTTGACGTTCGTTCCTGATCAACGAGTCTGGGACCTGATCAGATAAGTTGTCCTGAGTGTCCTGATGAGCGAAAAATACATTGCACGAAGCTCAGCGATTGCCGCCCGCATGTTGGGGAGCGAAATGATGATCATGTCGGCTGCGGATTCTACTTTTTTCACTTTGAATGAAGTCGCTACGGCGATATGGCAGGCCGCCGACGGCCGCACACCATTGTCGGAAATCGTCGCCGGCAAGATCTGCGAGGAATTCGAAATCGATCCTGGAGTCGCGACACGCGATGCCGAGCAGTTCGTTGACGAACTTTCACAGCATGGCATTCTCCTGGTGTCAGAACAGCCGATTCTCAACCCGTCCTCTGCGCCGCCGCCGGAGGAACTATGACTCTGCTGGCGGAGATGAATCAGAAAGCCCTGGCGCTGGGGATCCCCATCAGTGTGCACCTGGACATCACCTACCGCTGCAACGAGCGCTGCGTGCACTGCTACCTCGACCATGACGATCATGGTGAGATGACCACGGCGGAGATCAAGGACATCCTCGGACAATTAGCAGATGCAGGTGTGTTTTTCCTCACGCTGAGCGGCGGCGAAGTGCTCATGCGGCGCGATTTCTTCGAGATTGTCGAGCACGCGCGCGGCCTCCTGTTCAATGTAAAGGTAAAAACCAACGGGGTGATGATCCGGCAAAAGGAAGCACGACGAATGCGTGAGCTGGGTGTCGAGCAGGTGCAACTCAGCGTCTATTCGCACCGGCCTGAGGTGCACGATGCGATCACGAAATTGCCTGGATCGTTGAAGCGAACTGTTGAAGCCGTAAGCTTTCTGAAGTCCCAAGGGTTGAAGGTCGCGATAGCCAATGTGCTGATGACCGCGAACCTGTTTGACAACGCGGGCGTGATTGCTTTGGCGAAGGAACTCGGGGTGTCATATACCTTGGACCCGACAATCACCCCAAGAATTGATGGCGACACATCGATCCTCGCTCTGCGTGCTCCCGGTTCTGAGTTACGGCAGGTTTTTCGCAACCCGGACCTCGTGGGCAACGTAGAGGAGTTCTGCGCTCCTCCGCCTGCTCCGGACGAGGACGTAATGGAAGGTTATCCGTGTAGCGCCGGGCATACGGCCTGTTACATTTCGCCCTACGGCGATGTTTTTCCCTGCGTACAGTTTCCCTTGCCGAGTGGCAACGTCCGCCAACAGAAGTTTCTCGACATTTGGCGCGATTCCCGGCAGTTAAAGGAAGTCCGTTCGATCCGGGCCAAGGATCTTTCGACCTGCCCCAGTTGTGCGCACATCGGAACCTGCTCACGCTGCCCGGGGCTGGCCTACATGGAGGGCAATATGCGTGGGCCGTCCACTGCCGACTGCGAGAAGTCCTTCCACAGGACCGGCATCCCGTCTGCGAACATGCTGCGAAAGGGGCGAACTGGCCCCCCACTCCCGCTAGTCCAAATCCACTCGCTATCCCCTGCTAATTAGGATGCTTTGGACTGCGGAAGCGTTCTGGCAAAGAGGCCGCGTACCCTGGCGCTGGTTACTAAGGTGATGCGCAGGGTCTAGTTTCGGGAAAGGGAAATAGCGTCTTCACCATAAACTACTCAAAAGCGCAAATCGCCCGGTCCTGCGTCGAGGTGACATGCAAACGGTTGTCCCCACGCAGTAGGTCTCCGCATGCTGCGGCAGTCTCGAGGCAATTCTCCCCCCCCAAGAAATTTTGTTGAGGTGAGGGGTATGAAAATGTCCGGAACACAACTCGGTGTGTGCGCCTGTTTCGTCCTTATCCTTATTATTATTCTTGTCTCACCAGTTTTGGCGCAGAGTCGCACGCAAGAAAGGGCCGGGGTTAGAGCCTCGACGGCGAACCACGGTTTTCCCACGGATTGGAGCGCGCGTCACCTGGTCCTGACGGGCGATAGCTCTTCCTCCGTCCTCGCTGCCGGATTCCAAGAACCGAGGCATGTTTACAACCGAGTGCGGCGGTTGGTGGCCATTGAAAATGCCCGGCGCCACCGGCGTAGAACGCGGAAGCCGCCGATCAAGGTGGATTGGGCGGTTTCGCTGGAGAACGGATTCGTTCCAGCCAACCAGTTTCCGGCCAAGTTCAGGTTTGATGTGGCCACTGAAGATTGCAACGCGGACTATGCGCTTTTCGGTTTGACGGTAAACCTTGGAACGCAGGCCAACCTGGTGGGAATAAATAACCTGTACACGGAAGCGAATCCGAAGTGCAATAACGGATCTCCATGGGTCGCCTTTGCTTACAACACGGTTACGCATAGCGGAGGACAAATCAGGACCTCACCTGTCCTTTCGGTGGACGGGACAAAGGCGGCTTTCGTGGAGAGTACGTTAACCGGATCTTATTTCCACGTGCTGGTGTTGCCTAATCCAATTCCTGCGCCGCCATCCCAGACCGGCACCGTGCTGAGTCCGGCCACGCCAACGTCCTGCGCGACTCCTATAACCCCAAGCTGTATGTCGACAGTGCAAATATCGGCAGCAGCGAACACTCTGTCCTCACCGTGGGTCGACTACAACACGGATAGTGCCTATCTCGGCACGGATGACGGCAAGCTATACAAGATCAGCCCGGTATTTGGCGGTGGTGCTCCGGTGCTCATCAGTGATACGAACTGGCCTGTAACCGTCGTAACCGGGGGGACCAGCAAGGTGCTGACCGGCCCCGTGGTGGACCCCAGCGCCGGTCGGATCTTTATCGGGGATGGAAACGGCTATCTGTACGCGATAAATCTGACATCGCCCGCCAAAGCGGCGGCTGCGACAGTGACGATTGGCTGGGCGACCCATGGCGCCGGTACAGGCATTGTTGATCCACCTATCATTGTGAACGATCTGGCCAATCCGGCGGTCGACCAGGTGCTCGCCTTTACCGGGTGCAGCAACGTCGTGGGGATCGGGGGAGCGGTGAACCAGATTCCGGCGAATTTTACCTCCGCGACCAACTACACGGCGGTGGATCTGGGATCCGGCAACGGCGCGGGAAGCTGCACGACGGGCAACGTTCATGGCGGGACTTTTGACGATCAATTCTGGATCAACGGAAGTACAGGCGGGCACATGATCGCTTGCGGCTTCGTGTCCGGCACGACACTCAAGCCCTTGGCTCCATCCAATCCCAAGATGTACATGTTTGCTTTTGACGCGAGCCACCGATTGACGTCGACAGGCTCCAGGACATGGGTCGTGAATAATTCCAAGGGCGACGAGTGCTCGCCGCTGACCGAGTTCTTCGATGGGACTACAGATCGAGTGTTCTTTGGCGTGGGTGGTACTCTCGACGGTTTCGTGGAGAGTTCCAGTATTACCGCCGGGTTCCCGGCACCCACAGCCTGCTCGGTCGGTAATCCGAATGCTACTTGTGTGACGGCCCCCAGTTTTCTCGGCGGCACCAGCGGAAGCGTCATCGATAACCAGGTATCCAACGGTGGAATGAACCTATATTTCACCACTCTGGCGCCGGGCTCGGTAAATGGGCAGAACTGCCGCGTGGCGGGAGGATCTGCCAATCCATACTGTGCGGTCAAGCTGACGCAGGCGGGGCTACAGTAGGAGCAAAACTACTTCTGTTTTTTCTTGCCAAACAGGTTGGTGAGGGCCTCTACGGCCGACTGGCCGGGCGTGGCATTGCCAGGCGACAATCCTTTCATTTTCGCTCCCATCATGCCTTTCACATCGGGCAAGAAGGTTGGGCTGGACGTGGTTCCCTGGATCAGAAAGGGAATGTTCCCCCCGCTCGCGTTCTTAAGAGCTGTTAATTGAGTCAGGCCGCCGACCAGGCTGCCACCGGCAAACTTGGCACTCATCTTGAAATCGAGTGCCTTGCTGGGGCTGATGGTTCCGGTGCCGGTGATTTCTCCAAGAGCAGGAATTACCAGGTTGATCTGTTCGGTGCGGATGCCGTTGGGAGCTACATACACATTGGTGCTGAGGTTCTGAATGGAGGTGTCAGGGCCGGTTTTGCCCCCAGTTAGAGAGGCTATCGCCGACATTTTGGAGCCCAGGTCGAAACCTGCCAGCTTGGTGTTGGACAGCTTGATCGGGCCGGTACTGGCCACCTTGTCGAGCGGCCCGGTGATGTTTAGATTCGTGGAAAGCGTTCCGCCATTGAGCGAGGCGCCGGAAGGCAGGATTACTCCCAAGGCGGGCAGCATGGCCTGTAAATCATCGACCGGCATGTTTTGACCGACCAGCTGCATATCCAGCAGGGTCGAATCGGCCTGAGTGCGGTAATTCCCAGTCAGGCGGGCGACTGCTTTTCCAATACTGATGTCGCCCTGCGAAAGCGTTCCGGACTGCTTCTGCAGGTCGTGATTCAGGGAGTATTTCACTTCGACGGGCCGCCGGGCGGCGGTTGCCTTCGCATTCAACTTCAGCTTGTCAGCCTTTAGGGTGCCGGTGGTTCGAACTTGCCGGCCGTCCGATGTAACGGTTCCGTCGAAGTCGACGAGACCCGCTATGCCGGAGGCGGGCTCAACGAACCCAGATGCTGCGAGATCGAGTTGATGGACCTTGATGCCTGCCTGGAGTGGCGTGAGTGCGGTGTCTTCTGAGTTGATCGGGCCCGCCTTGCCCTCCAGTTTCAGGTCGCCGCTACCCGGCAACTTGGCGGTTAAGGTAAACGGGAATTGCGACGTCGAGGAGATGTCCCGCACCTCGATGTTCACCTTGTCGTAGACCTGCGGCTTTTGCTGGGACTGAACTTTTCCGATTACCAGACGCCCGTTGCTGACGTTCAGCCTGTTAACCGACAACTCGGGAGTGGCCGACTTGGCAGGGTTTGAAGCTGGCTTGGAGGGTCCCTCCTCGGATTTGCCTCCTAAGCTGGAGAAATTCCATTTGCCCGAAGCGGAGCGCAGCAACGTGATCTCCGGGCGGTCGAGGGTCAGACCGGTCACCTGAAGGGTGCGCGACATGATCAGTGGCATCCATTCCACTCCCACCTTAAGCGACTTGGCCCGAACGAAGGACGATTGGCTGAAGGCTGGATCGTCGGCAATAGACAGGTCGTCCGCGCTCACACTGCCGGAGAGGATAGAAAGTCCCAGGTTACCAACCTTCACCTGTCGCCCTAACGTTTCCGTGAGTTCAGACTCGAGCCTGGGCCGGAATGCATTCACGTTGATGAAGAAGGGAAGCGCGACCAGGATGATCAGGAAAATCGCGATTACGATGCCGACGATGCGCAGTTTGCTCTTCATGGCCCCCTGCTCCTTTTGTCTCGTTGTCTCGTAAGTCCCGCTTTTTTAACAACTAAAGTGTACGTCTTTGGCGAAAGATCGCGGCAGGAAAGTGCGCGAGTTTGAATTCTTCGGATTCGGATTTGGGACCACAACCGGGAGCTGTTTCGT